>WNGA01006730.1_pt1 | contig 18148 bp, 15 predicted proteins | sample 5400061 | NCBI WGS metagenome assembly WNGA01 (sample SAMN13153366, study PRJNA577476) | soil metagenome | isolation source: 100 cm soil or saprolite under grassland replicate 2 | place: USA:California | collected 2016-06-15 | reverse complement strand
AGCGCGGCTGGGCGGAAACCGACGTGCGCAAGGTGCTCGGCGAGAACTGGCTCCGCGTCTTTCGCACGCTCGTGTGAGCGCTACGCTGCGCTGGAGGCCCCGTAGCTCAGTGGACAGAGCGGCAGCCTTCGAAGCTGCGAGCGGTGGTTCGACTCCACCCGGGGCCACCAACTCCTTGTCGAAGACGTGACGCTCAGGGACTTACGGAGCCGGCTCGAGCACGGCTTCGGCAGCCTCGACGCGGCGTCGTACGAGCACGGCGGCGGCGATCGACCCTGCGAGGACGGCGCCGAAGCCGATGAGCAGCACGAGTCTGAGGCCGCTCACGAACGCCGCCTCCGCAACGTTCGTTAACGCCGGGCGTCCCCCCGCTGCCCGGAGGCCGGACGAGCTGACCGCGGACGCGAGCTCCTTGCCGGGATAGCCGGCTGCGGCAAGGTGGCTGCCGACGCGCTGCTGGAGGACCGCGCCCAGCACGGCGACGCCCATCGCAAGGCCGCCGATCCGGCACGTGTTGCTGATTCCCGACGCCATCCCGGTGCGGGCCGGATCGACCACCTTGAGCGCGGCGGCCGCGATCGTCGGATTCGCGAGACCGATGCCGATCCCGGAGACGATGAACCCGGCGAGCAGTGCCGTCCAGCCCGACCCAGGCGAGATGTCCTCCATCAGCAATGCACCGAGCGCGACGATCGCGAGGCTCACCGAGAGAAGCGTCCACATCGGCACGCGCGCCGACAGCTTCCGCGTCGCGATCGGAACCGCGAAGATGAAGACCGTGATCGGGAGGAAGCGCAATCCCGCGCCGAGCGGCGAGTAGCCGAGGATGTCCTGCAGATAGATCGACAGGAATGGGAAGAGCGCGAACATCCCGGCTCCAATGCAGAACGTCGCGAACTGCACGCCGAGAAAGGCGGGGCGGCGGAAGAGCGCCACGTCGAGCATCGGCCGCTCCTGGCGGATCTCGACTACCGCAAATGCGACGAGGAGAACGACCCCGGCGAGCAGCGAGCCGACGATCTGCGCGCTCGACCAACCCGCGTCGTTCCCGCGGAGAAGCGCCTGGACGATCAGGAAGAGCGCTGACGAGAAGGCGACGTCCGTGCGCCGCGCTCCGGGATCGCGTGACTCACGCAGCTTCCGCATCGCAACGGCGAAAGCGAACGCGCCGACCGGAACGTTCACGAAGAAGACCCACCGCCAGCTCAGCGAGTCGGTGAGGATTCCACCGAGCAGCGGGCCTGACGCGACGCCGAGCCCCACCGTCGATCCCCAGACTGCGATCGCGCCGGCGCGCTCCCGTCCGGTGTACTCCGCGCCGATCAACGCCAACGCTGTTGCGAAGAGCGCCGCGCCGCCGATCCCCTGGAGCACGCGCGCGATGTCGAGCGTGACAACGTTCCACGCCGCGCCGCACAGGAACGAGGCGACGCTGAAGACGATCACACCGCCCGCGAACACGAGCCGACGCCCGTAGCGATCCGCGAGCGCGCCGGCCGTGAGGATCAGCGCGGCAAGCGTGACCGCGTACGCGTCGACGACCCACTGCAGCCCCGTCAGGCTCGCGTGGAGCTGTCGCTGGATGCTCGGCAGCGCGACGTTGACGATCGTGATGTCGACGAGCAGCATGAATGTCGTCGCGCAAACGGCGACAAGCGTCCAGCGCCGTGCGGGTGCGACCCCCTCCATTCGCAGGATCCTAGAAGCGGCTGACTGGGCTACGCAAGAGCGAGGGGTGGCGGACGGGACTTGAACCCGCGACCACCGGGACCACAACCCGGGGCTCTACCAACTGAGCTACCGCCACCGCGCCCGCGACATGGTACCCCGGCGCGCGCGCCACTACGCGGAGGCGGTTGTCTTCTGCCGCTGGCCCGCGTGCACGAGCCACTACGCGGAGGCCGTTGTCTTCTTCCGTTGGCCTGCGTGCACGCCCTCCCAGAATTCCTCGACGAGCTTCTTGCAAAACGCGGGCAGGTCGTCCGGCTTGCGCGACGTGACGAGTCCCTGACGACTTCCTCGTCGACCCAGTTGCCGCCCGCATTGCGAATGTCAGTCTTGAGCGACGGCCATGACGTCAGCTTGCGACCGCGCGCAACGTCGGCCTCGACGAGCATCCAAGGCCCGTGGCAGATCACGGCGACGGGCTTGCCCGCCTCGAAGAAGGAGCGGACGAACTCGACGGCGTCCTGGTCCATGCGCATGGTGTCCGGATTTCCGACACCGCCGGGGATGACGAGGCCGTCGTAGTCGTCCATGCGCGCAGACGAGATCTCCTTGTCGACCTTGTACTTGTTCGACTTGTCGTAGTGGTTGAAGGCCTGGATCTCGCCGCTCTTGATCGAACGGAGCTCGGGCTGCCCGCCGGCGTCCTTGACCGCCTGCCACGGCTTCGTGAGCTCGACCTCTTCGACCATGTCAGTGGCTATGAGCGCGATCTTCTTGTCCTGCAACTTCTGCTCAGCAATGTGTCCCCCTTTGTCCTCGTTTCCACCGGGATTCCAGGCTGCTCGGGTCCGAAACCGTCCCGCTACGCTGCGGCGGGCGCCGGTAGCTCAGTGGACAGAGCGGCGGCCTTCTAAGCCGCGGGTCGCAGGTTCGAATCCTGCCCGGCGCGCCTCACGAGAACGGCATGGCTACGCGGAGGCCCGCGTGGTTAAGCCGTTTCCACACATCCGGCCGCAGCCGCTCGCCGTCAACGAGCAAGAATGTTTCGTCCGACGGTCCAGTTCAGCACCGCGGTCACGAGCACCGCCGGGTCCCTTCAACGTCGCACCACTCTCCGAGTGATTCGACTCGCCCGAAAGGCATTGCCGCTCCCAGCCGCTGCGGGCGCCACGAGGCGCCCGTCACTCCTGCCGACTAGTCCGATTGACATGCTCCGGCGACAGGACGACACTCGGGTCGCGCCTAGACCACGCGCGGCAGTCGCAGAGGCTCCGAGCCTCTTCGACTTCCATACGGGGCCTTAGTGCTGATAGGGGAGCATCCACGCTCCCACTTCTGGGGAAGGGAGAGGGCAGTGACGATGGGATTCTTGCGGCGATGCCGCTGCCACCGCGTGTGGCCGCTGCTTGGGCTTGCGTGTGCAATCGTGCTTGTCGCGCCAGGGCGGGTCGCAGCGTCGCAGACGTTGAGGGTTTGCGCGGACTGTCAGTACACGACTATTTCGGCTGCACTTGCGGCCTCGCAGGACGGCGACCGTATCGTGATCGGCCCCGGCACCTACGACGGTGGCTTCACAATCAGCACCAACGTGACCTTGCAGGGAGCGGGCGTCGACGCGACGACGATCATCGCGGAGCGTGGGCAATTCGCGAACCGGGCGGTGACCGTTGCCTCGGACTCAACGGTGACCGTTCGCGGTGTCACGATCAGCGGTCGCGGTGGCTTCACCATAGTGTCCGGGGCAATCACTAACAACGGCACCCTGCGATTCGCAAATAGCGCGGTCACCGGCAATAACGCGTTCGGAATCGCAGGCATCATTAACACGGGCACGCTGACGCTGATCAACAGCACGATCAGCCGGAACGTGTGCGAATGCAGGGCAGCCGGGATTTTCAACACCGGGACGCTGTCGCTCATTCACAGCGAGGTGAGCGAAAACGGAGCTTCGCCCGGTTCCGGAATCTACAACGAAGGCGTGGCGACGATTTCCGACAGCATCGTGAGCGGGAACTTTGGCCGCTACTACGCCGGAGGCATCTCCAACGGTGGAAACATGAGAATCGCCAACAGCATCATCAGCGGCAACGCAAGCACCAGCGGTCCGGGCGGTATCGAAAATTCCGGCGTGTTGGTGATCGTCGAGACCACGGTCAGCGGCAACCACGCCGGGGACCCGACTGTTTTTAGAGGTGGCGGCGGCATTTCAAACGCCGGGAGCCTGACGATCCACGACAGCACAGTCAGCGGAAATAGCGCTAGTCAGCTTGGCGGCGGCATCCTCAATACCGCTACCGTGAGGATCACGGGCAGTGCGCTCAGCGGCAATAGTGCGAGGATTGGGGGCGGCATCTGGAACAGCGCCAGCGCGACGCTCGCCGATAGCACCGTTACCGCCAACATGGCGAACTCGGGCGGCGGCATCTGGAACAGCGGCAGCGTAACCCTGAACGACAGCACGGTGACCGACAACACTCCAGATGACTGCTTCGGCTGTTGAGATGTGGCCGCTGTTAGCGACTACGCGCGCACGCGATTGCCCTTTACCATCATCGCACCGTCGCGCTCGATCTCGCACCGCCAGTGGTCCCGGTTCTTCGTCTTGATCCAGCCGCGCTGCGCCCGTTCAGGTAATGGCGGGTTTCTCGATCGCGCGCTCGCGGCGCGCGCGCAGGAAGTCCCTCACCAGCACTTGAATCGCGCCGGCGACAGGAATCGCGGCGAGGGCACCGAGGACACCGGCAACTTCGGCGCCGATGAGGACGGCGACGAGGATCACGAGCGGTGACAGCGAGACCGTCCGCCGGTACACGACCGGCTGCAAGACATGGTTCTCCAACTGCTGGTAGAGGATGAAGAAGGCGACAACGACGATCCCGGCGACGATCGTGTGCAGGAACGCGACCGTGGCGATGATGATCCCCGCGATCGTCGCGCCGGCAAGCGGAACAAGATCGAGCAGCGCGACGATCAGGCCGAGCGCGACCGCATACGGGACGCCGAGCACGAGCAGCACAAGCGTCGTGAGCGTGCCGGCGATCAGGCTGATCACCAGGTTGCCCGTGACGTAACCGCCGATCTGGCGGTAGATGTCACGCCCGACCGCCCGCCACCGTGGTTGTGACTCGGGTGACAGAAGACCGTAGAGCCGCTCGATCCAGGCCGGCCCCTCGAGCAGCATGAAGAACGTGAGGAAGACGACCGTGATCGTTCCGACGACGATGTTGATCACGCCCTTCGTGATCGAGACCGCGGCGCCGGACAGGCCGAGCAAGCGCTTCGCGCCGCCGTCGTGGATCTGCTCCCTGATCTTCTCGACGACGTGGTACTTCGTCTCGAGGAAGCCGAGCCGTCCCTTCCCTTTCGTCAGGTCGTCGACGTAACCGGGCAGCGCGTCGACGAACTTGTTCACGTTGTCGACGAGCGTCGGGATGAACAGCGCGCCTACGGCCGCGACGGCAAGGAGGACAAGCGTGAACGCCGCGCTCGTCGCGAGTCCTCGCCGCCGGATTCCTCTTCGCTGGAGCCACTCGACGAGCGGGTTGATCGCAAGCGCGAGGAAGATCGAGATGATGACCCAGACGAGGACGTGCCGCGCGACCGAAACGATGTGGAGCAACGCCCAGACCGCGATGGCGATGCCAAGGACGGCAAGGATCGTCCGGACGCGGAAGCGGATGACGCGCTCGGCCACCGACCAGAGGATCCACGACGCACCGGACGTGACCACATAGGCTTCCGACCGTCCGTGTCGCTGCGCAGCACTCCGATCGAGCACGCCTTGACCCTTCCGGATGGACGAGAGGCGCAGCTCCATGTCGGAATGGCGAACGACGGCTACATCCCGCGCCGGGAAGAGCAAACGGTCGTGCTCGAGCTGCGGACAGGCGACCACGTAGTCGCGACGGTGAACACCGTGCTCGATCCGGAGCAGGAGGACGAAGCGACGGAGCTCGCGAGGGAGGTGCTGGACGGACTGCGATCGGGCCGCATCGAGCCGACGGCCGCGGCCCTCGAGCAGTACGCTGACCGCCTCCGGTGAGCCAAGCGACACTCCACACGAGCATGGGCGCCGTTACGGTCGAGCTCTTCGACGAGGACGCGCCGAAGACCGTCGCGAACTTCAAGAAACTCGCGGGTGAAGGGTTCTACGACGGCGTCGTCTTCCACCGCGTGATCCCGGACTTCATGGTCCAGGGCGGCGATCCGACCGGCACGGGCTCCGGCGGTCCTGGCTATACGTTCGAGGACGAATTCAACGAGCACAAGGTCGAGCGCGGCGCGCTCGCGATGGCGAACGCGGGGCCGAACACGAACGGGTCCCAGTTCTTCGTCGTCACCGCGGACTCGTGCCCGTGGCTCGACGGCAAGCACACGGTGTTCGGCCGCGTGACCGAGGGGATGGACGCCGTCGACGCGATCTCGGTAGTCGACCGGGACTCGCGGGACAAGCCGCGCAGCGATGTGAAGATCGAGCGCGTCGAGCTCGCCGGCTAGAGCTTCTTGTCGTAGCCCACGTCGATCGGGTTCGGCGGGAAGGGCACGACGCGCGTCTCGCCGTTCAGCGTCCAGCCGCGCTTCTCGTAAAAGCGGCGCGCGTCCCAGTTCTCCTCGAGCGTCCAGAGCTTCGCGGCGTCGCATCCGCGGACGCGCAGGCGCTCCAACGCGAAGTCGTGCAGAGCGGAGCCGATGCCGTTTCGCCAATGCGACGGGACGACGTAGAGCGTGCGCAAGAAGGCGTCGCCGACGGAGACCGACCCGACGCTTTCATCGCCGACCTGTGCGACGTACGCCTCGACGCCGGGATCTGCGAGCGCCTCCCGCCAGGCTTGCCGGACCGCGTCGTCGGGGAACGGATAGAGCTCGCGCGGATAGATGTGCGCGAACGCGGCAACGCACGCGCCGCGCTGGACCGCGAGCAGCGCCTCGGCCTCGTCCGGCCGTGCGGCGCGAATCATCGGACGGCCGGCGCGACCTCGCGGCCGATCAGCGCGACGCTCTCGAGGTCTTCGTGGCGGAGGTGCTGGAGCATCACGCCGTCGACGCCCAACGCTGCGAGCCGCTGCAGGCGCGCGACGACCTCGTCGACCGTCCCGAGGACCGCTCGGTCGCGACGGCCCGACAGCCACTCGTCGAACCCGGCGTCACGTTGGCCGAGCTCGTACACCCGACGTGCACGCTCGGTGAACTCGGCCTCGTCCGCGCCGACGATGCACATCGCCATGATCGAGAAGCGAAGCGGCTCGCGTCCCTGTCGCTCGCACTCGCTCAAGAGCCAGCGGCGGCGAGCGACGATCTCGTCCTCGGTGGGAAAAGTCGTGTTGTACTCGTCGGCCCAGCGCACGGCCGGGCCGACGGTTCCGGCGCGCCCCGACCCGCCGACGATCAGCGGCGGGTGCGGCCGCTGTACCGGCTTGGGCAGCGCGGTGCAGTTCTCGAGCCGGTAGTGACGCCCGTCGAAGTCGAAGGCGTCCTCGGTCCATTGACGGTGCACGATCTCGATCTGCTCGGCGAGCAGATCCATCCGCACGTGCGTCTCTGGGAACGGGAAGCCGTACGACGAGTGCTCCCGCTCCATCCAGCCGCCGCCGATTCCAAGCTCCACGCGCCCGCCCGAAACGTGGTCGACGGTCGCGACGGCGCGTGCAAGCACCGACGGATGGCGGAAGGTCACAGGCGAGACGAGCGAGCCGAGGCGCAGCTTCGTCGTCACCGCCGCGAGCGCGGCGAGCGTCGTCCAGCAGTCCAGCGAGCCGTTGGCGTCGCTTGCGTGGAAGCCGAGGTAGTGGTCGGAGCGAAACAGTGCTTCGACGTCGTTCTCCTCGCACGCGCGCGCGAGCGCGACCCACTGCTCCCAGGTGACGCCCTCCTGTCCTTCGATCATGAGTGCGAGGCGCACGTGGGGATTCTCTACGCGATGGGCCTAGTCGAGCCACTCGGGTCGGTCGAAGCCCCCGTACTCCTGGATCGAGCCGAAGATGTGCTGTGTAACTCGCGTTTTCGAGACGACTACCCGGCATGTTCCGTAGGGGAGCCTGTTCACGCGCTTCTTCTTGCTGTGCCGAGAGTAGACGTTAACGATTGACCGACGTAGCGACGAGTTCGGCAGCGCGAGCGACTCGAGCCAAAAACGTTCGATCTCCCGTTGCCGCTCTATATGGTCAGCAAAGAGGTAGCACGCGATGCGTATGTCCTCATCACGGAGATCGAAGTACTGCCGAAGGAATTGGACGAAGAACCGGACCAGTTGTGGGTCCGAGTTGCAGAACTGCAATTGGTTGCGAGCTTTGCTTCCTTCGGCCCAATAGAGCATGCAGCCTGCCGCGTGTAAGAGATCGCCGCGTCGCGCAAGCTCGCGTCCCTGATCCTGATACGCCGCGCGTTCGCGTCGACGGTTGGACGCCGCAATTTTGCGTCCTTTCGAGTGGCCTTTTGAGACCAAGGTCGCGAGCACGCGCTGTTGCTCCAACGTTAGCTCGATGTCTCGGACCCAGAGGCTCACCGTTGATTGGGAGACCCCGACTTGTCGCGCGATCTCCTTCACTGAACATCCGTCTCGCTGACGGAGTCGACGCGCCAGCTGCCGCTTGTTTGTTTTCACAAAAGGCAACATACTGGACGAGCCGGACAGCGAACGAGAGCCAGGAAGCGGGCGGCGGGAATCGGACCCGCGTACCCAGGGTGGAAACCTGGTGCTCTGCCACTGAGCTACGCCCGCGCGTCGGCAAATAGGGTAGCGCCGTGCACCCGTACGCGTGGCCTACGGAGTCCGACGCGTTCGCGCTCGTTCCCGCGCTATCCCTCGCCTACTACCTCGTCGTCAGACGACACCGCGTCGAGCGCTCGCGCATCGGCTGCTTCGTACTCGCCATGCTCCTCCTGGTCGCCGTCTTCGCGACGCCGCTCGAGACGCTCGCGCTCAACTACCTGCTGACCGCGCACTTCCTCCAGAACGTCACGGTTGCGGAATGGGCGCCGGCACTGCTCGTGCTCTCGCTGCCGCCCCTCCTCGCACGGCGCGTGCGCGTCCCGATGATCGCCGCCCTCGTCGTCTGGCTCGGCACCTACTTCGCATGGCATGTGCCGGCCGCATACGACTTCGCGCTGCGGCACCCTCACTCCGTCCTGCACATCGAGCACGCGACCTACCTCGTCGCTGGCACGGCCCTGTGGTGGCCGGTCATCCACGGCCGCCAGAACTCCGGCGCGAAGGCCGCGTACCTCTTCGGCGCGTTCGTGCTCGCGAGCCCGCTCGGCCTGCTGCTCGCACTCCTGCCCGACCCCGTCTACGCCTTCTACGAGGCGCGGCCGACCGTCTGGGGACTGTCCCACCTGCTGGACCAGGAGATCGCGGGGACAACGATGGCGGCCGAGCAGGCAGTTGTGTTCTTCGCCGCGTTCGCGTTCTACTTTTCGCGCTTCCTGAGCGAGGAAGACCAGCCGCTCTCGAGCAGTGCGCGCGCGCCCTCCACGCCGGCGCGCCAGAGCTCGAGCACCTCCTCGTCCGGCCGCACGTAAAGCCCGCCGAACGAGCCGTCTTCGGCCACGCGCCGTGCCGCGGAAGGCTCGAGCGGCAGCGGGAGCGGGACACGCTCCTTCGCCTCTGCCGGCAGCTCCACTTCCTCGAGCCGCGTCCACGGGAAGTTCTCCGACCACGACGCGTGCGTCCAGACGGGGTCGAACGAGTCGGCAATACGACCGACCTCCGGCGAGCTCCACCAGTCGTGCCAGATCACCTGCGCGTCCACGTGCGCGCCGTTCCACTCGACCGCGCGCGAGCGGACCGGCGTATTGCCGCCGTGTCCGTTGACGATCAGGATGCGCCGGAAGCCCTGCGCGTACAGCGAGTCCAAAAGATCGGCCAGCACTTGCACGTACGTCTCGATCCGCAGCGACGGCGACCCAGGATACGCGGCAAACGACGGCGTCAGGCCGTACGCGAGGACGGGCAGCACGGGCACGCCGAGCGGCTCGGCGGCTTCGGCTGCGACGCGCTCGGCGAGCAGGTTGTCGGTCTCCAACGAGAGGTAGGCGTGCTGCTCGGTCGAACCGAGCGGCAGCACGATCCGGTCGTCGCGTTCGAGGTACGCCTCGAGCTGCATCCAGTTCAGGTCACGAACGCGCACGTTGCGCTCCTCATCCGGCAGGCGTCAGGTCACTTAAGGCGTCGTCGTGGTCACCGTCGTGGTGACCGTCGTGGTGCGCGCCGTCGTCTGCGCACTCGTCGTCGTCTCTGAGGTCGTCACGGTGAGCGTCTGCGTCGACGCCGGTCCGCCCGAGACGTTCACGCGGACCTTCGACTCGCTCGACACCTCCTGATTCGGCGCCGGATCCTGCGCGATCACCGTTCCCTGCGCCTTCTGCGAGGGCACCTGGATCACGATCGGAACCAACCCTGCGTCGGTGATCGCCGCGACCGCGTCGGCCTGGCTCATCCCCTGCACCGCGGGCACCTTCACTCGCCCCTCGCCGTTCGAGACCGAGAGCGTCACTATCGAGCCTCGCGGCAGCTTTGTGCCGTCGGTCGGATCCTGTGCCACGACGATTCCCTCGGGCTTCGCGGAGTTGATCTTCTGTCGCGTCGCCTGCAGCCCCTGCGCCGTCAGGAGTTGCTCCGCCGCGTCGGCCTTGCTGCCGACGAGGTTCGGCACCGTCGCCTGCTCACGTCCTGACGACACGACGACCATCACCTGCGCCCCCTTCTCGAGGTCGGCACCGGTCTGGGGAGCCTGGTCGATGACGGTTCCTGCGGGACGGTCTGCCGTCTGCCGAACCGTCGTCAGAATGAAGCCGCGGCTTGCCGCCTTGTCCTGGGCCTGCGGCAGGCTCAGCCCGACGAGCGACGGCACGTCCTTCGCGTCGTCGTTCCGCTCGAGGAGCCAGAGGACGAAGAAGAAGATCGCGACCGCGAGGAAGAGGGCCGCTAGCAGCCAGAGCCACCATGGATAGGGCCGCACGACGGGCGCCGCGTCCTCGTCGACGACGACCCGGCGAGCGCCGGGCTCGATCAGCGTGGGATCGACGGGCTCGTCAGGCGGCGGCGGTGGAGGGGCAGTCACTCCGCGAACGTTTTCCGCTCGGAAGCGGCGACAAACGGTCGGGACGGCGAGATTCGAAGTCGCGAACCTCCCGTTCGGGATCGGCTCCGACTGCGCGCGCGCCTCGCCCAGATCAGCCGTTCGGGCCAGGCTGACGTGCCGTGGCACGAGGTCGTCTGCGAGGCTCTATTTGCTTTCGGCGGCTAAAGCGCTAATAGTGTGATTGCTTTCTGCGGCTAAACCGATAATGGTGTGCTTTTAGGCGCCTAAAGAGAAGACGCCTAAAGCTAGACAAATGAGTTGAGGGATGCGGCCCCTTTTCGACCACTCAATGGTCCGGTCATTGTCATCGGCACTCGAGCCGGTGGCGGCTACCCGAGTGCGCTCCGACGGCGCCCGCGACCCGTCCAGGTCGCCGGAGTCGAGCATGCGAGTTCTCCTCGTTTGCGACTGGTTTCTCAAATACTCGGCCGCTCTTGCGCTGGCGCTGCGCCGGTCGGGAGCCGACGTCGCCCTTCTCTGCCGCACGCACTCGCACGAGTTCGGCGAATCGTCGGAAGAGCTTCGGAGCTTGCTCGCGACGGTTCAGGAGAGCGGCGCCGAACTCCTGCTCCTGCCCGGCCGAATCTCGTCCGCCCGGTCGCTCCCCGATCTGGCTGGATTGTTCAGGCAGGTGCGGCGTTGGCGACCGGAGATCGTGCATGCCCAGTACAACGCGGATCCTCGGCTCCTGTCCCTCGCGTGGCGGTCCAGACTTGTCGTGACAGTTCACGATCCCGCACGTCACTACGGGGACGCGACGATCCCTCCATGGGCAGCGGCGGTCGAGCGAGGGTGGCTTCGGTCGGCCGACCGGGTCGTTGTTCATGGCGCGCGGCTCCGGGAGGTGATGTCGCGGTCGGTCGCACGCGACCGGATCGCCGTGATACCGCACGGCACGGAGCCGCACCAGGAGCCCGATCCGCCGCCGCTCGACCGAGCCGTCCTTCTCTACGGCCGGCTCGTGGAGTACAAGGGCTTGGACGTCCTCCTCGATGCGATGGAGATCATCTGGCGGCAGCGGCCCGACGTCAGGCTGCTCGTGTACGGGAAAGGGCCGGAGGCGCGGAAATTGCCGGATGATCCACGCATCGAGGCCTCGATCGGATACTTGCCCGATGCGATGGAGGACTGGATGTTCGCCCGTGCGTCGCTGGTCGCCCTGCCCTACATCGACGCCAGTCAAAGCGGGGTTGGAGTGCAGTCGCTGGCGAGGGGTATTCCCACGGTCGTCACCGACGTGGGCTCGCTCCCGGAGCTCGCGCTGGACGAGTCGTTTCTGGTCCCCCCGAGGGATCCCGAGCGGCTGGCGGCGGCGCTCCTCAGACACCTCGACCACGGTCCCGAGCTCCGCGACGAAGTCTTGCGCTTCGCGAGGTCGAGGTTCTCGTGGGACGTCGTCTCGTCCTCCTGCCTCGATCTCTACGCAGAGGTACTTCGCGAGACCTCGGTGCGACGATGAGGCTTCCTTTCGTCTGCGTACACCTCGAGGGCGACGCGATCGAGCGATGAAAGTCGACGTCGTCATCGTTCGCCGCCGCAGTCAGGGGATTCACCGGGAGAATCCCGGCGGTTCAGGTTCGACCGTTCCGTTATGTCGAACCGAGCGGCAGCACGATCCGGTCGTCGCGCTCGAGGTATGCCTCGAGCTGCATCCAGTTCAGGTCACGAACGCGCACGCGTGCGCGCGAAAGACTACGGCGTCGTCGTGGTGACCGTCGTGGTGCGCGCCGTCGTCGTCTGCGTCGTTGTCGTCACTCCGCGTGCGTTTTCCGCCGGGAAGCTGCGACAAACTCAGTCGGGACGGCGAGACTCGAACTCGCGAACCTCCCGCTCCCAAAGCGGGCGCTCTACCAGGCTGAGCTACGTCCCGTCACCGTAAGTGTACGGCGACTACTCGGACTCCATGAGAGCGCGCAGCTCGCCGAGCTTCTCGCGCCGAAGTTCGTCGCGCTCGCCGCGCTCGATCCTGTCCAGTAAATCGCGTACGAGCCCTGCGAGCTCGAGCGGATTGAACGGCTTGGTCACGTAGTCGACGCCGCCGATGTCGAGCCCGCGCGCGCGGTCGCGAAATTCGGCGCGCGCGGTCAGGAAGATGATCGGAATGTCTTGCGTCGACTGATCATCGAGCAACTGCTCCGCCACACGCCAGCCGTCGAGCTGAGGCATCATCACGTCGAGGAGGATCACGTCCGGCCTCTCACGACGCGCCGCCTCCAGCCCCTTGGGACCGTCGCTCGCCTCGAGCACCTCCATGCCCTCGGCCTCGAGGTTGACCCGGCACAGAAGCCGGATCGGAGCCTCGTCGTCGATCACGAGCACTCGCGTCACAGGTCCCTCCCGGTCGGTTTCGGCCGCTATACCCGTGGCTGGTCCTCCTGAGACACCGCTCCGGCGGCGAGCGGCAGATCGAACGTGAACTGCGAGCCCTTCCCTTCCTCGGACTGGACGGAGATGCGTCCTCCCATAGCCGACACGAGCCCCTGCGCGATGAACAGGCCGAGGCCGGTTCCGGACGACGTGTCGCCGCCGCGGTAGAACTTTCTGAAAATCCGCTCCTGCTCCGACTGCGGGATGCCGACCCCTTCGTCCTCGATGCTCACCTCGACGGCCTCGGCGGTGCGACGCGCGGCGACCGTGACGGTGCCTCCATACGGAGAGAATTTGACGGCGTTGTCGATCAAGGCGGAAAGGATCTGACGGAGCTTGTCGCGATCGGCTTGCGCCGCGAGCGGCGATTCCGGAAGGTCTAGCACGAAGCGATGCCCGTTCGCCGTCGGCTCCTCAACGGTGCCCACCACCTCGGAAACGATGGACCGGACGTCGGTCGGCGCGAGATCGACCTGCAGGTCGCCCGTGTCGAGCCGCGCGACGTTCAGCAGCGCGTCGACGATCGCGGTCAGGCGTTCCGACTCTGAGGCGATGTAGCCGAGGAAGGTACGACGCTCCTCCTCGCCGAAGAGCACGTCCTCGCGCAAAAGCGTCTCGGCGAAGCCGTAGATCGACGTCAGGGGACCGCGCAGCTCGTGCGACACGGTTGCGACGAACTCGCTCTTCATCTCTTCGACGAGACGATCAGCTGAGATGTCGCGGAAGGCGAAGATGCGGCCGGACACCGCGCCGACCGGGTCGCGCATGACCGCCTCAGTCACCGAGAGCCACACCTCCTCTGTGCCCCGCTGAATCGCGATCTGCCTGCCCGGCTCGTCGGCGGTCGACGAAAGGCTTCGCTGGAGGACGTCGTCGATCGTACGACCGAGCGCGTCCGCGGCGGGAACACCGGTGATGCGCTCGGCGGCGGCGTTCCACAAGACGACGTGGGAATCGCGATCGACGGCGACGATGCCGTCGGCGATGTTCTCCAGGATCGCGTGGCTTCGTTCTCGATCGAGCGCGACGGACGTGAACAGCTCGGCGTTCGAAAGTGCTGCGGCCGTGTTGGCGGCGAGCGCCTCGAGCGCCTCGATCTCTTCTGACCGCCAGGTCCGCCGTGTCCGTCCGTACACCGAGAGGACACCGTGGACGGTTCCCTCCGGTCCCACGAGAGGCACGCCCAGATACGCCTCGAAGCCTTCCGCGAGGACGGGATCCGCCTCGGCGTACCTGGCGTCCTTGGCCGTATCGGTCACGGCGGCCGAGGTCCGGGATTGGAAGACATCGCCCGCGAGAAGACCAGACAGCGGACCGCGAGATCCGACGAGGTCTTGCAGACCCTCGCCGCTCACGGCGGTGACGACGAGCTCGTCGCTCATGGGCACACGTACCGCGCAGGCATCGGCGGCAATCAGCGACGGCGCGTGCTGGACGACCTCCTCGAGCACGGTGTCGGGATCGAGCTCGGTCGCCAGAAGGCTTCCGGTCCGCGCGAGCTGCTGCGCGAGCGCGCGAGCGCTCCGCTCCGACTCGTACAGCTCGCTGCGGCCGAGCGCACCCCGCACCGCGTGTGCCAGCTGCCGCGCGAGCTCGAGATCTTCGTCGGTAAAGCGATGCTCGTCGGCGAAAAAGACCAGCACCACACCCGAGCCTTCGCTGCGGGTCGCCTCGAGCGGCACGGCAAGCAGCGCCCTGCCTCCCGCTTCTTGCACGAGCGATCTCCAGTCCGCTCCGAACCTGCCGTCCTCGTCCAGCGACGGCGCGGCGACCACCCGCCGCTCGTCGGCGCAGAGCGACAGGACCTCCGCCGCCCGCGGCAGCCCTTGACGCAGAGCGTCTGCGAGCGCGGGAGGAAGCTCGAACGCTCCCGCGAGCTTGAGCTCGCCGTCGCGGCGCGGCATCAGCACCGCCGCAAAGTCGCCGCCCAGTGCTTCGGTTGCGGCCTGGGCCGCAGCGTCGAGCGTCGCCGTGAGAGACAGCGGCTCCCCGAGCACCATCGCGATGCGCGAGAAGCCACGTTGCACGCGAGCCTGACGCGTCCGCTCGTCGTACATCTCCGCGTTGCGCAGCGCGAGCGCCGCAAGCGACGCGAAAGCGCCGATGACGTCGACGTCGTGACCACCGAACGACCGCTCGCCGCGCGCACCGACGCCGAGCACCCCCCTCATTTCGCCGGCCCATTCGATCGGCGCCACGATTGCCTCGGTGAAGCCCTTGTAGGCCTCGTGGGGCACCGGTTCCGGGAACGCCGCGTAGTCGGACGAGATCACGGGCGCGGCGCGGCGGATCGCTTCCGCCGCGACCCCCCGATCGGCGGCGAATTCGAAGCCCACGAGCTCATCCGGCAGCCCGTGAACTGCCGCGCACCGCAATGTCCGCCGACGCGCGTCGTACAGGTAAAGGTCGGCGGCATCGAGACCGAGCAGCGCGGACAGCTCGTCGACGAGCCGCTGCAAGACAGTCTCGAGCTCCAGCTCGGCCGTCACGTTCTGGGCTGCGCGGAAGAGACTCTTCTGCAGGCGCAGTTGCTCCTCGTTCTCACCGAGCAGCCTCGCGATGTGCAGGGCGATACCGGCTTCACGCGCGACCGCTTCGGCGACGGCGGTTTCCGACGCCGACCATGGCCCGGCCGTCGTCCGGTGCAGCGCGAACACGCCGATCACCTCGTCGAAGACGACGATCGGAGTCGCAAGCACGGAGCGAGTGCCCATCGCGCGCAAGGCATCGATGTCGCCGAGCGACGGATCGGCGAGCGACGAGTCCCTCTCCACGTCGTCGATTGCGACCGTCCGTTGTTCTCGGACGGCGAGATTCGATGCCGGGAGCCGGTTCGCCTGCTCGACTACCGGGGCGAGCCCCGGCGCGGCCCAGTCTGCTGCCACCGGCAGGTCGCCGCTGCGCGTCCTGAGACGGACGAAGCCGCGCTGAGCATGGAGCGCATGAGCCGTCTCTTCCACCGCGACGCGCAGTACCGAGTCGAGATCCAGTTGCGTACGGAACTTCGCGCCGATGCCTGCAATCAGGCGCTCTCGCTCCACCGCGTCGGCGAGCGCAGATGACGACCGCAGCCTGCCGAGCGCGAGTGCCGCCTCGTTCGCGAGCGATTGCAGGAGGTCGAGGTCGTCGCTCGTGAACGCACGCCGCTCCCTTACGCTGGCGACGATCAGCACCGCGAGCGTACGGCCTTCGGCGACGAGTGGGACGAACACCACGCTCTTCGCTTTCGCACGCTCGACGAGACGACGATCGACGGGCGGCGATGCCGCCGCGTCGAAGACCGTGAGCGGCACACGTTCGAAGACGGCGCTTGCAACGCCGGACGGCTCGCTGCGCAAGTCAATCCGTGTCCCGTCGAACCAGTCCGCGTCCGCACCGTCGTACCGGGCGACGAGCCCGGTCGCCACAACGACGCCGTCGTTGACCACGACGAGAGCACCGAACTCGACGCCGAGCACCTTTGCCGCCTCGTCGATCAACGTGCGGCCGACCGCTTCCGCCGTCTTGGCTCGCACGAGCGCGGTCGCGAGCTCGGTGACCGCCGTCAGCTCCCGGTCGAGCTCGGTCGTCCGCGCCTCGGCGGCGCGGACGCGATCGCCGCCGCTGACCAGCCCCGCCCTGACAAGCCGGCCGAAGAAGAAAAGCGCCGGCGCGAGGGCGACGACCATCGCTGCGAACGAGAGCCATAGATGATCCTGCACAGGCGTCTGCCGGTCGGCCACGATCACCCCGTAGAGAGCGGCGATGACCGCGACTGCGGGAAAGATCGCCAGCACGGTGACGTCGCCTGCCGTCGCGCGGCTACGCGACCGCCAGACGGCCGGCAAGGTCGCCACCGAGACCGCCGCGTACGCCACGGCGATCAAGAACAGCGGCGCCGCGTTGAAGACGAGCGTTTTGGTCTCGATTGACACTGGCCGGCCCTGACTGATGATAGGGGTGGGACCAAGTGCGGTCGAGACTGGGACCCTCGACCTAGACCCTTTCCCGTACACAAATTGTGGCTTGAAAAGATGGGCCGAGCGGCCTATTCACAACGTGGGCATCACCCTTTAGCGTCTCTTGGACTGGGCGATGCGAACCGCGGCGCGCGTACCTGGCCTAGCCCGCGGTGAGCAACTTGGGAAGGCCCGCGGCACCGACCCCCCCGAGCCGCGGGCTCTTCCCTTGCGACACCGCTTCGGAACAAGCGTCTCCATCTGCTGCGCAGAGGTCGGTAAAGACGTCGTCCTCGCTATAGAAGGCGCCGCGGGGCGCACGGATTTGCGTGTGAGGTTCGAGCGGAACCCCAACGGAGCCCACAGCTACCATCGGACCCGTGGTCAAGCGCGTTCTGCTTGCTTCGCCGCGCGGCTTTTGCGCCGGCGTGGAGCGCGCTGTCGATACGGTCGAGCTCGCGCTCGAGCATTACGGGCCGCCCGTGTACGTCCGCCACCAGATCGTCCACAACGCACACGTCGTCCGCGATCTCGAGGCGCGCGGCGCGGTCTTCGTCGAGAGCGAGGCGGAGGCGCCGGAAGGGGCGACGATCGTCTTCTCTGCGCACGGCGTGGCGCCGTCGGTCTACGAGCGCTCCGCCGAACGCGGGCTGAATACGATCGACGCGACCTGCCCTCTCGTCACGAAGGTGCACGTGCAGGCGCGCCGCTACGCGGCGGAGGGCTACACGGTGGTGCTCGTCGGTCACGCCGGCCATGAGGAGGTCGTCGGCACGATGGGCGAGGCGCCCGATTCGATCGTGCTGGTCGAGTCGGTCGCGGACGTCGAGCGGCTCGAGACGGCGCCGGAAGAGAAGCTCGCATACATCACGCAGACGACGCTCTCGGTCGACGAGACGACGGAGATCATCGCGGCGCTTCGCCGTCGCTTCCCCGACATCCGCGGACCACAAAGAGAAGACATCTGCTACGCCACCTCCAATCGCCAGTGGGCGGTAAAGGAGATGCTGGAGCACGTCGACGCGCTCCTCGTCATCGGCTCGAAGAACTCGTCCAACTCGAATCGGCTCGTCGAGGTGGCCCATGCCGCCGGCG
>WNGA01005576.1_pt1 | contig 18148 bp, 15 predicted proteins | sample 5400061 | NCBI WGS metagenome assembly WNGA01 (sample SAMN13153366, study PRJNA577476) | soil metagenome | isolation source: 100 cm soil or saprolite under grassland replicate 2 | place: USA:California | collected 2016-06-15 | reverse complement strand
TCGCCTGCGCCCCATCCTCGGGCACGGACACGATGGCGCGCGTGAGATCCTCCGGCCGTCCCGGCTGCAGTCGCCATCCATCTGCTCGATGAGACGGTGAGCCGGCGTTTCAGCCGGCCGCCACGACACCGCACGACATCGGTTCACTTGCCGGACACGAGCTGGAAACCCTCGATCGCCTCGGCGTACAGTCGCTCCGTGCCCTCGGCCACGCGGTCCCAGGTGAAGCGCGCCTCGACGCGCCGGCGGCCCGCCACCCCCATCGCTCGCGCCCGTGCGCCGTCGTCGAGCAGCGACACGATGGCGCGCGCCGGGTCCTCCGGCCGTCCCGGCGGCACGAGGAGACCGGTCTCGCCATCCTCGAGTAGATGTGCGGGGGGTACTCGCGAGTCAGGAAGAGAGCCTTCATAATGAAGAAAGGCTATCACGCGGCGTGCCCGTCCCTGGCGGCGGATAGCGAGGGTGTTTTGTTCATGGTGCCGATCATCTACAACTTGTTCCCGACGCTCGTGGGACCCGTGGACGGATGGATCACGCACGCCGAGCGTGCCCGCGCCATGGGGTTCAACTGGGTCTACGTCAACCCGTTCTGTTACCCTGGGTTCTCGGGGAGCCTCTACGCCATCAAGGAACACGACCGGCTCCACCCGGCCCTCGAGCCTCGCTCCGGTGAACGGGGCATCGATGCGCTCCCCGACGCGGTCCGGGCGATCCGGGCGATGGGCCTCGGTGTCATGATCGACCTGGTCGTGAACCACACGGCGAAGGACAGTCCTCTGGTGACTCGGCACCCGACCTGGTTCCGGTGGGCGAGCGACGGGCGACTCGTGAGTCCCCTTGCCGTCGATCCCGCCGACACCCGCAAGGTGGTCGTCTGGGGCGACCTGGCCCAGGTGGACAATGCCGGCAGCCCCGATCGTGAGGCGCTCTGGCGCTTCTGGGAGGGCCTCGTCGATCGGGCGCTCGACCTCGGCATCACCGGGTTCCGGGGCGACGCGGCCTACAAGGTGCCCGCCCCTCTGTGGCGCCGGCTGGCGGCGCGCGCCAAGGCCCGGGAACCGGGTGCGCTCTTCGTGGCGGAGACGCTCGGGTGCACGCCCGAGGAAGTGGCGGCCCTGGGCGGCGTTGGGTTCGACTACTTCTACAACAGCTCGAAGTGGTGGGACCTGGTTGCCCCCTGGTGCCTCGAGCAGCACGAGCGCTTCCGCACGGTGGCGCCGTCCATCGCGTTTCCGGAATCGCACGACACGCCGCGACTGGCCGCCGAGACGGGGGGCTCCGAAGCCGTCCAGCGCCAGCGCTACGCCCTCGCCGCCCTGTTCTCGGCGGGCGTGCAAATGACGGTCGGGTACGAGTTCGGCTTCCAGCGTCCGCTTGACGTGGTGAAGACCCGACCCACCGACTGGGAAGAGCCGCGGTTCGACCTGGCGCCGTTTCTCCGCCTGGTCAATGGGCTCAAGGCCGCGCATCCTCTGCTCCGGGGCGAGGGGGTGTTGCGGCGGCTCGACTGGGGCGGATCCGCCGTCACCGTGCTCCGGCGCTGGTCCGACGAGGCGGGCACGCACCGCGGCGTGCTCGTCGTCAACCGCGACCTGACGGTCGAGCGGGAGGTGACGGTGGATCGGAGCGAACTGCCCGCGGGCGCCGAGGTCCTGCGCCCGTGCCGCGACGCTCGGCCCTTGGCGGGGGGCCCGGTGCCCGACCGCCTCGCCCTGGCTCCGGCCGAGGTGGTCCTGCTGGCGGAGGGGCCGGGAGGCCCGGGCGGCGAGCGTCGCGCGTCATGATGACCGGACCGGCGGGGAACGCAGCGCCGCCTTCAGGAGGGATCGATGGAGCAGCCGGCCCGAATTCTCGTCGTGGATGACGATGGCGACATGCGCGCCCTGCTGGCCGACGAGCTGCGGCACGAAGGGTACGAGGTGACCGAGGCCGGTGACGGTGGGGAGGCGGTCCTCGCCTGCCGCCGCGCCGAGTTCGACGTGATCCTCATGGACAAGAACATGCCGGGGCCGAGCGGGCTCGATCTGCTGCCGGGCTTCCGGCGCACGTACCCCCGGACGCACATCATCATGATGACCGCGTTCGGTGACGTGCCGTCGTACACCGAAGCCACCGAGAAGGGCGCGGCCGACTACCTCTTCAAACCCTTCCGCATCGAGGAGATGAAGACGGCCATCCGGAAGGCGCTCGGTCTGGACGCGACCTCCCCGGCATGACCGCGAGCCGTCCCGCGTGAAGCATCTCTCGACCCGACTCGCCGTCCTGCTGATGCTCGTGCTGATGGCCATCACGGGCGCGCACGACTACATCCGCCTGGTGCGCGAGCGCGAGCGGTTCGTGGGCCTGGCCGTGACCGATCAGCGCATCTTCGGCGAGACCCTGGCCCTGGCCGTCCGGCAGAACGTGCGGCGGGGGCGGACCACGGAGCAGCTCCAGGAGCTCCTGGATGACATCCGGGCGCGGCCCGGGCTCATCTGGGTCGCGATCTTCGACCCCAAGGGGCAGGTCGTGGCGGCGAGCATCGCGTCCGGCGACGCGACGCCCACGAACGATACCGTCATCGACCTGGCCCTCCGCGCCGGCGAGCCGATCGCGTCGTTCATCGGGGACCGGGACCATCGTGTCCTGCGCTACGTCCGACCCTTCCGATGGCCCGGCGGCGGAATGGGCGCCCTGGAGTTACGCCACGGCCTCGGACAGGCCCAGGAGGAGGCCGCCCGCGCCCTCCGTGAAGGCGTCATGCTGCGGCTGGCCGTCCTGGCGCTCCTGGCCCTGTCGATCCTGGCCGTCATCCGGTGGAGCATCGCGCGCCCCATCCGCGCGCTCATCGACGGCGCCCGCGCCGTCGGCGGCGGGAATCTGGCCCGGCGGATCCGCCTGAAACGCCACGACGAGCTCAAGGAACTGGCGGACGAATTCAACCGCATGGCGGAGAACCTCGAGCAGGCGCACCAGGCGCTGCTCGCGCAGTCCGAGGAGCGGCTGCGCCTCGAGCGCGAGGTCCAGCAGGCGCAGAAGCTGGCCGCGGTGGGGATGCTGGCGGCCGAGGTCGCCCACGAGGTCGGCACGCCCCTCGGCGTGATCTCGGGGCGAGCGGAGGCGCTCGAGCGCGTGATCCCGCCCGGGCACTCGGAGCGGCGCCATCTCGAGGTGATCCAGAAGCAGACGGAGAGGATCGCCGGGATCATCCGGTCGCTCCTGGACTACGCTCGCCCGCGTCGCCCGAGCTTGCACGAGGAGTCCCTCGCCCCCATCCTCGCCCGCGTGGTCAATCTGCTGGAGTCCCGCTACCGGGCCAAGCCCGCCCGGATGGTCCTCGACCTCCCGGCGGCCCTGCCGCGGATCGTGGCCGACGCGGAACAGCTGCAACAGCTGTTCGTCAACCTCCTCGTGAACGCGCTGGACGCCTCGCCGGCGGGCGCCGCCGTGCAGGTGACCGTCGGGCCGGAGCCGCTCCTCCCGGCCGAGGGGCGGGCCGAGATCGTACGGGGCAAGGCGGAGGCGCCAACCCTCGATGTCCACATCGTGGACGAGGGGTCGGGCATGACGGACCAGGATCTCTCGCATGTGTTCGAGCCGTTCTTCTCCACGAAGGCGCGCGTGCAGGGCACCGGGCTCGGCCTGCCCATCGTCGAGGAGATCATCCGGGCCCACCGCGGCGAGGTCGCCATGCTGAGCATCCCGGGGCGAGGCACCGAGGTCATCGTCCGGCTGCCCCTGACCGCGCCGGGCGAGGCGGAGGGTGCCGGGGAGCGCGAGCGCGCGGCGCGCGGTTCCCCGTCCACCGCCGAGGGGGAGAGGGTGGGGTGAGGGGGGACGCCGCCGACGCGGAGCCACGCGCCCGCCGACTTTCCGGGGCGGAGATGGTGGAGCGGTGGAGCGCTGACCGGATTCGGTTGTACACTCGCTGATCAGGCGGAGGGAGTGAGGCCATCCCATGGCGGGAGCGACGAGCATCGGATCGGTGCGAGGCGATATCAGGACGGTGTGGATCGCCGGCGTGTGGCCCGAGCTGGCGGCGGGTCGCTTTCCCGTGAAGCGCGTCGTCGGCGACACGTTCGAGGTCTCGGCCGACATCCTGCGCGAGGGGCACGAGGCGCTGGCCGCCGTGCTCAAGTACCGCACGGTGAAGGACACGACCTGGCGCGAGGTCCCCATGCACCACGTCGACAACGACCGGTGGGTGGGACGGTTCCTCCTGGAAGAGAACACGCGGTACCTCTACACCCTGGAGGCGTACCCGGATGCCTACCGGAGCTGGGCGGTGGACCTCGAGAAGCGACTGGCGGCCGGCATGGAGGTGGCGAGCGAGCTCCTGGAGGGGGCGGCGCTGCTGCGCCCGGCCCTCGCGCGCGCGGTGGGGGCGGACAAGAAGCGCATCGAGGAGCGCCTGGCCGAGCTCGAGCGGGCGACGACGCCGCTCCAGCAAGCGCGCATCCTGCTCGCGGACGACACCGCCGAATTGGTGGAGAACTACCCGGATCGGAGCGCGGCGACGACGTATGACCGCGAGCTCGAGGTCGTGGTCGATCGCCCGCTCGCGCAGTGCGCGGCGTGGTACGAGATGTTTCCGCGCTCCCAGGGAACGGTCGCCGGCCGGCACGCCACCTTCCAGGACTGCATCGCCCGCCTGCCGGACATCGCGGCCATGGGCTTCGACGTCATCTACCTGCCGCCGATCCATCCCGTCGGCCGGAGCTTTCGCAAGGGCCGCAACAACAGCCTGGTGGCCGGCCCCGACGACCCCGGCTCCCCGTGGGCGATCGGCAACGAGCGCGGCGGCCACAAGGCGGTCGAGCCCGCGCTGGGCACGCTCCACGACTTCCGGGAGCTCGTCGGCGCCGCCCGCGCCGCCGGCCTCGAGATCGCCCTCGACTACGCGCTGCAGTGCTCGCCCGACCACCCGTACGTCCACGAGCACCCCGAGTGGTTCCACCACCGCCCCGACGGCACCATCAAGTACGCGGAGAACCCGCCCAAGAAGTACCAGGACATCTACCCGCTCAACTTCTACTGCCGCGACCGCGAGGCCCTCTGGGAGGAGCTCAGGAGCATCGTCCTGTTCTGGATCGAGCAGGGCGTCCGGATCTTCCGGGTGGACAATCCGCACACCAAGCCGATGCCGTTCTGGGCGTGGCTCATCCGCGAGGTCCAGACGCTCTATCCCGACGTGATCTTCCTCTCGGAGGCGTTCACCCGGCCCAAGCTCATGCAGGCCCTGGCGAAGGTCGGCTTCACGCAGTCGTACACCTACTTCACCTGGCGGAACTTCAAGGGCGAGCTGACCGCGTACCTGACCGAGCTGACCGGGACCGAGATGGCCGAGTACTTCCGGGGCAACCTGTTCACCAACACGCCCGACATCCTGCCGCCGATCCTCCAGGACGGCGGCCGCCCGGCCTTCAAGCTGCGCCTGGCCCTGGCGGCGACGCTCTCCTCGCTGTACGGGATCTACAGCGGCTACGAGCTGTGCGAGGGCGCGGCGGTCCCCGGCACCGAGGAGTACCTCGACTCCGAGAAGTACGAGATCAGGGTGCGGGACTGGGATGCGCCCGGTCACATCAAGGCGTACATCGCCCGGATCAACCGGATCCGCCGCGAGAACCCCGCCCTCCAGGAGTACCGGAACCTGGAATTCTACGAGTGCGACGACGACAACATCCTCTTCTACGGCAAGCGGAGCGCGGACGGCCAGAACACCGTGTGGGTGGCGGTCAACCTGGACCCGTTCCAGGCGCGCGAGGCGCGCCTGGACCTGCCGATGCGGGAGCTGGGGGTGACATCCGAGGATCGGCTGCAGGTGCACGAGCTCATCACGGACCAGCGGCAGCTCTGGCGCGGGCCCGCCCACACGATCCGCCTCGACCCCGAGGAGCCGGCGGCCATCCTCCGCGTCGCGCCGTTCGCGCGCAAGCCGTTCGCCGATCCGTGCTACTGAACAGCTGAACGGGCGCACGACGAGGCCATGAGCGAGCTCTGGTACAAGGACGCCATCTTCTACGAGCTTCACGTCAAGGCGTTCCAGGACGGCGACGGCGACGGGGTCGGCGACTTCCGCGGCCTGACGCAGCGGCTCGACTACGTCCAGGACCTGGGCGTGGACTGCCTGTGGCTGCTGCCGTTCTACCCGTCGCCGCTCCGCGATGACGGCTACGACATCGCCGACTACTACGACATCGCCGCCGGCTACGGCACGATGGCCGACTTCGAGGCGTTTCTCCGCGAAGCCCACCGCCGGGGGATCCGGGTCGTGACCGACCTCGTGGTCAACCACACGTCGGACCAGCACCCGTGGTTCCAGGAAGCCCGCCGGGACCCCAGCTCGGCGAAGCGCGACTGGTACGTCTGGAGCGCCGACGACAAGAAGTACCGGGACGCCCGCATCATCTTCGTGGACACGGAGAAGTCGAACTGGACCTGGGACCCGGTCGCCCACGCGTACTACTGGCATCGGTTCTTCAGCCACCAGCCCGATCTCAACTACGACAATCCCGAGGTCCAGCGGGCCATGCTCGACGCGCTCCGCTTCTGGCTCGACAAGGGGCTGGACGGCTTCCGGTGCGACGCCGTGCCCTACCTGTTCGAGCGCGACGGGACGAGCTGCGAGAACCTGCCCGAGACGCACGCCTTCCTCAAGCAGCTGCGGGCGGAGGTCGACGCGCGCTACAGCAACCGCATCCTGCTCGCGGAGGCGAACCAGTGGCCCGAGGACGCGCGCCAGTACTTCGGCAACGGCGATGAGTTCCACATGGCGTTCCACTTCCCGCTGATGCCGCGGATGTTCATGGCGGTGCACAGCGCCGATCGCCGCCCCGTCACCGACATGTACCTCCACACGCCGGCCATCCCCGACAACTGCCAGTGGTGTCTCTTCCTCCGGAACCACGACGAGCTGACGCTGGAGATGTGCACGGATCCCGAGCGGGACTACATGTACTACGCCTACGCCCAGGATCCCCTCATGAAGCTCAACGTCGGTATCCGGCGGCGCCTCGCTCCGCTGGTGGGCAACGACCGGGGGAAGCTCCAGCTTCTCCACGCGCTGCTGTTCTCGCTGCCGGGCACGCCGATCATCTACTACGGCGACGAGATCGGGATGGGCGACAACATCCACCTCGGGGACCGGAACGGCGTGCGGACGCCGATGCAGTGGTCGACCGACCGGAACGCCGGGTTCTCGGTGGTCGATCCGGCCAAGCTCTACGGCCCGGTCATCGCCGATCCGCTCTACGGCTATCAGGCCGTCAACGTCGAGGCGCAGCTCCGGGCGCCCGCATCGCTGCTCTCCTGGATGCGACGGATCATCGCCGTGCGGAAGACGACGCGCGTGTTCGGACGCGGCACGCTCCGCTTCCTCGATCCCGCCAACACCCGAGTGCTGGCGTACCTCCGTGAATGGTCGGGCGAGACGATCCTCGTCGTCGCCAACCTGTCGGGCTCGGCGGAGCCGGTGGAGCTCAATCTCCGCGCCTACCGGGGCGCCGTGCCGGCGGAGATGTTCGGCGGCGCGCTCTTCCCGGCCATCGGGGAGGAGCCGTACTTTCTCAGCCTGGCGCCCTACGGCTTCTACTGGCTCCGGCTGATCCGCCCCGGCGCGCCCGCGCAGACGCCGTATGGCATCGAAGACCGGGCCATCTGAGACGGCGCCGCCGGCCGCCCCCGGTCCCGACGCCCTGGTGAGGGCGGCGGCGGCGCGGCTCGTCGGCGAGCTGTCGTCACGCCGCTGGTTCGGCGCCAAGGCGCGCGCGATCGCCGGCGTGACGCCGCTCGACTACGCGGCGGTGCCAGCGACCGAGGGCGTGCTCGCCCTCTTCCGCGTCGACTTCACCGCGCCGCCGTCCGAGACCTACTGCATTCCGCTGCTCCCGCAGACGAGCGCGGGTCCGCCGGGCTGGACCGTCGCCGACGCCCTGGACGACCCGGCCTTCTGCGCGGCGCTGGTCGAGCAGATCCGCGCCGGCGGCGTGCTCGCGGGGCGCCACGGGCGCTTCCACTTCCGCGCCACGCCCGCCCTCGCCGACATGCTCCCGGAGCCGCCGCGCCAGGTCGCCCGCGTCAAGACCGAGCAGAGCAACACCTCGGTCGTGTTCGGCGGGCGGGCGATCCTGAAGATCTTCAGGAAGCTCGAGGCCGGCCCCAACCCCGAGCTCGAGATCACCGACTTCCTCACCCGCCATACCGCCTTCCGGGCCGCTCCGCGGCTGGGGGGCGCCATCGAGTACGAGGTCGCCGGCAAGGAGCCGACCACGCTCGGGACCCTTCACGAGTTCATCCGCAACCAGGGTGACGCGTGGACGGCCCTGCAGGCCCGGCTCGGCGAGTACTTCGCGGTGGCGGTGACCGGACCCGAGGCCGGCGGGCCGCCCGATCCCGCCTTCGCGCGGGCCCTCGCCGCGGCCGACGCCCGGGAAGCGCGAGGGCTGGGGGCTCTGACCGGCGCGCTCCACGCGGCGCTGGCCTCCGCGACGGCGCCGGCGCTCAAGCCCGAGCCGGTCGGCCCCGAGGACTTGCGGGCCTGGCAGCAGGGCATGGAGCTCCGGCTCGACCGCGCCCAGGACGCGCTCACCGCCGCGCTCGACGCGCTTCCGACCGACATCCGCGACCTCGCGCGGCGAGCCCTGGAGTCGACGGCCCCGCTCAAGGAAGAGCTCAGCGAGCTCCAGGCGCTCGCCGGGGAATCGGTGCAGAAGATCCGCATCCACGGCGACTACCATCTGGGACAGGTGCTCCGGACGGACAGCGGCTTCGTGATCGTCGACTTCGAGGGGGAGCCGGCGCGCCCGCTCGCCGATCGCCGGGCGAGAGAGTGCGCGCTCAAGGACGTGGCGGGGATGCTGCGCTCGTTCGCTTACGCCGCGCGGGCGGCCATGCTGCGGGCGGTCGACGTCGTCGCCGGCGGGGAGTCCGGGCTCCCCGATCGGCTGGCGCCGTGGGCCAACGCCTGGGAGGACGGCGTGCGCAGCGCCTTCCTGGAGGGCTATCTCGCGGAGACCCAGGAGCGCGGCGCCGCGTTCCTGCCGCGCGGCCGGGAAGTCCTCGACGCCGTCCTGCGCGTGTTCGAGCTCGACAAGGTCGTGTACGAGGTCGTCTACGAGGTCAACCACCGGCCGAGCTGGGCGCGGATTCCGCTCGACGCGCTCCTGCAGGCGGCGGCCCCGGCGCCGAGACTGGCTCCGGCTCGCGCGCGGCCGGGCGGGGGGCCGTTCGGCTTCGTCGCCTGCCTGGAGCTCCGCGAGTTCGTCGGCTCGCGCGCCGAGGACGAGCGCCAGCTCGCCGACCTGATCGAGCAGGCGCCGCTCGACTCGATCTACTATCACACCCACGCGTTCTTCCTCCGCCACAAGTTCCTCGCCGGCATCTACCCCAACGACTTCGCCACGTGGGTGGCCGTACATCTCCGCGACCAGGTGCTCGGCGAGCGGCTCGCCATGGTCGACCCCGCCGAGTTCGACAACCTCGAGACGCTGCGCGACGAGCTGTTCGCGGTCATCGACGATCACCTGCGGCAGCTCCAGGTCGTGCCCAGGATCGTCTCCGCCGAGCCCTTCGACTTCGTCCGCTCCCGGATCGTCGAGATCCCGACCGGGGTCGCCGTCCGGACGCTCGACGAGTTCCGCCAGGCTCTCCTCGAAGTGGACAGCAGCGCCATCTACTTTCACGTGGTGGAGGCCCGCGTGCGCCTCGGACGGGGCCAGAACGACTTCGCCGCGTGGCTGGAGCACGGCCTCGGGCTCAAGTCGCTGGCCGCGCGCGTCCGGGCGCTGAACCCGTACGGCGGCAGCCTGGAGCGGACCCGCGCCCGCCTGCTCCAGCTCTGCGAAGAGGCGATGACCGAGGGCGGCGGCCGGTGATCCCCCCTCGCCTGGAGGCCTATCGCAACATCGCCCCCCGCGGAACCCTGGAGCTCCTGCTCCGGCTCGCCGAGCGGCTGCGGGGGCGGCGGTTCGTGCACGTCAACACGAGCCGGTTCGGCGGCGGATCGGCGGAGCTCCTCAACCGCATCGTCCCGATGTTGCAGGACCTCGGGATCGACGCCAGCTGGGAGGTCATCGTCGGAACTCCCGACTTCTACTCGGCGGTGGGCCGGCTGGAACGAGGCCTCGCCGGCATCGAGTCGACGGCGTCCGAGGCGACCCTGCGCGCGTACGCCGAGGGCGTGGCCGCAAACGCGACGACGCTGCCGCTCGAGGCGGACCTGGTCATGACCCACGACGTGGCGCCGCTGGCGCTGGTGCGCCACCGCCCCCGGCGCGGACACTGGGTGTGGCGGTGCCACAGCGATCTGTCCCGCGCCTACCGGCGGATGTGGTACCTGCTGCGCCGCGATCTCGAGCGGTACGATGCGGCGGTCTTCTCGCTGCCGAAGTTCGCGCAGCGGCTGCCCATCCCCGCGTTGATCGTGCACCCGTCCATCGATCCGATGAGCGAGAAGAACCGCGATCTGTCGCGGCCCGAGGTCGCCAAGATGCTCGAGCGCCTCGGGATCCCCCGCGACAAGCCGATCGTCATCCAGGTCTCCCCCTACACCCGGAACAAGGACCCGGTGGGGGCGGTCCGGGCGTACCGCCTCGCCAAGAAGTACGTCGACTGCCGCCTCGTCCTCGCGGGCTGGGGGGCCAACGATCACCCCGAAGGACAGGCGCTGCTGACCGAGATCGCGGAGGCCGCCTCCGGCGACCCGGAGGTGCACGCCCTCGTGCTGCCGCCCGACGCCGCTCTCGAGATCAACGCGCTCCAGCGGGCGGCCGCCGTGGTCGTCCACCGGCCGCTCCGCGAAGACTTCGGGCTGTCGGTCGCCGAGGCCATGTGGAAGGGCAAGCCGGTGGTCGGGAGCTTCGCGGGCGGTGTTCCCGCGCAGGTCATCCACGAGGTGACCGGGTTCGCGGTGACGTCGATGGAAGGGGCCGCCTTCCGGATCCGGCAGCTCCTCGAGGACCCGGAGCTCGCCGCTCGCCTGGGCGGTTCGGGCCGCGAGTACGTCCGGCGGTCCTTCCTCATCACCCGCCATCTCGGGGACTATCTCGCCGTGCTGGCCAGCCTGACGACCTGAAGCTTCGCGCCCGTGAGCGACGCCGCCGCGGTCGTCGATCTCTTTCCCGACGCGAGTCTCGCCGGGCTCGCCGCGGCGGGGCCCATCGACGTGGTGGCGGCGGTGCACATCGTGAACCAGGCCCGCCGCGCCGCCGAGGTGCTCGACACGGTCGCCTCCGCGCTCGAGGTGTACTCGGGCTCGCAACGGACCGGCGTGCTCGTCGCCGATGCGGAATCGCAGGACGGCACGGCGGAGGCTGTCCGCGCCTGGCGCGACTCGGGCGCATCCGGTCCTCCCCGCGGTTGCCTCGATCTCCTCGCGCCCAAGCACCGGGGGCGCGCGATCCTCGCCCTGCTCCGCGCGGCGCAGCGGCTGGAGGCGCAGGCGGTGCTGCTCGTCGACGGGGATTTAACGGGCGTTCGCGCCGACCGGCTGCAAGCGCTGCTCGAGCCGGTGCTCGGCGGAGAAGCGGAGTATGTCTCGCCGGCGTACACGCGCACGGTCTCCGAGGGCACGTTGACCACGAACCTGCTCGCCCCGCTCACGCGGGCGCTCTACGGCGCGAGGATCCAGCAAGTGATGGGCGGGTGCGCGGCGCTGGCCGGCGCGACCATCGGGTCATGGCTGGAGCCGGGGATCGAGACCGGCGACTGGCATCCGCACGGGGCCGAGCTCTGGCTGACGACCGCCGCCCTCGCCTCCGGCGCCCGGCTCGTGGAGGTCCAGCTCGACCGCAAGCTGGTGACTCCCGGCGGGCCCCAGCCCGACCTCGCGACGATCCTGGTTCGCACCGTCGGGCCGCTGTTCGCCCTGATGGAACGCTACCAGGCCGTGTGGCCGGACAGGACCGGGAGCGCCGGCGTGCCGCGCCGAGGCGACCCGTCGGCGGTGCAGGCCGACGCCCGCACGCCTGCGATCGAGCCGATGGTTCGCGCCTTCGATCTGGGACTGAAGGATCTGCTCCCGGTCTGGGAGCAGATCATGCCGGAGTCGACGCTCGCGCGGCTCTATCCGCTGGCCCTCGTCGATCCGGACGAGTTCCGGCTGCCGCCGCCGCTCTGGGCCAGGGTGGTGTCCGACTTCGCGGTCGCGTACCACGAGCGACGCCTGCCCCGCGACCATCTGCTCCGGGCCCTGACTCCGCTGTACCTCGGACGCGTGGCGGCATTCGTCGTGGAGGCCCGAGCGACGTCCCTCGCGCGCATTCCCGAGAGTTTCGACAAGATCGACCGGGCATTCGAGGTCGAGAAGGAGCACCTCGTGGCCCGATGGAGGTAGCGCATGCAAGATTCGTGGGCCGACATTCTCGTCAAGTCGTTCCGGGAAGTGGCGTCCCGCCTCGCGGTGTTCGCGCCCCGGGTGCTCGCCGTCCTCACGCTCGTGCTGGCGGGGTGGCTGGTGGCGGCCGGCGCCCGCAGGCTCGCGATCCGGATCCTGGGCGCCGCTGACATCGATGGTCGTTGCGCGCGATGGGGCATCACCGCGACGCTGGGGCGAACGGGCATCCGGCGACCGCCCTCCGAGCTCGTCGGCCAGCTGGTGTTCTGGCTGATCCTCCTGGTGGGGATGCTGATGGCGATCGAGGCGCTCGAGGTCCCGGCCGCCGTCGGGCTGGCGCCCGTGATCATCCGCTTCCTTCCCAACCTCCTGGTCGCCATCTTCGTCATGGTCATCGGCTGGCTGCTCGCGAACTTTCTGGCTCAGGCCCTGCTCATCTTCATCGTCAACGCCCAGCTCAGGGGCGGCCCGGCGCTCGCCGGCGCCCTGCGATGGCTGGTGATCCTGTTCGCCGCCAGCGTGGCGCTCACCCAGCTCGGCATCGCGCGGGAGATGATCCTCCTCGTCTTCGGGATCGTCTTCGGAGGCACGACGCTGGCGCTCGCGCTGGCCTTCGGCTTCGGGGGGCGGCACCTGGCTCGCAACGCGCTCGAGAGCTGGCTCCAGAAGCGAGAGGATCGGGAACCCGATGACATGTCGCACCTCTGAGCGTCGATCGGACCCGGGCGGACGCGGAGGGCCTGCTTCACGAGGGAGGCGTGCGCGGTCGCCCCGATCGGATCAGGAACATCCGGCCTCTCGCTGCCGGGATTTACCCGATTGTCCGTTCTGGCCGCCCGATCTAGACTCAGGGTGACATCAGCGGCCCCTGCGGGTATTCGAAGGGGGACTCGGAGCGCCCCGCTGGAGAGGGCAACGGATCCCCGTCGGTGCACGTGTCCTGACTGCCCAGTCGCGCCGAACAACCGCGCGCCCCAACGACCGCGAGCCTCGATGTAGCCGACGACGCTCCCCCGGTGTTGGCACGAACGCTTTCCGCGAGGGGCCTGGGAGGCAGAAGATGACGCGGCCTGTACGACAGCTCTTGGAGATCGCCCTGCACTTTGTCCTGGCCGTCGCCGTGTCGGTGGCGGTCGTGGCGCTCATGCTCGCCTTGTTACCGGGCGAGCGCGACGCCCCGTCGCGTGGCGGCACCGCCAGCGCGTGCGGGCCGTCCGGTCCGCCGCCGTGTGCCGCGCCGGTGGGACATCCGTCGGACGACTCACAGAGCGTGCGGCCCCCACTCCCGGCCGCGGTCACAGCGGCCGCGGCGGGGCGCCGACCTGGACGGGTCGCGGGTGCCCCGCCTCGATAATCGAACCGGCCCGGGTCAGCAAGCGCAGCAAGGGCGCCGGGGTTGATCAACACGGCGCGCAATCTCGCGCTGCGCGGAGAGGTCGCCTCGTGAAGTCCGGCCACCGGATGCGGTTCGGGGCGGAGGTCCTCGGCGGAGGGGGGGTGCGGTTCAGCCTGTGGGCGCCGGGGGCCCATCGGGTCGAGCTCCGCCTCGAGGGACACGACGCGCCGATTCCCGTCGAGCGCGACGGGGAGGGATGGGCGAGCGTCGTGGTCGCCGCCGCCGGCCCCGGTGCCCGCTACCGCTATCGCGTCGATGGCGGTCTCGTCGTGCCCGACCCCGCGTCGCGGTTCCAGCCCGAGGACGTCCACGGTCCGAGCGAGGTGATCGATCCCCGGTCGTTCGACTGGACCGACGGAGCCTGGCGCGGCCGGCCGTGGCCCGAGATGGTGTTCTACGAGCTCCACGTCGGGACCTTCACGACGGAGGGCGACTTCGCGGGAGTGCAGGAGCGGCTCGATCATCTCGCCGATCTCGGTGTCACGGCCATCGAGCTGATGCCCGTCGCCGACTTCCCGGGCCGGCGGAACTGGGGCTACGATGGCGTGCTGCCGTTCGCGCCGGAGAGCCGCTACGGCCGTCCGGAGCAGCTGAAGGCCCTCGTGCAGGCGTGCCACGCCCGCCGACTCGCCGTGTTCCTGGATGTCGTCTACAACCACTTCGGCCCCGAGGGCAACTACCTCGGCGCCTACGCGTCGCCCTTCCTCAGCGCGCGCCACCGGACGCCGTGGGGAGACGCCATCAACTTCGACGGCCCCGGCAGCGAGGTGGTGCGGGCCTTCTTCCGCGACAACGCGCTCTACTGGATCGAGGAGTACCACTTCGACGGCCTGCGGCTCGACGCCGTGCACGCGATCCGGGATGACTCCCCCGTCCACATCCTCGAGGAGATCGGCCGCGCGGTGCAGGATGGCCCGGGAGGGTCCCGTCACGTGCACCTGGTGCTGGAGGACGACCGGAACGAGTCGCGCTATCTGCGTCTCGGCGGGCGCGGGCGGCCGCTGTACGCCGCCCAGTGGAACGACGACATCCACCACGCGCTGCACGCCCAGTGCACGAGGGAGCGGGGCGGCTACTACGCCGACTATCCGGACCCGATCGGCGCCCTCGCCCGGTGCCTGACCGAGGGGTTCGCGTACCAGGGCGAGCACTCGCCCTATCGGGGCCGCCCGCGGGGCGAGCCCAGCCGTGACCTGCCGCCGACGGCCTTCGTCTCGTACCTGCAGAACCACGACCAGGTCGGCAACCGCGCCTTCGGCGAGCGCCTCTCCGCCCTCGCGCCGGCCGCCGCCGTCCGCGCCGCGACGACGCTGCTCCTGCTGGCGCCGTCCCCGCCCATGCTCTTCATGGGGGAGGAATGGGCCGCCACCGAGCCGTTCCTGTTCTTCTGCGACCTCGGAAACGATCTCGGGCCGCGCGTCGCCGAGGGCCGGCTCGCGGGGTTCGCCCGGTTCGCGGAGTTCGCGGCCCTCGAGCGGCGTGACGAGATTCCAGCTCCCGAGGACGAGGCCACGTTCCGATGCTGCGTCCTCCGCTGGGAGGCGTTGACGCGGCCCGGACACCGCGAGTGGCGCGAATGGGTCCGCGCTCTCCTCGACCTCAGGCGGCGCGAGATCACGCCTCGGTTGAACAGCGTCCGGCCCGGCCCGGCGTGCTGCGAGCGAGTGGGCGAGAGCGGCCTCGCCGTCGAGTGGACGCTGGGCGACGGCGCCGTGCTCCGCCTGGTGGCCAACCTCGGCCCTCGTCCACTCGGGCGTGCGCCCTCGCGGCAACCGTTGGGGCGCTGCCTCATCGAATCCGAGCCGGTCGGGCCGGCGTCGTCCGGACTCCCTCCGTGGTACGTCGCGTACTACCTCGCCGATGCGACTGACGCGGGCTCTCGGTGAGGCCGAGGGCTGGCCGCGCACCGGGGTACGGGGCTATGATGCGAGCATGGACATCAGGAAGTTCTTCGTGAGCCGCGCGCTCGTGTGGCTGCTCGTCGGCCTGGTCGGGGGCGGTCTCGCGTTGGATCAGTGGTGGCGTCGTCACACCGCGGGCCTCGTGCGTCAGGTGACCGACCTCGAGGCCCGTGAAAAGGAGCAGGCCAAGCGCGCGGACGAGTTGCAGGCGCGGCTGACCAGGGATGAAGAAGAACTCAAGGCGCTCAAGGATGAACTGAAGCAGGAGCGCGACCTCCGTCAGCGCTATGAACGAGTGCTGAGCGAGGGACGGAAGTAACAGGCAGCGGCCCGACGAGTAGACGGAGACACCGCCACCGCCTTGGGCAGGTTGCCGCCGGCTCTCAATATAGGGTAACGTTGGTCAGGTCTGCGCTTGCCGTAAATCGGTTGCCCCGTCCCTGACGCTGGGATACCTTGGATCGGGTCTGATCTCACTTACCGTGCCGGATGCTTGGGGGACGCCATGGCTCACCGCGGAATGAAGTTCGGCATCTTCCTGGCCCCGTTCCATCGCGTGGGGGAGAACCCGACGCTCGCCCTGGCCCGCGACATGGAGCTGCTCGAGTGGCTGGACCACCTGGGCTACGACGAGGCCTGGATCGGCGAGCACCACTCGGCGGGCTGGGAGCTGATCGCGTCGCCCGAGCTGATGATCGCGGCGGCCGCCGAGCGCACCCGGCACATCATGCTCGGGTCCGGCGTCACGAGCCTGCCGTATCACCATCCCCTCCTGGTCGCCAACCGCTTCGTCCAGCTCGATCACATGACGCGCGGGCGGGCCATGCTCGGCTGCGGGCCGGGCGCGCTCGTCTCCGACGCCTACATGCTCGGCATCGAGCCGGAGACGCAGCGCCCGCGGATGGACGAGGCGCTCACCGCCATCATGGCCCTCCTCCGCTGCGACGGGCCGGTGACCATGAAGACCGACTGGTTCGAGCTGCGCGAGGCGCGGCTTCACCTGGCGCCCTACACCGATCCCTGCTTCCCCATCGCCGTCGCCAGCACGCTGACGCCGTCCGGGGTCGTGACGGCGGGCAAGCACGGCCTGGGCGTGCTCTCCCTCGGCGCGGGACTGCCCGGTGGGCCCGAGGCCATCGCCGAGCAGTGGCGAATCGCCGAGAAGACGGCGGCCGAGCACGGCAAGACCATGGACCGCGCGAAGTGGCGGCTCGTGGTCAACGTCCACGTGGCCGAGGACGACGAGCTGGCGCTGCGTCAGGTCCAGGTGAGCGAGCGCCGCGAGACCGTGACCTATTTCGAGGAGACCCTCGGCCGGCCGCCGGGGCGTCACGACGATCCGCTGCGCGAAGGCGTCCGTCAGGGGACCACGCTGGTCGGGACCCCCGACACCGTGATCAAGGGGATCGAGCGGCTGGTGGAGCTGAGCCAGGGCGGCTTCGGCGGGCTCCTCTTCCGCGCCCACGAGTGGGCCAGCCGCGAGGAGACGCTCAGGAGCTACGAGCTGTTCGCGCGCTACGTGATGCCCCGTTTCCAGGGATCGCTGGCGACCATCATCGACTCGAACGAATGGTGCCGGGAGAACCGCCGGACGATCTTCGGCCCGAACGTGGAGGCGATCCGCCGGGCGTACCGGGACGCCGGGCGCGAGGTCCCGTCGGAGTTCCTGTGGCGCACGTCCGGGGCGCGCGATGTCGGGCCCACGATCCCATGACCGGCGCCGGACCGCTCACGAGACGGGAGGCATGATGGCGACCCCGAGCCATCGCGACGCGATCCTCGACCAGTTCACCCGCCAGGCCGTGCCCTTTTCCACGGCGCCGGGCGTCAAGGACGAGCAGGCGCTCCGGCTTCTCGTGGAGGCGAGCGGGGCGGGGCTGGACGATACCGTGCTCGACGTCGCCTGCGGGGGCGGGCTGGTCGTCTGCGCGTTCGCCCGCGTCGTGCGCCACGCCACCGGCATCGACCTCACGCCCGCCATGATCGAGCGCGCCCGCGCCCTCCAGGCGGAGAGGGGGCTCGGCAATGTCACGTGGCGGCTGGGCGACGTCCTGCCCCTTCCCTACGCCGACGGCTCGTTCTCGATCGTGACCTCGCGGTTCGCCTTCCATCACTTCCTCGAGCCCGGCGCGGTCCTCGCCGAGATGAAGCGCGTCTGCTCGCCCGGGGGCAAGGTGGTCGTCGCCGACACCGACGCATCGGCCGACCCGGCCAAGGCCGCCGAGTTCAACCGGATGGAGAAGCTGCGCGACCCCTCCCACGTGCGCGCCATGCCGCGTACCGAGCTCACGGAGCTCTTCGCCCAGGTCGGGCTGCCCGCTCCGCGGACGACCGGGTACCGGCTGGAAGGCGAGCTCGAGTCCCTCCTCGGGCGCTCCTTCCCCCTTCCCGGCGACGCCGACAGGATCCGCCAGCTCTTCGCCGCCTCCATGGAGGACGACCGGCTCGGCATTCCGATCCGTCGCGAGGGCGACGAGATCCGCTACGCCTACCCCGTCGCGATCCTCGTCTCGACGGTCCCGGTCCGCTGACGCCGCGGAA
>WNGA01014818.1_pt1 | contig 18150 bp, 11 predicted proteins | sample 5400061 | NCBI WGS metagenome assembly WNGA01 (sample SAMN13153366, study PRJNA577476) | soil metagenome | isolation source: 100 cm soil or saprolite under grassland replicate 2 | place: USA:California | collected 2016-06-15 | reverse complement strand
TGACGACCTATGCCGTCTTCTTCCTGGCGGCCCTGCTCGCCGCGCACGAGAAGATCGCCGCGGCCATGTCGGCCGAATGGGCGGCGAAGCTCGTCCACGGCCTCTACTGGATCTTCCCGAAGACGGCGGAGCTCGGGCGAGCGACGGTCCAACTCGTCTCGGCAGGCACATTCCACAGAATCGCGGTGACGGACCTGTTCGCGGTGTACGGCTCGACGGCCGTGTTCGGTGTGGCCGCCCTGACTCTCTCCTGCTGGCTCTTTTCCAGAAAGGACTTCTGACATGAGAACTCCCTCCGGCTTCTCGCGCATCGGCACCTTTCTCGCGCTCGTCCTGTGCGCGGCGGCCGCGCCGCTCGCCGCGGCTTCGCGCTCCGGCAATGACCTGCTGTCGCTCGTCCCCGCAGACGCCGCCTCTGTGGCGGTCATCCGCCTGAGCGACCTGCGCGAGAGCCCGCTCGCGGGCAAGCTCTTCTCGGGCGCCGACCACATGACGGCCGACGGAGACGCGGCCCGGTTCCTGGAGGAGGCGCAGCTCGATCCGAAGAAAGACGTGGACACCGTCGTCATCGCGGGAAGGGCTTCCGGGGGAAATCACGGCTCACCGACGCTCGCGCTGTTCGAAGGGCGTTTCGATCCCGAGCGCCTGGCCACCGCGGCGCAAGGGCGCGGCGCCGTGCGCAGATCCACTTCCGCGGGAGACTACTTCCTCCTGCCCGAGAAGCACGGCCACGACGAGGAGCATCCGGGCGCGGCGGCCTTCGTCAGCTCGAGCCTCGTCATCGCCGGAACCGAGTCAGCCGTGATGCAGGCACTGGCGGACCGGCGGTCAGGCGGCACGGGCTTCGCGTCCGGCGCTGGTCTGGGCCGTGAGTTGAAGCGCGTGGACCGGGGTGCCTCGGTGTGGGCCCTTGTGGACGTGGCGCGCTACCCCGCGGTCGCGCATCGCAGTGCCCACATCCACGTCTCCGGCGACGTCAACGGCGAGCCGGCCATGGCCATCATGGGCGCGATGAAATCCGTGTCTCTCGTCGCGATCCAGGCCAAGGCGCGCGGCGACTCCCTGGAGCTCTCCGCGACAGGTCTCTCGAGCGACGCGGAGACGCGGCAACTGCTGGAGGATTCGCTGCGCGGAATGATGGCCATGTGGCGGCTCACGGTGCAGGACAAGTCGCCGGAGCTCGTCTCGATGCTGCGCAAGTTCAGCGTTTCGAGCGACAGCGAGGCCGTCTCAATCCACGGCACACTGTCCGGCAGCGCGCTGCGGGCTCTCTCCCAGAAGAAGCACCATAGCGACGACTGAAGAAGACAGATTTGTGATTTGTAATTGGTGATCAGGGCGAAAAACCGCCCATCGCCCCGGTCGTCAATCGGCAATCGCCAATCATCAATCAGCTTTCTTCGGGGTTAGTATCACCCCTTCATGACGGTCGCCTCCATTCCCTCCTCGGCGGAGCTGCCGGCCGAGGTTGCCCAGCTCATCGAGCAGAAGAACTTCGATGCGGTCGAGGACGCGTGGATGGGGCACATGGAGGAGGAGCCGGAGAACCTCCCCTTCTTCTTCGCGGTCGCCTCGGCGGTCAAGAAGAAGGGGGGTGTGGCGTCCGCGCTCTCCTGGTTGCGCTTCCTCGCGGACTACGAGGCGGAGCGCGGAGACGGCGACCGCCAACTTGCCGTGCTCCTGGAGATCGCGCGGATGTCCCCGACGGACCCGGAGATCCGCAAGGAGCTCGAGGCCGCGCTGCGAACGCGGTTTGCGTCTCATCCGGCCCTGGCGGCCGTGTTCGCTCACTTTCCGTTGCAGAGCCCCGCGGACGCGGCGGAAGCCGCCGGGAAAATCGCGCGCTGGCTGCGGTTTTCTCCCGGCGAGATCTACTTCATGCCGGGCCGCGGAGCCGGGCGGATCGTGGAGTTGAACCCGGCCCTTGACGTGATCCGCCTGGAGTTCGCCGACGCGAAGCTTCCGCTTTCGCTCGTCAACGCGGAAGTGAACCTGTCTGCGCTGCCTCGGGAGCATTTCCTGAGGCGGAAGCTGGAAGAGCCCGAGGCCATGCGGGAGCTCGTCGAGCGGCAGCCCGCGGAGGCGGTCCGCCGCCTTCTCGAGAGTTTCGGACGCTCGATGACGCTCGCCGAGGTCAAGGAGAACCTGGCGGGCCTGGTTGACGAGTCTCGCTGGGGGAGTTTCTGGGCAGCCGCGCGCAAGCACCCGCAGCTCGTCTCCTCCGGCACGGGCAAGTCGGCGATGGTTTCCTGGTCTTCGAGTGCCGGCGAGGCGGAGGAATCCGTCCATCGGGAGTTCGAGGAGGCGGCACCCGCTCAGAAGATCGAGATCGCGCGCAAGCACGCGAGGCGCTCCAAGGAACTCGCGCGCTTCTTCGGGAAGACGCTCGCGGCGGAGTCGCGGAGAGCCGCGGAAGAAGGACATCCGGCCCTGGCGTGGGAGCTTTCGCAGGCCGCGGTCAAGCTCCTGCCCGGCGAGCCGGAGACGTTTCCCGCAGCGGAGCTTCTCGCCGGCCACGACCTCCCTTCGGTCATCGGCGGGATCCACGATCACGTATCCCGCGAGAAGGCGCTCGAGGCGGTGCGCACAAGCCGTGCCGACTGGGCGGACCTCTTCGCCGATCGGGTGTTCGAGGAAGAGGACGCGCGGGTCCTGACGGTCCTCTTTACCGGCCTCGCGGAGTTCCCGGAGCGATCCGAGGAGCTCTCGCGCCGCATCCTGCGCTCTCCGCGTCAGGCGCCTCGCGCCTTCCTCTGGCTTTGCGATCGGTTGCGCGTGGAAGGCAAGCCCGCGCCCAGGGGGCCCGGGGGACCGCAGGGTCCCCCGCCAACTCTCATCGAACATTTTCCGAGTCACCTCTTTTTCTCGATGCTCGACGCCCTGCGTCAGGAGGAGTTCTCGAGCTACCGCGCGAGACTCAAGGAGTTGTTCGATCCGGGAGACCTCGCGGTTTCGATCGTCCAGTCTTCGGCTTCGGAGGAGGAGGCGCGCGACTACCTCTCGGCTCTGGAAAGAGCCGGAGGTCTGGAAGAGCACCGGCGGGCTCTCGTCAAGGAAGCGCTCCTGATGAAATTCCCGGCCCTGCGCGGCCCGGCGCGCGAGTACCTCTACTCGACGTCGGAGTCGATCGAAGTTCGGCGGCAGGAGCTGGCGCGCCTGAAGCAGGTCGAGCTGCCGGTCAACGCCGAGGCGATGCGCGTGGCCAAGGACCACGGAGACCTGACGGAGAATTTCGAGTATCACGCGGCGAGGCAGAGGCACGAGTACCTGTCGGCCCGGATCGCGTCGCTGTCGGACGAGCTTTCGCGATCGAGGGCGCTCGATCCCTCCCGCATCGACACATCGCAAGTGCGGGTCGGGACCCGGGTGACACTGCGCGAGGCGGAGACGGGCGCCGCACGCCCGGCGACGATCCTGGGCCCCTGGGACTCGCGCCCGGAGGAGGCGATCTACTCCTACCAATCGGAGTTCGCGCAGTCGCTCCTGGGGAAACAGCTCGGCGACCGCGTCCAGGTCGGGGAGTCCGAGATGGAGATCGTCTCGATCGAGCCCTGGCGGTGAGAGCGGGGGAGTGTCGTCTGATCGTCGGCGCGATGCTCTTCATCGCGGCAGCCTCTGTCCGGGCAGAAGATCCGTTGCACCTGCCGATCGGAGACCCGGCGCGGAAGGACCGAGAGGTCTCGCTCGTCCTGGATGGGATCACCGAGACAGCGGGCGGGACGGTGTTGACCCCCGCGGAGCTGCCGGCGCGCCTCTCTTCCTCCCGGATCCTCTTCGTGGGCGAGGCGCACGTGAGCGTCGAATCGCACGCGGTCGAGCTCGCGGTGATCCGGGAGCTCGTGCGCGCGGGGCGGCGGGTGAGCGTGGCGCTCGAGATGTTCCCGGCGCACGGTACGCGGGAGACTCTTGAGGAGTGGAGCGCGGGGCGGATGAGCGAGGCGGAGTTCGTCGAAAAGTCGGAGTGGCTCCGACACTGGAGCTATAACTGGGGCTATTACCGCGAGATCTTTGCCTTCGCCCGCGACCACGGTGTCAAGCTCTTCGGCATCAATGTCCCGCCGGAGATCGTCTCGACCGTCGGCCGGAAGGGGATCGAGGCTCTCGAGCCGGCGCAGAAGGCTCTTCTGCCGCCGCGCGTGGACTGGGACGACGCCGAGTTGAAGCGTCTCTTCCGGGCCTCGTTCGACGAGGACGAATTTCACGGCGGGCTCTCCGAGGAGATGTTGAACCGCATGGTGCAGGCTCAGGCGACCTGGGACGCCGCGTTCGGCTGGAACGCCGCGCGCGCGGCGAAGTCGGCCGGCGACCCGAAGGCGATCGTGGTCGTGCTTCTCGGGCACGGCCACGTCTTCTATGGCCGCGGGGCGGAGCGGCAGGCGCGGCTCTGGTTCGACGGCAAGACATCGTCGCTCGTCCCGGTCGCGGTCTCGGACCGGGACAAGGGACGGTGCGATATACGGACCGTGCGCGCGTCCCTCGCTGACTTCGTCTGGGGTGTTCCCGAAGAGGACGCCACGCTCTATCCCTCTCCCGGCTTCTCCACGCGATGGGTCCAAACGGAGAACCTGCCGGAGGTGATCCAGGTTGAAAAGAAGTCGGCGGCGCAGCGGGCGGGACTCAAGGTGGGGGACCGGTTGACGGAGATCGACGGACGCCCCTCGGCGGATCGCGAGGCAATCCATCGCGCCTTCGCAACCAAGAGATGGGGAGACAGCGCGCGCCTGTCCGTGCGCCGCGGGAGCGAAACGGTCTCGCTCGAGCTCCTTCTCCGCCGGGAGCGCCCGGAGCCCTGCAAACCTAAGACGTAACCTCAGTCCTTGGTCCTTGGTCCTTAGTCCTTAGTCCTTAGTCCTTAGTCGGGCCCCGCGACTTGAGAACAATCGCCAGGTTTGAGGTTCAGTGTCCCGGTGACGAAGGACCAGGAACTACAGACCAGGGACTTTCAGGAATCACCGCGCTCGTGAGGGCCCTCGGCCCGGCGCTGGGCAAGCGACCAGAGACGTCGGTATTCGGGCCGAACGCTCGCGTCGAGCCTGTCGGCCAGTTCGAGCGGCAGCGAGAGCTCCTCGATCGTGCGCTGAACGTCGGCCAGGTCAATGAGTTGCCGGTGCGGGGCAGACAGGCCGGAGGCGAGTTTGAGCTCGATCAACTTCTCGAGCGAAACGACGCGATAGGGACCGGCAGCGACCGAGGCGGCTGATGGGTCCGGAAAGGACACGGGCTTGGGTTTCCCATCACCCGGATACTCTCCCGCGCTGATGAAGTCGATCCGAACGCCCGTGTCGAAGTCCCGAAAGGACTTCATCGCTCCCGGGAAGGCCGGGACATAGCCGCGCCCGAGGAACTTGCGCCGGAATTTCTTCAATCCTTCTTTCGTGAGGAGGACATCGAGATCGACCGTCTGCCGCGCATAGCCGAGCAGGTTGAGCGCCATCGCTCCGATGAGCGCATAAGGCATGCCTTCCCGATCCAGCCGCTCGGCCAGCCGCCGGAGAGTCGCATGGATCGGCCCTTCTCCGGCGAAGAAATCGTCGGAATCTCGCAGCGCCTCTTCGGCGGAACGTTTGCTCGGCGGGTACTGCGTGTGCCCCACCTCGGGAATTCTATCGCCGGATGCATGAGGCTCCCAGCCGGGGACCCGGGGGGGGTCAGTTCTTGCCGTAGCGTTCTTTGTAGAACTCGTCGATCTTCTGCCGCTCCTCGGGAGAAAGGCCCTTGCGCCAGAGGTGCGGCCGATCCTCTTCAACTTCCTTGATCACGGCGAGAACTTTACCGTCGCCGTGTGCCGCCTCCTTCGCCTGAGGGAGGAATCGGTTGTAGAAGTTCTCGGCTGCTTCGAAGAAGCCGTGCCACTGGACGAAGTCGGGCCCCTGCATCGAAGCGCCCATCCGCGCTCGCCGCCCCTCGTGGTGCCAGAGCCGGTAGAAGGTCCACTCGATCTCCTCATCGAACGGCGTCGGCGTGAGCTTTTTCGCTTCGCGCAGAGCATTCATGACCTTCTGGGCCGGCTGGGCGAACTTCGTGTTCCAGAGGTCGATCGTGTCGTCGAAGGACTTGTAGAAGGCGTCCACGAAGGCCGGTCCGTGGCAGTGGCCGCAGACCTCCTTCATCGCGGCGCGCTTGGCCTCCCAGTTCTCCAGCTTCTTGGAGATCACGGGTCGAAGCGTCCAGGAGATGCGTGCGCCGACGTCGTGGGTCACCGCCTGCTTCGGTGTGGCGGACATATGGCAGGTGGAGCATGTAGGCGCCGCCGTGTAATCGACGCCGACGACCCACTTCTCGGAGTCCAGGTGCATCTGGTCCTTCTGCGTCCGATAGGCGATCCCGTGCTTGCTCTCGTCATAGATCTCGGCCTGCGGGTGATCCGGGCCCAGGTGGCACTTGCCGCAGACCTCGGGCTGCCTGGCCATGGCCTTGGAGAAGGCATGGCGACTGTGGCACGCCGAGCAAGCCCCCCGCGAGCCGTCGAGGTTGACTCGCCCTATTCCGGTGTTGGGCCAGGTGGCAGGGTCGAGCATCGGCGCACCGACCGCGTTCTTCCGGAACGAGCCGTCCGTGTCCTTCAGGAACGCCACAGTCGAACCGTGGCACTGCCAGCAACCGTTGACGGCGGCGAGGCGCCCTTCGACGACCTCCCCGAGCACGTTGTCGAGAGAGCCGATGAACTTCGCCGCCTCCGCGTGGTGGCTGCGCTGGTTCTCCGCGACGATCTCCCCGTGGCAGCCTGCACAGGCGTTGGGCGTCAGGACGGTCTGGATCGTCGCGCCTTCGTGCTCGAACGCGCCCGGCTCCTTCAAGTTCGCGCTGTGACACTCCCAGCACCCCACGCCCTCGACGGCGTGCCGGCTGCCGCGCCACTGCGCGACGATACCCGGCGTCTTCTGAGCGTGGCAAGTGACGCACTTCTTGCTTTCGGCGGACAACGCGGCCGCGGGTTTCGCACGGGCTTTGGCTTTCCCGCGGGCCGTTTGACCTCGTCCGGGGGCCGTGGACAGGCACAACAGCAGGGCGACGAGCAGCAGATGGCGAACAGCGAATCGCATTTGGTCTCGTACCATTCTTCCCCCCTTTTGTTCGCCGCCGGAGTTCTTCCGGTGAGATTCTAGGTCGGGAAGAGGTGGCTCGTATGATTTTAGTCGTGTCCGCCGGCGACTTGGTCATCGCGTGGCGGCTCCTCGGAAGGCCTAAGCGGTCGGTGGAGGCGCAGGCTCTCGCCCTCCGGTTCGGTTGGCAGACTTCGCACGTGTCGCAGAGTCTCTCCTGTGGGAACCGGGCGCGGGCGCCGGAGCGCAGCCTCGCACCGGCGAATCCGGTTCCCAGGGATCTTCGGCTTGTCTCGTTTCTTCGGCATCGGTATCGAACCGTGTGCCGGGCCCGACCCGGACCCTTTCCGCCTCACGTCGCGGCTCATCGACGCAATCTGTCTAGGATTCGTCTTCTTTCCGGATCTGTTCGGCGAGGTAGTTCTGCTCGCCGGCCTGGTCGATGAGAGCGAGCTGCGCTTCCAGCCAATTGACGTGCTCCTCCTCGTCTTCGAGGATCTCTTCGAGAAGGAGCCGGCTCCCGTTATCTCCGGCGTCGCGGCAGATCGGGATACTGGCGTTGAGTCGTTCGATCGCATCCAGCTCGAGTGCAAGATCCGCCTTGAGCTGCTCCAGCACGGTTTCGCCGATGACGATCGTCCCGAGGCGTTGGACGTTCGGGACGCCTTCGAGAAAAAGAATCCGTTCGATCAATTTCTCGGCATGCTTCATCTCGGCCATGGCTTCCTTCCGGACCTTCTCGTATCGGTGCTCGTATCCCCAGTTGTCGGACATCTCCGCGTGGACGAAGTACTGGTTGATCGCGGTGAGCTCGGCGGTCAAAACCTCGTTCAGCAGCTCGATGACCCGGTTATCTGAGGCCTTCATCACGGACTCCTTTCAACGACAATTCCAATCCGACGAAGACTCCCCGCCACCACATGCGAGGGAGGGGACCAGCTCGACCCTATTTCGGCGGGGGCAGTCCTCGCAAGTCGCCGACGCGCCAGAACCTTCGCCGAAGCGGCTACGGCTCTCCAGCGAAGGCGGATAGCCGCTATGGCGACGGCGCGACCGCCGGTGAAGAATCCCGAGCAGCGTCGGGCGGCATCCGCCGCAGTCGAGACCGGCCCGGCAGAGGTCACCGATTTCAGAGAGGTTCCGGGCGCCGGCTTCGACAGCGCGTTCGATGTCACGGTCACTCGATCCGGCGCAGAGGCAAACGACCATGGACCAAACCTCCTGGGGGGCAACCCGTTGAAACTGAGTCTCAATCGCACATCCAATCTAATGGGAGGGGCCAATGTCGCCATGATGCAATTTAATCAATCGGGCGCAGGGCTCGCTCTAGCGAGCGATAGTCCGGCGAATGCGAGAGGGCGGTTTCGTAGGCCTGGAGTCCCTCGGGCAGACGCCCGAGCTGAAGAAGCACAAATCCCAGATTCACCCACCCATCGGTGTTCGTCGGGTCGAGGCGAAGATTCTCGCGATAGGCCTCCATCGCCTCCGCGTGGCGCGAAAGAGACATGAGCGCGACCCCCTCGTTGTAATAGGCCATCTCATAGTCAGGCCTGATCCGGACCGCTTCCTGGAAATAGGCGATGGCTCGCTGCGGATCGTTGCGCGAGAGCCAAAGGTTGCCCAGGTTGTTCGACGCCAGCCAATTTTTCCTGGTGACGCGGATGGCGTGCGTGTACAGACTTTCGGCGTCACGCCAGGTACCGACTTGCACGAACGCCAGGACGCCGAGCCCGCCGATCACGAGGACGGCGGCCCCTGCGATTATCACGGCGGCAATCCTGTGCTCCCTGACCCGCGCCCAAATCTCCCAGACGACTGCGACGAAGATCCCGATCATCGGAACGTACGCGTAACGGTCGGCCCGCGCCTGGGACCCGACCTGGACGACACCGGCGACCGGCGCAAGCGCGACCAGGTACCACGCCCAGCCGAACAGGAGCCACGGCCGGGTCCGCCGCGCCGTGACCGTCAGTGCCGTGATCGCGGTCAGGAGGGCCGCCGCGCCGGCGGCCGGCACGAGGCCGGTCCTCTCCCCGAGCGACGCGGGGTGCGGATAGAAGCAGGCCAGCCGCACCGGCCAGGCCGCGTCGCGCAGATACGCCACGCAGGACACCAGCGCGTTGGAGATCCGTGCGCCGATCGGGAAGTTGCCTCCGGGCGCGATCGCCTTCCACTTCGATTGGGCGAGGACGGTCGCGGCGCTGGCCGCGGCGACCAGCGCGAAGAGGGGCGCTTTCTCGAGAAGCAATGCGCGGCGCCGTCCAGGGTCGCCACATCGCGCGAGAGGCCAGAAGTCCATGACGAGGAGGAGCAGCGGAGCCGAGACGAGCATCGGCTTGGCCAGAAGGCCCAGAGCCAGCAGCAGCGCGACGAGGAAGCCTCGCCGGACTCCGCCCTTCCGGGTCCAGCTAACGTAGGCGCCGATTGCCAGTAAGAGAAATAGCGTGGAGAGGACACTCTTGCGTTGGGAGATCCAGGCGACGCTCTCGACGTTCAAGGGGTGAACTGCGAAGAGCGCCGTGACCATCGCGCTCGGCCAGAATGCCGACGTGGCGGCTCTCAGCAGGAGAAAGAGGATGATGGCATTGCCCGCGTGGAAGGCCGCGTTGACGAGATGGTGCGGACCGGGCCAGGGTCCGAAGAGCTGAACGTCCAGCATGTGCGAGATCCAGGTCAGCGGGTGCCAGTTGGCGCTGTGGAACGCCGTCAAAGCCCACCCGATCCCGCTCCCGGTCAAGCCCGCGAGGACGTTCGGGTTCGCGTAGACGTACTCCGCGTCGTCGAAGTCCAGAGAGTCAAAGTTGCCGGAAGGCGCGTAGACGACCGCGACGAGAAGCGTCAGTCCGAGCGCGACGACCCACGGAGATACACGCTGTTCGCTCCGCCGGCTCATGTCATCCTGAGCGGAGCGAAGGATCTGCTTCGTGGCATCGGAATCGAGATCCTTCGTTACTACGCTCCTCAGGATGACAAGGAGGGGAGTGGCGCGCAGGACGACAAGGGTTGGTGCTCAGGACAATGAGGAGGCGACTGCCGTTGCCGTCACTTCGACAGCTTCGCGTCCTCGATGATGGCGGAGTACGTGTAACCGGCGCCCAGATCGCGGTCGAGTTTCACGATGCCGCGCACGAGGATCACGTCGCCGACAGCGGCGGTCGCGGTCGTTGTCACCGTAATGTCGTCGTCCTTCTTCTCGCGGGAGCCGGAGCCGTCGCGCAGGTGGATCCAGTTCTTGCCCATGACTTCCGGCGTGTACTTGACGACCTTGCCCCGGACGGCGACTTCCTTGTCCTTCAGGGCGGCTCTCTGGGCGAAGATCTCCGCCACGGTCTTACCGCCCTGGGCTTTGGCGACCTTGATCGGGCCCACGTCGGAGGGCCCGGTTCCAGCGGCAGAGTGCTGCGCGACCATCGCTGCCCGCATGTCGGCCTGCGACGGAGCGGCCTCTCCGATACCCGAAGAAGCCGGAGCGAGCGTCCCGAAAAGGATTCGCTCGAACTTGCGGTGGAGGGTCTTGCTCTCGAAGTTCTCCATCGGGACGCCGTTGAGGACGGTGGCGGCCGAGCCCTTCTTCACCCTGGCCTGGTTCACGGCCGCCCAGACTTCTCCTCCGGGCGTCTTCAAGAGCATGTACGTGTAACCGCCGGCGTCCATCGTCTCGAGAATCGTGCCGGTCACCGCTGAAGCGGCGGGAGCCGGCACAGACTTCGCCGCGGCGGGCGGCTTCTTCGCCGCCTGATCCGCGAAGAGCGGAACCGCGGCGCAAACGGCGGCCAGAGCGCACGTCAGGAGAGCGGATCGCATGAAAGTGTCTCCCTTCCTCATGATTTCGTGTCTTTCAAGAATTTGCGGATGCCGGAGTTGCTGATCACGATCGTGGAGGCCTCGCGCAACTTCTTCACCCACAAAGCGCGCGCCTCGCGCTGCTTCTGCTCGAGAAGCCTCTTGCGGATCGGCTCCTTCGCCTCCTCGAGGCCCAGGGGTCGCTCCGGCGTGATCTTCGAAACTTTGATGAGGTGCCAGCCGAACTTGGATTTCAGGGGCTCGGAGACCCGCCCCTCCTCGAGCGAGAAGACCTTCTCGAACTCGGCCGACGCGTCCTTTTTCGTGATCCACCCGAGGTCCCCGCCGGCCTTGACGGACGTCGTGTCCGTCGAGTGTGTCCCGACGAGCGACACGAAGCTCTCGCCTTCCTCGATCTTCTTGCGGATCTCCTGGGCCTCTTCGAGCGACGGGACGACGATGTGCGCCACGCGGCGCTTCTCGGGCGAGGTGAACTCTGCGGCGTGGCCTTCGTAGTAGGCGCGAATCTCCGGGTCGGTCACTTTCGCGTCTTTCAGGATGTAGTCGGCGTAGAGGGCGCGCTCCATCAGGTCGTCGCGGTAGAGGGCAACGGCCCTGGCAACTTCCGGGACCTTCGCGATGCCCCGCGCCTGCGCTTCGAGCTTCGCCAGCGGCTCGTTTACCGCCTGCCGCAGGCGGTCCTCGACCTCCGAGCGGAAGCGGCCGGGCAGCAGACCCGCGACCTCCTGCCAGTCCACCTGCCCCACAAAGGTCTTGACCGTGAGACTGCCGCCGTCCCACGACGCGATCGGCTCGTCCCCCTTCTTCTGCAGCGCGTCGTGAAGCCCCTCCGGGCCCAGATCGATGCCAGAGCGCTTGACGTGGTACTTGCTCCACAGGAAATCCGTAAACTCCCGCCGCCGCTGATCGAGCTTTCGCTTCTTCAGGATCGCGTCGATCCGCTTCTCCGCCTGTTCGAAAGGCGGACGTTCCGCGGGGACGAGCTCCACGAGCTGGACGATCTCCCATCCATCCGCCGTCGGAAACGGCGCGCTCGTCTCATCCGGCGCCAGGCGGCCGACGGCCTGCTCCCATCCGGGGTCCATCGCTCCCCAGCCCAGCAGCGGCAGCCTCCCGCCGTAGATCCGCGAGGCGGCAATCGAGCACTGGCGGGCGAGCGCTTCGAAGTCCGCGCCGGCCGCGAGCCTCTGGAAGACGGATTCGGCCTCCTTCTCCGTGTCGAGCGTGATCTCGCGCGCCCGGTAGAGCATCGTCGTCTGCGTCTGCCAGGCAGTGCGGATTTCCTCGGGCGTCGACTGCGCCTTCTCGTCGATCTCCTTCCGGACCAGGAAATCGGTGGCCGTGCGCTCCTCGAAGTCGCTGACCGCCTTCTTGATGTCGGCCTGGTTCTGCAGGTCGAGGCGCTGCGCCTCCTGAACGAGGAGCCTCTGGTCTATGACGATCTCCAGGAACTGCCGGGTCTCGGAATCGCCGAGCAGGAACTTGCCGTGGCCGCCGTGGCGCCGGGTGAACTCCGCTTTGAGGTTTTCGCCGGTGATCGCTTCCTCGTTGATCTTCGCGAGGTACGACGAGGAGACGCAGCCCGCGGCAAGGAATGCGGCGAGAGCCGCGGGAAGGCCGGCGAGGACGAGGCGCTTCACGGAGCCCCCGGGCGAGCCGGGCTCGCGCCCGCCAGCGTCACCGTCTTGCCGTTGTCGCGGTTGTCGCTCGCCGTGAAACCGCCCGCGACGTGCTTCGCCGTGATGTTGGCCGTAGTCGTTGCCACCGAGTCCAGCACGTAGTTACGGGCATCGGCGCCGGACAGGCTCGCACCCTGGAGACCCACCGTCTTGCCGGTCCCGACGTTCTTGTCGCTGAACGTCGCCGTGCCACCCGACAGGCTGACAGCGTCCCCGGCGTTCGTTCCGTTCAGAGACCGCGTCAGCACGGTCGCGGAGGTGCTTCCGTCGTACACCTTGTCGCTCGCCGTGAAACTGCCCGTGATGTGCTTGGCCGTGACGTTGGCCGTCGTCGTCGTTGACGTCGAAGAGAGCGCGTAGTTGCCCGAGGCGCTGCCCGACAGGCTCAGACCTGTCGCCGTCACCGTCCTGCCCGTCCCCACGTTCTTCGTGTCGAAGTTCGCCGCCGTCACCATCAGACTCACATCGCTCGCATCTGTCGCCAGCACCCCAGCCGGCGTCTGGCCGGAGAGCGTTGCCGCTGTCGTTCCGTCATACACCCTGTTGTTGGCCGTGACGTGGGGAGTTACGGACTTGGGCGCGATGTCCGCGTACGCCGTCGGCTGCGTCAGCGTGTAATTGCTCGCATCGCCCCCCTTGGTCGTCAGACCCGACACCGTTACGGTCTTGCCGGTCCCGACGTTCTTGTCCGCAAACATACCCTCCGCGCTACTCATGTTCAGCGAGTCGTCGTCGCCGCTGACCTTGTTCACCAATGCCGCCCCGCTGGTGGTCAGGCTCGCCGCAGGCGTCCCGTCGTAAATCTTGTTGTTGGCGGTCACACCCGACACCGTCAAAGTTCTGGCCGTGATACCCGCCGTCGTCGTCGCCGAGGTCGAGGTCACCACGTAGTTGTCCGCCGCAGCGTCGGTCAGACCCACCGAAGCCGTCACCGCCTTCCCCATACCCACGTTCTTGTCCGAAAACGCGCTGCTGGAGGCCAGGCAGCCGACGTTGCCCGTATCCGAGGCAATCACCCCGGTCAGTGCGCAGTTCGTGATCGCCGCCGCCGTGCCGTCATAGACCTTATCCGACGCTGTGATCGACGCCGTTACTGACTTCGGCGTAATGTCGGCCGTCGTCATCGCCATCGTCGAGGTCAGTACGTAATTGCCCGAGGCGTTGCCCGAGAGAGTGATCCTGCTCGCCGTTACGGTCTTCCCGGTGCCGGCATTCGCGTCGGAGAAGGACGCGTTCGCGGCCGAGCAGCCCACGTTGGCGGAGTCGCCGGCCAGCACGCCGGAAAGCGTGCAGGACGCGATCGAGGCCGAGTTTGTCCCCTCGTAGGTCTTGTTGGACGCCGTCACGCTCGCCGTCACCGGCTTCCGGTTGATGTTTGCCGTGGTCGTGGCCGTCGTCGAGGAGAGCGCGTAGTTGCCCGAGGTGTTGCCCGAAAGAGCGATCCCGCTCGCCGTCACGGCCTTGCCGTCGCCGGCATTTGTGTCGGAGAAAGACGCGCTTGCGGCCGAGCAGCTCACATTGGCGGAGTCGCCAGCCAGCACTCCCGACAGTGTGCAGGACGTGATCGTGGCCGTCGCGCTGCCGTCGTAGGTCTTGTTGGACGCCGTCGCGCTCGCGGTCACCGGCTTCCGGTTGATGTTTGCCGTGGTCGTGGCCGTCGTCGAGGAGAGCGCGTAGTTGCCCGAGGCGCCGCCCGAGAGAGTGATCCCGCTCGCCGTCACGGTCTTGCCGTCGCCGGCATTCGCATCGGAGAAAGACGCGCTCGCGACCGAGCAGCTCACATTGGCCGAGTCGCGGGCCTGCACGCCCGACAGCGTGCAGGACGTGATCGTGGCCGTCGCGCTGCCGTCATAGGTCTTGTTGGAAGCCGTCGCGCTCGCCGTCACCGGCCTCCGACCCCGCCCCTTTGCGTTGTCGGCGGCGCGGACCATCTCGGCTGCGACCTGATCCGCCAGCGTCACGATGTTGGATATCGCGCCGAGCTCCAGGAGGCTCTCATAGTCCCTGCCGGACCGAGACAGCCGCGAGGTCCAGACGATCCGGCCCGCGGCGGCATCCACCAGCGCCAGATCCAGGTCCAGCTCCGGCGGAACGGCTGCGTTGCGGGGCGAGCCGTCCTTGAAGACGTAGATCGTGCCGCGCAGGAAGAGGCTCGTGCCGAGCGCCTTGGAGAGCTTCGCCAGCTCCGCCGGATCGCCCGTCTTGACGCCTCGCACCCCCGAGGCCGCCATCGCCTCGCGGAAGTTGCCCGGCTCGACCACCCGAAAGGTCTTCGACGCCCCCAGCCGCTGCGAGAGCAGCTCCCCGACCGCGCGCGGGGCAAATCGCGCCGAAGAGCGGTTCTCTAACGGCAGCAGGCAGATCGTGTGCACGCGGCCGGATTCGAGCGTCGAGGCGCGATATGTGACGGGACCTGCGCGCGCCAGCGGCCGCGCCCGCGCGGAGACGAGCTTCGCGCTCTTGCCCGGGGCGGGGAAGTTCCGGAGCAGCCGCTCGACCGCCTTCTCCGCGATCGCGGCAGTCGAGGAGACGCGGCCGAGACCGAGCAGGCCCTCCGTTTCCTCGCCGGAGAGAGCGGCCACTCCCGCCCAGGCCACACCGCCATCGGTCCTCAGCATTCGCGCGGAGAGTCCCACGATCGCATTCTCTCCCTCGGCGAAGCTGTAAACCGTGCCGAAGATCACGGCCGAGGCTCCAAACTTCGACAGCAGCTTCTCGCGCACCCGGCCCGAGAGAGAGTCGAGGTACCGCACACGCTCGGCGGCGAGAAACGCCTCGACTTCGTCGGCGGGTGCCGTGCTGTAGCCCTTCCGGGCGATTCTCCGGCAGAACGAGGCCGCGATCTCGGAAGGGGCGCGCTCGACGCCGGAGAGGTTCGTAAAGGGCAGCACGACGACGGTCTCCGTGCCGGCTCCGCTCAAGGGGGCGGTGAAAACCGCGAGAAGCGCGGTGGCTGCCAGGTCTCGGGGCGGTTTCATGCCGTCACTTCACCAGTGTCGCCAGCTCTTCGCGGATGAGCTGGCGGGCCGCTTCCGTCAGGGACTGGCCGCCGATTCCGAAGAGCCGGGCCGAAGCCGAGGCTCCCGACTTCGTACGGCTCGCCGACCACACCGTCACGCCGGTCTGGGACTCGACTAACCGGAGCTGGATCGTCACCTCCGGCGTCGGGGTCGAGCCCGACCTGGCCTCCGCGTAGTCCACGACGGCGCCGATGAAGATCCCCTGGGCCTTCAGAGTCTCGCCGAGCTTCTTCAAGTCGGCGGGCCCGAGGGCCTCGACCTGCTCGATGCGCGACGCCCGCAGCGACTGAGTGACCTGGCCCGGCTCCACGACCTCGAAGGCCTCGGACGCGAGCAGCTCCGTCAGGAAGAGCTTCTGGACCTTCTCACCCGCCGTCCGCTCCTGGGTCAGGTTCTCGAAAGGCAGGACCGCCACGCGCCGGATCGAGCCCAGGTCCACGTTGGGGTGAAGATACTTGGTCGTCGAGGACGCGCATCCGGCGCAGAGGAGCGATACGGCGAGCGCCAGCGCTTTCGCACCCGGTCCCGGCCGGAGTTCCATTCTCGTTCTCACGAAGCCTTCGAGGGGCTCATAGTGTCAAGGTCAGCGTCGCGTAGAACTGTCTTGTCGAGGTCTTCGTCGTCTGACCGGGGACCGTGGACGTGAGCGTCAGCCAGTTGTAGTTGACGTCCAGAATCGCGTGGGGATTGATCTGCCAGTGCGGCAGGATCTGGATCCGTCGAAACCGGTGCGAAAACCCGTTGGTCTCGATGTCGTCGTCGTAGATCGTCCCTATGCCGATGGTGCCGCCGGCGAAAGGGTACCACTCGACCCGGTACGTCTCCGTCGTCCCGGAGACGAGCGTTCCCCCGACGTACCCGAGCCTGCCGGAAAGAAGCAGCCGGCTGCTCGGCCGGTAGTACAGCTCGCCGTAGTAACGCTCGTTGTTGCTCTCGAGCGTACCGAGCGCGGCCGCGCCCTCCCCCTCGTAGCGCGTCTTGAGGAGATTCGCTGAGAGATTGAGCCGGAGGCTCCGCGTGAGCTGGATGTAGCTGTAGCCGGTCAGGAACGTCTGCAGCGACTGAATCTTGTTGGTGACATCGTCCTGCCGGGCGGTCCCGAAGTCCGCATAGACGTCGAACGTGCGGTACAGGCGGGCATATTGGTGAAACCGCAACGTATCGGTCGTGATGTTCTGCGCGTTCCTGTCAGACGTGCGGCTCGCCTCAACCGTCGAGCTCAGGCTCGGCGTGAAGGCGTACAGAGCGGTCGCCCAGTAACCCATGAGCGATTCCGAGAACCCGCCTCCCGTCCTGGCGCGGCGGTCCTCGTAGCGGAGTGTCAGGTCGAGCCCCGACAGGGTCTTCCCCTCCAGCGTCACGAGCTGGTCGCTGTCGAGCGAGCCGTACTCGGCCTTGCCCTGCGGTGAGGTGTGAAAGTCGTTCAGGAGGCCGTAGTACGACAGCGTCAGCCAGTTGGTCAAGCGGCCGGTGACCTGCGCGGTGCCGGTGACGATCCGCAGATCCGTGCGCTTGGACTCGCCGGCCGCGAAGGCCGTGTGGAAAAAGACCTGCACCTCCGTCACGAACGTTTCGACGGAGTTCGTCCCGAAGTTGACGATCTTGAAGAAGCGCGCGGTCGTCTGCACGAAAATCACGTCGTAGGCCGAGAGGGTGGTGACGAAGGTTGTCGCCGCCTGTCCCGGAGCGGGCGTCCAGTCCAGGCCGTTGGCGCTCGTGTACACGTCGAATCGCACGAGGCCGCCGATCTTGACATTGTTCCCGGCGGAGTCCCGCACGAAGACGCGGAAGGCATCGAGGCCGACGAAGTGCTGCAAGTCTATGGCGATGTTCTCAAACGACATGCCCGCTGGCCCGAGAGGGACCCCCGCGCTCTTGGCGAAGTCGCCGTCGATCAACGCCGGCGCAGAGATGGGGGGCACGTCGCGGGAGTCGAGCGGCGTCTCGTCGTGCGAAAGGAGAGCGCTCACGGGCTGAACCCGCGTCGGCACTGAAACCGCCTGATTCTTCGTGTCATCCTGGATTCGCGTGAAGCCCACGACCGCGTTCGCGCTGGCGGAGAGCCGGCCGTTGAAGAAGGAGTTCTGGTACTGACCCTGCCCCTGCAGGTCGGAAGTCTTCCGCGAGAAACCCGAGGAGTTCAAATCCAGTGTCTCGTAGTGCGCCGTTTGTCCGAGGGTGAAGGAGGGGCGCGTCAGGGACAGCGACTCGAAGGCGACCTTGTCGCTCTGGTCGATTCCCGCGAACGGGTCCTTCTGCACGCGCTCTTCGCCCTGGACCGAGAGCGACGGGAAGTCGTCCGGGATCCAGTTGAGCGAGGCCGTGGAGCGTTCGAAGCGCCTCTTCGCCTGCAGATCGTTGAAGCTCGAGCGCGTGTCGTAGAGGTCGTAGGTGCCGTGGATCTGGATCTTGGGCAGCGTGTATGTCAGCTCGGCGCCCGGCTGGAGCTGCCAGTACGTCGTGTCGGTGCGGAACATCCCGAGGTCCGTCGTGCCGTTGTTTCCCTCGCCGCGGAAGGAGAGCCGCAACCGCAGCGGATCGGTGACGTTCCTCTGGAAGCGCAGGTCGTAGGTCTGATGGACTCCGCTCGAGTCGAGGTTGTCA
>WNGA01005867.1_pt1 | contig 18154 bp, 20 predicted proteins | sample 5400061 | NCBI WGS metagenome assembly WNGA01 (sample SAMN13153366, study PRJNA577476) | soil metagenome | isolation source: 100 cm soil or saprolite under grassland replicate 2 | place: USA:California | collected 2016-06-15 | reverse complement strand
ATCTCCTGGGCGATGGTCCGCTTCTCCCACCGGGCCGTTCCGACGGGGAAGGTGCCGTCGACGGGGAGCGCGCTGACCGGAAGGAGATCCCCCTCCCCAGCCAACATCCGCGCCGTCACGCGCCGCACGAAGTCCGGGGCCTCGGGCGGGACCGCCGGCCGCCGGGGGATCGTGGCCGTTACGGCCGCAGGCACCTCCACGCGGTGCAGCGCGTCGAGGGCCGCATCGATGGCGGCGAAGTTGCGCATGACGACGGCCTCGCCGCGCTTGGCGAAGGCCTTTTCAACCCATCGCTTGATGGCGGCCACTGCCTCCTCCTGGGGCACGACCCCCGACAGGGCGAAGAAACAAGGCTGCATAATGGTGTTGATGCGCAGCCCCATCCCTGCCTCCCGGGCCACGGCGTAGGCGTCGATCACCCAGAACTCGAGGCCCTTGTCGATGATGTCCCGCTGGACCTCCTCCGGCAGGTGATCCCACACCTCGTCCGGCCCGTAGGGGCAGTTCAACAGGAACGTGGCCCCGGGCTCGGCGAGTCTCAGGACGTCGATACGGTCGAGGAAGCCGAACTGGTGGCAGGCCACAAACCCCGCCCGATCGATGAGGTATGTGGAGCGGATCGGGTCCGGGCCGAACCGCAAGTGCGAGACGGTCAGGCTTCCGGACTTCTTCGAGTCGTAGACGAAGTAGCCCTGTGCGTAGAACTCCGTCTCCTCGGCGATGATCTTCACCGAGTTCTTGGCGGCGCTCACCGTCCCGTCGCTCCCCAGGCCGTAGAACACCGCCCGGACCGTGTCGCGGTCGGTCGAGAAACCTGGATCGTGGTCGATGCTCGTGTGGGTGACGTCGTCGACGATCCCGACCGTGAAGTGGTTGCGCGGCCGCGGATGGGACAGGTGGTCGAAGAGGCCGCGGGCCATCGCCGGCGTGAACTCCTTCGATCCCAGCCCGTAGCGGCCTCCGATCACCCGGGGCGGCTCCTCGAACGCGTCCGCGCCGGCCGCCGTCTGCTCCGCCAGCGCCGTCACGACGTCCTGGTACAGGGGCTCGCCGGGTGCGCCCGGCTCCTTCGTGCGATCGAGGACCGCCACGGCCCGCACCGCCCGGGGGAGCGCCGCCACGAAGGCCTCGGTGGGAAACGGTCGGAACAGCCGGACCTTGATCAGGCCGACGCGCTCGTCCATCCTGGTCAGGGCCTCCACCGTCTCCTCGACCGCTCCGGCCCCCGAGCCCATCATGACGATGACCTGCTCGGCGTTCGGCGCCCCCACGTAGTCCACCACGTGGTAACGGCGCCCCACCCGCTCGGCCAGCCGGTCCATGGCCCCCTGGACGAGGTTCGGGACTGCGGTCACGAACGGGTTGCCGGCCTCGCGGGCCTGGAAGAACACGTCCGGGTTCTGGGCGGAGCCCCGCAGCACGGGCCGGTCTGGAGTGAGGCCTCGAGCTCTGTGGTCCCGGAGCGCCTGCTGATCGATCAGCGACAGCAGGTCGTCGTCTTCCAGCGCCTTGATCTTGAGGATCTCGTGGGAGGTCCGGAACCCGTCGAAGAAGTGCAGGAAAGGGATCCGGCTCGAGAGCGTGGCCGCGTGGGCGACCAGGGCCAGGTCCTGTGCCTCCTGCACCGATGAGGAAGCAAGCATCGCCCAACCACCCGCCCGCACGGCCATCACGTCGCTGTGGTCGCCGAAGATCGACAGGGCGTGAGTGGCCACGGCTCGAGCCGCCACGTGGATCACCGCCGGCGTGAGCTCGCCCGCGATCTTGAACATGTTGGGCAGCATCAGGAGCAGTCCCTGGGAGGCGGTGAACGTCGTGCCCAGCGCCCCCTTCTGGACAGCACCGTGGAGCACGCCTGCCGCTCCCGCCTCGCTCTGCATCTCGATGACCTCCGGGACCGTTCCCCACAGGTTCGTCTTCCCCGAAGCGGCCCACGCGTCTGACAGCTCGCCCATGGGCGAGGCCGGCGTGATCGGGTAGATGGGGATCACCTCGGACAGCCGATAGGCCACCGAGGCGGCCGCCTCGTTGCCGTCCACACAGACGGACCGGCCCCCGCCGGCCGTTCTCCGGTCGCGATCTGCCGCCGCGGTCATCACGTTCGCTTCGCTCATCCCACGAGCCTCATCGGTGAGGCCACCGTACGTGCTCGACACGGGCCACCGCTTGGGGCGACCGGCCCAGAGCGGCTGGGCCGATCGGCCCGGTCACGGGGCTTCCAACAGGGACCTCTCGGACCGCTGCGGGAGGGACCTCTGGCCCTAAGCGCCTCCCTCTGGCCCTGGGACGCTCTGATCAATGATGAAGGAGGAGCCGATGAGCGGATCCGATGACACGCTCTCGTTGGTGCTGTTCTCGGGGACGGACGACAAGCTCAGCGCGGCCGCCGTGCTGGCGGTGGGCGCTGTGGCCATGGGCCGGGACGTCAACGTGTTCCTCCAGTACTGGGCCCTGGACGCCTTCCGGGCCGACCGGGTCCGCAAGGACCATGGCGTGACGGCGGAAGCCGGACCCGAAGGCGCCGAGCTCATGCGGCGCGCCCGGGACTGGGGCCACGCGCACTGGAGCGAGTTGCTGACCCAGGCCAAAGACCTCGGCCCGGTCCACATCGCCGCTTGCTCCCTGTCCATGGAGATGTTCGGCCTGACGAAAGAGGACCTCGATCCGCTGGTGGACGGGGTTCAGGGAGTGGCCGCGTTCATGGCCGGAGCCACCGGCCCCATCGTGTTCGTGTGATGCGAGGTGAGGAAGCGATGACCGTGACACAGATCGACCGCTCGATCGACGCCCGGGGCATGCCCTGCCCGGGCCCGCTGATGTCCCTGATCGGAGCCATCCGCGAAGCGCAGGTGGGCGACGTGATCGAGGTGCTGTCGAGCGACGAAGGCTCCAAGACCGACATCCCGGCCTGGGTGGCTAAGGCCCGGCACGAGCTGGTCGAGGTCGCGCCCGAAGGATCGTTCGCCCGCTTTGTGATCCGCAAGGCCAGGTGACCGGCGATGCCGGCGAGGATCGTGGTCCTGGGAGGAGGGGTCGGAGGCACCCTCGCCGCGAACCTCCTGTCGAAGGAACTGGGCAGCCACGCGAAGGTGACGGTGGTCGACCCCACCGGGATGCATGTGTACCAGCCGGGGTTCCTGTACGTGGCTCTGGGCCAGGCCAACAGCCGGTGGCTGGCCCGGCGTGAGCGAGCCCTCCTCCGTCGCGATGTGGACCTGGAGCAGGAGGCGGCCGAGCTCGTAGATCCCGGCGAGCGGATCGTGCGCTTGGGGCACGGGTCAACCCTCCCGTACGACTACCTGGTGATCGCCTCCGGCGCCCGTCTGGTGCCGGAGCAGGTCCCGGGGATGGTCGAGGGCGCGAACGAGTTCTATTCGCTTGAGGGAGCGGAGCGCCTCCGCAAGGCGCTGTGGGAGTTTCGGGGAGGCCGGCTCCTCATCGGGGTGGCCGGGATCCCGTACAAGTGCCCCCCGGCCCCGGTCGAGTTCTCGTTCATGGTCGAGGAGTTCCTGCGGAACCGGGGGATCCGCGACAGGAGCGAGGTGACCCTGCTCTCGCCCCTCAACCGGGCCTTCACCATCGAGTCCGCGTCGAAGGTCGTGCAGCCCATCATGGAGCAGCGCGGGATCGGCCTCACCACGTTCTTCAACGTGGAGGCGGTCGATCCGTCGGCGCACGTTGTCACTTCCCTGGAGGGCGAGAAGGCCGAGTACGACCTGCTGGTGCTGGTCCCACCGCACCGGGGACAGCGTTTCGTGGAGGCGTCGGGACTGGGCGAGGCGGGCGGGTGGGTCCCCGTCGACCGGACCACCCTCCAACACGAGGGGCACGAGGCGGTCTACGCCCTGGGAGACGCCACGAACCTTCCCATCTCCAAGAGCGGCTCGACGGCCCACTTCGAGGCGCCGGTCGTGGCCAGCAGGATCGCCTCGCTGATCCGAGGGACCGCACCGAAGGCCCGGTACGGAGGCCGGGTGATGTGCTTCCTGGAAACCGGCGGCCGCAAGGCCACGGCTCTCCGGTTCGACTACGAGCACCCGCCGGTGCCGCCCCAGCCGAACCGCTTCTGGCACGCCGCCAAGTGGATGTTCAACCGCCTGTACTGGGTGACGGTCCCTCAGGGCCGGATCCCTGAGCTTCCCTCCTGGCGGGGGAAGCGAGAGCACGAAAGGAGCGCCGCATGAGCACCACCGTGACCACGCTGGACCTGAAGGGACTGTCCTGCCCGCTGCCGATCGTGAAGACGGCCCAAGCGCTGAAGCCGTTGCCGTCGGGATCGCTCGTGGAGGTGCTGGCCACCGATCCCGGTTCGGTCCCTGACTTCATCGCCTGGTGCCGCTCCACGGGCCATGAGCTCGTGGAGCGAACCGAGGAGGACGGAGTGTTCCGCTTCCTCATTCGAAGGAGATGACCGAGGATGCCTGTCGCACATAACGCACTGGCCAAGCCAGAAGATGAACACGAGGAGCCCCGCAAGCTGGTGATCTTCGCCTGGAGCGGCGACCTCGACCGGGTGTGGCCAACCCTGATCCTGGCCACCACCGGGGCGGCCATGGCCATGGAGACCACGGTGTTCTTCACGTTCTGGGGCCTGTTCCCGCTGGTGAGGAACGACGTGCGCATCACCGGCGGGAACTCGATGCAGAAGATGCTCTCGCTGCTGAATCGGGGAGGCACCGAGCACCTGAAGCTCTCGAAGATGAACTTCGCCGGGATGGGGCCATGGATGATGAAGAAGCTGGCGGGGGAGCACAAGGTGGCCAGCCCGACCGAGCTGCTGGAGATGGCCCGGGACATGGGCGTGCACCTCGTCCCCTGCCAGATGACCATGGACCTCATGGGGCTCACGCGAGAGGACCTCATCGCCGGGCTCGAGGAGCCCGCGGGGGCCACCACCGCGCTGCTGGAGGCCCAGGACGCCGTCACGCTGTTCATCTGAGGAGGTCGAGGACGAATGGGAGACAGTCAGCGGATCGTGGTGTTGCACGCAAGCGGAGATCGGTTCGTGGCCCAGGTCAGGGATCACGTCGTGGTGGTCGACCAGCCGCGTGATGCGGGAGGAGACGACGTGGGGCCGACCCCCACCGAGCTGTTCGTGACGGCCCTGGCCACATGTGTGGCCTTCTACGCGGAACGCTTCCTCCGGCGCCACAGGCTGCCGGTGGAAGGGCTGCGGGTGGAGTGCGCCTTCGAGATGGGCGACCGGCCGGCGCGCGTGGATTCGGTCGCCCTGGACGTGTCGGTGGACGCCGAGCTCACGCCATCCCAGCAGGCGGCCCTGAGGGCGGTGGTTGAGCGCTGCACGGTCCACAACTCGCTCCGGTTCCCGCCGGTGGTGCGGATGAGCCTCGCGTCGGGCCGTCGGGCCGCGTAGGGCACCGGGCGCTAGGGGAGCTTCACGTAGCCGTGCCGCGCCTTCCACAGGAAGTACTTCTCGAAGGCGATCTTGGCGGCGTGGGACTGTGGTCCAGGGATCATGACCCCGTGCTTCCTCGGCGGGAGCATCCTGTCGGCCAGGATGATCACCCCGTTGTTGCCGGCGTCCATGATGCAGACGGCGGGGATGTCGCCGAAGTTCTCTTCCTTGGTCGGCTCCTGGCCCCGGATCTGCGAGGTGATGTTCTCCGCTGCGACGTGGGCCATGGTCTCGGCGGGGAATCCGGTCTTGGGCACCCCAACCGCGTTCGCCGTGGTCCACGGGGCGTTCACCGCCGCGGCGATCCCCACGGCGTAGACGTTGGGGTAAGCAAGCGTCTGGTAGGTGTCCTTGACATCGATGAACCCCTTGGGGTTCCCCAGGCCCGAGGCCTTTACCACTCCGGCTCCGATGAACGGAGGAACGACCATAGCGTACTTGAAGGGTAGCTTTCGCCCGTCGGACAGGTGCATCTCGCCGGGGACGATCTCCTCCATGGCCACGTCCCAGATCGCATCGATCTTCTGCCGGCGGAAGAACATGCCGAGCATCTTCTCCCCGCCGGGGAGCCCGCCGATCCCGAAGTGCCCGGGGAACGGCTCGGCGCTCACGTAGGCCACCGGCACTCGGAGCCTCTGCTTCTTCAAGTGGTAGGTCACGTTGAAGACGAATTCGTAGGCCGCGCCGAAGCAGGCGGCCCCTTGAGTTGCGCCGACCACCACCGGCCCGGGTTCGTTCACGAAGCGGGCCCAGCCCTCCGCCGCGTCGACCGCCCCCTCGAGATAGGTGATCGAGTACGCGTTGCCTCCGGGCCCGAGTCCGGGGATCACATCGAAGTCGTTCAGATACCCGGTGGCGATCACGAGGTAGTCGTAGCCCTGGACACCCTGCGAGGTCTCGACCTTCTGTGCGGTCGGGTCGATCCTCGTGGCCTCGCCGTGGATGAACTCGACCCGGTGGGACTCGAAGGTCTTCGCCAGGGGGAATACCACGTCCTTGGCCTTCCGCTTGCCGAAGGGAACCCAGATCAAGGATGGGTTGAACTGGAAGTGATCGGACTTCGACACCACGGTCACGTCCACGTCCTTGCCCAGCTCGTGCTTCACGCTAAGCGCGGCGGTCAGGCCGCCGAAGTTTCCCCCCAGGACCAGCACCTTCTTGTTCGACATTTCCCACCTCCTTCGTCCGGATCAATCCTAGGGGGCAGCCGGAGAAACCGCGCCGGCGGAGGTCTGGGCCGGGGCCCGGTTGCGGTTCAGGCTCCCCACGACAACGAGTCGCCGGCGTGAGAGAGTCGGGGAACCCGATGGTCAGAGCTGACCACGCCTTGGAGGTGAATGCCCCATGACCGATAACGATATTGGGGTTGCTCTGTCCCGCGAGGAGCTTCGTCTCATCGACGCGTACTGGCGTGCGGCGAACTACCTCTCGGTCGGCCAGATCTACCTTATGGACAACCCCCTGCTCCGCGAACCCCTGAAGCCGGACCACGTCAAGCCGAGGCTCCTCGGCCACTGGGGCACCACCCCGGGCCTGAACTTCGCGTACGTGCACATGAACCGGGTGATCAAGGCGCGGGACCTGAACGCGATGTACGTCATCGGACCGGGACACGGCGGCCCGGGGATCGTGGCGAACGCGTACCTGGAAGGCACCTACACCGAGGTCTATCCGGCGATCACCCGGGACCGGGAGGGGATGCGCAAGCTCTTCCGCCAGTTCTCGTTCCCGGGGGGGATCCCCAGCCACGTTGCGCCCGAGACACCTGGGTCGATCCACGAGGGCGGGGAGCTCGGGTACGCCCTGGCCCACGCCTATGGGGCGGCATTCGACAACCCGGATCTGCTGGTGTGCTGCATCGTGGGGGACGGCGAGGCCGAGACCGGCGCCCTCGCCACGAGCTGGCACTCGAACAAGTTCCTGAACCCGGCGCGGGACGGCGCGGTGCTTCCGGTCCTGCATCTGAACGGCTACAAGATCGCCAATCCCACCGTGCTCGCCCGCATCCCGAATCACGAGCTGGCCTCGCTCCTGGAGGGCTACGGGCACCGGCCGTGGTTCGTGGAGGGTGAGGACCCCGCGGACATGCACGCGAAGATGGCGGCGGCGCTCGACGAGGCCCTGGACGAGATCGACCGCATCCAGCGCCGAGCCCGCGAGCACGCCGATGCCTCACGGCCGACCTGGCCGATGATCGTGCTCCGCACTCCGAAGGGATGGACCGGGCCCAAAGAGGTCGACGGACTGCCGGTCGAGGGGACGTTCCGGTCGCACCAGGTCCCCATCACCGAGGCCCGCGAGAACCGCCAGCACCGCGCGGCCCTGGAAGCGTGGATGCGGAGCTACCGCCCCGAGGAGCTCTTCGACGGGAGCGGGTCACTGGTTCAGGAGCTGGCCCAGCTCCCACCAAATGGAGATCGCCGGATGAGCGCCAACCCCCACTCGAACGGCGGCCTCCTCCTCCGCGACCTGTCGCTGCCCGACTTTCGCGACTACGCCGTGGACGTGGGGAAGCCGGGGACGACGCTCAGCGAGGCCACGAAGGTCCTGGGAGCGTTCCTCCGCGACGTGGTGAAGGGGAACCCGGACATGTTCCGCCTGTTCGGGCCGGACGAGACGGCCTCGAACCGCCTGTCATCGGTGTTCGAGGCCACGGACCGGGCGTGGGACGCCGACACCCTTCCAGGCGATGACCACCTCGCGCCGGACGGCCGGGTGATGGAGGTCCTGTCCGAGCACCTCTGCCAGGGGTGGTTGGAGGGCTACCTGCTCACCGGCCGGCACGGTCTCTTCAACTGCTACGAGGCTTTCATCCACATCGTCGACTCGATGTTCAACCAGCACGCGAAGTGGCTCAAGGTCACCAGGGGTATCCCCTGGCGACGGCCCGTGGCCTCGCTGAACTACCTCCTGAGCTCCCACGTGTGGCGTCAGGACCACAACGGATTCAGCCACCAGGATCCCGGCTTCATCGACCACGTGGTGAACAAGAAGGCCGAGGTCATCCGGGTGTACTTGCCGCCTGATGCAAACACACTGCTGTCGGTGGCCGACCACTGCCTCCGGAGCCGGCATTACGTGAACGTCATCGTGGCTGGGAAGCAGCCGGCGCTGAACTACCTGTCGATGGATGACGCGATCCTGCACTGTACGCGTGGGGTCGGGATTTGGGAGTGGGCGAGCAACGAGGACGGCGGCGACCCCGACGTGGTGATGGCGTGCTGCGGCGACATCCCGACCCTGGAGACCCTGGCCGCGGTCGACATCCTGCGCCGAGAGCTCCCCGAGGTGAAGGTTCGAGTGGTGAACGTGGTGGACCTCATGCGCATGGAGCCCGACACCGAGCATCCTCACGGTCTGTCGGACAAGGACTTCGACGCGTTGTTCACCACCGACAGGCCGATCGTGTTCGCGCACCACGGGTATCCCTGGCTGATCCACCGGCTGGCGTACCGGCGCACCAACCATCGCAACCTGCACGTGCGCGGCTACAAGGAGGAGGGGACCACGACCACCCCGTTCGACATGGTCATGCTGAACGATCTCGACCGGTTCCACCTGGTAATGGACGTGATCGACAGGGTGCCGGGCCTCAGGCCCCGCGCCGCCCACGTCAGGCAGGCGATGGAGGACCAACGCCTCCGAGCCCGGGCCTACACGCGCGAGCACGGCGAGGACAGCCCGGAGATCGCCGGTTGGGCCTGGCCGTACTGACGGCGGCTTCGAGTGCGCGTCCTGGTGGTCAACGCCGGCTCCAGCAGCCTGAAGCTGAGGGTGCTCGACCCCGACGACCGGCTCGTGGGATCCTCGGACCTGCCCGCGTTGGCCAAGGGATCCGATCAGTCCGCCATGGCCGACGCGGTCCCCGGGTTCGGGCCCCTCGATGCCGTCGGGCACCGCATCGTCCACGGAGGGACCACGTTCACCGGGCCGGTTCGCATCGATGACGACGTCGAGTCCCGGTTGCGGGCGCTCGCCGATCTGGCCCCGCTCCATCAGCCCAAGTCGCTCGCCGCGCTGGACGCGGTCCATGCCGTCCTACCCCGCCTCCCCGCGGTCGCCTGCTTCGACACGGCATTCCACGCCTCCTTACCGGCGGCAGCGGCGACATATGCCATACCGCGCGAGTGGCGAGAGCGTTGGGCCGTGCGGAGGTACGGGTTCCACGGCCTCTCACACGCCTACGCGGCGCGTCGTGCCGCCGAGCTGCTCGGACGGTCCGCAGCTGGGCTTCGGGTGGTGACGTGCCACCTGGGAGCGGGCGCGTCCCTGGCGGCCGTGGCGGACGGCCGGTCGGTCGACACGACCATGGGGTTCACCCCGCTGGAAGGACTGGTCATGGCCACCCGTTCGGGCACCGTGGACCCGGGTCTCGTCCTGTGGCTGGAGCGCCACGCAGGCATTCCTTCGGACGAGTTGGAGCTTGCGCTGGAGCATCGCTCGGGGCTGCAGGGCTTGGCCGGCAGCGCCGACATGCGGGAGGTGCTGGCCGCCATCGGGGCGGGGGATACGACCGCGCGGCTGGCCCTCGACGTCTACGTCCACCGGGTCCGAGCCGGGATCGCGTCGATGGCGGCGGCGATGGGCGGCGTCGACGCGGTTGTCTTCACCGGTGGGGTGGGGGAGAACGCATGGGAGGTGCGCCGGCTGGTCGCGCAGGGACTGAGGTTCCTCGGGGTCGAAGTCGACTCAGGTGCCAATGTCACGTCCTCGCTGAGCGATCGCGATATCAGCGTGCGCGACGCCGTTGTGCGGACGTTGGTGGTGGCCGCGAGGGAGGACCTTCAGATCGCCCGGGAGGTCCGCCAGGTGCTCGGGCCCTGAAGCGCCCTCGACGGTCGCTCAAGCCGACCTGCGACCAGGCGAAGGGCTCCCTGCAAGGGGGACCCTGGTCCCTATGCTGCAGAGGGCAATGCTGACATGCTCCTACCCGTGGAGGTCGAGCACTTCATCGAGCTTTCCTTCCCGGTCGGGCAGGTGGAACAGGCGCTGCTCCGGTCGCCCGAGACCTGGGTCCTCAAGCTTGCCCGGCAGGCGGGCCGTCGGGGTGAGCTGCTGCTCTCAGAGGTGGGATTCGGCCCCTCTGGCCGGGGGTTGCGCAAGGACGTCCTGATCGAGCTGGCTCGCCCTTACCGTCTGGCGTCGAAGACAGTCCTACCGATCACCTGGACCGCCACGGGGCCGCGCAGGCTGTTCCCGGAGATGGAGGCCGACATCGGGGTCCTGGCGCTGGACGCGAACCGCACCCAGCTCTCGTTTGAAGGCCGATACCCGGCCGCCCTTGGGGTCGGTGGGGCGAGGCATCGACCGCGCGCTTTTGCACCGCGTGGCGGAGGCCACAGCCCGAGACTTCATGGATCGCCTGGCGCGGGCCTTGGAGTCGCTGGTAGCTGGCGAGACCACAGTGCGGCGTACCCGTCCAGCCGGGGCCTGAATCGCAGGCGCCTCGTCGACTGCACCTCCCGTAACCAGTGCGCGCCTGGTTCCCGCTCCTATGCGGTTCCCATCGTGTGGACGAGGACCGCCTCCTGGTCCTTCGACAGTCTCTGCTCGAGCAGCGGCAGGTAGAGTTCCTCCTCCTTCGCGAAGTGGAGCATGACTACGTGATACAGGCCGTACAGCAGCCGGCGCACCGCCTTGAGGTCGCTGGCCTCCAATGCTCGTTCCAGGTGGCTGGTGAGCCGGGCCACCTCGATGTGGTCTCTGGACATGGTCCGGGTGGCCTCGGGGGCGCCGAGGATGCCGGCCACCACCGGGTAGAGGTGCTCGTCCTCGGCCCGGGCGTGCGGGATCAGCGACTCCCGCAGGAAGGCCAGTGCCCGCTCGGTATGTTCGATCACCACGTCAGCCGGCCTTTCACCGATGAGATCCCCCGCCTCGCGGAGGGCGTCGATGCCGTCGGCCAGCTCATGATGTTCCCTTTGAATCCCTGCAATGAAGCTCATCGTTGCCTCCTTCCTCGTCGTCCTGGTGGGCCGGATGTGCCGAAGAGCAGCGCCCAGTGGATCACCATGCTTCCCCGGGCGTCCTCGCCTCTGCAGCCACGAGCGCTGGCGGCACCCGAGTCCCCATGCCCACTGCTGCCAGGAGGTCTCGCGCGGACACCATCCCGACGAGTCGATCTCCCTCCATCACGGGCAGATGGCGCACCCCGAGATCCAGCATCGTCTGCACGGCCTCCTCGGCGTCTGAATCGGGGCCCACAACGACGGGACGCTCCGTCATGTACCGGCGGACGGGCATCTCCTCCGGGTCCGCGCCTTCGGCGATGGACTTCAGCAGGTCGCGCTCGGTGATGATGCCGACCAGCTCGTAGCCGTCGAAGACCATCAGCGAGCCCACCTCATAGAACTGCATCCGGCTCGCAGCGTCCGAGAGGCTGTCCCCAGCATCCACGGAGATCACGTCGGGCCGGTAGATCGACCTGATCTTCATCGCTCCTCCCTCCCGCCGGCAGGCCTCATTTCGGCCGGCGCGGTCAGCGTGTGCCGCGGGTGAGCCCCTCCCAAGAGTCGAACGGCCCCCTTCCCGCGGGCCCCTTTGCACCGACCCGGGAGACCTCGGGACTCGGAAGCCAGGTCCCGGCCGAGGGGGGACCTTCGACCCTAGGACCCAGGACCCCATACTGCCTACGCTTGCGTTCGCTCCGTGGCCACGCCCCGGGGCGGGGAGGTGACAAGGAGTCCCGGGCGCATGACCCGAGCATAGGGATGTGAGGATCCAGGGAGGGAGGTTCCCATGGAGGTCGGGCTGTACATCAAGTGGGGCAAGGCTGTTCCGGGCCGCGAGGAGTTGGCCATCGACCTGTTGAACGAGGCCATCGACTACTTCGGAGAGAAGGTCCGCACCGGCTGGATCACGTACTTCGAGCCCTTCTGCTTCCAGACCAGCGACCGGGAGGTGGAGAACGGCTTCTTCGTGGTGAAGGGGCCCGTCACCGAGATCTTCAAGATGCTCGAGGACGAGACCTTCCTGTACCTGCAGGAGAAGGCCTTTTACACGGTTGACCACTGGACGGTGGACTACCTGACGGTGGGAGAAGGGGTCACCAAGCAGCTCGCTCGGTCGGCGAAGGTTCGGGCCGACCTGGGCATCGCGCACTGAGGTGCGTTGAGGCACCGGCCCTCGCTCCTCGAGGCCGGATCCCGGAGGGGGCCCTATAAAGGGCCCCCTCCGGCTCGTTCGGTGATGGACGGCTGGGTTGGCATCGCCGAGGTCCCAACTCAAAGTCCCTGCTCAGCGGTCTCACATCTCCCGTGAGGAAGCCTCCGAGGCTCTTCGCAGGGTGTCGGACGAGACCCTGAGCTCATCCGGCCAGCGCCGTAGCCCCCCGGCGGTGCAGGTAATCGAAGAGCCCCGGTCCGGCACCCTTCCCCTGCATCTCCGGGGGGCTCAAGGGGGAACCTCTCCAAGCCGACCTAAGGCGTTGAGAGGTTGCGTCCCAGCCGCCTCCACGCATGTGTTTCATGAAGGAACGATGCGTCGTGACCATCCGAGTGCTGATTGCCGACGACGACCAGGACATCCGCGAAGCCCTTAGGGCACTGATCGCACACGAACCCGACCTCGAACTCGTGGGGGCGGCTGTCGACGCCGAGGAGGCGATCAGCCTCGCCAGCCAGCATGCCCCCGACGTCGCCTTGGTTGACGTCCGCATGCCTGGGGGTGGCGGCAGACGGGCCGCCGAAGGGATCGCGCTGGCGTCACCGAACACGACCGTGATCGCTCTCTCGGCGCACGACGACGCCGCGAGCGTCTTGGACATGTTCGAGGGCGGGGTGGGCGAGTACATCGCCAAGGATTCCCCGACCGAAGCGGTCATCGAGGCGATCCGACGCGGGGCTCACGGGCCGAACGGGTGAGATCGGTCCACGCGGATGCCGATCGACCCGGTCGGGCTTGCGAGGCCGGGCGGGAGCAGGAAGACATACGAATGGCCCTTCCCGAGGAGGCGGTCCAGGGGGTGCAGGCCCCGGTCGTCCCTCATTTCCCCTTCCGCGTTCACCTGCCGATCTGGGTGATGTACCTACTGCTGGGGGGATTGGCCATCATTGCGTACTACCTCGTTCCCTCCAACCTCGGGAAGGCGCTTCTCTACGATGGCCTGAACCTGTCCAGTGTCGTTGCCATCGGGACAGGACTCCGATGGCAGCGCCCACGCCACAGATTGCCCTGGGCACTCATGGCGGCCGGAATGGTGATGTCCCTGGCCGGCAACATCACTTGGGACGTGTACGAGCTGGTCCTGCACCAGGAACCCTTTCCCTCGTTCGCGGATGTGTTCTACCTCGCGCAGTACCCGCTGCTGGCCGCGGCCCTGCTGCTAATGGTGCGCAGCCGGACGGGCCGGGGTGACCCTGCCGCCTTGCTGGACGCCTTGATTGTCGCCTCGGGAGCCGCGGCGCTCATGTGGGTCCTTCTCGTCGTGCCGGCAACGAGGGAGACTGGGGGGCTGGAGCAGGTCTTCGCCGGCGCCTATCCGCTGATGGACGTCGTCCTCCTGGGAACCATGGTCCGGCTCGTTGTCGGTCCGGGCCGTCGATCGACCAGCTACGTGCTGATCCTCACATCGCTCTCATTCCTCTTCGCGGCGGACGTGGCGTTCGGGGTCATGGCCCCGCTGGGCCTCTACGAGACGGGGAGCATCGTCGACGTGGGATGGTTGGTGTCCTTCATCGCTCTGGGCGCAGCCGCTCTCCACCCGTCGGTCTCGGCCGTCGCCGAGCGACAACCGAGCCGGGTGGGGCAATCACGCGGGAGGCGTCTCGTCCTGGTCGTGTCCGCAGCGCTGCTCGGGCCGGGAGCACTGGTGATCCAACACTTCCTGGGCAGGTCTTCCCTGCTGGTCATCCTGGTCGGCTCGGGGACCGTGATGGTCTTGGTGCTGGTTCGGATCGCTGAGCAACAGCGGACGGACAGCGAACTCCGGCAGGCCCTGCAGAGCCTCAGCGACCTCAATCGCCAACGCGAGGCGCTCTTGGCCCGGCTCGTCAATGCCCAGGAGGAGGAGCGCCGCCTCATCGCCTACGACATCCACGACGACTCGATCCAGAAGATGATCGCCGCCCGGATGCATCTCGACATCATGCGGCGGTACCATCCCGGGCTCGACTCCAACGAGGACTTCGCGAAGCTGACCGAAAGCGTGCAGCGTTCCATCAGCAGTCTAAGACACCTGATGTTCGAGCTCAGGCCATACACGCTGGACAGCGCGGGTCTCGCGCATGCGGTCGGCCTGTATCTCGACGAGCAGGGGAAGCTCCCTGGAAGTCCAGCCCTCCGGCTCGAGAATCGAATGAAGACCGAGCCTCCGGAGGATGTACGCGTCGTCCTCTATCGCATCACCCAGGAGGCGGTGACCAACGCACGCAAGCATGCTCGCGCTGATCTGATTCGCGTGGTCCTCGATGAGGACGAACGGGGCCACACCGTACAGGTCATCGACAACGGTAACGGGTTGGATGCAGGGCAGTCCTCCGAGTCTGCTCCCGGACACCTAGGGCTGACCGCGATGCGAGAGAGGGCGGAGATGGCGGGTGGCTGGCTGGGGCTGGAGAGCGTCCCGGGAGAGGGGACGACCGTCACCGTGTGGGTGCCGCGCTGGGACACTCAGTCTTCTGGTCAGTGGGCGCCAGGCCATGACCATCCGCCTCGGGCGGCCTCGATGGTGGATGGAGAACAGGACTGGAGTCAGGGGAGGCAGCCAGGGACGATGCCGGCAGAGTCCCAACGTGCTGCGGGCGGTCAGGGGGCGTCTGGCTGAGGTCTTCAAGGCCCGGGCGGCCAGCAGGGGCCTGCAGTCCCCTTCAGGGAGTTCGAATTGCCTCCCCTCAGCTCCAGATGACAGATTCCCGCCATGAGCCGCGCGTCGTGGATTCAGCTCTTCCTGTTCCTCCACGTCTTCGGGGCCATCGCCGCAGTGGGCCCCGCCCTCACGTACGGGCTGTGGCTCTTCCGGGCGGAGAAGGCAGGCCCTCGCCACCGGGCGTTCGTATTGCGGACGACCAGCTGGGTGGACGGGCACCTGGCCACACCGGCGTTCATGGTCCAGGCCGTGTCCGGAGTGGTCCTGCTGCTCCTCGAGCACCTGCGGTTCCTCCACACGGCCTGGCTGCTGGCCGGTGTGTCGATCTACGTGGTCACCGCGGTGTTCGCGGTCACGCTGTACGCCCCCTTGGTCAGAAGGCAGATCGCCCTGGCCGAGCGCCTGGCGGAGGACCCCGGCAACCGAGCCCTCTCGGCCGATTACACAGCCGTGGCCGCGCGGGCCCGGGCCTTCGGGGTCACGGCCATCATGCTGACGATCGCGATCCTCTACTTCATGATCGTGAAGCCGGTGCTGTGGAGCGCCGGCTGACTCGCTCTCTCCTGGGCCGAACGGCCCATAGCGAGAGGGTCCCTCGGCCCCTCCGGGCCGCCTCCTCTCGGGCCACCATCGTGCCCATGGACCTGCTGTTCTCGCCTCCGGAGCCCTGGCGGGTCAAGGCAGTCGAGCCGGTCAGGCTGGTTCCCCGGGAGCGCGATGAGATTCGCGGCCTGCGAGCCGTCGAGATTCCCGACCAGCTCCCGCACTTCTTGGCCGCGTTCGAACCCGCAGAGGAGGTGTGAGATGTTCCGAAGCGCTCTGGTCGTGACAGAGGATCTCGCACAGCTCGCCCGGTGGACCGACTGGCTCGAGCGGGCCGGGGTCGCCGTGGCGACCTGTCCCGGTCCCGCGGTGCGGGGCCGGTGTCCAAGGATGGAGGCCAAGCCGTGCCCGCTCCGGGAGGCCGTCCAGATCGCCGTGGTCGGGACGAGATCGATCGAAGGCGGGCGCTGGACGAAGCGGCCTGAGCGACGGTGCACCAGGGTGCCCGACGACGGCACCACGGTCTTCGTCGACGAGTTCGGGGTGCAGGCCACCGTGGGAGGCACTCTCCACCGGATCGGACAGGCCACTGATTGGACGCTGGTGTCTGTAGCGAGCTACCTCTGTCACCAGCCTCAGGTGGCCGGCAAGGGTCCGGACAGGACCTGACCCGCACCCGGTAACCCCTGGGCCCCGGTGGGCCGGTCCGACCTGGAGGCAGAGGGTCGCTGGTCCTCATTTGCCCGAGATACTTTCTCGCCCCTGCCCTAGGACCCGCCGTGGGCGGGACGAACGGCCCTGCCGGCGAGGGTGGCCCACCGCCACCATGGGGTCGTGGAACGGTCGTTGTTGAGTCCGGGTGCTCTTTTGGCGCACTCGAGCACCGAACGTCCGGGGATCCGTTCAAGGAGGTGAGCGGGTATGTCGGTTGTGGAGCTGTACCTGAGCTTGCGGGGCGTCCCCTTCGAGGTCGTCCCGCACGGTCGAGCGTTCACGTCGCTGACTGAGGCGGCGGCTCTGGGCGTGCCGCCCGAGGAGGTGTTGAAGACCCTGGTGGTCAACGCCCAGGGAGGACACGCCCTGGCGGTGATCCCGGGCGCTTGCAGGGTCGATATGCGCCTGGTCCGGAACGCGGTCGGCGACCCCGACGCCCGCTTGGCGAACGAGTGGGATCTCGCGCACGACTTCTCCGGGTACGAGCTGGGGGCCATGCCGCCGCTGGGGTCGCTGGTGGGCGCCCGCACCTACGTGGACCCGGAGGTCTTCCTGCGCGAGACGGTGGTCTTCGCCGACGGGTCACAGACGGCATCGATCAGGTGCCGGACCGAGGACCTGTTCCGGGCCGAGCCCATCGCCGTGGTTCCCCTTACGGAGGTGGCTCGGGAGAAGGAACTGGTCGGCTAGCACCCCCCAGGCGAGCGGCCGGAGGCATCCGAATCGGATGACGTGGGGGGGAAATGGCCGGGGCCCGGACCTCTCGGTCCGGGCCCCGGTCTGTCCCTCCCGCGTTTGGGGGGCCGCGGGAGGGGCTGTCAGGCCGCCGTCTTGATCGGGATGGCCGTGGCGCTACCGGAGATCGCCTTCTCTCCAGCCGGGATCAGGACCTCCAGGACGCCGTCCTTATACTCGGCGAGGATCTTCTTCTCGTCGATCCCCTCGGGGACCTGGACGTGCCGCTGGAAGGTCCCGTAGCTGGCCTCCATGCGGTAGTAGTCACCACCAGGGTCCCGTCCTGGATCGTGATCTTCACGTCCTTGGCCGGGTCGATGCCGGGCAGCTCGAAACGAACCACCAGGTCGCCCTTGCGGACGAAGACATCCGCCGGGGGAACGAACGGCCGGTGCCAGGCGCTCGGGATGACCGGGAAGAAGAATCTGGCCCGAGGGCCAAGGAACGCCCTGAACAGATCGTCGATCCGGCGCTCCGCGGCGCTCATCTCATCCCACACTTCGACTTCCATGCTCCACCTCCTCTGGAAGGACTCCGCCAGCGAGGCTACGGCTGGCGATGAACATCGGGCAGGGCCAGGGGTCCCGCTTCCCGAAGGACCCGGCCGCCTCAGCGAGCCCCGGTTGCCCTTTGTCGCTGCCCCAACGCCTACATCTGCGTGGAGTACTCGCTCCGCCGGTAGCGCATGAGTGCGAACATCGCTACGAACGTCACGGCGCAGTACGCCCCGCACTGCGCGCTCTTGGTGACCCCGAACCAGACGAGGCACAGGAACGGGATCACCGGGAGGACCATGGCCCCGGCCATCTCATAGGAGTTCTTCCATCCCATGCCCCGATACCGCATCCACGCCACCATGGGGATGCTCATCCCGGCTGCCATGGCCAACAAGGCCTGCGTGGGGTACTGGATGGTCACCTCATCCCACGTCTTCAGCCCCA
>WNGA01005565.1_pt1 | contig 18167 bp, 21 predicted proteins | sample 5400061 | NCBI WGS metagenome assembly WNGA01 (sample SAMN13153366, study PRJNA577476) | soil metagenome | isolation source: 100 cm soil or saprolite under grassland replicate 2 | place: USA:California | collected 2016-06-15 | reverse complement strand
AAGGGGAAGTTTCCTAGATGTGGCCTCTCCGGGTCACCTCCACGCGCCGCGGACCCGAGCGCAGGACGGCCCTACCGCGACCGCTCCGGAGCGCGCTGAGACCCGGCCCCGGCTTTCTCTTGCTGGTACAGACCGATGGTCACGACCACCTCGGTCGGCGTGCCGTCGCGCATCAGCTGGAGCGTGACCTTGCTGCCGACCGGCGCGGTCGAGATGATGCGCTGCAGGTCCTGGGGGCGGCCCACCACCGTGCCGTCCACGCCGACTACGACGTCGTCGGCCTTCACGCCGGCCTGGTCGGCCGGCTCGCCGGCCATCACGTTCCGGACGAGGACGCCGCGCGGCTCCTTGAGGCGGTACTTGGGCGCATCTTCGTCGGTGATCTCCCCGAGGCCAATGCCGAGCCAGCCCCATTCGACCTTGCCTTTCTCGGCCAGCTGGGGCAAGAGACCCTTCACCAGGTTCACCGGGATCGCAAAGCCGATCGAGCCGTTGCGGGTGGCCATGCTGTTGACCCCCACCACCTCGCCCGCCATGTTGAGGAGGGGCCCCCCGGAATTCCCCGGGTTCACCGCCGCATCGGTCTGGATGAAGTCGAAGCCGGGCGCCGCGGTCTCGAGCGCGGCGCCCCTGCGGCTCACGATGCCGAAGGAGACGGTCTGCTCGAGCCCGAAGGGATGGCCGAGGGCCAGGACGAGCTCGCCCACTCGCAGCCGGTTGGAGTCGCCGAGCGCGGTCGCGGGCAGCCCCGACGCCTCGATCTTGACCAGCGCGAGGTCGACCCGGCTGTCCTGGCCGACGAGACGGCCGTCGAAGTGCCGGCCGTCCGCCAGCCTGATCTGGATGCGCTCGGCCTCGTTCACCACATGGGCGTTCGTGACCAGGTAGCCGTCCTGTCTGATGATGAAGCCAGATCCGGACCTCCTGCCTTCGCTCGGTGGTCCCGACGGGTTCGTGCCCTCGGGCTTCGGTTCCGACGCGCGGCGCGCGCGCACCTGCACCAAGGCGGGCTTCAGCCGTTCGGCCAGGTCATGCAAGAGGTCGTTGAGGCGAGCCAGTTCGGGCGGGGTGGTTGCTCCGTGGCTGTCGATCCAGAGCGGATCGGCCGCCACGACAGCGGCGGCACCGCCGGCCGTCATCAGCACGCACAACCCCACGGCGGCCACGACCACCCGCAATCTCAGGCGCATGACGAATCCTCCTCTACACTCTGTGCGTATCCCGCGCTTCGCTGTCGACCGCGTCCAGTATACAGCCGATGGCAACCGTGCGACCCGCGGCGCCGCGGCTCCCACGGCAGAGCTGCGTTCGGGCGAGTGGGTGACGGAGCCCGCCGGCTGGCGGCCGCCCCGGCGACAGAACCCGCCCGCCTCGCGCATTGTGCTTTCGGGATCAATGCGCGCTAGCGAGCTATTCCGGCCGGTGCGACTGCCCCCTCAAGAGAAGCGCGAGCTGGAGCCGATCCGAAACTCCTGCGCTACGATACGCCTCTGTCAGATGAGCCTTGACGGTTCGCTCGCTGATCTTGAGGCGGCTCGCGATCTCCTTGTTGCTTGCCCCTTGACCGACCAGATCCGCGACCATGCGCTGGCGCTTGGTGAGGGTTTCGAGCGCCGCCTTCGGTCGCAATGCCTCCTCGCCCGTGCCCAGGAGGGATTGCAGTTCAGCGATCAGCCCGGGGACGAGGTTCCGTGGGAACCAGACCTCCCCGTTCTGCATCGCTCTCAGCGCTTCCTCGAGCTGCGCGGGATCTATGCTCCGGGCGCAGTACCCTCTGGCGCCCGCCTTGAGCGCGAAGACCCCTTCTGCTTCGGTGGGAGCATCCGTCAGGGCAAGGATCTTCGTCGAAGGGCTCAGCCGATGGATCGCTCGGAGGCCGTACGCCCTGTCGAGCCGGGGGAGAGCTAGATCGAGAACCAGGATCTCCGGCTTGAGATTGGCCGTGATCCGCGCCAGGGCCCTTGGCTCGGTGACCGCGCAGACGGCGAACGCCTCCTGAAGTCGTTCGGTCCAGAGCCGGCGACTCTCGGCCAGGACGCTGGCAATGACGACGGTGACCTTCCTACTTCCTTCTGCCTGCCCGAGGTCTTTCGCCCCTCGCCGGGCGCTCTCGAGCGGGGACGGGCTGTCGCCGCGCGTGATGGGGAAGGTACCGGCGTCTTCCCCGTCACGGCGCTCGATCTTGACCAAGGAGCGGCGCGCAGTCACGATCCCATCACCTGTCACCGACGTGATGCCAGCAATTCTCGGGCCAATTTGGCCTGGATGGCGAAGTGCTGGATCACACAAGGAGAAAATCAGTTTGGACTCGAACGGCTCATACCTCCTCATTCATGTGATCTGCATGAGCTTGCGGCAACTATGAAGTGACTTGCATGGCTGCAGTGATACCCACTCGCTCGGTCGACCTGGGCGCCCGCGCTGGCAGTCGAAGAGCCCGAATTGGCGACGGCATCTTCGAGCTGGTCGGATAGGCAGCGGGACGGTCGGGGCTCGCCGCGATGGCGCAGTGAGGTCACTCTGGCTAAGGGCTGGCGGCAGTCCCCGCCGCCGCGCTCCGCGTCAGCGGCTGGCCCACGAGCCCCCAGTACGGCAGCGCCACGAAGAGGATGACTGCGTAGGCCAGGGCCGTCATCCAGAGGCCGAAGCGCAGGACCTCGCCGGCCGACACGTGGCCGCGCTCGTGGATGACCAAGGCGGAGGCGCTCTGTACAGGGTAGAGATCACCGGCCTCGGCGCGGAGCGCCACGGCGCCATCGCGGGAAAACCGGCCGCCGGCTATCGTCTACTGGCCCGCCGGCCCCCAGTCCACCGCTGGTATCGACACCTGGTAGGTCGAGCCGCCCGACTTGACCATCAGGCAGAAGATCGAGTACGAGCGCGGCGGCACGTCCCCGACGACCTCGCCGAAGCGACTGCTCACCTTCTTGCCGGCGCCGTCGAACCCCTCGAACATGATCATGACGTGTCGCGCCGGCACTTCTCGATCGTTGAAGATCCGACCGCAGGCGTTCTGCCACGCGCCTCTGGCCGAGTCGAACTCCCACTCCACGCGCAGATACGGGGCCTGCGCCGTGCCCTTCTGCTGCGCGACGGCCGCGCTCCCGGCGCCCACCAGCAGCCCGATCGAGGCCACCGCTCCGATCAGCGTCCGCACCCTGGTCACCGTTCTCATCACCCCCCGGCACTCGTGGACTCTACCACACGGGGTCAGACTTTGACTTCTTAACAACCTGCACGCCAGTGCCCGCTAACAGTTAAGAAGTCAAAGCCTGACCCCGCAGCGCGGCCCAGAGGCGCGCCGGCGTGAGCGGCATGTCCAGATGGGTGATCCCCAGCGGGGAGAGCGCGTCCACCACCGCATTGACGACGGCGGGCGGGATGCCGATGCACCCCGCCTCGCCCACTCCCTTGGCCCCCAGCGGGTTGCGCGGGGAGGGCGTGCACGTCTTCTCGATGACCACGGGCGACACCTCGTCGGCGCGCGGGATCGCATAGTCCATGAGGGTGCCGGTGAGCAGCTGCCCGTCGCGATCGTAGACGATGGCCTCGCAGAGGGCCTGGCCGAGGCCCTGGGCGAGGCTTCCGTGGAGCTGGCCCTCGGCCAGGAGCGGGTTGATCACCGTGCCGGCGTCGTCCACCCACACGAGCCGCTCGATGGCGAGCCCTCCGGTCTCGGCCTCGATCCGCACCGCGCAGAGGACGGCCCCGAAAGTCCAGACCTCGGCCTCCGGCTGGAAGTACACGGTGGCCTCGAGGCCGGGGGACTCGCCGGCAGGCAGCCCATGGCCGCCCGCATACGCCGCGACCGCCACCTCGCGCCACGTCACGCGGCGCTGGGGCACGCCGGTCACCTGGAAGCCGCCGGGCGCGCCGACCACGTCGGCAGCGGCCGCCTCGAGGAGCTGCGCCGCGATGCGGCGGGCCTTCTCGCGCACGTCCACGGCCACCCGCGCGAGGGCGCTCCCGCCGAGGGCGACGCTCCGGCTCCCGAAGGTGCCGAAGCCCTCCGGCCCGGAGCGCGTGTCGCCGTGGACCACGAGCACGTCGTCCGGCGTGACGCCCAGATGGTCGGCCACGATCTGGGCAAACGTCGTCTCGTGCCCCTGCCCGTGGGCGCTCGAGCCGGTGATCGCCGTCACGCGGCCGGAGCGCTCCACCTTGATGCTGCCGCTCTCCCAGCCGAGCGCGCACGGCTCGACGTAGGAGCAGAGGCCGATCCCGACGATCTCGCCGCGCTCCCTCCGCTCGCCTTGCTCGCGGCGCAGCCGGGAGTAGTCGGCCGCCTGCAGCGCGCGATCGAGGGCGAGGTGGTAGTCACCCGAGTCGTAGACCTGGCCGGTCGCCGTCCGGAACGGGAAGCCCGCCGCGGGGATGAAGTTGCGCCGACGGATCTCGGCCGGATCGAGATCGAGCGCGCGCGCGGCCGTGTCCATCAGCCGTTCGATGACGAAGCAGGCCTCGGGCCGGCCCGCGCCGCGGTAGGCGGCGACCGGGGTGGTCGTGGTGAGGGCGCCGGTGACGGTGATCTCGCAGGCGGGCACGACGTAGCACCCGGGCAGGAGCCGGGCGTGGTTCCACGGCGGTCCGGCCGCCGCGTTCAACAGCGCCGTGCCGAGCGGAGCGGTGACGCGGGCGCGGAGCGCGGTGATCCGTCCACCGGCGTCGACGCCGAGCTCAGCCTCGCAGACCGAGCCCCGCGAGTGGTTCGTGGTGATCTGGTCCTCACTGCGCGTGGCCACCCACTTCACGGGCCGGCCCAGCCGACGCGCGAGCCAGGAGAGCAGCACCTCCTCGCGGTACGGGCCGCTCTTGACCCCGAAGCCGCCGCCCACGTCGGGCGCGATCACCCGCACCCGCGATTCGGGCAGGTCGAGGAGCCGCGCCACTTCCGCCCGGATCCGGAAGGGCGCCTGGCAGGACACCCAGAGCGTCAGCTCCTCGGTGGACGGGTCGAAGGCGGCCAGCACCGAGCGAGGCTCGAGAGCCACGCCCGCCAGCCGCTGCTGGACGACGCGGAGCGACACGACGCGCGCCGCGGTGGCGAGGGCGCGCGCGGCGTCGCCCTCGCGGAGCGTCCGCGCGAAGGCGCGGTTCCGCTCGATGTCGGGAAACAGGACGGGGGCGCCGTCGGCCACCGCCGCCTCGGGCTCGGGCAGCGCCGCGAGCGGCTCGTAGGCCACGTCGATCAGCTCGAGGGCGTCGCGCGCGGCCCAGGGGCTCTCGGCCACGACGGCCGCCACGGGCGTGCCGGCAGCGTGGACGCGCGCCTCCGCGATGATCGGGTGGGGCGGCACGCGCATGTCGGGCACGAGCCGGTTCACCGGCATCGGGGCGAGATGGCTCACCTCGGCCCCGGTCGCCACCGTGACCACGCCCGGCGCGCGCCCGGCCCGCTCGACGTCGACGTGCACGATCCGCGCATGCGCGTGGGGCGAGCGGAGCAGGGCCACGTGGGCGCACCCCGGCGGCCGGATGTCGTCCACGTAGCGCCCCGTCCCCGTCAGAAGGCGACGGTCTTCCCGTCGCTTGAGCGGCCGGCCGATCCACCTGCCGTCCTCGGCGTTGGCCATCAGAAGACGGCGAGGGGGTTGGCGGGGGAGCCGGTGCCGCCCACGACCTTGAGCGGCGCGATGACCAGCATGAACTCGTCGCGCCCCTCCTCGAGGCACGCCCGCGCGAGCGGCTCGAGGAGCGCGTTGTCCAGGAGGGCCACCCCGTAGGCGAAGAGGCAGGCATGCACCGCCCAGGGGATGTCGTAGCCGATGGGCAGGTGGTCGAGCATGTCCCAGACCAGCACGCTCACGTCGTGGTCACGGAGGAACGGCAGACACGAGACGTGCAGTCCCGGCCGCTTCTGAGGCGCGGTCCCGAAGGGCCGGCCGTAGGGCGTCTCCGGGTTCGCCGCGTGCCATGCCTCCCGACCCGCGTACACGCAGACCGCGTCACCGGGCTCGAGGCGGATGCCCCGCTTGCTCAGGATGTCCTCCAGCTCCCAGCCGTGGACGGGAGTCTCCTGCGTCACGCACGGGACGGAGCGGTGGCGCGGCACGTCGAGCAGGACGCCGCGCGTGATGATCCCCTCGGCCCAGTGCTCGATGGATCCGAAGGTCGCCCCATCGAACGTGATCTCCCGCTTCGGATCGCGGCCGTTCCACATCGCCTCGTCGTCCCAGGTGTGGCAGAGCGCGTCGATGTGCGTCGAGGCCACGCCGTGGTAGAAGATGCCGTAGTAGTCGGCGGCGAACCCGCCCTTGCCGCGCGGGAGCGTGCGCATGTAGTGCTGCGCGGGGAGGGCGTTGTTGAGCCCCGGCTCCTTGGGGAAGGGCCGGCTCAGCGAGACGGAGCGCCCGCTGCGCACCAGTCGCGTCGCCGCCACGCGCTTGGCCGGCGTGACGAGGTTGAGCGCACCGAGCTGGTCGTCCTTCCCCCAGCGTCCCCAGTTCCGGCGGTCGCGGATGTAGCCGCGCACTTCCGCTTCCGTGGGCAACGGCCGCTCCGGCATGTCGTCCTCCGAGTGACGGGATAAGCTCCTACGAGGGGAGAGTGATCGGCACCGAGCTGCCCAATCCGAGCTTCAGACGGATCGCGGAGGTCTTCGGTGCGAAGGGTGTCAGGGCCGAGCCAACCGATCTGAGAGAGGCGGTGCAGACTGCGCTCGAAGCGCGGCGCCCCACGGTCATCGAAGTGCCGATCCCGACGCTGCCGCCGCCGTTTCAGATCCCGCCACCGACCGTGTAGGTCGAGGCGAGATCCCGGTCGTCGAGCTTCCTGATGGCCAATGGATCAGGCGCGGGGACGCCGCAACGTCTGGCGGTACCGTCTGACCGATTCGGTCTGGTTCTCGGCGTCGATGTGGCGCGCCAGCTCGTCGAGATCGAGGTCGGGCAGGAGGCCGCTCCGCTGTCGGCGCTCGTAACGCTCCCCCCCGAGGATCCAGACCTCGATGACTCCCTCACGCCAGAACCACACCTCGCCGACGCCGAGCCCGCGGTAGACCTCCAGCTTGTCGATCCCCCCGGACGTCCACACGACCTCGATGGCAAGGTCGGGTCGGGTCGGGCGTCCTACGCTCAGCGAGTAGCACTCGTCCGGCTCGAGGGCCCGCGCTCGTGCGGGGTTCCTGAGCGTCCAGGACCCGAACCCGTTGAAGAAGAGTTCCTTTTACTCGGCATAGGCTTCCAGGAGACGGGCGATGGTCTTCTTGATGCCCTCGTGATCGACCGATGGGCTCATCAGCTCGAGCGCTCCGTTGAGGTAGGTGACCCGGACCCCGGCACGGTCACCGCGGATCTGGAGAATGAGCTCGAAGTCGGACCAGCTCACGTCGTAGAGGGTCACGCGCTGGTCCTCGGCTCGGGCGGCAGCGGGAGGAGCGGCGATGGCGCTGCTCATGGCGCGAGTCTATCACGACTCGAGGCTACCGGCGATCGCGCGATGGCGGCCCTCTTCACCGCGCACGGCGCCATCCCGTTCGAGCCGGCCGCGACCCGGGTCTTCGTACGGTTCACCGACGCGGCGTCGGTCAGCCGGGCCACGCGTGTCGCGGTGCGGACCGAGTGAGGGTCAGTGGCACCGCCCCCTCTGCTATACTTCGCCGGTGCGCGACGATGCCTTGCCCCTCCGGGGCCTGATCGTCCTCGATCTGACCCGCGTGCTCGCCGGCCCCTACTGCACCCGCCTGCTCGCGGACCTGGGAGCACGGGTCATCAAGGTGGAGCGGCCGGGCGAGGGCGACGAGATGCGTCGGAGCCCGCACCAGCTCGAGCCCGGCCGCGACCAGTCCACCTACTTCACGCGGGTCAATGCCGGCAAGGAGAGCGTCGCGCTCGACCTCGCGCAGCCCCGCGGGCGCGACGTCGTGCTCGACCTCGCGCGCCACGCCGACGTCTTCGTCGAGAATTTCACGCCGGGCGTGGTCGGCCGGCTCGGGTGTGACTACGACGCCGTCCGCGCGATCAGGCCCGACATCGTGTACTGCTCGATCTCGGGGTTCGGGCAGACCGGCTCGTGGCGGCTCCGCCCCGCGTTCGCTCACATCATCAATGCCATCTCCGGCCTCATGTACCTCGAGCAGGGCGACGAGACGGCCCCGCGGGCGTCGAACCTCCAGGCGGCGGACGTCCTGGCAGCAACCCATGCGTGCAACGCCATCCTGGCCGCCCTCCTGCGCCGCGGCGGCAGCGGGCGCGGCGCCCATCTCGACGTGTCGATGCTCGAGGCGCTCGTGGCGGCCGACAGCATCACCTTCGGCTCCGTGCTGAACGGGGGCGAGGAGCACGGCAATCCGCGACCGGGCCTCCTGGTCTACGAGATCGGCGGTCGCCACCTGGCCTTCCAGGTCGTCGGCGCGCCCCAGCTCTGGCCGAGGCTCCTCGGCCTGATGGGACGGCCGGAGCTCGGCGATGACCCGCGCTTCGCCACCCCCGATGCCCGCCGCCGCAACTCGCGCCACCTTCGCCAGGTCATCGGCGAGTGGGTGTCGTCGCGCTTCAAGAGCGTGGACGAGGCCCTGGCGGTGCTCGGCGAGGCCCGCATCCCGTGCGCGCCGGTGCTCCGCCCACACGAGCTGATCGCCGAGGCCCACATGGCGGAGCGGGCGTTCTTCCCGCCGGTGCCTCACCCGGCGCGTGGCGCCGTCCGCGTCACCGCCAGCCCCTATCACATCGATGGCGAGCCCGTACACCCGCGCGGTCCAGCCGCCTACCGGGTCGGCGAGCACACGCGCGCGGTGCTGGCCGGCTTGCTCGGCTACGACGCCGGCCGCATCGCCGAGCTGTCCTCGGCCGGCATCATCCAGGGGCCATAGAGAACTCGGAGGGGCTTCGCGCCACTTCGCGCGAGCGTCAGTGGCCGAGCGCGTCCATCGCCTGCCGCGCGTAGTGCGTATCGACCAGATCCTCGTATCGATGCCGGCGCTTGATGAAGCCGCCGTTCAGCAGGATCTCCTGCAGGTAGCCGTAGCCCGAGCGGCCCAGGAGGGGATCGCGCGCCCAGGTGTCCTGCTGGACGAAGCGAGCCACGATCCTCTCCAGGAGCACGGGATCGATCTCGGGGAAGGCGGGCGCGATCACCTCGGTGACGGTCCTGGGCGTGTGGGCGGCGAGCCAGCGCTGGGTCCGGTACACGGCGCGGGTGAAGTGGAGCATGATGTCGGGCTCGGCCACCAGGAACTCGGGGGTCGTCATGTAGGAGGTGAACGGGACCGGCCCCGTGGCCTCGCCCATGGAGACGACGAGGTGCGCCGCCCCCTCGGCGATGAGCTGCTCCACGACGGGCTGGGTCTGCTCGAGGAAGTCGCCGTGTCCGGCGCGGAAGGCGGCCACCGCCTCGGGGAGAGGCAGCTCACGCTCGATGCGGACCTGCGTGGGATCGACCCCGCTCCGGCCGAGGACGGTGAGCATGCACTGCCACGGCGTCGGCGCCTCGGCGAAGGAGATCACCGTCTTGCCCGCCAGGTCCTGCCACCGGAACGTGGTACGCGGCTCGCGGCTCAGCAGGAAGAAGCCGTTGCGGCTGCACACCTCCGCGAAGTGGACGATGATGCGTCCGGTCCGGTCGGCGAGATCGAAGCTCCGCATCAGCCCGCCGAGGCTGATCTCGATGTCCCGGTCGAGCAGCGCCCGGATAGTGCCCTTGCCAAAGACGGCGGCGGGGACGGCGTTGACCTCGAGCCCCTCCTCGGAGAAGTGGCCGAGCGCCACGCCGGCGGACAGCGGCGCATAGAACGGCGTGTGGAACGGCATCAGCACGGTCATGCGGCGGCTCATGATCGCTCCCGCGGGTGTCGACGAGTGTCGACGAGTATAGAACAGAGCTTCGGGTGAGTAAACCGAGCGACGACGCTCTCGCCCGTGAGCCGATCACGCGTTCAGCCACGGGCTCCGGACGGGCCAGATCCGAGAGTGGCCGCGTGAGCTCCCTTGCGCTACAGTCCCGCCGTGATGGAGGCGTACGAGACGGTCATCGTCGGCGGCGGGCAGGCGGGCCTCGCGCTCAGCTACTACCTCTCCCAGCTCGGCCGCGAGCACGTGATCCTCGAGCGCGGGCGGGTGGCCGAGCGCTGGCGGAGCGAGCGCTGGGATTCGCTGGCCTTTCAGTTCCCCAACTGGAGCATCCGGCTGCCAGGGCACGAGTACCGCGGCGGTGACCCCGACGGCTTCGCGCCCCGCGACGAGGTCGTCCGCTTCATCGAGCAGTACCGAGACCTCATCACGGCGCCCGTGCGGACCGGCGTGACCGTGCGCTCCGTCAGCCAGGAGGCAGGCTCCACCCGCTTCCAGCTCGAGACCGACGCGGGCCCCCTCGAGGCGGCGAACGTCGTCATCGCGACCGGCCCTTACCAGGCGCCCGCTGCCGCCGACCCGCGCGCCGGAGCGGTCGATCTGTTCCACGTCCACTCGAGTCGCTATCGCAATCCTGCCGCATTGCCGCCGGGCGCCACCCTCGTCGTCGGGTCGGGCGCCTCCGGCTGCCAGATCGTGGAGGACCTGCTCGAAGCCGGACGGACGGTGTACCTCTCGGTTGGGCGCCACCGTCGCGTGCCCCGTCGCTATCGCGGCCGCGACGTGTTCTGGTGGCTCACGGAGATGGGCGCGCTCGACCAGACGGTTGAGCAACGGCCGGAGGGACGGCGCACGGCCAATCCGCTCGTCACCGGCGCGCACGGCGGGCACGATATCGATCTGCGCAACTATGCCGCGCGCGGAGTAACCCTGCTCGGCCACCTGCGAAGCGTCCAGGACGGCAAGCTCTTCCTTGCCGCCGACCTCGACCATCACGTGACGCAGGGGGACCAGGGCTTCACCGCCTTCACGCGATCGGTCGACGACTACGTCCTGCGGGCGGGCATGGACGCGCCGGAAGACGTCCAGGTCTCGCCGTCTCACGCGGGGCCGCTCGAGGCGCCCGACGAGCTCGACCTTCACGCTGCCGGAATCACCTCGGTGGTCTGGGCGACCGGCTTCCGATACGACCTCGGCTGGATCCGGCTCCCGGTCCTCGACGACGCGGGCGAGCCCGTCCACCGGCGCGGTGTCACGCGCTGTCCCGGTCTCTACTTCCTGGGGCTGGCGTGGCTCCACAAGCTCAAGTCGTCCGTCCTGTGCGGCGTCGGCGAGGATGCCGCCTACCTGGTGGAACGCATCGCCGAACGGACGTGACCCCGGTCGCCCCCACCGCGCGCGTACATCTCGATGATGTGCTGGAAGGTACTCCTGGCCGAAGAGGGGCACCGAGATCCGCCGAAAGACGGGGTGACCCGGCCCCTTCGCTTGAAGCGGCGGCGTCGGAGCGGTAGTATCGCGCGAGACTCTGAGCGGTCAGGAGGGACGCATGCCCATCGAGTTCATCGGGATGATCGGCGTGAGGCCGGAGGGCGCCGACGGCGCGGCGGTGCACGTCATCGGGGGCGAGATCGACCCCGCGTGGGTGCGCGACTTCTCCCAGGCCCACGAGCAGGCCGGCTTCGACAAGGTGCTGGTCGGCTACACGGCGACCTCGGCGGAGGGCTTCGTCGTCGCGGGCTACGCCGCCGCCAAGACCGAGCGCCTCGGGTACCTGATCGCCCATCGGCCGGGGTTCGTGGCGCCGACGCTGGCGGCGCGGAAGGCCGCCACCCTGGATCACTTCACGGGCGGGCGCGTCGCGCTGCACCTCATCACCGGCGGCAGCGACGCGGATCAGGCGAAGGACGGCGACTGGCTCGACCACGACACGCGCTACCGCCGCACCGACGAGTACCTCGCCCTCATGCGGCGGGTGTGGACCGAGGACCGCCCCTTCGACCACGCCGGGGAGTTCTACCGCCTGGCCAAGGCCTACTCGGAGATCAAGCCGCTCCAGAAACCCCACATCCCGCTCTACTTCGGCGGCGCGTCCGAGGCCGCCCACCTCATCGGCGCCAGGCATTGCGACGTCTACATGCTCTGGGGCGAGCCGCTCGCCGCCATCCGGGAGCGCATCGTCGAGGTGCGCGCCGCCGCCGCCCGGTTCGGCCGGGAGCCGCGCATCAGCGTCTCGTTGCGCCCGATCATCGCGCCCACGGAGGGCGAGGCCTGGCAGAAGGCCCGGGGGATCCTCGCGAAGGTGCTCGCGAAGCAGGGTGACCGCACGCTTCCCAACCCCGAGGCGGTGGGGGCGCAGCGCCTGGTGGACTTCGCCCGCCAGGCCGAGGTCCACGACAAGCGGCTCTGGACGCCCATCGCGGCGGCGGTGGGAGGGGCGGGCAACACCACCGCGCTCGTCGGCACGCCGGAGCAGGTCGCCGAGTCGCTCCTCGACTACTACGATCTCGGCGTGACCACGCTCCTGATCCGCGGCTTCGACCCGCTCCACGACGCCATCGAGTACGGGCGCGAGCTGATCCCCCTCGTCCGGCGCGAGGTCGCGCGCCGCGACCACGACCGGGCGGCGGCCTGAGCCGTGACGAGGCTGGTCGCGGTGGTGGGCGCGGTGACGGCGCCGGGTCGGCTCAACGCGGCCATCCAGTATGCGGTGGAGCGGGCGTCGGCGCAGCCCGGCGTCTCGGCGACGCTCCTGAACCTCGCCGACTATCGCGTCTCGTTCGCCGACGGCCGTCCGCCCGATCGCTTCACGGACGACACCGCGCGCGTGGTCGCCACGCTCGCCGGGTCGGATGCCGCGCTGATCGCGAGCCCGGTGTACCGCGGCTCGTTCACCGGCGCCCTGAAGAACCTCCTCGACCTGACGCCGGTGGACGCGCTCCGGAGCAAGCCGATCGGCATCGTTGCGATGGGCGCGACCCTGCACCACTACCTCGGGGTCGACTGGCACCTCCGCGCGGTGCTCGCGTGGTTCGGCGCGCTGGTGACGCCGACCAGCGTCTACCTCGAGTCCGCCCATTTCCAGGACGGCAAGCTCGCCGACGCGGGCGCCCGCGCCGCGCTGGACGACCTCGTCACGGCGCTGCTCGCGATGGCCGCCTGTCCGCGCGACCGGCTCGGCCCACCGCCCCTCGCCTCCGCCGGCCGCTGAAAAAGGCCCACCTGCCTCGTTGGCGCCCTCGGGCGCGGCCTCGCCTCCGGTCCTTTTGGAGCGGCCGGCAGGGTTCCGCAGTATCCTGCTATCCGTGCTCTCGGCGATCGTGTCGGCCCTGCACGTGCTGGCGGTCACCCTCGGCCTGCCGAGCGTGTACTTGCGCGGCCGCGCGCTCAGGCGGCCGCTCGACGGGGACGGACTCACGCGCCTCTTCGCCGCCGACAACGTATGGGGCGTCGCAGCGCTGCTCTTGCTCGCCACGGGCGTGCTGCGCGCCTTCGGCGGCCTCGAGAAGGGGAGCCAGTTCTACCTGACCTCCAGGCTCTTCTGGACCAAGATGACGCTCTTCGCCCTCGTGCTCCTCCTCGAGGTCTGGCCGATGGTGACCTTCATTCGCTGGCGCATCGCGCGCCGCCACGGCCGCCGGCCGGACACGACGCACGCGCGCACGCTCTACCTCGTCAACCATGTCGAGATGGCGCTCGCCGTGCTCATCGTGTTCGTGGCCAGCTTCATGGCCCGGGGGTTTGGACACGGGTAAGCGCCGCGCCCGGGGTCTCGAGTCGAGCTGAGCCTCTCGCCCCCCTCACCCGCCCCCTTGACAGGGCGGGCGAGAGGGAACCACTGATCCCGCCGGCATGGCATCATAGATGTGATCATGCGCGGGTTCGAAGCCACGCCCCCCGACCTGCGTCCGCTGCTGTCCCAGCGCATCAGCCAGCTGGGCCTCAAGCTCGAGGGCTCGCCCGTGGAGCGCTACATCGAGATGCTCTACCGCGAGCTCGAGCGCAAGGGTCTCAAGCACTTCCGGCCGCACTGCTACCTGACGGACGAATGGGGCTGCCCGTCGGAAGAACCCATCATCGGGATCCCCTTCTATCTCGCGGACCCCAAGCTGGCCCAGCTGGAGAAGGAGATCGACGACCTCGAGGACGAGCGCGAGATCCGCATGTACCTCCGCCACGAGGCCGGGCATGCCTTCAACTACGCCTACCGGCTCTACCAGACTCCTGAATGGCGGGAGCTCTTCGGCCCCTTCAACCGCCCGTACCGGGAGCGTTACCGGCCCGCACCCTTCGACAAGAGCTTCGTCCGGCACATCGAGGGGTGGTACGCCCAGAAGCACCCCGACGAGGACTTCGCCGAGACCTTCGCCGTCTGGCTCACGCCGGGCTCGCGCTGGCGCGCGCGCTACCGCGGCTGGCCGGCCATGCGGAAGCTCCGCTACGTGGACCGCGTGGCGCGCGCGGTGGGGGCCACCGAGCCCCCCGTTCGCCTCGCCTCGACCGACATCACCGTCGAGGAGATGGACATGACCGTCGAGGAGTTCTTCCAGGCCGCCCACTCCGAGGTGACGCCGGTGGAGGTCACGCTCGACACCGACCTCCCGGACTTCTTCCTCCGGAAGCGGGGCCGGACCAAGGGCCTCCGGCCCGCGGCGGAGCTCGTGCGCGAGAACCGGGCCGACCTCATCAACAAGATCGAGTACTGGACCGGCGTCCGCCGCTACGTCGTGCGCGCCCTCGTGGACAGCATCGTGGAGGCCGCCGAGCGGCTCCAGCTCTACGTGGACACGCGGGGCGAGACGCGGACGCTCGTGGAGCTCACCGCGTACGCGACCACGCTCAGCATGAACTATCTCACGCGGGGCAGCTTCGTGCCGCGGGCCCGCGGGGCCCTTCGCGGGTCCCCGCCACCCCGTCCGGCGCGGAGGGCCGGGGACATCGATGGCGACGCTCCGGATCGGAATCGCCCACCGGCCTGAGGAGGCGCCCGCCGCGCGCCGGCGGGGGCGGCGGGCCCGGCGGAAGACCGACGTCGAGGAGATCTTCGGGATCCTCGAGCGCGAACGCCACGAGGTGTTCTCCGTCGTCGTCGACGGCACGCCGGCGTGTCTGGCGCGGCTCGCCCGCCTGGAGGTCGACCTCGTCTTCAACCTCGTCGAGGCGTTCGGCGACGACGACACGAAGGAACCCCACGTGGCCGCCTACTACGATCTGCTGGGGCTCAGGTACACGGGCTCGGGCCCGCGCGGCCTCTCCCTGGCCATGGACAAGGCCCTCGCGAAGAAGGTCTTGCACTTTCACGGGATCCAGACCCCGGACTTCGTCACGGTCTTTCGCGGGCGCGTGGACTGGGCCGACGACATCGACTTTCCGGTCATCGTCAAGCCGGTGCGGGAGGACGGCTCCATCGGCATCGGCTTCAGCGCCCTGGTGGGCAGCATCAAGGAGCTGATGGAGCGGATCGACACCCTGCACGCCGACTTCAACCACCCGGTGCTGATCGAGCAGTACATCGAGGGCCGCGAGATCTACGTCGGCGTGCTCGGCAACGCGAGCCCCGAGGCCCTGCCGCCCGTCGAGCTGGACCTCTCGCACCTGCCGAAGGGCACCCCGCGCATCGCCGGCGTCGAGGTGAAGTGGGAGGAAGGGACGCGCGCGTATCGAGGGAGCCGGAGCCGCGTTCCGGACGACCTGCCGGAAGAGGTCGTGAAGACCATCCAGGCGGCGGCGGTCACCGGCTTCCAGGCGCTCCACCTCCGCGACTACGCCCGCTTCGACTTCCGCATCACCCCGGACCACAAGGCCTATCTGATCGAGGCGAACCCGAACCCGTACCTCTACTCGGGAGGCGAGTTCGTCAAGGCCGCCCGCGCATCGGGCCGCACCCACCCCGAAACGATTCTGGAAATCGTCGAGCTGAGCCTGTCCCGCTACACCCCGCGCGGCTAGGTAACTCGGAGGGGGGCTCCGCCCCCCTTCCGAACCTCCCCCCAGGACGCAGTGCGAGCCGCAGGACGGCCACGGGCTGGGCCCCGTGCGTCCGAGGCGAGCAATCCAGAGCTTGCGCCGGCGGAGCCGGCGCTCGAAGTGGAACGTCCACCGGTCGCGGTATTTCTCGTGGCCATGTGGCGTTTACTCCGACAGGCTCCTCGGCCCCCCGGCCCACAGGCTTCCTCTTCCTCGACTACGCTATACTTGGCCCTGGCTCGGGAGCCGCGGGAGGCACGGCATGCCAGAGTACGACGTGATCGTGGTCGGCGCCGGCAACGCCGCGCTCGCCGCCGCGGTGTCGGCGCGCGAGCAGGGGGCCGGCCGCGTGGTGGTCCTCGAGAAGGCGCCGCCGGAGCTGCGCGGCGGCAACACGCACTACAGCGGCGGCCTCCTGCGCTTCGCCTACGCGCGCTCCGAGGATCTCGTGCCGCTCGTTCCCGACGCCGCGCGCCAGATCCCCGGCTTCTTCGGCGACGTCGAGCCCTACCCGCGCGAGCGGTTCCGGCAAGACCTCATGCGGGTGACCGAGGGCCGCACGGACCCCGAGCTGGCCGAGATCCTCATCGATCGCTCCTTCGACACCGTGTGCTGGATGGCGAAGCAGGGCATCTCGATGGAGCCGGCGCTCTCGCTCAGCGCCGTCCGCGTCGGCGGCAGGATCAAGTGGTCCCCCGGCGCCATCATTCGCGCCCGCCACGAGGGTGTCGGGCTCTCGAAGACTTGGTTCGAGATCGCCCGGGAGCGGGGCGTCGAGATCCGCTACGGCACGAGCGCCGTGCGGCTCGTGCAGGACCGCCGCGGCCGGGTGACCGGCGTCGGCGTGCGCGGCCCGGACGGCTTCGACGAGCTCGGCGCCGGCGCGGTCGTGCTCGGCTGCGGCGGCTTCGAGGCAAACCCCGAGTGGCGCGCGCGCTACCTCGGGCGCCCGTGGGACCACGCCAAGGTGCGCGGCACCCGCTACAACACGGGCGACGGCCTCCGCATGGCGCTGGCGATCGGCGCGCTCCCCCACGGGCAGTGGACGGGCTGCCACTCGACGCCCATCGACGCCGACGCCCCGCCGCACGGCGACCGCAAGCTGACCGACAAGACCAACCGGCTCTCGTATCCCTACGGGGTGCTCGTCAACCGGCAAGGCCGGCGGTTCTTCGACGAGGGCGAAGACTTCCAGTTCTACACCTACGCGAAGCTCGGCGGCATCATCCTCAACCAGCCGGGCGGCGTCGCCTACCAGATCTTCGACGCCAAGGTCACCGCCCTCCTCGAGGGCCGCTACAAGACGGGCACGCCGATCGTCGCCGACTCGCTCGGGGCGCTCCTCGAGCAGCTGCCCGTCGATCGGAGCGCGTGCCGGCGGACCCTCGACGACTACGACGCGGCGGTGGGCGCCGGCGCCTTCGATCCCACCGTGCTCGACAGCCTCGACACCAAGGGGCTCGTGCCCGCGAAGTCGAACTGGGCGCAGCGGCTCGACACGCCGCCCTTCGTGGCCTACCCGGTGACGGGCGGGATCACCTTCACCTTCGGCGGGGTGCGCGTGAACGAACGGGCGCAGGTCATCAGCACGTCCTGGACGCCGATCCCCGGTCTCTTTGCCTGCGGGGAGATGGTCGGCGGGCTCTTCCACACCAACTACCCGGGCGGGACGGGACTGATGTCGGGCGCCGTCTTCGGCCGCCTCGCCGGCGCCCAGGCCGCAGCCGGCGGCTGACGCATGCGGCCCACCACAACATGTTCCAGGGCGGCAAGACACCGCTGGTCCCGCTCGCGCGCCTGCGCGAGCTGGGCTATCGCATCGTGATCATCCCCTCCGATCTCCAGCGGGCGGCGATCCGCGCGATGGAGGACGTGCTGGCCGCGATCCGCCGGGACGGCCACAGCGCCACGCTCGCCGACCGCATGGCCTCGTTCACGGAGCGCGAGAAGATCGTCGGCACCGAGTCCTACCTGGCGCGCGACCGGCGGTACGCGACGGACGCGGCGACCCGGCGGTCCCCGCCCCCCGAATAGCCTCGTCCTCTTCGGCGGCGCCATCAGTGCCGGGTGGCGGCGCTGGCCGCTATCATGATCCGCGCCGGGAGACCCCGATGTTGACGCGTATGCCGGTGAGACCTATCATGTATGCACACTAATGGTACGAGAGGGAGGGCACGCATGGCGCGGAGGTCGGCACTGAAACGGAAGTCCTTCTTCGTCGACGAGCAAGCTCTCAGCCGCGCGAAGCGGGTCCTGGGTGTCGCGACCGACGCCGAGGTCGTGCGCCTGTCAGTGGCTCGCATCACCGAGATGGAAAGGTTCTGGCGTTTCATGAGGCGTACCCGAGGCACTCTCAAGCCGGGGAGCCTGAAATCGCGTTGACAGGCCCCTGGGCGATCCTCGACACCAGCGTGT
>WNGA01021096.1_pt1 | contig 18169 bp, 22 predicted proteins | sample 5400061 | NCBI WGS metagenome assembly WNGA01 (sample SAMN13153366, study PRJNA577476) | soil metagenome | isolation source: 100 cm soil or saprolite under grassland replicate 2 | place: USA:California | collected 2016-06-15 | reverse complement strand
AACTGAAGGTCGAGGGCCGGGTCGAGGGGGACCGGATGGAGCTCGACTTCTCCGGCTCCGCCCCCCAGCACGACGGGAACCTCAACTGCCCGCTCGCCGTCACTCTCTCGGCCTGCTACTTCGCCCTGCGCGTGCTCACCGACCCCGACGTCCCGCCCTGCGCCGGCGCCTATCGGCCGCTCACCGTGACAGCACCGCAGGGCTCGCTCCTCAACGCCCGCCCGCCCGCGGCCGTCGCGGCCGGCAATGTGGAGACCTCCTCGCGCGTGGCCGACCTTGTCCTCGCAGCGTTCGGCCACGCGCTCGGCCAGGGCACGATGAACAACCTCACGCTCGGCAACGACGAGTTCACCTACTACGAGACGCTCGGCGGCGGCCAGGGCGCCTGCGTGGACGCCGACGGCCCGAGCGGCGTGCACGTGGCCATGTCGAACACGCTCAACACGCCCGTCGAGGCGCTCGAGCTCGAGTTCCCGCTGCGGGCGGTCGGGTACTCGCTCCGGCGGGGCTCCGGCGGGGCGGGACGGCAGCGCGGCGGCGACGGCGTCGTCCGCGAGCTCGAGGCACTCGACGAGATGCGCTTCTCGCTCATCACCGAGCGCCGCCGCCACGCTCCGCCCGGCGCGGAGGGCGGCGAGCCCGGCGCGCCGGGTAGGAACCTCCTGAACGGGGACGAGCTGCCGCCGAAGGCGTCCGGCACCCTCAGCCCCGGAGACAGGCTGCGGATCGAGACGCCCGGAGGTGGCGGATATGGCAGGCGCTGAAGAAGACATCGCGGCGCACCGGGCATCGCCCGGTGCTGGCGCAGGGCGGCGGGTCGCCTTCTGCGGCCTCGGCATCATGGGCGGGCCCATGGCCGCGAACCTCGCACGCGCCGGGTTCGAGCTGTCCGTCTACACGCGAACCCGCGAGAAGGCCGAGGCGTTCGCGGTCGAGCACGGCGCCCGGGCGGCCGCCACCCCGAGGGAGGCCGCGGAGGACGCCTCGACCGTGATCACGATGGTGCCCGACGCTCCCGAGGTCGAGGAGGTCCTGCTCGGCGAGCAGGGCGCAGTCCACGGCCTCGGCGACGGCGGCCTCGCGATCGACATGTCCACCATCGCCCCCACCGCCGCCCGCGCCATCGGCGAGCGTCTCGGCGACGACGGCGCGGCGTTCCTCGAGGCCCCGGTCTCGGGCTCCCGCCCCAAGGCCGAGGACGGCACGCTGACGATCATGGTCGGCGGCGAGCGGAGCGACTTCGACCGCGCCCGCCCGCTGTTCGACGCCATGGGCGAGCGCATCGTCTACGTCGGCCCGCGCGGCCACGCCCAGCTCGCCAAGCTGCTCACGAACACGATGGGAGCGGTGCACGCCGTGGCGCTGGCCGAGTCGGTGCTCGCCGCCGAGCGCGCCGGCCTCGACCCCGACGCCTTCCTCGAGGTGGCCGCCGGCAGCGCAGGGAACTCGACCGTCCTCGGCCTGAAGGGCCGCCCGATGTTCGAGCGCGACTTCACCCCGCTCTTCAAGCTCGAGCACATGCTGAAGGACGTGCGCCACTGCCTCGACGAGGCGAAGGCGCTCGGCGTGGAGCTTCGCCTCGGGTCGTTCGTAGAGCCGCTATTCGCGAAGGCCGCGGAGTCCGGGCACGCGGATGAGGACTTCGCCGCGGTGATCCGGGCACTTGAGTGAGGAACTGGGCGATTTCCCTTGAAACGGGGGCGTTCGTTCGCAAGAATGAGCGGCCCGCGTCCCGCCCCCGTTGTTTCAGATACCTCGACGCGGTGTTTTGGAGGTTTCTCTCACCTATGCCAGTGGCTTTCAAGGAATGGGCTGTGACTGTGCGTGCGCTCGCCGAGGGCGAGCAGCTCCTCACCCTGCGCAAGGGCGGCATTCGCGAGGAGAACAAGCACTTCGAGATCGAGCACGACCGCTTCTTCCTGTACCCCACGTTCGACCACCAGCGGAACGATCTGATCCGCCAGTCGCACCTGCCTGAGCTGGCCAGGGCGCTCGAGGAGGGCGTCTGGCCGGACGACGAGCCGCCCGCGAAGGCGCTCCTCCAGGACGGCGGCATCCCGCAACCCGAGCGTGTGCGGATCCGCGCTTGGGCCGAGGTGTCGGCCAGCTACCTGATCACCGACCCGCGCGCGATCGACGCGCTCTCGCCCTACTACGTGTGGACGACCGACTACGCGGAGAAGCGCCTGCGCTGGAAGCGCCGCCACCCGCTTCACGTGATGGTGCTGCGCACGTACCGGATCCCGCGTCCGGTGACGGTCAAGGTGCGGCCCGAGTACCACGGCTGCCGCTCGTGGCTCGAGCTCTACCGCGACCTCCCGTTCGAGGGCACGCCCGTGCTCTCCGACGAGGAGTTCGAGCGGGCCTCGGAGGAGATCGAGGCGATCGCCTCGGACGCCGTTCCCGTCCTGGCCTGAGCCCCTCCAGGCAACCGGCGCACGCCGCGCGCGGGCCGCGTATGTTGCGCCCCCATGCGTGGCCTTGCGAGGCAGGGGATGCCGGCGCTGGCCGCCGCATGCGCCATCGCGATCGGCGCAGCGGCGCCGGCCGCGGCGCAGCTCCCCGGGCTGCCCCAGCTGCCGGGCCTCCCCGGTCTGCCGTCCGACACGCCGGTGCAGGCCTACGGCACGAACGACGGCGGCGGCTTCTGGAACATCCTGCCGCCCGGCGCCAACGGGCTCGCGAACGCGGCCGATCTGACGGCCTTCCTGGCCGCCTGCCCGCCGCCGAAGACGAACTGCCCGAACGCCCCACGGCCGAAGCACTCCTCGGATGAGCTGAAGATGTACGGCGACCTCGTCTACGCCTCGCCGGGGCTGAAGGCCGCCGACATCCCGAAGTACTTCAAGGACGCGACCTTCGGCGTCAAGGAGGACGGCGCCGAGCGCATCTACTCGCCGCCCGGCAACGACGACGTGACCATCGTTCGCGACAGCGGCTTCGGAGTGCCGCACGTGTACGGCAAGACGCGCGCCGCCACGATGTTCGGCCTGGGTTACGTGGGCGCGGAGGACCGCCTGTTCGTGATGGACGCCCTGCGGAACGCCGGACGCGCCCAGCTGTCCAGCTTCGCCGGCGGCAGCGCCGGCAACCGCGGCCAGGACCACACCCAGTGGGAGCTCGCGCCCTACCGCGAGGAGGACTTCCAGCGCCAGTACGACCTGGCGGACGAGGTCTACGGCGCGGCCGGAGTCCAGCTCCAGGACGACGTGACGAACTACGTGGCGGGAATCAACCGGTACATCACCGAGGCGCGCGTGAACCCGCTGAAGATGCCGGGCGAGTACGCGGCGATCGGCAAGCCGACCGGGCCGCAGGACTGGAAGGTCACCGACGTGATCGCCACCGCCAGCCTGATCGGCGGGATCTTCGGCAAGGGCGGCGGCCGTGAGCTCGACTCGGCGTTGCTCCTCCAGGACGCCCAGAAGCGCTTCGGCCGCGGGCGCGGCAAGCGCGTCTGGGCGGACCTCCGAACGGCGGAGGACCCGGAGGCGCCCGTGACGGTGGAGAAGAAGCGCTTCCCGTACCGCATCGAGCCGCGCAGGCTCCGGCGCGGCGGTGTCTCGATGCCGGACCGCGGGAGCGTGAAGCGCGTCAAGGTCTCCGACTCACCCGGCGGCGGGGGCGTCGGCGACCTGCTCGGCGGGTTGCCCCGGGCGGGCTCGAACGCGCTGCTGGTGTCGGCGCGCGAGTCGGAGTCCGGCCGCCCGCTGGCGGTGTTCGGCCCGCAGACGGCCTACTTCGCGCCGCAGCTCCTTCTCGACGTGACCGGATCCGCCGCGGGATCCGCGGCGCGGCCAAGATGTCGATCACGGAGTTGATCGACGCCATGGAGAGCGCGGGCACGGTCGACCTCCGCGCGACCAAGGTGTTGCCGTTCGCGCTGCGCGTGCTGGGCCACCCGCGCTCGCCCAAGATTCGGCACGCGGTGAGGGTGCTGCGCGCCTGGGTGCGCTCCGGCGGGCACCGCCTCGACCGCGACCACGACGGCACCTACGAGCACTCCGAGGCGGTCTCGATCCTCGACCGCTGGTGGCCCAAGTGGCTGCGCGCCGAGTTCAGGCCGACGATGGGCGCGGCCGTCTACAGGCGCGCCAAGTCACTCGAGGTGCAGGACGACGACCCGAACCTCGATGGCGAGCACCACGGCTCGGCCTACCAGACCGGCTGGTACCACTACGCCCAGAAGGACCTGCGACGGCTGCTCGGCCGGAGGGTGCGCGGGAAGCTCTCACGCGTGTACTGCGGCGGCTCGAGGAAGCGCCAGGGCACCCGGCGGAAGTGCCAGTCGCGGCTGCGGGCGTCGCTGAAGCGGGCGCTCAAGCAGGATCCGGCGGTCTTCTACAAGGACACGACCTGCGAGGACTACGAGATGCCGTCGAGCCAGTGGTGCTACGACGCGGTGCGCCACCGCCCCGTCGGAGCGATCAATCAGCCGCTGATCCACTGGATCAACCGCCCGACCTTCCAGCAGGTGGTGGAGGTCAAGAAGCCGGCGCCGCGCTAGCTCGCGCAGCACCAGCCGGCCACGCGCGGGAAGCCGCCCGGCGCGCCGAGCTCGCCCGTCACGCCGTGGAGTGCTCTGATGCGGCCGTGAGGGCCGAGCAGCAGCCACTGGCCCGCGCCGCGCCAGCCGAGGAGCAGCCAGCGGCCGTCCTGGGACCAGGCGATGCTGTCGACATTGCCCTGGAAGAGCTGGCGCACCGCGCCGGTCGTTCCGCGCCCGGCCCCGGCGAGCCGAACGCCGAGCACCCCGGTCTCGGGCCCGCGGGCGACCACCACGGCCGCGCGCCTGCCGGAGGGGTGCAAGGCGAGCTCGCGACCCACGCCGGGCAGCGCGATCGTTCGGAGGACGCGACCGGTCGCACCCAGGACCGTGGCCCACCGCGACGAGAGCGCCACGAGACGGCGACCGTCACGGGACCAGGCGAGCGAGCGCGGGCGGGCGGACGAGGGGCTCGTCCGCCAGAGGCGGCGACCGGTCTCGACGTCGATCGTCTCGATCGCCCCTCCGATGGCCGCGTAGGTCAGGACGCGGTCGCTGTGAGGGCGCCAGGCGGGCGTCACGGAGGCGGCACGGCGCCGCACCGGCCGGTCGGTGGCGGGGTCGCCTTCACGGTCGCGGCCGGGTCGACGGCCGTCAGGCTGCGGCCGTCCACCCCAACCACGTGGAGCCCATGCGGCGACCAGCCCGCCTCCGAGAACGAGCCGAGGCGGCGCGTGCTCCCGTCCGGCCGGACCGCGTACGCGCCGTTTCGCGTGATCGCGAGCACAGGGCCGCCCTCGGGCAAGGCCGCGAACGCGGGCTTGGACTCGGAGGTTTCGTCCTTGAGCCGATCTCCTATCCAGGCCCCGGCGGGAGAGAGGGCGGTGGCGAGACCGATGCAGAGCAGTGCGAGCACGAGGGCCAGCCGCACGGGGACTCGCCTACCGGGAACCGATGGGGAGCGCTCGGCGAGCGCGGCCTCCACCACCGGCCAGCTCCGCGCGGCCGCCTCCGCCTCGCCGGGCAGCGGCGCCTCGCGCAGGCGGTCGCGCACCGCGCTCACCGCTCGATCACCTCGCCGAGGCGGTCGAGCGCGCGGCGGAGGCGCGAGTTCACGGTGCCGCGCGGCATGTCGAGCGCTCGCGCGATCTCGCCGGGGGTGTAGTCGAAGACGAAGCGCAGGACGACCACCGCGCGGTGCTCCGGGCTGAGCTCGCCGAGCGCCGAGACGACGTCGTCGGGCAGCGGCGCGCTCGGCGGGTCGGGGGGCGCCTCCGCGGAGTGGGCAGCCGCCGCGTCCACCTCGCGGCGCAGCGAGCGGGCGCGCGTCACGTCGATCGCCCGGTTCACGACGATCCGGTGCATCCAGGGGCCGAACGGCCGGCGCCGGTCGAAGCGGTCGATCGCCCGGACCGCCGCGAGGAACGCCTCCTGGGCGATGTCCTCCGCGGCGGCGGCGTCGTGCACCACGAGGTAGGCGGCGCGATACGCGCGCGGCCACTCCCGCCGGAACAGCTCCTCGAGCGCTTCGGCCGAGCCGCGCTGCACTTCGCGCACGAGCCGCCGCTCCCGCCGCCGCGACGGCTGCTCGGCGCGCGCCGGCAGCGCCGGCCTGCATGCCGCGGGCGCGAACGCCGCTGGCGAGTCGCCGGTCATGGCTGCCGCAGAGCTTCTCACGCACTCCACCGGAGTGGATACGGCGGACCGCCCGCGAGAGGTCCACAAGGATCTAAGCCCCCCACACTCAAGGGGTCTGACCCCTTGAGTGTGGTCGACTGAAGGGGTCTGACCCCTTTAGCCTGGCGGCGTGCCCTGGGAGGAGTCGCACTCGCCCACCTTCTCCGCTCGCCACGACTCGTCGCAGCGGGCTGAGGCGGCAGCGGTGCTGGAGTCGCTCGAGGCCTTCCGGGAGGAGGTCGACGGGCTCTTCGAGCGCGTGCCCGGCGAGATCGCCGTCGTCCTCCACCCGCGGGCGGCGGCGCTCACGCTGGCGCATCCATGGCTGCCGCTCGCGCGCATGGTCGCCGCGCCCGCCAGTCGCCGCTACTTCGCGGGCTGGTTCACCGAGGCCGACATCCACGTGCTCTCCCCGCCCGCCCTCGAGCGGCGCGCGTCGAAGGTGCCCGGCTCGCGCGAGGCGCTCCTGCTCTCGCCGCTCCACGAGTACTCGCACCTCGTGATCGGGGCGAACAACCCCGACCTGCCGCCGCCGTTCTCGCTCTCCGCCTTCCGCGGCTACGTGCGCTGGGCGTGGCTGTGTGAGGGCGCCGCCGTCTGGCTCTCGGGGCAGACGCCCTACCTGCGGCCCGCGATAGTGCGCCGGCTCCGCGAGGAGGGCCGCCCGGAATTCCCGCCCTCGGCGCGCGACGCCATGCTGCTCGGGGGCACGATCTTCGGCATGCTCGAGCGCGAGGCGGGCCCCGGCGCGGCCGCCGCGCTCGCGACCAGCCGGCTCGAGGATCACGGCGCACGCGGCGTGCTCGCGGAGGCCTTCAACCGCCAGGTCGCCAGCATCGAGCGCGACTGGCGCGCCGAGCTCGACTCGCTATCGGCGTCCTGACCGCTCCGGCGCGAAGCCCTCGGGCATCGACGAGGCGCGCACGGCGCCGCCGCGGCTCCCCCGCTGCTTGCCGTACAGGAGCGCGCTGTCGGCGCGCGCGATGAGCATGGTCGGCGAGTCGTCCGGCGTCCTCTCGGCCACCCCGGCGGTCGCGGCGGTGGCCCCTCGCGCGAGGCCCAGCTCGGCGAGGGCGCGTGCGATTGAGTCGACCGCGCGCACGGCGACCTCCGCGGCGGTGGCCTCGTCGGCGTCGATCGCGACGATCGCGAACTCGTCGCCGCCGTAGCGGGCGACCACGTCGTACGCCCGCACGCTCTCGCGGAGCGCCCGGCCGACCCGCCTCAGCACCTCGTCCCCGGCGAGGTGGCCGTGCTCCTCGTTCACCTGCTTGAAGTCGTCGAGGTCGAGGATCGCGAGCGCGAGCCCCTGACCGGTGCGCCGGGAGCGCTCCAGCTCGCGCCGCAGCGTGTCCTGCATCGCGGCGTGGTTCAGGCAGCCGGTGAGCCCGTCCGTGCGGGCCGCGAGCGCGAGGCCGGCGTGCTCGGCGGCGTTCCGGCAGGCGGCCGACGCCAGCTCCGCGAACGCCGTCAGCAGCTCCAGCTCCGCCGTCCCGGGCGCGTCCTCGCCCCCGAGCTCGACCGCCAGCACGCCGCGCAGCTCGCCGTCCCAGCGCAGCGGCAGCGCGGCCATGCGCTCGCCGGTCACCGGCTCGCCGCGCTCCACGACCTGGCCGACGACCCCGTCGCCCGGCTCGACCCGCGCCCCGATCGACTCGCCCGGGCGGCCGTAGGTCGCCTCCAGGCGGAGGCCGTCCGCGGCCGTGCCGAGGAACACGTCGGCGCGCTCCGCCTCGGCCACGCGCGTCGCCTCCTCGCAGACGCGCACCAGCAGGCGGCTCGGGTCGAGCGTCTGGCTCAGGCTGCCCGCAGCCTTCAGGAGACGCGCCATCCCCTCCTCCACGGCTACAGCCCGAGCGTCTTGGCGATGATGTTCTTCTGGATCTCCGAGGTGCCGCCGTAGATGGTCGTGACGACGGCGGTGCGGAGGTGGCGCTCCATCGGGTACTCGGTCGCGTACCCGTAGCCGCCCATGATCTGAACGCCCTCGAGCGCGACCCGCTTCGCCAGCTCCGTCGCCGCGAGCTTCGCCATCGACGCCTCCTGCGGGAGCATCCGTCCCGGGTCCTCGTCGGTGAGCGACGCGACCCAGCGCACCAGGAGCCGCACCTGCGCGATCTCGGTCGCCAGCTCGGCGAACTTGTGCGAGATCGCCTGGAAGGAGCCGATCGGGCGGCCGAACTGGCGCCGCTCCTTCGCGTAGGCGAGCGCGTCGTCGAACGCGCGCTGGGCGAGGCCGAGCGACGTGGCCGCCAGGATCGTGCGCTCGTAGTTGAGCCCGGCCATGAGCTGCGTCCAGCCGCCGCCCTCCGTGCCGAGCAGCGCGTCCTCGGGCACGCGCACGCCGTCGAGGTGGATCTCGTTCGTCTCCTCGCCGCCGAGCGTCGAGATCGGCGTGATGGTCATCCCGGGCGCCTCGCGCGGCACCAGGATCATCGACATGTCGTCGTGGCGCTCGCCGTCGCCCGTGCGGCAGACGATCAGGATGTGGCTCGCCTTGTGGGCGTAGGAGCACCACATCTTCGTCCCGTCGAGGATCCACTTGCCGTCGTCGCGGCGGGCGCGCGTCTTCAGGGCGGCCACGTCGGAGCCCGCGTCCGGCTCCGACATCGCGATCGCCAGCGTCCCGCCCTTCACGACGTGGGCGAAGTGCTCGCGCTTCTGCTCCTCGGAGCCGAAGCGGTTGAGCGCGCCGACCACGATCAGCGTCACGCCGTACGCGGCGACCGGGATCTGCCCGCGCGTGAACTCCTCGAGGAAGAGCGTGGCGTCGAGGAACGAGCCGCCGGAGCCGCCGTACTCCTCCGGGATCTGCAGCCCGTACCAGCCGAGCTCGCCCATGCGCGCGGCGACCTCGTGCGAGTGGCCGTCGTGCTCCGGCCGGTCGAACCTCTCCCGCGCGGCGAAGTCGCGGATCGCCTCGACGAAGGCGCGCTGCTCGTCCGTGAGCCCGCGGTCGGCGGCCTGCGGCGCGGAGACGCTCAAGCCTCCACAGGCTCCCTGGGCTTGAAGCGGTTCAGCTCGCGCATCGCGATCACCATCTTGTGCACCTCGTCCGGGCCGTCCGCGATCCGGAGCCAGCGCCCCTGGCGCCAGGCGGCGGCCAGCGGCGTGTCGTCCGACATACCGAGCGCGCCGTGCACCTGCATCGCGCGGTCGAGCACGCGCTGGTGCATCTGCGCCGCGATCACCTTGATCATCGAGATGTCCTGGCGCGCGGCGCGCTTGCCCTCGGTGTCCATCCGCCACGCCGCGTGCAGCACCATCAGCCGCGCCTGGTCGATCTCGGCGAGCGGCCCGCCGAACGCCTGGCGCTCGTGCGCGCGGCGGCACATCAGCTCGAACGCGCGCTCGGCCGAGCCGATCGCTCGCATGCAGTGGTGGATGCGCCCCGGGCCGAGGCGGTCCTGCGCGATCGCGAAGCCGGCGCCCCGCCCTCCGAGCAGGTTGTCCGCCGGCACTCGGCAGTCCTCGTAGCGGACCTCCCAGTGGCCCGGGCCCTCGTCGTGGCCCATCACCGGCACCGGCCGCACGCCCTCGAAGCCGGGCGTGTCCACCGGCACGAGGATCATGCTGGCCCGCTTGTGGGGAGGCGCGTCCGGGTCGGTCACGACCATGACGATCGCGAGCGCGGCGCCGTTGTATCCGGACGTGAACCACTTGTGGCCGTTGACGACCCACTCGTCACCGTCGAGCTCCGCCCGCGAGACGAGGCCGGTCGGGTCGGAGCCGGCGCTCTCGGGCTCGGTCATCGAGAAGCACGAGCGGATCTCGCCGTCCAGCAGCGGCTGGAGCCAGCGCTCCTGCTGCGCGTCCGTGCCGTGCTCGGCGAGGATCTCCATGTTGCCGGTGTCGGGCGCGGCGCAGTTGAACACCATCGGCGCGACGCCGTTCCGGCCCATCAGCTCGCAGAGCATCCCGTACTCCCAGTTGGTGAGCCCGGGGCCGAAGCGGTCGTCCGGGAGGAAGAGGTTCCACAGGCCCTCCGCCTTCGCGCGCTCGCGCAGCTCGACCAGGATCTCGGGATACGGAACGCCCGGCCGGACCTCCGCGTCGAGCGCCTTCACCGCCTCCGGCTCGACGGGATCGACGTGCTCCTCCATGAACTCCCGTACCCGCTCCAGGAGGCCCGCAACTCGGTCCGACGGTGCGAAATCCATCGCCGGGGAGCCTACCGTTAGCTCTGCAGCAGCCAGGCCAGGAGCGCCGCGGCGGCGCCGCCGAAGCCGATCACCGCCGCCAGCACGAGCGGTCGCGGTCCGGCGTGCTCGCCGGTCGTGGGCGCCATGTCGGCCTGGAGCAGGACCTCGCGAGCGGTCTCGGCGCCTTGTTGCGTCCGCCGGCCACTCGCACGAGGTCGCCCTCGGTGAACGCCGGGTCGATCTTGCGGGCGCGGCCGTGGGCGTCGCTCAGCGGCGCCTCGAGCGGCTCGCCGCCCGGGCGAACGAGCGGCATTCCGCAGCTCGGGCAGAAGCTCGCGCCCGATTCGTCCACCCGGCCGCAGTCGGGACAGGCGAGCTGCTCGTCAGCCGTCGAGGACGTCGAGCTCCTCCTCCTCAACCCGCCCGTCCGCGATCCGCCACACCCTCACGACCGGCTCGCCTCCCAATCCCACTATCACGTACAACCACGAAGGCCACGTGGCCAGATTGATGTCCGTCTGGGACGGCTCGGCAGAGCTCTTGGGATGGGAGTGATACGTGCCGACCTGAAAGCCGGCCTCCTCCTCGAGCTTCCACACCTCGAGCTGACTATCGGCATCCAGCTCATAGCCATACGGTGAGTGCCGCGCGTTGACCGCACGCTTGACACCCTGGACGAGGCCGTCCTGCATCCACAGGTAGCCGCAGCACTCGTTGGGCGCGTCGTCGCGCGCATGCGCCACCAGCTCGTCCCAATCGGCCCGCGAGATCCTCACCGGCTGAAGGCTAGTCTGCGGCCGCATGGCGCCACAGGTAACCCGGCGCGAGGCGCTCGGCGGCGCCGCGGCCGCGCTGCTGCTCGCCTCGTGCGGGGGCGGGGACGCGCCACCGGGCGGCGGGCCGCGACCCGGTTCCGGCGCGGCGCTGTTCGGCTCGCTGCTCGCCCTCCAGCGCGCCGCGGTGGCGGCCTACGCGGCATGCGAGGAGGTTTTGCGGGGCGACGAGCTCGCCGTGGCGCGCGCGATCCGCGAGCAGGAGGACGCGATCGCCGGGCGGCTCGCGGTGGTGCTGACCGGGCTCGGCGTCGACCCGCCGCCGGGCCGCAGCCGCGAGGAGTACGCGCGCACGTTCCCGCGCCTGCGGAGCGCCGCCGACGCCCTCCATTTCGCCGACGACCTCGAGCAGCGCCAGCTACGCGCCTATCTCGAGGCGCTCACGGAGCTCCCGGCCCCCGGCTCGCGCGCCACCGCCGCCGACATCGGCGCGACCCAGGCCGCCCATCTCGCCGCGGTCCGGCTCCTGGAGGGACTGCCGGCCGCGCAGGGCCCGTTCGTGACGGGAGCTCTGTGATGGCCGGGCGCTCCGACAGGGAGCTCCTCGAGGACCTGCTCGCGCTCGAGTCGCGCCTCGTCTCGGCCTACGAGGCCGCGCTCCGCCGCGACGCGGTGGACCGGTCGCTGGGCGAGGCGCTCCTCGCCCAGGAGCGCGAGCACGTGGCGGCGCTCGAGAAGACCCTCGGCGGCGGCGCGGACCGCAACCCGCGCGCGACCGTACCTTCGCCCGAGCTGACCGGCTCGCTTCGAAGCCGCGCCGCGTTCGCCAGCTTCGCGGAGAGGCTCGAGGCGAGCGCCGTGACCGCCTACGCCGAGGCGGCGTCGATCATCCGCGACGCGCGGCTGCGTCAGCCGCTCGGATCGATCATGGCGTGCGAGGCGGCGCACCGGGTGGCGCTGCGCGATGCGCGGGGCGAGCGCTCGCTGGTGGTCTAACCTGGGTGCATAATGGGGTTCATCTCCGCACCGGGCCCACTTGAGCTGATGGTCATCCTCGTGATCGCGCTGATCGTGCTGGGCCCGCAGAAGCTGCCGGAGACGGCTCGGTCGATCGGCAAGGGCCTGCGCGAGCTGAAGAATTCGCTCAACGCCTCCGGCGACGACGACGAGCCCGACCGCTACGACGAGCCGAGCAAGGCAGACAGCTAGCCGCTACCAGAACGAGCCGGTCTCGAGGACGCCCTCGGCCTCGAGCTGCTCGATCGTCTTGTTGTAGACGCCCGAGCTCAGGTACTTCCAGCCGTCGTCGGGCGCGACGAACACGACGTTGCCGTCGTCGAGGTCGCTCGCCACGCGAACGCAGATCGAGGCGATGGCGCCGGTGGAGACGCCCACGAACAGGCCCTCCTCCTCCATCAGCTTCTTGGTCCACACGATCGCGTCGCGGTTCGAGACGAAGATCTTCCGGTCGAGCAGCGACAGGTCGATGATCGGCGGGATGTAGCCGTCCTCGAGCGAGCGGAGGCCCTGAACGAGCTCGCCCTGGAGCGGCTCCGCGGCGACGATGAGCGTGTCCGGGTCCTCCTCCTTGAAGCGGCGGGCGTTGCCCATGAGCGTCCCGCCGGTGCCGAGGCCGGCGACGAACGCGGCCACCGTGTCGAGCTCCTCGAGGATCTCGACGGCCGTGCCGTGGTAGTGCGCGTCCGGGTTCGCCTGGTTGCCGTACTGGTAGGGCATGTAGTAGCTCGAATCGGCCTCGGCCATCTCGAGCGCCATTGCGACGGCGCCGTTCGAGCCCTGTGCGCCGGGCGAGTAGACGATCTCGGCGCCGTACATCCGGAGCAGCTGGGTGCGCTCGGTGGTCACGTTGTCCGGCATGACGACCTTGAGCGGGTAGCCCTTGCGGCGGCAGATCATCGCGAGCGAGATGCCCGTGTTGCCGGAGGTGGGCTCTAGGATGGTCTGACACGGGTGGATCAGGCCGTCCTCCTCGGCCCGCTCGAGCATGGAGCGCGCGACGCGGTCCTTGACCGACCCCGTCGGGTTGTAGCTCTCGAGCTTGACGTACACGCGAACGCCCGGCTTGGGACTGAGCCGCCGAAGCTCGACCAGCGGCGTGTTGCCGATCGCCTGGACGATGTCGCCGTACTTGCCCCCGCAAGGCCTGTTGTCGAGGCGCGGATCCAGCACTTCAGAAAGTGTAGTCCGCGGTCAGCGCACCAGGAACGTGTCTTCGTGCGAGTACGGTGGCGCGCAGCGGCACGGGAGCTTCAGGGGTTCCGTGCCGGTGTTCCAGAGCTTGTGGGGGGTGCCGGGCGGGATCGTCACGGTGTCCCCTGCTGAGACCTTCGATTGCTCGTCGCAGAGCTTCATCAGGCCGCCTCCGCTCGTGAAGAGGTAGATCTCCTCGGAGTACGCAGGGCCGGGACGCTACAGGTGGTCGCGCCGCTCGGCGAGCCGGACTGTCAGCGGCTGCCCGCCGGCCATCGCCGGCAGGATCACGACCGTGTCGCCCTCCGACACGCTCGTGTCGAGGCCCGCGAGCACGCGCACGTCCTCGTCGTTCAGGTAGACGTTCACGTAGCGGTTCAGCTCGCCGTCCTCGGAGAAGAGCTGCGACTCGGTGGCGGGATGCTGCGAGGCGAGCGCGCGCAGGACCTCGCCCACGTCGGAGCCGGAGGCCTGGACCTCCTTCTCACCGTTGACCGACCCCCGCAGGACCGGTGGGATCTTGATCGTGGCCATCGAGCGCGGGAAGCCTAACCGGCCCCCGCGCAGAACGCCTCGTAATCCGGGAAGACGCCCATCTCCTCGTCGGAGATCTCGCTCGGGTCGCGCGAGCAGATCGGGCAGTCCGGGTCGCGGCGGACCTTCAGCTCGGTGAACGTCGTGCCGAGCGCGTCGTAGAGCAGCAGCCGGCCGGCCATCGTGTCGCCGGCGCCGGTCACGAGCTTGATCACCTCGACCGACTGGAGCAGCCCCATCACGCCCGGCAGCACGCCGAGCACGCCCGCGGCGCCGCACGACGGCGCCAGCTCGGCCGGCGGCGGCGTCGGGTAGAGGCAGCGGTAGCACGGGCCCTCGTACGGATGGAAGACCGACAGCTGGCCCTCGAACCCGAGGATCGAGGCGGAGACGACCGGGATCTGGAGCCGCACGCTCGCGTCGTTCAGCAGGTAGCGCGTGGGGAAGTTGTCGAGGCCGTCGACGATCACGTCGTAGCCGCCTGCGATCTCCATGATGTTGTCGGCGCCGAGCCGGACCGGGTACTTGTCCACCTTCACGTCCGGGTTGATCTCGTGGATGGAGATCTCGGCCGAGTCGACCTTCGGCACGCCCACCCGATCGTTCGAGTGCGCAACCTGCCGCTGGAGGTTCGACAGGTCGACGACGTCGTTGTCGACGATGCCGAGCGTCCCCACGCCGGCGGCCGCCAGGTAGAGCGCGGCCGGCGAGCCGAGCCCGCCCGCGCCGAGCAGCAGCACCTTGGCGTCGAGCAGCTTCAGCTGGCCCTCCAGCCCGATCTCCGGGATCAGCAGGTGGCGCGAGTAGCGCTCGCGCTGCTCGGGGCTCAGCGAGCGCGGAACCTCGACGTCGTAGCCGCGGTCCTTCCAGAGGGTGATGCCGCCGCGCATCGAGGCGACGTCCTCGTAGCCGAGCAGCTCCTGGAGCGTGTGAGCCGCGAGCGCAGAGCGGTTGCCGGAGGCGCAGTAGAGGATCACGCGCTTCGAGCGGTCGGCCACGGCGCCCTCGATGCGCGACTCGAGATGCCCGCGCGGCACGTGCACGGCGCCCGGCAGGTGCGCCTCCTCGAACTCGTGCTGCTCGCGCACGTCGACGAGTACGGCACCGTTGCCGTTCTGCTGGAGCTCGCGGACGTCCTTCGGATCGATCTCCTCGATCTGCTCCTTGATCCTGCGAATCAGCTCTGCGCCGGACGCCATTCTCCGATTACCTCAAAACCCGGTCGAGATTCAACACTTCAGAAAGTGTAGCGCCGCCCACAACGACAGCCGGGGCGCCCTTTCGGACGCCCCGGCGGAAGACCCAGACCTGAATTGTGCGGAAGCCCTTGGCAGTTCCACCTGCTTGAAGCCTCACCAGGAGTTTCGTCCTGGCGGATGCGTGCCGATATGGGGTGGAGACCCCATTTGTGGGTTCCAGCCCGGTTCCGATCCATGAGAAGACCCTCTATGACGCGACGCGACGACTCCCTGATCGGCCAGATCGTGGCCGCGAACGTGGTGCTCGTCGCGATCACGCTGTTCGCGGCGAGCCTCGCCGCGGGGCTCGACCTGACCGTGTCAGACCAGCGCTGGTCGTTCCTGATCCTCGCGCTCGCCATCGTCCTCACGCTGTGCGTGAACATGTGGATGCTCCAGCGCCGCTTCGCGCCACTCGAGCGCCTCATCAAGCGGATCGAGGGAATCGACCCCGCCGAGCCGTCGAGCCACCAGCTCCCGCACCAGGACCCGGTCGAGGAGATCGACAAGCTCTCGCGCTCGTTCAACCTGCTGCTCGAGCGGATCGAGGAGGAGCGGCGCCGCTCCGGCACGCTCGCCATGCGCGCCCAGGAGGAGGAGCGCCGCCGCCTCGCGCGCGATCTCCACGACGAGGTCAACCAGGCGCTCACCGCCATCCTGCTCCGGCTCGAGGCGCTCGCCCAGGACAGCCCGGCCGCGAACCAGGAGGAGGTGAACGAGCTCAAGCGGCTCGTGAACCAGGCGATGGAGGAGCTGCTCAACCTCGCCCGCCAGCTCCGCCCGACCGCGCTCGACGACCACGGGCTGATGCCCGCCGTCGAAACGCAGCTGAAGCGCTTCTCGGCGCGCACCGGCGTCGAGGTGAGCCTGAACGCCGACGGCGACCCCGACTCGCTGCCCGAGGACGTGCAGACCGCGATCTACCGGATCCTCCAGGAGGCGCTCGCGAACGTCGCCCGCCACGCCGGCGCGACGGCGGTCGCGGTGGACATAGAGGCGAACGACGAGCGGCTCGAGCTGCGCGTGCGCGACGACGGCGCCGGCTTCGACCCCGCGGCGATGACGCGAAGCGCGCGAAGCCACGGTCCGGGCGCCGGCCTGGGGCTCAGCGGCATGGCCGAGCGCGCCCGCCTGGCCGGCGGCGAGCTGGACGTGCGCTCGGCGCCCGGCGGCGGCACGACCGTGACGCTCCGCATCGCGCGCCTCCAGCGGGTGGCCTCGTGATCCGCGTCCTGATCGCGGACGACCACGGCATCGTGCGCTCGGGGCTGCGCATGCTGATCGAGCGCCAGCCCGACATGGAGGTGGTGGCGGAGGCCGAGGACGGCGTCTCGGCGCTCGAGTCGACCCAGCAGCACCGCCCGAACGTCGCAGTGCTCGACGTCTCGATGCCGCGCATGACGGGGCTCCAGGCCGCGCGCGAGATCCGCGCGCACGCGCCCGACACGCGCGTGCTGATGCTCTCCATGCACGACGACGAGCGCTACTTCCTCGAGGGCCTCGAGGCCGGCGCGGCCGGCTACGTGCTGAAGCGCGCCGCCGACAAGGACCTGATCGACGCGGTCCGCACCGTCGCCGACGGCCGCACCTTCCTCTCGGACGACGCGCAGAAGGCGCTGATGGACGAGTGGCTCGAGGGCGCGACCGAGGTCGAGGAGCCGCTCACGCCGCGCGAGCTCGAGGTCGTGAAGCTGATCGCCGAGGCCTACACGAACCGGCAGATCGCCGAGACGCTGAAGCTCTCGGAGAAGACCGTCGAGTCGCACCGCACGAACGTGTTCGGGAAGCTCGGCATGCGCGACCGCGTGGAGATCGTGCGCTACGCGATCCGGCGCGGGCTCGTCGAGCCGTAGGCGGCCTCCGCCTCCGCGCGGTCGTGGTCCTGGCCGGAGCGGAAGAAGAAGAACGCGACGGCGAACAGGAGGATCGCCGCGTCGAGGCTCAGCATCAGAGCGCCGGCGATCTGCTGGTCGGCGAGCGGCTTGAGGCCGTGCTCCGAGGTCCGCCCCACGTACCAGTCGTAGGCGGGCGAGCGCATGGCGATGAACGCCATCCCGAGGAACATGCCGACCATCCGCGCGCCGATGATGTGGCCCGCCTTCCAGAGCTCGCCGCGGAGCCGGCGGCGGGTCGGCTCGAGCGCCGGGAGCCAGACGAGGATGGCGATCACGAAGAACGATTGGTGCTGGAGCGCGTGCACCAGCGGGTGGTGGAGGGCCGCCTCGAAGGGCGGGGCGAAGTGCCAGCCGTATAGCACGATCGCGTAGGTGGCGATCGCGCCCAGCGGCGTCGTGAGCTTCCGCATCACCTTGCGGAGCGTCCGGCGGCGGGCCAGCGCCACCATCGCGGGGCGCGGCAGGAGGAAGAAGATCACCGGCGCGCGCAGGCCGACCAGGATGAGCGGCCCGCCCAGCTCGGCCAGCAGGAGGTGCTGCGCCATGTGTGCCGAGAGCAGCTCCTCGGCCAGGTTGTCCAGCGGCGAGAAGAACGCCACCGCCCAGAGCCCGACGCCGCCCGCGAAGGCCCACTGCTGGAAGCGCGTGACCTCGAGCCCGCGCCCGCGCGCGACGCGGACCGCGCGCACGTAGAGCGTCACGCCGACGGCCAGGTAGGCGAACACGCCCGGGTCGAAGCTGAACGACACACCGGGATTGTGGCGGTCGGCGATGCTTCCGCCACGTGGAGGTGAAGATTCGCAGCGGCGGGTCGGCCGCGGACGTGAACGACGTCGCCCGGATCAACGGCGCGGTGTTCGAGCCGGAGTACGGGCTCGACCCCTCGTTCGCGGGCGACATGGCTGTGCAGCTCGCCGAGCTCAGGCGCTCGGGCTGGCCGGGCGACGGCGAGGGGCTCTGGATGGCCGAGCTCGACGGCCGCGTCGTCGGGGCGATCACGTTGCGGAACCTGGGCGCCGGCCTGGCCCGGCTGGGACACCTGGCGCTGATGCCGGAGGCGCGCGGCTCGGGCGCGGGGCGGCGGCTGGTCGAGACCGTGCTGGCGGCCGCCCGCGCGGCGGGCTACGACCGCATCGAGCTGGTGACCTTCAGCGACCTCGCGACCGCGCGCGAGCTCTACCGCCGGGCGGGCTTCCGGATGACGAGCAGAGAG
>WNGA01014553.1_pt1 | contig 18169 bp, 19 predicted proteins | sample 5400061 | NCBI WGS metagenome assembly WNGA01 (sample SAMN13153366, study PRJNA577476) | soil metagenome | isolation source: 100 cm soil or saprolite under grassland replicate 2 | place: USA:California | collected 2016-06-15 | reverse complement strand
ACCGTTCGCCCGCTCGAGGACGAGCAGGCGGCTCGCCGCGCGGTCGGGGAGCGGTTCCTGAGCAATCAGCTCGGCTGGCAGGGTGTAGTCGAAGTCTGCGGTTCGGTAGCGCACGCGGAGAATTGCGGATTGTGGATTTCGGATTGCGGATTCGACGGTCGCGCCTTCAATCCGCAATCCGCAATCCGAGATCCGCAATTGGCTAGCTGTCAAACATCGTCGGCTGTTCAGCGCTCTTAGGGGGAGTAAACCCGAAATGCCGGTACGCGGACCCCGTGGCGCAGCGGCCGCGGGCGGTGCGCGCGAGGAAGCCCTGCTGCATGAGGAACGGCTCGTACACCTCCTCGAGCGTCCCCGGGTCTTCGCCCACGGCCGCCGCGATGGTGCCGAGTCCCACGGGGCCGCCGTCGAACTGCTCGATGATGGTCTTCAGGATGCGCCCGTCCATGTCGTCGAGCCCGAATTCGTCCACGTCGAGCCGCTTGAGCGCTTCGCCCGCCACCTGGGCGGTGATCTTGCCGCCGGCGCGGACCTGAGCGTAGTCGCGCACCCGTTTGAGCAGCCGGTTGGCGACGCGCGGCGTGCCCCGGCTGCGGCGCGCGAGCTCCGCGATCCCCGCCGCGTCGGCCGGCACGTCGAGGATGCCGGCCGAGCGGGCCAGGATCTGCGCGAGGTCGTCGGGCGGGTAGTAAGAGAGCCGCTCGACCAGCCCGAAGCGCGCGCGCATGGGCGGCGTGAGGAGGCCGAACCGCGTGGTCGCCCCGATCAACGTGAAGCGCTCGAGCGCCATCGGGATCGTCTGGCCGTGCGGGCCCTCGGCGATGCGCACGTCCACCCGGTACTCCTCCATCGCGGGGTAGAGAAACTCCTCGAGCGCGGGCCGGAGCCGGTGCACCTCGTCGATGAAGAGGATGTCGCCCGCCTTGAGCGACGTGAGCATGCCCACCAGGTCGCCGGGGCGCTCGAGCACGGGCCCGGACGTGGTCCGGATGCCGACGCCCAGCTCCTTCGCCATGAGCAGGGCGAGCGTGGTCTTGCCGAGGCCCGGGGGGCCGAAGAACAGCGCGTGGTCGAGGGGCTCGCCGCGCTGCTTCGCCGCGTCGATGGCGATCTGGAGCGACTCTTTCACCTTCGCCTGGCCGACGAACTCGTCGAGCCGGGAGGGGCGGAGCGCCGCGTCGGCGCTGCGCTCTTCGGGCAGGGCTTCGGGGGTGGTGATCTGCGTGCGGGCCCGCGTCACGTCCCCACCCTGAAGGGTGGGCTCGGCGAAACACTGTCCTTAAGGACAGTGCCGTGCCGAGCCCAGGCTTTAGCCTGGGAAGTGGCGCGCCACCGCACCGGCCGCGCATCGACCTCGAGCGCGTGCCGCGTGTGGCAGGTGAGGCACTCGTCCGCCGCCCGCGTCGCGCCGTCCGGCACGAGGATCCGGTTGGTCGACCCGCAGCGGGTGCAGATCCACTCAGCGGTCGTCATCGTCATCCGTGGGTGAGAAGTTGCAGCGCCCGGCGGACCAGGGTCTCGGGGTCTCCGCCTCTCCCACTCTCCCCGCCGTCGGCCGCGAGCACCTGGCGCAGAGCCCGGTCCGCCTCCGCCGTCCCGTACCCGAGCTGCTCCAGCGCCCGGAGCGCCGCTTCCGCGGCGCCGTCGGCCGGTGTCGCGGCGCCGGCGGCAGCTTCAAACTCGCCCAGCTTATCGGCCAGTTCAAGCGCCAGCCGCTCGGCGGTCTTCTTGCCGATGCCGCTCACCGAAGCGAGCAGCCCGATGTTGCGCTCCTTGAGCGCCCGCGCGCCGCGTTCCGCGCCGAGCGCCGATAGTAGCGCGATCGCGATCTTCGGGCCTACGCCGCTCACGCCGATCAGGCGCTGGAACAAGCGCCGCTCCGCCTCCTCGGTGAATCCGTAGAGCGCCCAGCCGTCCTCGCGCACGACGAGCTCGGTGGCGAGGCTCACCGCCTCGCCGACCGGCGGGAGGCGCCCCATCACGCCCAGCGGCACGACGATCTCGTAGCCGACGCCGCCCGCGGTCTGGACCATCACGCGATCGCCCTGCTTCGCCGTCAGGCGGCCCGAGACCTGGGCGATCACGTGCGGAGGATGTACGTGAGCGCCACGGCCACGCCGTCGGCGGCGTCCGCGGGCGTCGGCGCGTGCGTGAGCTTGAGCAGCCGCGCCACGACGGCGCCGACCTGGGCCTTGGGGGCGCCGCCCGCGCCGGTCACCGTCTTCTTCACGGTGGCGGGGGGATACTCCGCGATCTCGAGGCCCGCCTGCTGGGCCGCGAGCAGCACTACGCCGCGCGCGTGGCCCAGCACGAGCGTCGTGCGCGCGTTCTTGTGGTAGAAGGCGTTTTCCAGGGCGAGCGCGGAGGGATGGTGGCGGGCGATGAGATCGGCGATGTGCGCGTGCAGCTCGTGCAGGCGCCGGGGGAGGGCGCTGCCGCGCTCGAACCGGATGACGCCGCACTCGATCAACCGGCCCATCCCGGGCGTCCCCACTCCGTTCCCGGTTTCGATCACGCCGTAGCCGGTGACCGCCGTGCCCGGGTCGACGCCCAGCACCTTCACGCTATGCCGTCGCCGCCGCCAACGCCTCGGCGTCGATGTCGAAGTTCGAGGATACCTTCGCGACGTCGTCCATCTCTTCCAGCGCTTCGATCAGGGCGAGCAGGTGCTTCGCGTCCTTCCCGTCTACTTTCACCGTGCTCTTGGGGATCAGGGCGATCTCGGCCGTCTGGACCGCGATCTTCTTGGCCTTCAGCCGCTCGGTGATCTGATGCAGCTGGCCCGCGGGTCCGGTGATCAGAAAGACGTCGCCGTCGCGCGCCATATCGTCCGCTCCGGCATCGAGCGCCGCCTCCATGACGGTGTCCTCGTCGGCACGGGTCGCGTCCACGGTGATCTGGGCCTTGCGGTCGAACATCCACGCCACGGAGTTCGCGGCGCCGAGGTTGCCGCCGTGGCGCTGGAAGACGTGGCGAATCTCCGCGACGGTGCGGTTCGGGTTGTCGGTAGTCGCTTCGATGAGGAGGGCCGCGCCGCCGGGCCCGTACGCCTCGTAGGTGACTTCTTCGTACGTCACGCCCGCCAGCTCGCCCGTCCCCTTCTTGATGGCGCGCTCGATGTTGTCGAGCGGCATGTTCTCCGCCTTGGCGGCGTCGATGGCGGTGCGGAGCCGGGCGTTGCCCGCGGGATCGCCGCCGCCCTGCTTGGCGGCGATCGTGATCTCGCGGATCAGCTTGGTGAACAGCGCGCCGCGCCGCGCGTCGGTGACGGCCTTCTTCCGCTTGATCTGCTTCCATTTACTGTGGCCGGCCATGGGCACCTCGGATCGGTCCCAAGTTACAACTTGACCTCAGCGCGGCGCCACAGGTAGGATACGGCCCCATGAGACTCCGCCTCGGCGCGCTCCTGACAATGGTGACCGTGGTCGCGGCGTGCGAGCGTCCGGCCGAGGGCGCGGCGCAACGCGAGCTGGCGGCCCAGGCGTTGAAGGGGGTCCTCGCCTACCCGCACTCGACCGTGGTGAGCGTAACGGCGGGTGAGGAGGCGGCGCAGGCCGTGTTCACCACCCCCGCCCCCGCGGAGGCCGTCGCAACCTGGTATCGGCAGGAGTTACGCCTCAACGGGTGGGAGCTGCAGGCCGACGGCGTCCTGCGCGACGGGTCGATCTCCATCTACGCCGACAGCGCCAAGCGGTCGCTCTGGATCACCCTCAAGCCCAACGTTGGCGGGGCGGGGACGACCTACACTCTCGTCGGCACCATCCCCGGCCTCGACTCGACCGCCGCTCAGCGGTCCGGGTCGAGCATGTCCTCGAAGCGCATCCAGCGGCGGTAGAAGTACAGGTCGACGAACCCCGTCGGCCCGTTGCGGTTCTTCAGCACGATCAGTTCGGTCGCGCCCTCCACCCCGTACCCGGGGTTGTACATCTCCTCGCGGTAGATCCCGAGCGTCACGTCGGCGTGCTGTTTGATCGCGCCCAGGTGGCCGAAGTCGTCGAGGCTGGGTCGGGGATTGGGGCGCTTGGCGTCGAACTTGGGCAGCTGCGACACGACGAGCAGCGCCACCTGCCGCTCGAGCGCGAGCGCCTTGAGCCGCTGCAACGCGAGCGCCAGGTCCTCGTCCTGCGTCGAGCGCGCCACGCCCGCCGGCGAGGGAACGAGCTGCAGGTAGTCCACCACGACGAGCCCGAGCTGGCGCAGCGGGTCGAGCCGTCCCGCCGCCGTTTCCCAGTCCGGCGCGGCGAGCGACAGGATGGTGAGCGGCAGCCCCCGGAGCCGGACCGCCGCGCCGCCGATCCCCGCGCGCGTCTGCTCGTTGAGCTTGGCGCCGCGGAGCTCGTCGATGGCCACGCGGCCCTCGATCGCGAGCGCGCGCTCCATCAGGCGCTCTTCGTCCATCTCCCCCGAGAAGAACGCCACGCCCACGTTGTGCTGCGCGACGCGCAGCGCCACGCCGAGCGCGAGCGCCGACTTCCCCGCGCCGACGTCCCCGCCGAGCACGATCAGGTCGCGCCGGCGCAGGCCGCCGCCCAGGAGCCGGTCGATGGAGGGGAAGCCGGTGGGGACCGTGTCCCCGGGGACGTCCCCCGGGCGCTGCTGATCCACCCGTTCGACGAGCGATTCCGGCGAAGGGGAGGGGCGCTTGGGGAAGCGACGGCTCGTCATGAAAGCTGCTCCTGGGCGTCTCGCCTTATAGATGTATGCGGGCGGAGCGGGCGGCAACGACCACGGCGTCCCCCGCCTCGGGGCCGAGCACGTCCCGGGCCGGAGCCACGAGCTGGGAGAGCACCAGGGCGGCCGCAGCGGGCGTCCCGGCCTCGAGGTGCTGCCGCGCCGCGGCGACGGCGCGCTTGAGGGGGGCGGGGAGCGCGAGGCTCGCGAGCCGCGCCTCCAGCGCCTGGAGGCGGCGGCGGTGATTCTTGCCCGATACCGGCCGCGGCGGGAGCAGCGCCTCCGCGACGCGCACCACGAGCCACAGGGCGAACAGCCCGTCGCGTACGGGCCCCCGGGCTGCCTCGGCGGCGAGCGCGATGAGCCGCTCCTCGGCGGGCGTGGTGGCCCCCCCCGCCCCCACCCGGGTCACGCGACCAGCCGTTCCACGGCGGCGGCGACGTCGGCGGGCGCGACGTCCGCCAGGCAGCGGTGATGGCCCAGCGGGCAAGTGGCGGTCCCCGTCGCCGAGCAGGGGCGGCAGTCGAGGGCGCGCTGCAGCACGACGGCGCGGGCGCGGTACGGGAAGAAGCCGAACTGCTCGACGGTGGGGCCGAACAGCGCCACTACCGGCGCGCCGACGCCCGTGGCCATGTGCATGACGCCGGTGTCGCCCGACACGACGACCCGGGAGCGCGCGAGCAGCGCGCCCGTTTCCTGGAGCGAGAACTCGCCGGCGGCGCTCGCGGCGGCGCCGGCCGTCACGAGCTGCTGGGCGAGCCCGCGGTCCTCGGGCCCGCCCACGACGACGGTGCGGTAGCCCGCCGCGCGCAGGTGCTCCGCGAGCGCGCTCCAGTGCGCCACGGGCCAGCGCTTCGTCGCGTGCGCGGCGCCGGGGGCGAGCGCCGCGAGCCGCGCGTCCGCGAGGCCGCGCGCGCCGAGCCACTGCGCCACGCGCTCCGTCGCGCCGCGGCCCAGGGCGAACTCCGGGGGGCCCCCGTCGGGCCGCGCGTCGAGCCGGCGCGCGGCCTCGAAGTAGCGCTCCGCCACAGGAAGCCGGCGGCCGTACAGGTCGAGCTTGGTGGAGATGAGCAGCGTGCGGGCGAGCTTGCGCTTCCGGTATCCCGACCAGCGGCAGGGCACGAGCAGCCGCAGCGCCGCGCTCCGGACGCTGCCATGCAGGTCGAGCCCGTGGGTCGGTCCCAGGGCGCGCAGCCGGCGGGCGAGGTGGAGCAGCGGCTCGTCGGGGTCGAGCGTCACGACGGCGCTCAGGTGCGGATTGTCAGCGACCAGCGGCGCCATCGCGCGCTTCGTCACGTAGACGAGCTTCGCCTCGGGGTGGCGGCGCGCGAGCGCGCGCACGAGCGGCGTGGTGAGCAGGATGTCGCCGATGGAGCTGAAGCGCACCAGCAGGACGCACAACACGCGGCGAAGTTACCGTCGCGTTGCCCGGGTTCGCCAGTCGTCATTAGCTTTCGCCCTATGCCGCGCCCGAAGAGCATCCTCTGGGTGGACGACGAGGTCGAGGGGCTCGCCGCCCATCGCCGCTTCCTCGAGGCCCAGGGGTTCACGGTGGCCTCGGCGGTCCACGGGGACGACGCGCTCGCGCTGCTGCGTCGCCAGCCCTACAGCGTCGTCCTGCTCGACGAGCAAATGCCCGGGCGACGCGGCCTCGAGCTGATCGGCGAGATCCGCCTGATCGATCCCGCGATGCCGGTCGTCATGGTCACCCAGAGCGAGGACGAGGGGACGCTGCGGGATGCCATCGGCATCGAGGTGGACGACTACCTGGTGAAGCCGGTGCACCCCCGCCAGGTCCTTTCGGTGGTCACACGGCTGCTCGAGGGCGACCGCATCCGCCAGCAGCGCCTCGCGCGCGACTTCGTGAGCCGGTTCCGCGAGCTCGAGGGCCGGCGCGGGTCGGCGCTCGCCTGGCGCGAGTGGATCGAGCTGGTGGTGGAGCTGGCGCGCTGGGAGGTGCGGCTCGCCGCGTCCAACGAGCCGGGGCTCTCGGAGGCGCTGCGCAGCGTGCAGCGCAGCCTCCGCAAGGACTTCGCCGAGTACGTCGCGCGCCAGTACCCGCGCTGGCTCGCCAGCCCCGAGGGGGACCGGCCGCCCCTCTCGGTGGACGTGGGCGCGGAGTTCCTGGTGCCGGTGCTGCAGTCGGCGGGGCGGGCGCTGTTCGTGGTGATCGACTGCCTGCGGCTCGACCAGTGGGAGGTGCTGCGCGAGCTCGTGACGCCGCTGTTCGAGGTGGAGGAGTCCCACTACTACAGCATCGTCCCCACCGCCACGCCGTTCGCCCGCAACGCGATCTTCTCCGGGATGTTCCCGATGGAGATCGCCGCGCGCCATCCCGACTGGTGGGGCCAGCCGTCGGACGAGGAGAGCCTCAACGCGCACGAAGGCGAGCTCCTGGCGGAGCAGCTGCGGGAGGTGGTGGGCCGGCCCGTCGCGGTGCGCTACGAGAAGCTGTTCGGCTCGGGCGAGGGCGAGCTGCTGCGCCGCCTCCCCGCGCACCTCGCGCAGGACGGCGTGACCGCGCTGGTGTTCAACTTCGTCGATCAGCTGACCCACGGGCGCTCGGAGAGCGCGATCCTGTACGAGGTGGCGCGCGACGAGGCGGCGTTGCGGAGCCTCACCCGCACCTGGTTCGAGCGCTCGCCGGTGCTGGCGGCGCTGCAGGAGGCGGAGCGGCGCGGCGTGTCGGTCCTCCTCACCACCGACCACGGCTCCATTCACTGCGAGACGCCGGCGACGGTGTACGCCAAGCGCGACGCGACGGCGAACCTGCGCTACAAGTTCGGCGAGGATCTCCGCAGCGAGGACCCGGAGGCGGCGATCCTCGTAGAGGACCTGAAGTCCTTCGGCCTGCCGGGGATGGGGCTCGGGGTGCGGTTGCTGCTCGCCACCTCGGACCGGTTCTTCGTGTATCCCACCAAGCTGCGTGAGTACCAGGCGCGCTACCGCGGCTCGTTCCTGCACGGCGGCGTGACGCCCGAGGAGATGATCCTGCCCGTCGCGCTGCTCACGCCGCGCGGGCGCGGCGCGCGCAGCGGGGGAGTCCGCTGAATGGGCCGCAGCGGTCGCCTGTTCCTGCTGCTGCGTCCCTACACGCTGCTGTTCGCCGCCAACATCGCCGCCACGATCGTGGCTTCGGTCATGGACGGCGCCACGTTCGTGCTGTTGATCCCGTTCCTGCGGGCGCTGTTCGGCCAGCAAGCCCTGCCGGCGGCGGGTGGGTCGACGGTGGAGCGCGTCCTCGCGGCGGTGGCCGGCCCGCTGTTCGCGACGGGGTCGCCGCAGGCGGCGCTGCGCAACGTGGTCCTGGTGCTCGTCGGCACGCTGGTGCTCAAGAACGCGCTCACCTACGCCAGCGCGGTCTCGATGGTGGCGATCCAGGAGGGGGTCGTGCGCGACCTGCGGGTCCGCTTGTTCGGGCACCTGCAGACCCTGCCCCTGGGCTTCTTCCAGCGCACCCGCGGCGGGCAGCTGCTCGCCCGGGTCATCAACGACACCGACCAGGTGAAGACGGCGGTCACCGCCTCCCTCGCCTCGCTGCTGCAGAACGTGAGCCTCATCCTGGTCTACGTCGCGATCCTCGTCGGCCTGTCGTGGCGGTTGGTCGCGAAGGTCCGGCGGCGTTCGCGGGAGCAGGCAGACCAGCGCGGCGAGCTCACCAGTCTGGTGAGCGAGCTGGTCGGCTCGATCAAACTGGTTCGGGCGTACGTGGCCGAAGCCTTCGAGGCGGAGCGATTCCGGGTGCTGGCTGACCGCTACCGCCGGGGCGTCATGCGCGCGCAGCGCTATTCCTCGCTCACGAGCCCGCTGAGCGAGGTGTTCGCCGGGATCGTGATCGTCCTGATCTTTTCGGTCGGCACGCGGCTGGCGCTGGGTGAGGCCGCGACGCTCCGGCCCGAGGTCTTCATCGCGTTCATCGCGGTGGCGCTGCGGCTCATGTCGCCGGTCAAGGCCGTCGCCAACTACCCCGCCACGATGGCCGGCGCGCTGGCCGCGGCGGACCGCGTGTTCGAGGTGCTCGACCTCGCCGCCGACGAGGGGAACCGGCCGGGCGAGGAGCCCGCGCGATTCGAGCAGAGGATCGAGTACCGCGGGGTGTCGTTCTCCTACAACGGCGAGGCGCCCGTGCTCGCGGGGATCGACCTCGAGATCCGCCGCGGGCACGTCGTGGCGGTCGTGGGCCCATCGGGGGCCGGGAAGACGACGCTCGTGGACCTGCTGCCGCGCTTCTACGAGCCGACGGGCGGCGCCATCCTGCTCGACGGCGTGCCGATCGCGCGGTTCACCCGCACGAGCCTGCGGGGGTTGATGGGGATCGTGTCGCAGGAGACCGTCCTGCTCAACGACACGGTGTTCGCGAACATCGCCTACGGCCGGCGGGACTTCACGCTCGAGCAGGTGCAGGTGGCCGCGCGGGCGGCGAACGCGCATGAGTTCGTCTCGCAACTCCCGGACGGCTACCGGACGCTGCTGGGCGAGCGCGGTATGAGGCTTTCCGGCGGCGAGCGCCAGCGCATCGCGATCGCGCGCGCGCTGCTGCGCGATCCGCCGATTCTGATCCTCGACGAAGCGACGAGCGCCCTGGACATGGAGTCCGAGCGCCTCGTCCAGGAGGCGATCGACCGGTTGATGGCGCACCGCACCGTGTTGGTCATCGCGCATCGGCTCGCCACCGTGCGAGACGCGAACCTCATCGTGGTGCTCGCCGACGGGCGGATCGTCGAGCGCGGCACGCACGACGCGCTGTTCGCGGCGGGGGGATTGTACCGCCGCCTCTACGATATGCAATTTCGGAGCTGACATGCTCTCCGGCTTCACCATCGTCCGGAACGCCGTCAAGCTGGATTTCCCGATCGTCCCCGCGATCCGTTCGATCCTCGGCATCTGCGACGAGGTCGTCGTGAACGTGGGGAAGTCGGAGGACGGTACGCGCGACCTGGTCACCTCGATCGGCGACCCGCGCGTCCGGATCCTTGACACGGAATGGGACTTCACGAAGAAGAATCTCATGCTGTCGACCGAAACGCGGCGCGCGATGGATGCCTGCCGGGGTTCGTGGGGCGTCTACATCCAGGCGGACGAGGTGCTCCACGAGCGGGGCGCGCGCATCCTCAAGGAGCAGGTGGCCGAGTGGGACCGGGATGAGCGGGTGGAGGGGCTGCTCGTGCGGTACTACCACTTTTACGGCGGGTTCGACACGATCGCGACGAACCGGCACTGGTACCGCCGCGAGGTGCGCTGCGTCCGGCTCGGCGGGGATGTCCGGCCGTACCAGGGTGCCCAGGGGTTCCGCGTGGGCCCCGCGCACCGGAAGATCCGCGCGCGGCTCACGGACGCCGAGATGTTCCACTACGGCTGGGCCCGCTCCGCGCGGGCGATCCACGAGAAGCACGAGATCTCGAAGAGGATCTACCCGTGGAGCGCCGAGCGATCGGCGGCGGAGCAGGCCCGCGGCTCGCTGGGCTGGACGCCGCTCTTGCGCCGGTTCACCGGGACGCATCCCGCCGTGGCGCGGGAGTGGATCGCGGCGCGGGCGCAGGACAGCATCCCCGTAGCGGGGTCGCGTCACTTCCGGCTGAGTTACCTCCGGTACTATCTCTCCGACTGGATCGAGCAGCTGACGGGCGCGCGCCTCTTCGAGTTCCGGAACTACGTGGAGGTATGACCGCGCGGCCGTTCGCCGGGCTGCGGGTGGTGCTCGTCGCGGCGTTCAACGCCCGCTACCACCGGAGCGGGTTGGCGCTCGCCGCGGGGCTCGAGGCGCTGGGGTGCGAGGTGCTCCGCTGCGAGGAGCGGCGGCGCGGGCTGAACGCGATCTTGCGCCGCCCGCTCGTGGACCGGCTCGACCGGCTGCTCCGGCGCGGGCCCACGGACCTGGTGCTCGTCTTCAAAGGGTCGAGGCTCGAGCCCGCGGCGGTCGCCCGCCTGCGCTCGCGCGGCGGCGCCCGCTGGGCCAACTGGTTCCCGGACGCCCCCCACAACCTGGAGCACTCGATCCGGCTCGCCCCGGCGTACGACTGGTTCTTCACCCACGACAGCTCGAGCCTCGAGGCGCACCGCGGCGCCGGGGCGCGCGCCTACTACCTCGCGTTCGGGTGCGACCCGGCCTACCACCGGCCGCTGGACGGCGGCGCGCGCTGGCGCGCCCCGCTCGCGTTCGTGGGGTCGCGCGACCCGGCGCGCGAGCGGGTGCTCGGCGCGCTCGCGGACCTCGGCCTCGTGGTGCGGGGCCCGGGGTGGCCGGGCGGGCCGGTGTACGGGGACGACTTCGTGCGTGCGCTCTCGAGCGCGACGGTGGGCCTGAACGTGCACCAGCACTTCGGCCAGACGGGCGATCCGGCGCGCTACGGTACGGGCGCCAACATGCGCGTCTTCGAGCTCGCCGCCATCGGCACGCCGCAGCTCTCGGACGCGAAGGGCGACATCGCGCGCCACTTCACCCCGGGGCGCGAGATCGTGCTCTACCGCAGCGTCGCCGAGCTGCGCGAGGCCGCCCGCACGCTGCTCGCCGATGCGGTGGCGCGCCGCGCGCTCGCCGATGCTGCGCGCGAGCGGGCGCTGCGCGAGCACACCTGGATCCACCGGCTGGCGGAGCTCCTCACCGTGGCGCTGCGCTAGGAGGGGGCGGGGGGGGCGGGGGGGGCGCGAACGGCGTGGGCCGGCCGGGCGGCAGCCGCCCGGTCTCGAGCAGGGACCGGTACATCCGCACGTACTCCTCCGCCATCACGAGGTGGGTGAAGTAGCGCTCGGCGTGGGCGCGGCAGGCCTCGGGACTCCGGGTGTGGATCGTCTCCGCCGCGGCGACCATCTCGTCCAGCGAGTCGCAGAGCGCGCCCACCTCGGCGCTGATCACCTCGGGCAGCGCGCCCCGGCGCGTGCCCAGGACGGGCGTTCCGGAGAACAAAGCCTCGATCGTCGTCAGGCCGAACGGCTCGTCCCACAGCGCTGGCATCCAGAGACAGCGGGCGCCCGCCAGAAGCTCCGCCTTCTTGCGGCCGTCGACCGTGCCGACGTAGCGGATCCTGCGGCGCAAGCTCGGGCGCCAGCCCCCGGCGATCAGCAACCGCCGGCCGCTCCGCTTCGCGCCTTCGATCGCCCACCGGTAGCCCTTCACGCTGTGCAGCCGGCCGAGGAACAGGTCGTACTGGTCCTTCTCGGATCGAAACAGATAGTCTCCCGGATCGAGGCCGTTGTAGACGAAGACCTCACTCCCGTAGCGGTGGGCATGGTTGCGGGAAACGAAGATGGTGTCGGGAGACGCGGCGACGCCCGCCCGGAGATTCCCTTCGAGCGTCCGGACGAACGGGCGGGAGGGTGTACGGCGCACGGCGAAGAAGGCATGGACGACGTCCGCGTCCGACGGGAGGAGCGTGGCGAGGTCGACGGTGGGATCCAGGATGCGGGCCGGCGGCGCCTCGACGACCGCTGCCTCGGCGACCCGCGTGCCGGGCGCGGCGAGCAGCGTCACGCGGTGGCCGAGCGCGTCAAGCCCCCGCGCGAGCGCCACGACCACGCGCTCCGTCCCGCCGTACCCCTGCACCGGCAACCGGTGGTGCGAGACGAGCGCCACGTGCAGCGGCATCAGGTGGCGCCGGCCTGCAGCACCCGGCGATAGACCTGCACGTAACCCTCGGCCATCGTCAGATGCGTGAACCGGCGCTCGGCGTGCGCGCGGCAGGCCTGGGGGCTCCGCGTGTGGATCGTGTCGGCCGCCGCGATCATCTCCTCCATCGTGTCGCACAGCGCGCCCACCTCGGGCGCGATCAGCTCCGGCAGCGCGCCGCGGCGCGTGCCCAGCACCGGCGTGCCCGAGAGCAACGCCTCGACGGTGACGAGGCCGAACGGCTCGTCCCACTCGGCGGGGTTCCACAGGCAGCGGGCGCGGGCGAGCAGCGCCGCCTTCGCGCCGCCGTCCACCTCGCCCACGTACTGGATCGACCCCGTGAAGCTCGGCCGCCAGCCGCCCGCCACGATCAAGGGGTGCCCCGTGCGCTTCGCCGCCTCGACCGCCCAGTGGTAGCCCTTGGCGCTGTGCAGCTTGCCGAGGAACAGATCGTACTGCTCGTGCCGCTTGGGGAAGCGGCGGAAGAAATACTGCGCCGGGTCGAGCCCGTTGTAGACGAACGTTTCGCTCCCGTGGCGGCGCGCATGGTCGCGGGAGAGGAAGATCGTGTTGGGGTCGAGCGGGCTGCCGGGCTTCAAGTTGCGGTGGATGGTCTGCACGAACGGGATCTGGCCGGGCCCGCGCTTCAGCGGGAAGTGCGCGTGCAGGATGTCGCCGTCGCGCGGGATGTAAGGCGCGAGCGTCGCCGGGTCGCCGAACTTGCGCGGCGGGACCTCGACCAGCTTCGCTTCCGGGACGCGCGTGCCGGGGGGCGCGAGCAGCGTGACGCGGTGGCCGAGTGCCGCGAGGCCGCGCACCAGTGCGACCACCACGCGCTGCGGGCCGCCGTAGCCCTTCGCCGGCAGTTGCTGGTGGGAGGCGACGACGACGTGCATGGGCGAGATAGTATAACTAAGTTGTGACCCCATGCCTCAGGCCTTCGTCGCGCGCGCCATCGTCGCGGCCATTCGCGCGCTCCCCGGTTATCCGTCCCTGCGCGTCCTCGACTTGAGCTGCGGGAGGGGAGAGATCATCCGCGAGCTGGCACGTGATGGTGGCGACGTGCGGGGCACGCATTTCCGGAGCGACGATTACAAGCTGCGCGACGCGCCGCAGCGGCTGCTCGAGGGTCTCGTTATCGATCAGGGCGTCGATCTCCTGCAGCCGTTGCCCTACGACGCCGACGCGTTTGACGTCGTGGTGCTGAGCGAGGTGGCGGAGCACCTGTTCACGTACATCCCGGTGGTGCACGAGGCCGGCCGGATCCTGCGGCCGGGCGGCCACCTGGTCCTCAGCTCGCCGAACGTCGCGCGGTTGCACTCCCGACTCCACTTTTTCTTCACCGGCACGCACAAGCTCATTCGGCGGCGCGTCGGCTGGGACCTGCGGCCCGAGCAGCTGTACGCCTACCACATTAACCCGGTGGACTTTCCGCTGCTGCACACGCTCCTGTTCCAGTCGGGCCTGCGCGTGCAACAGTTGCGGTTCACTCGATTCAAGCCGCTGCACGCGTGGCTCCTGCTGCTGTACCCCCTGTTCTGGCTGTTCACGCGGCTGGCGACGAAGCGGCACGTGGCTCCCGGGCCGCGGCGGGAAGGCGAGGACGACCTGTTCCGCTGGATGGTGCACCCGGCGATGCTGGCGAGCGAGCAGCTGCTCGTGGTTGCGAAAAAGCTCTAGCTCCGCGCGATGAGCGAGCGGCCCCTCACCATCCTGCAGCTCACGCACCAGGGCGGCCCCGCGGGGTCGACGCAGTCCATCTTCGGCTTGAGCGAGCGGCTCGCCCGTCGCGGACATCGCCTGCTCGTGGGGTGTCGCGCGGACGTGCTGCTGGCGCGGCTCGCGCGCGAGGCGGGGCTGTCGGTCGTGCCGCTCGCCTTCGCCCGGCTGGACGTTCTGGCGGGCGCACTCGGGGAGCTGATCGCGCGGGAGCGCGTGGACGTGGTCAACGCGCACGCCACCCGCGACCGCCGCGCGCTGACGTGGTTGCGGTGGCGCGGGCGCCTGCCGCAGGCCTTCGTGGTCACCCGCCGCACGATGCCGCTCACGTCTCCCCTCGAGCTCGTGCCGGTGGGGCTGACGGCGGACCGCACCATCGCGGTGAGCGCGGCGGTGGCGCGGGCCCTGCGGCGGCGCCTGCACCCGGGGGGCCGACTGCGCGTCGTGCCCAACGGGATCGCGCTCGAGCGCGTGGACGCACCCGTGCCCGAGCGGGAGCTCGCCGCCGCCCGCGCGGCCGTCGGGGGGGGCGACACGCGGGGCCGGCCCGTCGTCGCCGTCGTCTCGCGGCGCAAGGATCAGCACGTCCTACTGCAGGCCCTGCCGCTGGTCCGACCGCCCGTCGTCCTCGCCTTCGTGGGCATCGAGCCGGACGAGCGCCTGCGCGCGCTCGCCCGCGCGGCGCCCGAACGCCACGCGGTGGCGTTCGTGCCGCGCACCGAGCGCCCGCTCGCGTTCTATCATCTCGCGGCCGCGGCGGCCCTGCCGTCGCGCATCGAAGGGTTGTCGCAGGCGCTGCTCGAGGCGATGGCGCTGGGGCTGCCGGTGGTCGCGTCGGACTCCGGCGGCAACCCCGATCTCGTCAGGTCGGGCGAGACCGGCGTGCTCGTCCCGCCGCTCGACCCGGCGGGTTGGGCGCGGGCCCTCGAGCGGGTGCTCGGCGACGGCGATTTCTCCCGCCGGGTGGCGCGCGCGGGGCGGGAGCTGGTGCGGCGCGACTTCACGTTGGAGCGCACCGCCGAGCGCACCGAGGCGGTGTATCGCGAAGCGCTCGCGCGGCGGCGATTGCTCGCCGGCGATGCGTCTGGTTAGCATTCAGCGAAGGTCATGACCGCGCCCCCCCCCGCTCCCCTTACCTTCGTCATCCCCACGCGGAACGAAGCAGCGAACATCGGTGAGTGCGTGCGGGGGCTGACCTCCGCCGGCGAGGTGATCGTGGTGGACAACGCCTCGACCGACGGCACCGCCGAGCTCGCCCGGCAGGCGGGCGCGCGGGTATTGGGCCACCCCGGCCCCGGGACCGCGCAGCGCAACGCGGGGATCGCCGCGGCTGCGCACGAGTGGGTGTTCACTCTCGACGCCGACGAGCGGGTCGGGCCGGCGCTCGCGCGGGAGCTCGCGGCGACGGTCGCGGCGCCGGCGCACGAGGCCTACGAGGTGCGCCGCAGCAACGTGTTCCTCGGCAGGCTGGTCCGGCACGGGGGGTGGGGAAACGATTGGGTGGTGCGGCTGTTCCGGCGCAACCGCCGCTTCGGCGAGCGCAAGGTGCACGGGTCGCTCGAGCCGGTGGCGGACGTGGGCCGCCTCCGCGCTCCGCTCGAGCACGTGCCCTATCGCGATCTCAAGCACTACCTGCAGAAGCTCGATCGCTCCACGGGGTTCGCGGCGGAGGAGCTCGCGGGCCGCGGGCGCCGGCCGCGCGTCACGGATCTCCTGCTCCGCCCGCCCGTGCGCTTCGTCCGCATGTATTTCCTGCAGCTCGGCATTCTCGACGGATGGCACGGTGTCGTGTTGTGCGGGCTCGCCGCCGTGAGTGTGTTCCTGAAGTACGCCCGCCTCTGGGAGCGTTCGCGATGACGACGCTGCTGCTCGCGCAGGACTTTCCCCCGATGGGCGGGGGTATCGCCCGCCTGCACGGCGAGATGGCGAAGCGCTACGCGCCCGGCGAGCTGATCGTTTCGACGCCCCAGGATCGCGATGCGGCGGACTTCGACGCCCACCTCGACGGCGTCGTGGACCGCCTGCCGGTGAGCCGCCGGCTCACGAAGACCCTGCCGGGGCTGCTGCTCTGGTCGCGGCGGGCGGCGGCGCTCGCGCGCCGCCACCACGTGCGCTTCGTGCACTGCGGCAACGTCAAGCCTGCCGGCTACCCCGCGCGCTGGGTGCTGGAGCGCTGCCGCGTGCCCTACGGGATCTACTTTCACGGGGGCGACCTGCTGACCGAGCAGCACAAGTCCCGCCAGTCCCGCTTCAAGCGGCGCTCCGCGCGCGCGATCCTGGGCGGTGCCGCGGTGCTCATGGCGAACAGCGCCTGGACCCGCGACCTCGCCCTCAGCGTCCTCGGCGAGCTGGGGCTCGACGGCCACGGCCAGCGGCTGCGCGTGGTGCACCTCGGCACCGATCCCGATCGCTTCAGGCCCGGCGTGGATCCGGCGGAGCTGCGCCAGCGCTTCGGCCTACCGGACGGCGGCGTCCGCTGGCTGCTCACCGTGGCGCGGCTCACGCCGCACAAGGGCATGGACACGGTGTTGCAGGCGCTCCCCGCCATCCTCGAGCGGGCGCCTGACGTGCGCTACGTCGTGGCCGGCAGCGGCCCGGGGGGGGCGCGCGAGCAGCTGGAGGAGCTGGCGCGCCATGTCGGCGTGGCGGACCGGGTGACGTTCCTCGGCGCGATCGACGACCGGGACCTGCCCGCGTTGTACAACCTCGCCTCGGTGTACGTGGGGGCGTCACGCCGCGCCGAGCGGGTCGGCGTCGAAGGATTCGGGATCTCGCTCGTCGAGGCGTCGGCGTGCGGGCTGCCGGTCGTGGGCGGCAACTCCGGCGGGATTCCGGACGCCGTGCGCGACGGCGAGACGGGCTTCCTGGTGCCGCCCGAGGATCCGGCGGCGCTCGGGGACGCGGTCTCGCGCCTCCTCGCCGACGGCGGGCTCGCCCGGCGCATCGGCGCGGCTGGACGACGGGCGGTCGAGACGTACTACAACTGGGACCGCGTCGTCCGCGACCTCCGTGCGATCGAAGCGGAAGTGGTGGGGCAGTTCCCCGCTTGAGCACCACGCTTCTCCTCGCGTACAACTTCCCGCCCCACGAGGGCGGCATCGCCCGCATGATGGGAGAGCTGACCCGGCACTTTCCTCCCGGAGCACTCGTCGTTTCCACCGGCACGTATCCTGGCAGCGAAGCCGTCGACCGGGCGATCCCGCAGACCGTCGACCGGGTCGGCGTGCCGGCGCGGCGCCTTCGGACGATCAACGGGCTGGCGGCCTGGACGTGGCGTGCGAGCAGCCTCGCTCGTCGCTTGCGTCCGGGATTCGCCTGGTGCGGTGAGCTGAAACCGGCGGCCTATCCCGCACGATGGCTGTCCGCCCGCTACGGACTCCCCTACGGCATCGTCGTGCACAACAGTACGGAACTCCTTCTCTTGCAGGAGAAGAGCCGCCGCTCGCGGTTCAAGCGCCGCATGGCGCGCCTCCTGTTGGATCCGGCCTCGGTCGTGGTGGCGGTGAGTCACTGGACGGCGGACCTGGCCCGCAGCGTCCTCGAGGAGCACGGCGCGCTGCGGCTCGCGCAGACAGTGCGAGTGGTCCAGCTAGGTGCGGATCCGAAGCATTTCCGCCCCGGGGTCGATCCGCAAGGCGTGCGGACGAAGTTCGGCCTCGATGGCGGACCATGGCTGCTCACCGCTGCCCGCATCCAGCGGGTCAAAGGAATCGACACCGTCATCAAGGCCCTGCCCGCGGTGCGGGCGGCCTTCCCGGGCACGCGCTACGCAGTCGCCGGCGCCGGGCCGTACCGCGCGGAGTTCGAGCAGCTGGCCGCCCGGTTGGGCGTGGCCGACGCAGTCCGATTCCTCGGCCCGGTGGCGAACGACGACCTGCCGGGTCTTTACAATGCGGCCACGCTGTATGTGGGAGCGTCGCGGCGGGTACACGATCTGAACGAGGGCTTCCCGCTCGCGTTCATCGAAGCGTCGGCCTGCGGACTTGCGATCGTTGGCGGGCGCACGGGTGGCGTACCGGAGGCCGTGCGCGACGGGGAATCGGGGATCCTCGTGAACTCCGAGGATCCCGAGGCCGTCGCCGCGGGCGTGAAGCGGCTGCTCGGGGACGACGGCCTGCGTCGCCAAATGGGCGCGGCCGGCCGCCGCAGGGTCGAGACCTACTACAACTGGGACCG
>WNGA01008879.1_pt1 | contig 18170 bp, 16 predicted proteins | sample 5400061 | NCBI WGS metagenome assembly WNGA01 (sample SAMN13153366, study PRJNA577476) | soil metagenome | isolation source: 100 cm soil or saprolite under grassland replicate 2 | place: USA:California | collected 2016-06-15 | reverse complement strand
TCCCGCATGCGGCACCCCGGTCGCCGAACCGGCCGCCGCCGGACAGGCGGGCCAGGAGCGCAAGCTGGTCACGGTCCTGTTCGCGGACGTGAGCGGATCGACCGGGCTCGGCGAACGGCTCGACCCGGAACGGCTCCAGCACGTGATGGGGACGTACTTCACCGCCATGCGCGAGGAGATCGAGGCCGAAGGCGGCACCGTGGAGAAGTTCATTGGCGACGCCGTCATGGCCGCGTTCGGCGTGCCCGCGGCACACGAGGACGACCCGGCCCGGGCGCTCCGGGCCGCGTTGCGCATGCTCCACCGCCTGGACGACGTGAACGCGGGCCTCGAGCGCACCCACGGTACGTCGGTGCAGATCCGCATCGGCGTGAACACCGGCGAGGTGCTCGCGGCGGTCGCCCCGGCCCCCGGCGAGGCGATGGTGACCGGGGACGCGGTGAACGTCGCGGCGCGGTTGCAGCAGGCCGCCGAACCGGGGCAGGTGGTCCTCTCCGAGCGCACGGCGCGGGCGGCGCGGGGATTCCGGTTCCGTCCGCTCGGACCCCTCGAGCTGAAGGGAAAGTCCGAGCCCGTCGAGGTGCTCGTCCTGGTCGGGACCTCCGCGGAGCCCGAGCGCGGCGTCCCCGGCCTCCGCGCACCCATGGTGGGCCGTGGCCAGGAGCTGGCGCTCCTCGAGTCCCTGTACTCCCGCACGGCCTCCGAGGCGCGCCCCAACCTGGTCACGATCTACGGCGACCCTGGGGTGGGCAAGAGCCGCCTCACCGCCGAGTTCCTGACCCGGCTGGCCGGAACGGAGCCGGAGCCTCTCGTCCTCCGAGGGCGATGCCTTCCGTACGGCGAGGGAGTCACGTACTGGCCTCTGGCCGAGATCCTGAAGGGCCATGCCGGCGTGCTCGACAGCGACCCGCCCGAGGTGGCGCTGGAGAAGATCGGGCACTCAGCGCTCGAGCTGATCGGGCCGGACGTGGCCGCGGACCCGGCGCGCGCGGCGGCCGCGCTCGCCTACACCGTGGGCCTGGAGGACCCGGCTCTCTCGTTTCGGACGATGGAGCCGCGCCAGGTCCGCCTGGAAGCGCACGCCGCCTGGCGCTCGTTCTTCTCCGCGCTCGCCGCGCGCTCCCCGGTCGTCGCGATCGTGGAGGACATCCACTGGGCCGACACGGCCATGCTCGACCTCCTGGAGGACCTGGCCGACCGCGTCCAGGGCCCGCTGCTGCTGGTCTGTCCGGCCCGCCCCGATCTGACCGGCCGGCGACCGGGATGGGGCGGCGGGAGGCGGAACTTCTCGTCCATCGGGCTCGAGCCCCTCTCCCCCGCCGACGCCGACCGGCTCGTCGGGTTCCTGCTGGCGGTGGAGGACCTGCCCGAGGCAGTCCACCGCCGGATCCTGAAGCGCGCGGAGGGGAACCCGTTCTTCCTGGAGGAGATCGTCCGGCACCTCATCGACGAGGGCAGGATCGTTCGGAGCGGCGACCGGTGGCGGGCCGCCGAGGACATCGGCGACGTCGTCATCCCCGACACGGTGCAAGCCGTGCTGGCCGCCCGCATCGACCTCCTCGCGCCCGGCGAGAAGCACGCGCTCCAGAGCGCCGCGGTGGTGGGACGGGTGTTCTGGCCCGGCCCCGTCCGCCTCCTCCTCAACGGCCATTCCGCTGAGCTGGACGACACCCTGAACCGTCTCCAGGACCGCGACCTGGTGCTGTCCCGCCTGTCCTCGTCCATCGCCGGCGAGCCGGAGTTCATCTTCAAGCACGTCCTGACCCGGGACGTCGCCTACGAGAGCCTCCCCCGCCGGGAACTGATCCCCGCGCACGCCGCGGTGGCCCGGTGGCTGGAGGAACGAGCGGGCGACCGGTCGCGGGAGTACGCGGAGCTCCTCGCCTACCACTACGCCACGGCCCACCGGGCGGCCCGCGACGCACCGGAGACGGCGACCGACGACCTCGCGGACCTTCGCGAGAAGGCCTTCACGTACCTGGTGGAGGCGGCGCAGGACGCCCGCAGCAAGCTCGTCTCGGAGAAGGCGGTCCGCCTGGCCGAGCAGGCCCTCGGCGTCGCGGAAGGGGACGGCGAACGGTCCCGGGCCCTCGGGATCATGGGCCAGGCGTCGCAGGACAGCTACGAGGGCGACGACGCCTGGAGGTACCTGCGCGAAGCCGCAGACGCGGCCCAACGGGCGGGCGCTCCGCCAGAGCTCGTGGCCTACATCTGCTCCCGGGCGGTCGAGACCCCCACGCGGTGGCCGGGCTCCATGCGAGGACGGGCCACGGAGGACGAGGTCCGCCGGTACCTCGACCTCGGTCTCTCGCTGGTCCCGGACGGGGACAGCGAGGCCCGGGTTCGCCTGCTGATCGCCCAGTCCTTCTGGCCCTGGGCCTTCCCGGAACGAAAGCACACGGACGAGGAGCTGGCCGCCGCGCGCGTCGTGGGTGAGGAGGCGGCGGACATGGCCCTGCGGATCGATCGAGCCGACCTCGCCTCGGGGGCGCTGGATAGCATCGGCTCGCAGAGTTTCACCAGGTCGGGCACCGCCGCGGCAAGCAGGATCGTCGATCGGCGGCTCGAGCTCGTGGACGGGATCGAGGACCCCCTCGAGGTGGGCGACGTGTTCGCCGTGGCGGCATGGATTCGGTTCGACCTGGGCCTGTACCGGGAGGCCGTCGCGCTGGGCACCGAGGGCTTCGAGCGCACCCGCGGCGAGCAGGTCTCCGTCGCGCTGCACGCCCTGTCGTGGCGGGCCGTGGCCCGGTTCCGGCTGGGGGACTGGGACGGCCTCCTGGCCGACCTGGAGCTGTTGCAGCAGCTGTTGGGTGACCGGCGCGAGGACCCCCCGTACTTCACCTCCCGGCCGTTCGGCGCCGCCGCCCTGGTCCTCGATGACCGAGGAAACGCGGCCGGCGCGGATCGGCTCGTTGCGGTGATCGACCACCTGCGCAGCCGCGTGGTGGGCAGGACGCGCGCCGTCCTGGCCCTGACGTCGCTCCTGTTCGCCCGGCGGCGGCAGCCGGACCTGGCCCGGGAGTACATGGCGGACGCGCTGGCCCAGGAGGCGAGCCAGCCCGCGCCCATGTTGTGGGAGGTGCACCTCGATGTCCTGGGCGAGCTCGGGGCGTGGGAGGAAGCACCGCAGCTGATCGCAGGGGCTCGAACCGCCACGGAGCGAGGGGGCCTCCTCTCCCTTCCCGCCTACGCCGACCGGCTCGAGGGGCGGGCGGCTCTCGCCGGTGGCCGGGCCGAGGACGCCGCGGGGTTGCTGGCGCTGGCCCGGAAGCGGTTCGCGGAGTTCGGTGCCAGGTGGGAGGTCGCCTTCACCGAGCTGCACCTGGCCGACGCGCAACTCCAGGCCGGCGATCGCAACGCCGCACGGGCGAGCGTCGAGCGTGCCCTTCCCGTGTTCGAGGACCTGTCGTCGCTCCGAGAGATCGACCAGGCCCGCGAGCTACTGACCCGGCTCGCCTGACGCGGCGCCTCCTTACGGCGTCGGTTCGGGCCGCGGAGGCGTTTCCCGGAACCGGCCCGTCGCGACGGCGTACGTCCACCCGTCCAGATGGGGCGGCTCGATGCCGATCGTGGTCAGGATCGTGGCGATCTGGGCTCGGTGCTCGTTGCCGTGGTTCAGCGTCTGCGCCACGAGGATGCCGGCCTCGGCCTCCGACAGGGACCCGCTCACCGGCGACACCCACGAGATCACGCGTTCCGCATCGAAGTCGCCGGCGGCGAACTCATCCCAATAGCGCGCCATGTCCTCCGCCATCCGCCCGAGCTCGTCGAGGTCCTCGGTCTCCTCGGGATCGCTCGGCCAGTCCGGCGTGGCGCCGGCGAGCCGGGACCGGTACCGGGCCTCCGCAGCGATGATGTGCTGCAACGTGGCGAGGATGGTGCCGTAGTTCCCCTCCGACGTGGCCTGGAGCTGCTCGGGCCGGAGCCCGCGGCAGAAGGCGATGAGCTCGCGCGTGGCCCACGCGTTGTGCCGCAGAGGATCGACGAGGGCGGTGCTCATGGTTCGTGAAGCGTACTCCCGAGCAGCACACCGTCGGCGAAGTACGTCCCGGTGGGACCTGACGGCAGCAGGTCGTAGGTGAACCCCCTGTACGGGACCGGCGAGATCGAGCGAACCGTCGAGTCGGACAGGAGATCGCCGCGCTGAAGTTGCCCGATCGGCCGGCCGTCGGCGATGGGGTGTCCGGGCGAGACCACGACGGTCCGGCCGTCCACCAGCGTCACGCGGAGGACCTCACCGTCGGCCGCGAGGCGGCGGGTCCGATCAACGATCGCGGGGACCCGACGTCCGAACCGATCCACGGACCACACCGTCATCCCCACACGCATGTCCTGCACCGGCACGGGGCCGTCGGGCGTGGCGATCAGCACGCCGCGCACCAGGCAGATCGGACAGTTCGGCTCGAAGTTCCGGCCCGGACTGTCCTTCCCTCGGATGACCCGATCGATGGTGACGCGGCCCTCGGAGGAGACAGCGCCTTGGACCCGGTCGACGTAGCCCGAGCCCTTGTCGAAGGTGCTGACCGCGAATCGACGGAGGTCACCGTCCTGCTCGAGATGGATGGGGTACGGGTAGGCGACGAGCTTGTAGTCCCCGTACACCCTCACCAGCTCGTCATCGGTGAGCGCGCTCGAGGATGAGATTCCCTCATGGGCCAGGATCGCACGATAGGTCCGACGGTCGCTCTGCATCTCCCGCAGGTGAGATCGGGCGTGGTCCAGGAGCTCCCCCACGTAGCTGCTCGGGTAGATGTCCGGATCGCACCAGTCGACAGGCCCAGGCAGCGCCGCCAGCACGCGCAGCTTCAGGAGCGTCGTGGGAAGACGATGGACGCTCACCGCTCCGTGTGTGCAGGCCACACTCATCAGAAGGGTTGCGGCGACGGCGAGCGTGCGTTTCATCAGGCTATCCGACGACCCGAGGGAGAGCAGCGTGCCGCTAGGCGGTGCGTTCCTTCGGCGTGCGCGTGGTCTTGGCGACTTCGGCGCGGGGGACGAGGGTGGGGTTCACGCCGGAGAGCACGACCTCGGCGTTGATCTCGCAGCGGGTGACGTCCTTGCGGGAGGGCAGCTCGTACATCACGTTGAGGAGCACCTCCTCCATGATGGCCCGCAGGCCGCGAGCGCCCGTCCCCCGCAGCAGGCACTGGTCGGAGATCGCCTCGAGCGAGTCCTCGGTGAAGTCGAGCTCCACGCCGTCGAACTCGAAGAACTTCTGGTACTGCTTGACGAGCGCGTTCTTCGGCTTGGTGAGGATGTCGATCAAGGCCTGCCGGTCCAGGTTGTGCACGAACGTGATGACCGGGAGCCGGCCCACGAACTCGGGGATGAGCCCGTACTTCAGCAGGTCCTCGGGCAGCACGTGGGACAGGATCTCGCCGATGTCCTTGTCCTCGGCCCGGCGGATGTCGGCGCCGAACCCGACGCCCTTCGTGCCGATGCGGCTCTCGATGACCTTCTCCAACCCGGCGAACGCGCCGCCGCAGATGAACAGGATGTTCGTCGTGTCGATCTGGATGAACTCCTGGTGTGGATGCTTCCGTCCTCCCTGCGGCGGAACGGACGCCGTGGTCCCCTCCAGGATCTTGAGCAGGGCCTGCTGGACGCCCTCGCCGGAGACGTCGCGGGTGATCGAGGGGTTCTCGGACTTGCGGGCGATCTTGTCGATCTCGTCGATGTAGATGATCCCGGTCTCGGCCTTCTTCACGTCGTAGTCGGCCGCCTGGATCAGCTTCAGCAGGATGTTCTCGACGTCCTCGCCGACGTATCCGGCCTCGGTCAGCGCCGTGGCGTCGGCGATGGCGAAGGGGACGTTCAGCATCTTGGCCAGCGTCTGCGCCAGCAGCGTCTTCCCGCACCCGGTCGGCCCCAGGGTGATGATGTTCGACTTCTGGAGCTCGACGTCGTGGTCCTTCGCGCCGACCTGGATGCGCTTGTAGTGGTTGTAGACCGCGACGGCCATGACCTTCTTGGCCTGCTCCTGGCCGATCACGTAGTCGTCGAGGAACTCGAAGATCTCGCGGGGCTTGGGGAGCTCCTCCAGGCGGAGCTCGGAGGTCTCGGAGAGCTCCTCCTCGATGATCTCGTTACAGAGGTCGATGCACTCGTCGCAGATGTACACGCCCGGGCCGGCGATGAGCTTCTTGACCTGCTTCTGCGACTTCCCGCAGAACGAGCACTTCAGCAGGTCCGAATCGCCGAACTTCGCCATGTCTCCCCGGCCCCCGCCCTCGGCTCCCGGCCCGACCGGGAGAGAACTCCCGGGCAGACCCCTAGCATCCTACGAGCCCGCGGCCGCCGCCGCAGCAAGCTCCGGCCGGATTTTCCGGCTCGTCAGGACCTCGTCGATGATGCCGTACTCCTTGCCCTGCTCGGCGGTCATGATGAAGTCCCGGTCGGTGTCCTGCTTCACCTTGTCGATGGGCTGCCCGGTGTGCTCGGCCAGGATCTCGTCGAGGAGCTTGCGGTACCGGAGGATCTCCTTGGCCTGGATCTCGATGTCCACGGCCTGGCCCTGCGCGCCGCCGTGCGGCTGGTGGATCAGGACGCGCGAGTGGGGCAGCGCGAAGCGCTTGCCCCGGGCCCCCGCCGCCAGGACGACCGCCGCCGCCGAGGCCGCCTGGCCCATCACGATGGTGGAGACGTCGGGGCGCACGTACTGCATGGTGTCGTAGATGGCGAACAGCGACGTGATGTCGCCCCCCGGCGAGTTGATGTACAGGTTGATGTCCTTGTCGGGGTCCTCGGACTCCAGGTGGAGCAGCTGCGCCATCACCAGGTTCGCCACCTGGTCCTCGATGGGCGTGCCCAGGAAGATGATCCGCTCCTTGAGCAGCCGGGAGTAGATATCGAACGAGCGCTCGCCGCGGTTCGTCTGCTCGATGACGATGGGAACCAGATAGTTCTTCATTCACGTGCCCCCTGGTCTCGTGCGGGAGCCTCGGAAGAGCCTTCGGCGGAGGAGTCCTCCCGCTTGAGGGATGCTTCCTCCGACATCCCCTCCGCCGCCTCGACCAACACGTCGAGCGCCTTCGTCCGGATGATATCACCGGCCAGTGACGTGACCTGACCGGTCCGGTCCAGGGTCCGGGCGACCTCCTTCGCGTCGCGGCCCAGGGCCTGCGCGAGGTCGGTGATGGCGCCCTGGAGCTCCTCGGGCGTCACCGTGAGGCCCTCCTTCCGGGCCACCGCCTCCAACACCAAGTCGGCCTTGATGGCCCGGATGGCGTGGGCCCTGGCGTCGGAGCGGAACCGTAGCTCGTCCCATTCCTGCTCCTGGAGCACGTCCTCCAGGGTTCGCCCGGCCCGCTCGGCCCGCTGCCTGGCCTCCTGCACCCGGTGCTCGGTCTCGTGGTCGACCAGGGAGTCCGGCAGCTCCACGTCCACCCGCGACACCATCTCCTGGAGCACCCGGTCGCGGAGCTCCGCCTTGGCCTCCCGAGCCTTCACCTCGGCCAGCTTCGTCCGCAGGTCCTCGCGCAGCTCGGCCAGCGTGTCGAACTCGGACGCCATCTTCGCGAACTCGTCGTCCGCGGCCGGGAGGCGCTTCGACTTCACTTCCTTCAGCAGGACCTGGAACGTGACCTCCTGTCCCGCGCGGTTCTCGAACCGCTCCGGGAGCGTCGCGTTGAACTTCAGGATCTCGCCCTTGCGCTTGCCCTCGAGCTCGGTGTCGAGCTCCGGCACGAGCCCGCCCGAGCCCACCTCGTAAAGCTGGTCCTTCGCGGACAGCTCCTCGATCTCGACGTCGTGGATGTACGCCCGGACGTCGATCGAGACGTAGTCGCCGCGGCGGGCGGGGTGCGAGGCGGACTCGAGCTCCGCGAAGCGCTCTCGCAGGCTGTCGACGAACTCGTCGATGTCGCGCTCGGTGACCTCGGTGGGAGGCATCTCGACGTCGATGTCCTTGTAGTCGTCCAGGTCGAGGCGGGGGCGAACCTCCACGGTCGCGGTGAACACGAGCGGCCCGCCCTCGTCGGTCCGTTCGATGTCGATGTCCGGATCGGTGATGGGGGCGAGCTCGTGCTCGCGGACGGCCTGCCGGTAATACAGGGGAACCGCGTCTTCCAGGAAGTCCTCGAGCACCGTCTCCCGGCCGATCTGCGCGTCGATGATCCGGCGAGGGACCTTCCCCTTGCGGAACCCGGGCACGCGGACCTGCTGGGCGACCTTGCGATAGGCGCTTTCCAGGTCCTTCGCGTACTCCTCGGCGGGGACCTCGACGGTCAGCTTGACGGCGTGCTTCCCCGATTGCTCGACGGTGCTCTGCATCTGCCTCCATTCGAGGATCAGCTCGCCCGGCGCCGGGCCACGTGCCGCCCAGGGCGGGCTACCTCTCGAGCTTCCGATCGAGCGTAGCAGCGATTCCGATTACGCTCCGGCCGATGCTCGAAGACGATCTCGCGTTCGCGAACGAGCTGGCCGACCGGGCCGACGAGATCACCCTGGAGGTGTTCTCGCGGGCCTTCGAGGTCCGGCACAAGGCCGACGCCACACCGGTGACGGAGGCCGACGTGCGGGTCGAGGAGATGATCCGCGCCGAGATCGCGGCACGCTTCCCCGACGACGCCGTGCTGGGCGAGGAGGGCGGCGTGCTCGAGGGGACCTCCGGCCGCGTGTGGGTGATCGATCCCGTGGACGGGACGAAGAACTTCACCGACCGCATCCAGGTGTGGGGAACGCTGATCGGGCTGCTGGTGGACGACGAGCCGGCGGTCGGCGTGGCCAGCGCCCCGGCGCTGCGCGAGCGCTACGCCGCCGCCCGGGGGACGGGAGCCCGGCTGAACGGCGAGCCCATCCGGGTCTCCACGGTCGCGGACCTCGACGGGGCCATGGTGTGCTCGAGCGGGGTGAAGGACTGGCTGGACGGCCCCCTGGCGCCGCCCTACCGCCGGGTGATCGAGGCGTCCCGGCGGACCCGCGGCTTCGGGGACTTCTGGGGGCACGTGCTGGTGGCGCGGGGCTCCGCCGACCTGATGCTGGAGACGATCCTTCGGACGTGGGACTTCGTCGCGGTGAGCGTGATCGTGGAGGAGGCCGGCGGGCGGATGACCACGCTCGAGGGAGGGCCGCTGGTGGACCGGGGGACGGCCCTGACCTCGAACGCCGTGCTACACCCCGCCGTGGTGGAGCTGTTCACGGCGGGGCGCAGCGAGGGGTAGCACAGTCCTTACGCGGCCTCGGTCGCGGCGGCGACGGCCAGCACCTCGAGCTCGATCCGGACCTTCCTGCCCACCAGGAAGCCGCCCGTCTCGAGGGCCGCGTTCCAGCTGACGCCGAAGTCGTACCGGTCGATCTCGGTGGAGGCGGTGAACGCTGCCCGTGTGCTGCCGGTCGGGTGGAGGCCCAGGCCCTCGTACTCCACGTCCAGCACCACCGGGCGCGTCACGTCGCGGATGGTGAGGTCGCCCGTCACCTTCAGGCTCGTGTCCCCCATCAGCTCGACGTCCGTGCTCTTGAACGTGATGGCCGGGAACTGCTCCACGTCGAAGAAGTCGCCGGTGCGCAGGTGCGTGTCCCGCATCGGCATGCTGGTGTCGACGGACGCCGGATCGATGGTGACCTCCACCGAGGACTCCTCGGGCGTCGGCCCCACGTGGATCCGGCCGGAGAACTCCGTGAACCGGCCCCGGACCTTGGACAGCCCCATGTATCTGGCCACGAAGCCCACGCCCGTGTGCGCGGGATCGAGTTCCCATGTCCCCTGTCCAGGGATTTCGATCCCCGTCCCGGCGGGGTGTGTCGCGTTCTCCATGTCCCGGCTCCTTTCACAGTTGCTTCCTCAACGGTTGCTGGGGCAACTATACGCCCGAGATCGTTGAGCTGTCAACAGCTTCTGCTATCATCCGGTACATGGACGCTGACCAGCGGATTCCCGCCCGGGACGACGAGCGCGTGGCCTCGTGGGTCGCGCTGGTCCGCGCCAACGCCGCAGTCATGGAGGCCGTCGAGGCGGAGCTCCTGGCCGCCCACGACCTCCCCCTGTCATGGCACGAGGTCCTGGTCCGGCTGGCCCGCTCCCCCGAGGGGTCCATGCGCATGCAGGAGCTGGCCCGGGAGGTCCTGCTCTCCAAGAGCGGCCTGACCCGGCTGGCGGATCGCATGGAGGAGGCCGGCCTCATCGAGCGGTCGAAGTGCGACACGGACCGCCGGGGAACCTATGCGGTGATCACGGGCCGGGGGCGGTCGGTCCTGCTCGATTCCTTCCCGGCCTTCACGTCAGCGGTCGACCAGCACTTCGCCCGGCACCTCTCGCCGGACGAGCTCGGCACGCTTCACCGGCTGCTGGGCAAGGTTCTCGAGGGCAGCGGGAAGTCCGCGGACGAGGACTGCACGCCCGCGGAGGCCGAGGTGGACGCCCCGGCCCAGCCCGTCGCCACGGGCTGAGCGGGCCGACGGGGCGAGCCCTCCGTGCCCCGATTCATCCTCCACGTGGACCTCGACCAGTTCATCGCGGCCGTCGAGGTCCTGCGCCGCCCCGAGCTCCGGGGCCTGCCGGTGGTGGTCGGCGGGTCCGGGGACCCCACGCAGCGGGGCGTGGTGTCCACGGCCTCCTACGAGGCCCGCCGGTTCGGCATCTCCTCGGGCATGCCGCTTCGGACCGCGGCCCGGCGCTGCCCCGAGGCCGTGTTCCTCCCGGTCGACGGCCCCGCGTACCATGCGGCCTCCGCGGAAGTGATGGCCGCGCTGCGGACGTTCCCCGCCGTCGTCGAGGTGGCGGGATGGGACGAGGCGTTTCTCGACGTCTCGACCGACGATCCCGAGGCCGTGGCCCGCGACATCCAGCGGGCCGTCGCCGAGCGGACCGGGCTGTCCTGCTCGGTCGGGATCGGCCAGAACAAGCTGCACGCGAAGATCGCGTCGGGCATGGAGAAGCCGGGCGGGGTGTTCCGGCTGACCGCAGCGAACTGGTTCCAGGTGATGGGACCGCGCCGCGTGGAGGCGCTGTGGGGCGTCGGGCACAAGACGGCCCGCCGCCTCGCCGCGGTGGGCGTCTCCACGGTGGACGAGCTGGCCGGAGCCGACGACGCGGTCCTGGCCCGGGCGTTCGGACCGAACACGGGCCCGTGGCTCCGGGCGGTGGCCCGCGGTGAGGGGTCGACCCACGTCCGGGCCGAGGCTCACGTGCCGAAGTCGACGAGCCGGGAGACCACCTTCCAGCGGGACCTGGTGGACGCGGAGGACATCCGTCGCGAGACCGCGGTCCTGGCCCGGGCCGTGGCCGCCGACCTCTCGTCCCTGGGCCGTCCGGCGATTCGCGTCGTCGTGAAGATCAGGTTCTCCCCGTTCGTGACGAAGACGCACGGCGTGCCGGTCGGGTCGCCGACTGCGGACCCCGCCCGGATCGAGGAGACGGCGCTCGCCGCCCTGGGCCACTTCGAGCTCCGGCGTCCGGTCCGCCTGCTCGGCGTGCGGGCCGAGCTCGCGCCGTGGCCGGGCCGGCCTGGCTAGCTTGCGAGCGTCCGGATCGCGCTGACCAGCTCGTCCACGTCGAACGGCTTGGTCAGGTACTTGCGGGCGCCGAGCTCGTAGGCTCGAAGGGCGTCCTCGGGCGACCGTTTCGCGGTGAGGACGACCACGCCGGGCGGCTCTGGCCGGGTCATCATCTTCTCGAGCGTGGTCCATCCGTCCTGGCGGGGCATCATGACGTCGAGGACCACGAGGTCGGGCTCCTCCTCCTCGAACCGTTCCATGGCGTTGATGCCGTCGGAGGCCAGAACGACGCCGAACCCCTCGCCCTCGACGACCATCCCCAGCAGCCGCAGGATGTCGGGGTCGTCGTCGACGATCAGCACCTTCTTCCGCACCGGCTCACCTCACCGCCTGCGTGACGACCAGGGGCAGCTCGATCCGGAAGGTCGTTCCTGCGCCCTCCTCCACGGGTCCGGCGACCCGCCCGCCCAGGGCCGCGATGACCGCGCGGACGATCGGGAGCTCCTCCCGGCCGGACCCGGGATCCGACCTCGAGGCCGCGACGCCGGTCACGTCCACGACGGCCCGTCCTCCGCTTCGGATGGCGGCGAACGACACCGACGACGCGCCCCGATCGGCCAGCCATTGGGCGAGCGTGGCGAGGACACGCCGGAGCGCGTCGACGTCACCTCGGACCAGAAGTTCGGCGGCGCTCTCCACTCGGACGTCTCGCCCGCCACGGCGAAGCTCCTCCGCCAGCCGCGTGACGATCTCGCCGGCGTCGATGGCCTGCGGGGTGGGGGCATCGTCGCCCTCGCGCGAGGCGGAGGCCTCGCTCAGCCGCTCCACGACCGCGAGCGCCCGGCGGGTGTCCCGCTCGATCACGTCGAGGACCGCGTCGCGGTCCGGGCCGGACAGGCCCAGTCCGCGCAGCGTGATGACGCTCCCCAGGATGCCCGCCAGCGGGTCGTGCAGGCGCCGGCTGACGGTCTGGACGAGCTCGGTCTTCAACCGGTACATCTCGAGCAGCTCATCGGCCCGCGCCTGCTGGACCTGGACGGTCTGCGCTTCGCCGATCGCGGCCCCGACGGTTCGGGCGAAGCCGTCCAGCGGCGCGACGAGATATTCACCGAAGGGCCGATCGGGCGAGGCGACCAGGCACAGGACCCCCACGGCATCCTCGCCGTCGACCAGGGGGGCGTACAGCCGGCCCCCGTCGGACGGCCCCGCGAACGGCCCGCGGGTCACCTCCGTGCCTTGGACGAGCTCCACCCGCCGCGACGAGCGAAGCCGGGCCAGGAACGCGGTCTCTTCGGCCACCGCGCCCACCGTCTGCTCTCCGCCCAGCTCGGCGGCGCAGCGAAACCGTCCATCCTCGGTGGGGAGCCAGATCGAGGCGCCGCGCGCGCCCGTGAGCTCCACGGCGCTGGCCAGGACGACGCGAAGCCGCTCCGCCATCCCGCCGGCCGAGTTCACGGCCCGTCCCACGTCGGCCAGGAGCGAGTGCTCGCGGAGCTTCTCCGTGAGCGCGGTGTTCAGGGCGCGCTCGTTCGCCAGGATGGTCGACAGGCGCCGGAGGTGGATCTCCTTCTCGAGGGCATAGACGATGAACCCGGTGGCCAGCACGACGAGCGCGATGCGCGCGACCGCCTTCGTCGTCCGCAGGGCCTGGTTCGACGGGAGGGAGGGCAGGAGCAGGACGGCGCCGACCGCCACCACCACGAGGGCGGCGGCGAGCATCCACACTTCCAGACGCCGCCGTCGGATGGTGCCCTGGGACAGCCGCCGGGCCGACCGGAGGCCGGACCAGCGGGCTTCCCTGGAGATGCGTTCGGTGCGCTCCGCCTCGGCCATGTCAACCCGCCCTGGATCCCATCGTCCCGCGTGACCCATCCGAGCCGTTGCGCGGGACGACCTTCTGGCGTTTTTCTCGGCTCACCAGGGCAAACGCTTTAGGCAGGAGCTACCCGGTCATGGGTAGCCGGTCAGTCCGGCGCAGGGTGTCCGGGGTCTCGCGGGGTTCGGCCGGTCCGGCGGCGCCACCGGGGAACGAGGATCAGGCCGGCCAGGGCCAGGGCGGCGACCGGGAGGCACACGTCGTACAGCGGATACGGCCGGTACCGGAACGCCATGACGTGCCGCCCCGCCGGGACCGCGACCCCCACCAGGCTCGGCGCGACCATCTGGGGCCGCGCGGCCATCACCGTCCCGGTGGCGAAGCCGTCCGCGAGCTCATCGACCTCGCCGACCACGCGGCCCGCCGGTCCCGAGGGCGGGTGGTCGGCGGACGCGGTGGGAGGCGCCGCGGGCTCGCCGCCGAACGCCACCGTCGGGTACAGGTCGTTGGACAGCTGCACCGACCGCAGGAACGGCGCCGTTCGAGCCCCCAGGTTCGTCCGGTCGGCCACGATCGGAGGCCCCACCGTGTCCACCACGCGCAGGTAGCCTTTCGTGTCCAACCGCCACAGCGTGTGGCGCCCCCGACGCATCACGAGCGTCGCGGAAACCGGAGGCGTCCGGTCCTCCGGCACGATGAGGTACCGGATCGCGAACAGCCGGTAGTCCGACGGCGAGTACTCCACGAAGTACGGCTCCACGTTCGCCGACAGCGACTTGGTGCGCAGCGTGAACCCCACCCCGTCCACGTCCTCGTTCAGCAGCCACGCGTATCCGGGCACGAAGTTCACCTTGTAGTCGGCCCCCCAGTTCGACCGGAGTCCCGCGTAGACGCGTCCCCCGCCGAGGTCCTCGACCCGCTGCACGAGGGCGTCGAGGTCCGTGCCGTCCAGCCCGTCGGCCTGCCGCTGCTGCACCATCCAGGTCGCACCGAGCGCCTCGTAGTCCGCCCGGTCGATCCAGGCGGGCGCGAGCGCGCCGAGGAGCGCGACGACCAGCACGGCCGTCACCGCGAGCGGCCGGGGGTGCAGCCGCGGCAGGAATCGCCGGACCCCGGCGAGCGCGACCTTCCCCATCCAGGCCGCGCCGACGCCGGCCATCCAGATTCCGGCCAGGTGGACGCCCATCACGTAGCGGCGCAGGAACATGTCCCGGGTCCCGGGGAGCAGGTTCAGCACCCAGCCGAGCGTGGGCCGGCCGAAGAACAGCAGCAGGCTGACCACGAACAGCGCGAGGACCACCCGGGCCCGTTCGTCCCGCCGCCACCGCAGGAGGCACACCGCCACACCCACGGCGACCAGCAGGCTCAGGATCGGGAACCGGCCGGAGTCGAAGATCCGACCGGTGAACAGCCACCCCAGCACCTTCCCGGCCCCGAACGAGTCCGCGTAGAACGTGCGAGCGGTGAACTCGTTCACGGGGCTCCACCGCTCGTCGGTGAGGAGCGGGACGATCAGCCACGCCGACAGCAGCAGCGCCCCGCCGAACACCACGGCCGACCGCAGCGCGCGCCGCCGGAGGTCCGACGGCGAGAGCAACGGCATGATGATGACCAGGAGCAGCGCCAGGTACCCCTGCTGGAAGTGGGAGACGACGGCGAGCGCCACGAACACGGCCGCCAGCGCGTACGACCCCTGCCCGCGCATCGCCCGGGCCGACGACCCCACCGCGAGGGGCAGGAACCACATCCCCCACAGCTGCGCCCACACGCCCGAGCCCTGCCACGTGTAGCTGGCCCATTCGTAGCCGAGGCTGGGCTTGCTCACGGCGAGCGGCGAGACCAGCGCGGCCAGCGCCGCCGGCCATCTCCCCCACCCCAGCATCCGCGCGCCCCAGTACACCGACAGCGGCCACAGCGCGAGGAGGAGGTACACGGACCAGTAGGAGACCCGGTCCGCCCCCAGCGGAACGGCCAGGAGGCCGCCCAGGATGTGGGGGAAGCTCTGGTAGTGGTGGAACTGCGACGCGTCGAACGGGAGGTGCCCGGAGGAGATCCGGTGCTCGGCCCACCGGAGCATGGCCGCGTGCACGGAGCCGTCGTTCAGGTTCGGCGTGGGGATGCGCTGCGCCCGGAGGACCCACAGGTCGAACAGGCACGCCAGCGCGACCACGGCGAGCGGCGCCAGACGGACCAAGCGCTCGTTCCCGGCCGGTGGCTCGGCCGGGCTGAGCGCGGACGCGGTCGGTTCCTCCAGACTCGGGGCGCTGCTCATGGAAACATCGTCCCCCGAGTCAGCCGCGCATGCATGGCCGGGGGGACGCTAGTCGGGGCGGGCGGACTCGAACCGCCGACCTCGTGCTCCCAAAGCACGCGCGCTGCCAAACTGCGCCACGCCCCGCGGGAAGATTCTAGGCGCCGGAGAGGTCCGGAACGTCGGGGAGGTCGAACTCGCCGCGGCCCACCACGAACACTCCCCCGCCCACCCACACGGTCCAGGTGTCGCCGTCGGGCGTGACCTCCACATGCAGCGAGCTGGGGCGGCCCACCTCCTCGCCCTGGCGGACCACGATGCGGCCCGGCAGGCCGCCGAGGCCTCGGGCCGCGAGATACGCGCCCAGTGGCCCGGCCGCGGAGCCGGTGGCCGGGTCCTCGTCGATGCCGATTCCCCAGCCGAAGAACCTGGCCTTCGCGCCGCCGTCAGCCAGCGCGAACAGATACAGGCCATCGGTCGCCACCCCGGTGGCCACGTCCGACAGGATGCGTTGGTCCGGGAGGGCCCGGCCGACCGCGTCGGCATCCACCGCGGGCACGATGAGGTGGGGCAGGCCCGTGGACACGACCTGAGCGGGGAGCTCGGGATGCAGGTCGTCCACGCCGAGGCCCACCGCTGCGGCCAGGCGTTCCCGATCGTCGAGCTCGGGGCCGTACACCGGCGCCTGCTGCCAGACCCCGGCCTGCCCGGTCTCCGGATCCGCCTCGACGCGGAACTCCCCCGCCGCCACCTCCTGCACTGCGGGCGAGCGCACGAGGCCCTCCGAGACCAGCACGTACGCGGTGCCGACGGTGGGATGCCCGGCGAAGGGCATCTCCTTGCCCGGGGTGAAGATCCGCAGGCTGTAGCGGTCGGACGCGGCCGTCGTGACGAAGGAGGTCTCGGAGAAGTTGATCTCGCGCGCGATCGACTGCATCAGCTGTGTGTCGAGGCCATGGGCATCGAGAACGACGCAGAGGCGGTTCCCGGCGAGGGGGACCTCGGCGAACACGTCGGCAAGGCGATAGGGCAGCCGCATGGGCCGCAGTATGACGGGCCGGGCTCAGGACCGCTGTTACAGTTACCGATCGAACACAGTGCGGGCGTAGCTCAATGGTAGAGCTCCAGCCTTCCAAGCTGGTGGTGAGGGTTCGATTCCCTTCGCCCGCTCCGATCCAACCGGTCCAGGCCGGTGTGTCCGGGGAGGGGACATCGACACTCGCTTCTCGCCGAAGCTGAGGAAGCTCGAGGCCCGCGTGCTCGACGGGCCGGGCGTCCTCTCTCCCGCCCTGCGCCGCAACGTCTTCGAGGGCCGGCCCCTCGGCGATCCGGTCGCCGACCGCTACGTGGAGACCGTCCGCCGGCACGCGTACAAGGTGGTGGACGGGACCATCGCCGAGCTGCGGGCGGCGGGCTGGTCGGAGGACCAGATCTTCGAGCTCAGCGTCACGGCCGCTCTCCAACGTCACGCGGGGGAACCGCTGGCCGAACCGCGCGTTCCTGTGGCTGATCGGCCGGAAGCGGACCGTGCCCGACGTCCTGCGCACGATCCACTACCGGTCCGGGTTCTGGGGAGCGCCGTGGAGCGACGCCCTCGAGGACGCCCTCCGGGGGCCGTCGGAGTGGAGCCAGGGCGAGCGGGAGCTGTTCGCGGCGTACACCTCGTACCTGAACCAGTGCCCCTTCTGAACGGGCGCGCACGGCGCGGTCGCGTCGACGGCACTGGGAGAAGAGGTCACGCAGGCCGTGTTCCAGGACTACCGGACCGCGCCGGTCGGTGAGGGCCTTCGGGCCACGCTCGGATTCGTGCGGACGATGACCCTCGCGCCCGAGGAGCTCGGGCCGGACGACGCCCGAGCAGTGCTGGACGCGGGGGTGCGAGAGCAGGCCCTGATGGACGCCATCGTCGTGTGCTTCCACTTCAACCTGATCGACCGGGTGGCCGACTCGCTCGGGTTCGACCAGCGAAGCGAGGAGGACCACATGCGGGCCGCGCAGCGGATGCTGTCGCGAGGCTACGCGCTGCCGGCGCCGCTCCGGCTGCTCGGCCGCATCCCCACCTGGTAACCGCGGACGGCAGCATTTCCGCAGCTAGAATGGCCGAACGCGCCGGTAGCTCAGCCTGGATAGAGCGGCTGCCTTCTAAGCAGCGGGTCGGAGGTTCAAGTCCTCCCCGGCGCACTCCCCCGCCGCTCCGTCAGTCCTCACCGTCGGCTGAGGCCTCGATCAGGAACGCGATCTTGCAGTTGACCTTGTACAGGGTCAGCTCGCCGTTCTCGCCGACCTCCGCGTTGCTGGAGACGACGTCCACGCCCTTGATGTTCCGGATCGTGCGCGACGCCGTCTTCACCGCGTTGCGAACGCACGAGCTGATCAGCGGCGCTGAGCGAATCGCGGGACGCGGCCTACCCGTGCTCCAGCAGGTACTCGATGTAGAGGGGCCGCAGCGCGTCGGCGAGCTTTCCCTCGCTCGCGTGCATGGCGTCCTGGAGCTGGCCCAGGTAGGTGTGGATCACGTCCGACTCGGCCCGGTCCACGTCGCCAGAGGCCGCCTCGGCCGCCGGGATCTCCTCGAGCAGCTTCCAGAAGAACCCCACGTCCAGGCGGCTGCGCGCCACGTGGACGGCTCGGTCGTGGAGCTCCCTCGACGACAGCTTGTCCAGTTCC
>WNGA01010528.1_pt2 | contig 18175 bp, 20 predicted proteins | sample 5400061 | NCBI WGS metagenome assembly WNGA01 (sample SAMN13153366, study PRJNA577476) | soil metagenome | isolation source: 100 cm soil or saprolite under grassland replicate 2 | place: USA:California | collected 2016-06-15 | reverse complement strand
AGCAGTCACAGGTCCCTGAAGTCCCCGCGTCACACTGTGGATCGGGCCAAAGGCACCAAGAAACAACGACGTCGGCCGGACAGCACACCCAATCTTCCCAGTCGCAGGTCGCCGACACATCGGCGCCGATCACTGTGGAAAACGCGGTCAGGTGCATGCCGGCGGTCACCTTTCCGGTTTTCCACAGACAAAGGAAAAAGCGACCGATGAACGCAAGAGGGAAGGCGCGGGTGGTCTCCGTCGCGCCCGGCCGCGTATTGCGCTGGCTGGACGGATTCGCCGAGCGGCACGGGCCGGCGTCGTACGCGTTCGGGCCGGACGATGTCGTCGCGACGGCGGCTGACGGATCCGTGGCGCGGATCGAGGTGCCGTTCCCGCCGTTGGGCGGCGCCACGTTGGCCGAGCTTGATGCGCATGTGCGGCGGGAGCGGTGGATCGGGGTGTTGCTGGTGCGCCGGGGTGGTTACGGGGTCGGGGTGTTCGAGGGGGCGCGGCTGGTGTCGTCGAAGGTGGGGTCGCGGCACGTGCAGGGTACGACGAAGGCGGGCGGCTGGTCCCAGCAGCGCTACGCGCGCCGGCGGGAGAACCAGGCCCGGGAGGCGTTCGGCGCCGCCGCGGACGCGGCCGAGCGGATCCTCCTGCCGGAGCTGGGCAACCTGGTCGCGCTGTTCCGCGGCGGAGACCGGCGTGCCGTCGACACGGTGCTGTCGGACCCGCGCCTGGCCGGCCTGGCTCCGCTCGCGCGCGACCCGTTCCTCGCCGTACCCGATCCGCGGCAGCGGGTGCTCGAACAGGCCGGCGCGGACGCTCTCGTCGTACGGATCGAGATCGCCGAGAGATGAACACCTGATGGCGGAGATGAACGCCGGTTGAAGATCGGTGCGTCTGGCCCCGGCCACTCGTCAGCCTGAGGAGGGCGCGAGGGCTCGCGCCGTTCACGAGGGAGGCGCGAGCGGATGACCATGACCCCGCAGGGCAACCCGTACGGGTACGGCCCGCCGGCGCAACCCGGCCTCGGTCATCCGCTGACCCGCACCGACAGCACCGGCCGGTCGATCAGTTTCGGCGACCGGCAGCCGCGCACCCGCTCAGTGCTGTACACCGGTGGCCCCGGGATGGGGACGAGCTTCGAGCTGAACCGCGCCGTCCAGTTCGCGAACCAGCGCGACTGGGCCGTGATCCGGGTCGACGCCTCGTCGCGGGAGCCGCTGGAGAACCGGTTCGCCCGCACCGTCGGCGACCAGCTGGGCCACCTCCGGAAGCGGTACGGGTTCTTCGCCGTCCGTGGGCTGAAGAAGACCGTGCAGAAGCTGCTGACCCGCAAGCAGGGCACCCAGAACGGGCTCGAGCTGCGGACGCCGTCGCCGGGCGGTCTGCTGCCGCAGATCGTCACCAAGCGGCAGTGGGACGCGAAGGGCTCGGAGGACCCGGGGCGCACGCTGAACGACATCGCGGATCAGATCGGCCAGCTCGCGGACAAGAGGAACAGCGCCGCGCTGATCGTGATCGACAAGGTCGACCAGGCCTCCGACCGGGACCTGGCCGCGATCAACGAGCTCGCCGCGCACCTGGAGCGCTCCGGCCAGCCGGTGCAGCTGGTGATGGGCGGCGGCGTGGCCGCGCCGACCCGGCTGATGCACCCCTCGATGATGGCGTCGGGGATCGAGACCGACATCGGCCGGCTGTACGACATCCGCGACTGCCGGCCGTTCGCCGACTGGCAGCTGCAGTGGGCCGCGAACGACTACATGAGCCAGCGCGGCATCCCGATCGAGCCGGCCGCGGTGCAGACACTGGCGCAGTCGGCGAACGGCAACCTGGCGCGGCTGCAGCGCGACGCCGAGGTCGCCGCGAGCCTCGCGCAGCCCCCGTACGGCGTGACGCAGGCGGTCGCGCAGCACGCTGTCCGGGTCGAGAACGAGCGGGACGCCCGCATCTACGAGGCCAAGTGGAACAACTCCACCGACGCCGAGCGGACCCTGATGACCCAGGCGGCGCAGCGCGGCCCGCAGGGCATCGACGTACGCCGGATGGCGGCCAATCTCGGCGACACCGAGCGCAACGAGCTGCTCGCCACGGCGAAACGGCTCGAGTTCCGCGGCGTGTTCCGCGAGGAGAACGGCCGGATGACGTTCGCCGACGAGGGGATGGCGCAGCGGGTGATCACCGAGGTCGGCAACCCGGCCGTGTACCAGGGCGTGCCGATCAACGCGCCAGACCTAGCACCACAAGAGCAGGGCCAGCCGGCCCAGCAGCCGGATCCGCGCTGGCTCCTGGCGGGACAGGTGCCGCCTTCGCCGGGGCAGGCCCAGGCGCCGGTCCAGAACCAGGGCACGCGCCCGGACGTCGCACGCGGCCGCGCGCCGGTGCCCGGCCGGGACGGCGGGCGGAGCAGCGAATGAGCGACATCCTCACGCCCTCGTCGTGGTCGATCACCGAGGCCCGCGGCATGGTCGCCGACCTGCGGCACGAGGTCAGCGGTGACGAGTACGACGTGCTCGAGCACTTCGGCGCGCTGTGCGAGCACCTGGACCAGCTGTACGGCGGCTTCGGCTTCGACCGGCTGCTCCCGCCGCCGGCGCGCGCCGAGGTGGCCAAGCTGGTCGGTAAGATCCGCGGCGGCGTGCCGACCGGCTCCCCGACGCTGGACGACGACGGCCGGCCGGTCGACTTCAGCCAGCCGGACGCCGACCGCTTCCTGGACGGCGTGATCCGCCTCGACCAGCCCGTGAACTCGGCCCTCACGCTCGCCGAGGGCCGCCACGCGGCCGCCCAGCTGGCCGCCGCCGGCGACTGGCGCAGCGAGATCGGCCGCGCGCTCCAGGGCCTGTACGCCTACCTCGACGAGCTGTACGGCGGCCCGGGCGCGTTCAACGAGCTGCTCAACTCCGAGGACCGCGCGAAGGTCGCGGCCCTGGTGACCACGTTGCGGTGATAGTGCGCACGGCGCACCAGTCCGACGGCGCGTTATGGCCTGGTCGGCCGTTACGGTATGTCCCGTGAGCTCGACGACCTCGTCACGCAACGCCAGACAGTCCGGCGGTCAGCCCAACCGGGCTGCGCTGGCGACGAACCGGCTTCCGACGACACGGGAGCGGCGGCCCGCACTCGCCGCGCTGGCCGTCATCCTGATCCTGCTGGGGGCCGCCGGCTCGGCGTTGATCGCGCTCCGCAGCGGTGAGCGGGTCGGCTACCTGACCGTCTCCAAGGAGATCGCGCCGGGGCACAAGCTGGTCCGCGGTGACTTCGGCAGCGGCCAGATCGCCGGCGACACGGCCGGGCTGATCAAGGCCGCAGACGTCAAGGACTTCATCGGGGACTACGCGAAGACCCGGCTGTACAAGGACCAGTTCGTCACCAGCAGCATGTTCAGCGACACGCCCGACGTGCCGGAGAAGGGCGCGCTGGTCGGGGTCAGCCTGGAGGGCGGCCAGGTGCCGTCCGAGGGCCTGCAGTCCGGCGACATCGTCCGGGTGATCAAGGTGCCGGTGGGTGGCACGGACGGTACGCCGCCCGAGGTGCTGGTCGGCGCGGCCGAGGTGACGAAGGTCCAGGACGACAACGACAAGAACAAGTCCTCGGTGAACACCAACCAGGTCGTGAACGCCACCGTCCTGGTGCCGTCCGACAGGTCGACCGCGGTCGCTGCCGCCGCGGCGGCGAAGAACCTCGTGCTGATCAAGCTGGCGCCGGGCACCAAGCCCGAGATCGCCCGCAGCGGGGGCCGCTGATGACGCTGGTCGCCCTGGCCAGCGCGAAGGGCTCGCCAGGGGTGACGACGGCGGCCACGGTGCTCAGCGCGCTGTGGCCGCGTCCGGTACTGCTCGCCGAGTGCGACCCGTCGGGCAGCGACGTCGTGGTGCGGATGACCGGGCCGGGCGGTGCGGCGCTGGACGCCGACCGCGGTCTGGTCAGCCTGGCCGCCGCGGGCCGCAAGGGCCTGGACGACCAGGTCATCCTGGCGCACACCCAGCAGCTCGACGGTGGCCTGGACGCGCTGGTCAGCGTGCGGGCGCCGGAGCAGATCGGCGGCATGGGCGGGCTGTGGACGCCGCTCGGCGCCGCGCTGAACAACATGCGCGGCATCGACGTGATCGCCGACTGCGGCCGCGTCGGCCCGGCGTCCCCGCAGCTGCCGATCGTCCAGGCCGCGCGGCTCGTCGTACTGGTCTGTACGGCGACCGGCTCGTCCGTGGCGCACCTGCGTGAGCGGCTGTCGGCGCTGACGCACCACGTCGACGCGCAGCTCGGCGTACTGGTCATCGCGGATCCGAAGCGGCGGGACGCGGTGAAGCAGGTCTGGGGTGTGCTGGACCAGATGTCGGTGCCGGTCCGGTACCGCTGGCACCTGGCCTGGGACCCGGCCGGCGCCGCGTTCTTCGAGGGCGAGGGCATCGGCCGGCTGGACCGCAGCAACCTGATCCGCACCGCTCGCAGCGTGGTCGCGGAGATGGCCGCGGTGGTGACGCCGGAGGCGCTGGTGCACGAGTTCGACATGGCCGAGGCGGCCTTCCCGTCACCCGACCCGGCACAGGTGGTGGACCGATGATCGACCAGGAGCTGGTGCGCAAGCTGCGGGTCCAGGTCGCCGAGCGGCTGAACGAGCAGCGCCGCCGCGACCAGGTGAACGGCGTACCGCCGATGAGCGCGGAGGACGAGCGGGAGTACGCGCGCTCGCTGATCGTGCAGGTGCTGGAGGACCACGCCCGCTACGAGGTCACCGAGGGGCGGACCCCGCCGACCCCCGACGACGACGCGCAGATCGCGCAGGCGATCCACTCCGCGCTGTTCGGTGTCGGCCGGCTGCAGCCGCTGATCGACGACCCGGACGTCGAGAACATCGACATCAACGGCTACGACCACGTGTTCGTCCAGTACGGCGACGGCCGCGAGGAGCAGCCCGGTCCGGTGGCGGAGAGCGACGACGAGCTGGTCGAGCTGATTCAGGTGCTTGCCGCGCACGCGGGCCTGAGCAGCCGGCCGTTCGACTCGGCGAACCCGCAGCTCGACCTGCGGCTGCCCGACGGATCCCGGTTGTCCGCGGTGATGGGCGTGACCGCCCGGCCGGTGGTGTCGATCCGGCGGGCCCGGCTGGGCAAGGTGTTCCTGGGCGACCTGGTCGCCAACGGCACCATGTCGGACGACATCGCGTCGTTCCTGCGAGCGGCCGTCACGGCGCGCAAGAACATCATGATCGCGGGCGCGACGAACGCCGGGAAGACCACGATGCTGCGTGCGCTGGCGAACGAGATCCCGCCGCACGAGCGGCTCGTCACCGTCGAGCGCTCGCTTGAGCTCGGCCTCGGCGAGTTCCCCGAGCTGCACCCGAACGTGGTGGCGTTCGAGGAGCGGCTGCCGAACTCCGAGGGCGTCGGCGAGATCACCATGGCCGACCTGGTACGACGCTCGCTGCGGATGAACCCGAGCCGGGTCATCGTCGGCGAGGTGCTCGGCGACGAGATCGTCACGATGCTGAACGCGATGAGCCAGGGCAACGACGGCTCGCTCTCGACGATCCACTCGAACAGCTCGATGGAGGTGTTCAACCGGATCAGCACGTACGCCATCCAGTCGCAGGAGCGGCTGCCGATGGAGGCGACGCAGATGCTGATCTCGGGCGCGCTGGACTTCGTCGTGTTCGCCCGCAAGCACAACGACTACGCCTCCGGCGGCCGGCTGAGCCGGTACATCGAGAGCATCCGCGAGGTGACCGGCTGGGACGGCCGGGTGCTGTCGAGCGAGGTCTTCGCGCCGGGTCCGGACGGCCGGGCCGCCGCGCACGCGCCGATCCAGTGCATCGAGGAGCTCGAGCACTACGGCTACCAGCCGCTCGTCCACGGACGCTGGGCCTGACATGAACCTGCGGACGATCGTCGCGCTGCTGTGCGGAGCCATGGTCGGTGGCGCGGTGGTGCTGCTGATCGTCGCGCTGCGCGACACGATCGCCGGCGCCGTCGGTCTCGAGCAGGCCATCCCGGCGACCGCGGTCAACGCGGCGCCGGCGATCAAGCCGAGCCTGAACCTGCTGGTCGACCGGCTGCGGATCCGCGAGCCGCTCCCGACCGCGCTGCTGCGGTTCGCCGACGACCTCAACGACCCGTCCGCCGACCTGATCTGCGCCGCCCTGGTGCTCAACGCGCGGCTCCGCGGGCCTGGTCTGCGCGAGGTGCTGACCGCCCTCGCGATGTCCGCTCGCGAGGAGCTCGACGTCCGGCACAAGGTGGCCGCCGAACGCCGGTCGACCCGCCGCAGCGTCCAGATCGTCGTCGCGATCACCCTGCTGGTGGCCGGCGGGCTGGTCCTGTTCAACCCGGGGTACGTCGCGCCGTACCGCAGTTTCGTCGGGCAGTTCGTGCTGCTGATCGTCGTACTGCTCTACAGCGCCGGGCTGTTCTGGCTGCGCAAGCTGGCCAGGATCGAGGTGCCGGACCGCTTCCTGGTCGGCAGGAAGGACGGCCGGGCCGCGCGGGTCGGCGATGACCGGATGGAGTCGATCGGATGACGCTCGCGCTGCTGTGCGGGGCCCTGGTGGGCGGCGGGGCGTACCTGCTGGTGCGGCTGCTGATGCGCCCGGCACCGACGGTCCGTACGACGATCGCCCGGATCGACGCCGGCCGGAGCGGGTACCGGTCGGTGACGGCGAGCGCGGCCGGGGAGCACCAGCTGGGTGGTCTTGACAGGCTGAAGGACACCCTCGGCCGGCGCCTGGAGGCGGAGGCGGCGAGCCGCGGCTGGCGCTTCGGTAGGCTTCGCAAGGACCTGGGCGTGATGAACCGGCCGTTCGCGACCATGCTCGCCACCAAGACGCTGTTCGCGGTCGGCGCCCTGATCCTGGTGCCGATGTGGTGGCTGATCGCGGCGATGGGCGGTATCCACCTGCCGGGCGCGGCGCCGTTCGTCGTCTCGGTGGCGGCGGCCGTCCTGGCGTTCTTCCTGCCGGACCTGGCGCTGCGTCAGGAGGCGGAGGCGCGCCGACGGGACTTCAGGCACGTGGTCGGCAGCTTCCTGGACCTGGTGGCCATGAACCTCGCCGGTGGGCGCGGTCTGCCGGAGGCGCTGATGACGGCGTCCACCATCGGCGACCACTGGGCGATGGCGCGGATCCGGCAGACGCTCGCGAACGCCCGGCTGATCGGCATCACGCCCTGGGACGCGATGGCCCAGCTCGGCGACGACATCGGCGTGGACGAGCTCCGCGACCTCGCGTCCGCGCTGGCGCTGGCCGGTGACGAGGGCGCGAAGATCCGTTCCTCCCTGCTGGCCCGCGCGGCCAGCCTCCGGGCCAAGGAACTGGCCGATGTCGAGGGCAAGGCGGGGGAGCGTTCGCAGGCGATGCTGGTGGCCCAGCTGCTCATGTGCGCGGCCTTCATGCTGTTCCTCGGGTTCCCCGCCGGGGCGATGATCCTGGCGTCCTGAGTGGGAGCCGGAGGGCGGGTACGACCCGTCGTACAGGGCATACTGATGCCGCTCGGACAACCTTGGAGGATTTCCTGATGACTCCCGAACTGCAGCTCATTCGCGTCATGTTCGGCTATGCCATCGCCCGTGCACGCACCGTGAAGTCCCGGACGAACAACCAGATCGGCGCTTCGGCGATCGAATGGGCGGTGATCGCGGGCATCGTGGTCACGCTCGCCATCGGCATCTCGGTCGTCGTCAAGGGTGTTGTCGACCGGCGCAAGCTCGAGATCAACCAGGGCTAGGAATTGCGCCGCCCATCGCGTCGGGGCGAGCGTGGTGCGAGCGTCCTCGAGCTGGCGATCATCGCGCCCACGCTGCTGACGATGATCTTCCTGTCCATCCAGACCGCCCTGTTCCTGTTCGGCCGGGCGGCTGCCCTGAACGCCGCCCAGCAAGGCGTGTCGGAGCTGCGGCAGATCCAGCCGCAGGTGTACTCGGACAGCCTGGCGGAGCGGGTCCGGCTGAACACCGAGACGTACGCCAGACGGATCGCCGGGAACTCGCTGCTCGGCGCGACGGCGACGTACGGCTACGACCCCGCGACGGGGATCGCGTCGATGACGGTGGAGGGGCGGACCGTGTCGCTCGTGCCCGGGCTGGAGCTGACGACCAAGCGCACCGCGACCGGGCAGATCGAGACGTTCGAGGCCGACAAGTGAGATACCGGGGGAGCCGCGGTGAGCGGGGGATGCTCGCCCTGGAGTTCGCCGTCCTGGCGCCCATCCTGCTGGTCCTGCTGCTGTTCCTGATGGCCTGCGGGCGCTACTTCCAGACCTCGTCGATCCTGGAGAACGCGGCCCGCGACGGCGCTCGCGCGGCCACCCAGGCGCGAACCGCGAACGGAGCCCAGGACGCGGTCGACGACGCCGTCTCGCGCGCGCTGAACCAGAAGGTGGCACCCTCCTGCGCGTCGTCCGTGAAGGGCGTCATCAGCAGCGCGGACTTCGCCGCCGGCACGCCGATCACCGTCGAGGTCAGCTGCACCATCGACTACCGCGACCTGGGACTGCTCGGGATGAGCAACGATGTCCCGATCTCCCGCAGCTTCACCTCGACCCTCGATGCCTACCGGGGCGTCCGATGAGGGTACGACGCTTCGAGCCGCGGCGGTTCGAGTACGGCGCGCTGAGCCCCGCCGTCGCCATCCTCGCCGTGATGATCTTCTGGCTCGCCGGCCTCGTCATCGACGGGGCCCGCCAGCTCAGCGCCCGCTCCCGCGCCATCGGCTACGCCCAGGAAGCCGCCCGCGCCGGCGCCTCCGGCCTGGATCTCAACCAGGACCAGGTCACGATCGACGTCAAGGACGCGGCGGAACGAGTCACTGAGTACTGCGCGACCATCGAGTCGTACGACGAAACCGTCACCCGGTGCGAGGCGACCCAGCTGGACACCGAGGCCATCGTGGTCGCCATTGAGCTACGCAACCCGACCACGTTCCTCGCCATGCTCGGCGTGCAGACGCTGGTAGCGAAGGGCGAGGGCGAGGCTCACGCGGAACAGGGAATCAACGAGGGCGACGAGAGCATCGCCGTCCCCTCGATCAGCATGCTGCCGACGGACCTGACGCCGACCGTCGACCCGCACCAGTCGGCCTCGTCGCCGACTTTCGATCCGGCCTGTCCCAGCCGGACGGTCACGCTCACCGAGACGACCACCACGCCGGTGCCTACGCCACCGCCGCCGAGCGAGCCAACGGCGACGCTCTCACCGACGATCACCGTCACCGTCACGACCCTCGCTCCCATGCCGCCGATCTGCACCCCGGACAGTACGGAGGTGCCGTAGACAGCCGTCGCTGACCCGTCAGATCGCTAGACTGATGCGGCGACTTGTGACGCTACGTGACATATGGAGGCAGTCTGTGACCAGGCGTCAGGGCTGGTTGGCCGGCGCGCTCGTCGCCGCGCTGACGCTGACCGCCGGCTGCGGCGGAAGCTCGTCGGCGGGCGGCAGCCCGACGCCGCTCGGCGACGACTCCGAGGCGGTGTCGTCGGCGACGCCTTCGCCCGAGCCCACGTCCAAGGCGACCCCGAAGCCTTCGGCGACTCCGTCGAAACCTGCTCCGGGCCGGCTGGTGATCGTGGCTCCTGGTCGGTTCGCGAGCAGCCCGGCGGTGAACGGCTTCACCGCCGCCGTGCAGGTCTTCTTCCGGGCTCGGATGGCTCACAACCCGAACCTGCTGCAGGGCTGGGCGACGTCGCTGTTCCGTTCCCACAACGACAACCTGATCGTGAACGCCAAGGCTGCCGGCCTGGTGATGCGGCCGCCCGGACGGATCGTCGTACGCGGGGTCCGCAAGGGGCCGGTCGCCAACACGACCATCGTCGACGTGTGCTTCGGGCCGTCCATGGCGTGGTATGACCCGAAGCGGAAGCGGTACACGAACGATCTGCCGAACGGCTCGCCGTACTCGATCGCGATGTACGGATCCGGGCCGCGCTGGCTGTTCTACGACGCCTACGACGGAAAGTTCAGCTGCTCGACCGTGAAGTATCCGAAGGGTTGACGCCGGAAGTGACTTACCGTCATGGTGCAACCTTTCGTTCGTCTCAACCGTCGAACCGGACGGTGCCGCCCACCGGCCGTGCAGGCCGCCGACAGGAAGGACCCGTGAAGGTGAGGAGCACGCGAGTCGCGCGCGCGGTCTGCGTCGCGCTGGTAGCGCTGTGTGCCGGCCTGACAGCGGTGACGACCGCGAACGCCGACGGCGGCACCGGCACGGGTACGCCGACGACCAACACCCCCGTGTACAACACCATCACGGACGGCGATCAGCGTTGCGCGGTGTACGCCAATGCTCGCGGGTTCGGCGCCTGGTGCGGCGGCTTCGGAACGAGCGCGACCGGCACGCCGCCCACCTGGCGGGAGCGGCTCAGGGCCCAGGACGGCTGGCCGTTCATCCACTGCCGCAGCTACGAGGTGCCACCGGGCTGGAGCCTTCCGGAGCCGCCGGAGGGCAAGACCTGGGTGTGGCGCGCGTACATCCGCGACTACAACCTGGACCGCGCTGACGGTGGCGAGAACGTACACCTGGAGTACGCGCTCGAGGCGGTGACTCCGCAGGAGAAGGCCGAGTGCCCCGAGCCTCCGCCGCCGTACATGGAGCAGTTCTGGAACAGCTTCTCGCGGTCCTACCCGACTCCGGTGCTCAACATCTCGCCGACCTACATCCCACGGGTGAACTCACCGGCGTTCTTCGCGCTGGGCATGGACGTCACGAAGAACCCGCCGGTCCCGTCGGACCGGGTCGAGACCTACAACAAGCTGTGGAACGGCGGCAAGAACTACTTCGCGATGAACGCCGTCGTGACCAGCATGAAGATCGATGCCGGCGACGGTTCGGCACCGTTCACCTGCCAGGTCGTGAACGAGGTGTACGACATGACCAAGCAGCCGGCGGAGCAGACGAACACCTGTAAGCACATCTTCACCCGGTCCAGCGCGAGCCAGCCGGACGGCATGTACGCCGTGCAGATCAGCGCGTTCTGGACCGTACAGATCTTCACCCCCGACCCCACCGATCCGACCCGTACGACGGGCACGTGGAAGCCGCTGGGGACGTTCGAGGTGAAGTCGGTGCAGAAGCTTCCGGTGCAAGAGGTGCAAGGGGTTGGCGGCGGTCGGTGACCGCGGCCCGTGGAGGGAAGACCGATGGTGAAGACGACTGAGCGACCCAGAGCGGCGCGGCTGCCTGCCGCGCGGCGGCGCAACCCGTTCGTGGACAAGCTGAAGGGTCTCGCGTCGCTGCTGACGGTGCTGGCGATCGTCGGCGGGGTGCCGTACCTGCTGGTGACGCTGTTCGGCGCGCCGTGGCCGTCGCAGATGCCGGACAAGGACTTCCTGTACAGCCAGCTGGACGCCACCGCGATCCTCAAGATGATCGCGGCCGTCATCTGGATCGCGTGGGCGCACTTCGTCCTCTGCCTGATCACCGAGGCGGTCGCGGAGTCCCGCGGCCGCGGCCTGTCCCCGCAGGTGCCGCTCGGCGGCGGCTCGCAGACGCTGGCGCGCCGGCTGATCTCGGGCATCGTGCTGCTGGCCGGCACCGCCAGTGCCACCGTTCCGGCCGCGCAGGCGATGGCGGCCCCGAGCATGTCGACCGAGCACGCGGTGACCAGCACGGTCAGCACCGGGGTGCAGAGCGGCGCGTTCCGGACCGAGGTCGAGCCCGCCAGCAAGGTCATCCCCGGCGTCACCGGGGTGCGGACCAACAACGACGGGAAGGGCCAGGTCGTCAAGTACACCGAGGTCCGCCCGCCGGAGGGCCGGAACTACGACTGCCTGTGGGACATCGCGGAGCGGTACCTGGGCGACGGCCGCCGCTACAAGGAGATCTACGACCTCAACAAGGGCAAGCTGCAGCCGGACGGCCGGCGGCTGACGAACCCCGACCTGATCATGCCGGGCTGGCAGGTCCGGCTGCCCGCGGACGCCAAGGGCGCGGGGGTGCGCACCGTCAAGGTGGCGATCGAGGACGGCAAGCCGCACACCGAGACCAGGCAGCACGCGAAGCAGCACGCGGACCCGAAGAAGGAGGTCGCGAAGCGCACCGCCGAGAAGCCGGCCGAGACCGAGGGCCGCTGGTTCGAGCAGGGCCTGGAGAAGCCGTCGAGCGTCCCGATCAGCCCCGCGACGGACGAGCCGGGCGCGACGCACGACAAACCGGGCACGCACGACACCGGCCACCCCGCCGGTGACGAGACCGGCGGCAATGGCCCGGTAGCCGAGGACGGCGGGTTCGGTCTCGCGACCGAGGTCGGCGTGTTCGGGTTCGGCGCCACGCTGCTCGCGGCGGGTCTGGCGCTGGCGCTCAAGCGGCGCCGCGGCTGGTCGCTGGGTCCCGGCCCGAACGCGGCCGAGAACCACCGTCGTACCGAGGTGGAGCTGCGGCTCGCCGCGGACATCCCGACGGCACGCTTCGTGGACAACTCGCTGCGCCAGCTCGGCGCGCTGCTGGCCCAGACGAACCAGCCACTGCCGGGTGTGGTGGCCGCGCTGGTCACCGACAAGGCGCTCACCCTGGTGCTCGCGCAGGGCGACGGCCACATCACCCCGCCGGCGCCGTGGCAGTCGCTGGAGGGTGGCGCGCGCTGGACGCTGCGCCGCGCCTACGCCCCGACGGAGCAGCTGACGGCGCCGCCGCCGTACCCGGCGCTGGTCACCGTGGGCAGCAACGCCGACGGCGCGATCGTGCTGGTCGACCTCGACCTGGCGCACGGGATCGCCAGCTTCGGCGGGGTCACCGAGCTGGCTCGCGACATGTCGGTCTCGCTGGCCGTCGAGCTGGCCACAAACCTGTGGTCCGAGGGCGTGCACGTGACGATGGTCGGCTTCGGCGACGACCTGTCCGACCTCGCGCCGGACCGGATGACGTACCGCTCCTCGCTGGCGCAGGCGCTGGAGGACATCAAGCACCGCGGCGACCACCAGGCCCGGACCTGCGAGTCGAACGGCTTCGAGTCGGTGACCCGCGCCCGGCTGGTGAAGCCGGATCCGGACCTGTGGGGCACCGAGGTCGTCGTACTGTCGGCGCCGCCGTCTCCGGAGGAGGCCGAGCAGCTCAACCGGCTCGCCGGGGACCCGCAGCGCAGCGTCGGCGCGATGGTCGTCGGCGACGTGCCGGTCGCGCCGTGGCGGTTCGTCGTCGACGAGAAGGGCCAGGCGGTCTGCCGCCTGATCGGCCTCGAGGTCGACGCCCACACCGTCACCCCCAGCCAGTACGCCGAGCTGGTGGGGCTGTTCCGAGCGGCCGAGTCCGAGTCCAGGCAGAAGGCGCGCGCCGCCGCCGACGTCCCGGCGTACCAGAACGTCAACGCCGACCTGAGCGTCGCCGCACCGGTCGAGATCGACCTGCTGGGCGAGCTGGAGATCGACGCGAGTGGTGAGATCGACCCGGGGCGCAAGGAGCTGGCGACGGAGATCGCGGTGTTCCTGGCCAGCCAGGACTACGGCGTGCACCCGAACGTGCTGGCCGGTGCGATCTGGCCGCGCGGGATCAGCCCCGAGCTGCGCGACGCCGCGCTCGAGCACACCCGCAACTGGCTCGGTCCGGACGCCGTGTACGCCGACGAGAACGGGCGCTGGACGCTCAACCGCTCGCTGGTGCGGGTCGACTGGGACGTGTTCCGTTCGCTGGTCGGCCAGGCGTCGACGATGGACGACGCCCGCGGGCCGCTGTCCACGGCGCTCGGCCTGGTGCACGGCCCGGCGTGGTCGAACCTGCCGGCCGGCCGGTACTCGTGGCTCGCTGCCTCCGGTATCGAGCGCCGGATGGCGGAGGCGGTCGTGGATGTCGCGCTGCGGCTGGCGGAGGCGAGCCTGCGGTACAACGACGGTGCGCTGGCGCGTCAGGCGCTGCAGACCGGGCTGGCGTTCAACCCGGCGTCGGAGGAGCTGTGGCGGGCGACGCTGCGGCTCGCCTCGCACTTCGGTGGCCAGAACGACCTCGGCACGGTGGCGGCCCAGATGTACTCCGCCATCCGCAAGCACGGCGGCCCCCGCGGCGCCGAAGCCGAGACCGACGCCCTGGTCGACGAGCTGCTCCCCGGCTACCGCCGCGCGGTCGCCTGATCTAGAGGGTGTCGGCGCCCCAGGTGTCGCACTCGGTGAGGTCGCCGGTTTCCATGCCGACGGTGAACCAGTGCTGGCGCTGTGCGGAGGTGCCGTGGGTGAAGGAGTCGGGAACGACCTCGCCCTGGGTCCTCCGCTGGATCTCGTCGTCGCCGACCGCGCGGGCGGCGTCCAGGCCGTTGGCGATGTCGTCCTCGCTGAGGTTCGTGATCAGCGGCTTGCCGTTCCTGCCCGCCACCCTCGTGGCGTGGTTCGTCCAGACACCGGCGAGGCAGTCGGCCTGCAGCTCGGAGCGGACCGAGTCGGAGTTCGGGCCCTCACGGGTGCGGATCCTGTCCAGGTAGCCGTACAGGTCCTGCACGTGGTGGCCGTACTCGTGCGCGACCACGTAGGCCTCGGCGAAATCGCCACCCTTGGCGCCGAGCTGGTCCTGCAACACCTGGAAGAAGTCGATGTCCAGGTAGACCTTCTGGTCACCCGGGCAGTAGAACGGCCCGACCGCGCTCGACGCCGTCCCGCATGCGGTGCTCGTCCGGCCGCTGAACACCTGCATCTTCGCCGGCGTGTACCGCGCACCGCGCCTCGGCAGTTCCTGCTTCCAGAAGTTCTGGATCGAGTTCTGGTAGATGACGAACCGGCAGTCCCGGTTCTGCTGCACGTCGGCGCCGGTCTTGCACCTGCTCAGGCTGCTGGAGCCGGTGTTCTGGACCTGCGGGCCACCGGTGTCGCCGGTGCCGCCGGGCAGGCCGCCGTTCAGCAGCAGGATGATGACGAGAAGGATGAGGCCCCCGACGCCTCCGCCCACCGGGAGACCGATCCGCCCACCGGGCAGCCCGCCGCCGCCGCTTCCACGGACGTCCTCGACATCGCTCGTATCGAGTTCGGCGTCGGGGTTGAATTCCACAGGCCGTAGACTAGTCCGCTGGCATGATCACCGCTTCCAATCTCGAGGTCCGCGTCGGGGCCAGACAGCTGCTTTCGCCTGCCTCGTTCCGGGTCGGACCCGGTGACAAGGTGGGCCTGGTCGGTCGCAACGGGGCCGGCAAGACCACGCTCACCAAGATCCTCGCGGGTGAGTCGCTGCCCGCGTCCGGGTCGGTGACCAAGTCCGGCGAGATCGGCTACCTGCCGCAGGATCCGCGCACCGGCGACCTCGACGTGCTGGCCCGGGACCGGATCCTCTCGGCTCGCGGTCTCGACGACGTGGTACGACGCCTGCGCGCGGCCGAGAAGGCGATGGCGAGCGCGGACGACGCGACCCGGGACAAGGCGATGCGCCGGTACGAGCGGGCCGAGGCGGACCTGCACGCCGCCGGCGGCTACGCGGCCGAGTCCGAGGCGGCCCGGATCGCCGCGAACCTGGCCCTGCCGGACCGGGTGCTGAGCCAACCGCTCCGCACGCTGTCGGGCGGTCAGCGCCGACGCGTCGAGCTGGCCCGGATCCTGTTCGCGCAGGCCGAGACGCTGCTGCTGGACGAGCCGACCAACCACCTGGACGCGGACTCGATCGTGTGGCTGCGCGACTTCCTCAAGTCGTACCCGGGCGGCGTGATCATGATCAGCCACGCCGTGAACCTGCTCGAGGAGACCGTCACCCGGGTGTTCCACCTGGACGCGAACCGGGCCGAGATCGACGTCTACAACGTCGGCTGGAAGGCGTACCTCACCCAGCGCGAGACCGACGAGCGGCGCCGCAAGCGCGAGCGGGCGAACGCGGAGAAGAAGGCGTCCCAGCTGGTCGACCAGGCGAACAAGATGCGCGCGAAGGCGACCAAGGCGACCGCCGCCCAGCAGATGCTGAAGCGCGCCGAGAGGCTGCTCGCCGGGCTCGAGGACGAGCGGATGTCCGACAAGGTCGCGAAGATCGCGTTCCCGAAGCCGGCACCGTGCGGCAAGACCCCGCTGATGGCGCGCGAGCTGTCCAAGTCGTACGGCTCGCTGGAGATCTTCACCGACGTCGACCTGGCGATCGACCGCGGCAGCCGGGTCGTCGTACTCGGCCTCAACGGCGCCGGCAAGACCACGCTGCTGCGGGTGCTGTCCGGCCTCGAGCAGCCCGACACCGGCCAGGTTGAGCCGGGCCACGGGCTGAAGCTCGGGTACTACGCCCAGGAGCACGAGACCCTGGACGTCGAGCGCACCGTGCTGCAGAACATGAAGTCGGCGGCGCCGGAGTTGGACGACACCGAGGCGCGCCGGGTGCTCGGCTCGTTCCTGTTCACCGGCGACGATGCGGACAAGCCCGCGAAGGTGCTGTCCGGCGGCGAGAAGACGCGGCTCGCGCTGGCGACGTTGGTGGTGTCGGCGGCGAACGTGCTGCTGCTCGACGAGCCGACCAACAACCTCGACCCGGCGTCCCGCTCCGAGGTGCTGAACGCGATCCGCTCGTACACCGGCGCGATCGTGCTGGTCACCCACGACGAGGGAGCGGTCGAGGCGCTCGAACCCGAGCGGGTGCTGCTCCTCCCGGACGGTGTGGAAGATCTCTGGACCGCCGACTACGCCGACCTGATCTCGCTCGCCTAAGCTACTGGCGGGTCACAAGCGGCCATCGGCGAACGGAGGAGACGTGGCGGAGCTCGGACTGCGGTTGACGGTCGACGGGACGGTCGCCCGGGTGGTGCTGGACCGGCCGGACGTGCGGAACGCGCAGACGCCGGCGATGTGGCTGGCGCTGGCCGAGTTCGGGGCGAGCCTGCCGGACGAGGTGCGCGTGGTGGTCGTGTCGGGGGAGGGCAAGTCGTTCTCCGCCGGGCTGGACCGGAACCTGATGGTGGGGGAGACGACCGAGCACGGCGAGCCGCTGATCACGCTCGGGTCGAAGGACACCGACGAGATCCACAAGACGATCGCGTCGTACCAGGCAGGGTTCTCCTGGCTGCGCGACCCGCGGTTCGTCAGCATCGCCGCCGTGCAGGGGCACGCGGTGGGCGCCGGGTTCCAGCTCGCGCTCGCGTGCGACATGCGGGTGGTGACGCCGGACGTGCAGTTCTCGATGCGCGAGCCGGCGCTCGGTCTGGTACCGGACCTTGGCGGGACGCAGCCGCTGGTGGACCTGGTCGGCTACAGCCGGGCGCTGGAGATCTGCGCCACCACGCGCTGGGTGCACGCCGAGGAGGCGGTCCAGACCGGCCTGGCCAACATCGTCGTACCGGCTGAGGAGCTGGAGGCGACGGTGGCGGACCTGACGGTGGCGCTGCAGTCGGCGGTGCCGAAGGCGGTGCGGGCGACCAAGGAGCTGCTGCTGGGGGCGTCGCGGCGCTCGTACGACGGGCAGCTGACGGCGGAGCACGAGGCGCAGGCCCGCCGGCTGAAGTCGCTTGTCAACGGCGAGGGCTGACAACCCCGGGCGGTCACAAGGGAACAAAGTCGCCCGCACCGGGTGTTCACTGGTGATGACGTCTCGTACGTCGTGACGCCGGGCGCGATCGTCCGCCCGGGTCGGGAGGAGCTCGATGGATCCGGGTATGCGCGGCATGGGCGCGATCGGCTGGCGCCGTCAGGACGCGTCCGTCGTACACCAGAAGCTGGCGAAGGGCACGCTGCGGCGGATCGCCGTGTTCGCGCGGCCCTACTCGCTGCACATCGCCGTGTTCCTGGTGCTCGTCGTGATCGGCGCGGTGCTGGTGATCGCGTCGCCGCTGCTGTTCAAGCGGATCGTCGACGACGGGATCGTGAAGGGCGACGCCGGGTTGGTGACCACGCTCGCCCTCATCGTGGCCCTGCTCGCGGTGTTCGAGGCGGTGCTCGGGCTCACCCAGCGCTGGTTCTCGGCCCGGATCGGTGAGGGGCTGATCTACGACCTGCGCACCAAGGTGTTCGGGCACGTCCAGCGGATGCCGATCGCGTTCTTCACCCGCACCCAGACCGGCGCGCTCGTCTCGCGGCTGAACAACGACGTGATCGGTGCGCAGCAGGCGTTCACGTCGACGCTGTCCGGCGTGGTGTCGAACATCATCAGCCTGATCCTCGTCGTCGGCGCGATGCTGGTGCTGTCCTGGCAGCTCACGGTGGTGGCGATCCTGCTGCTGCCGGTGTTCCTGCTGCCGGCGCGGCTGATGGGGCGCCGGCTGGCCGCGATGACCCGCGAGCAGATGACGCTGAACGCGGACATGTCGACCGCGATGACCGAGCGGTTCAGCGT
>WNGA01009211.1_pt1 | contig 18175 bp, 21 predicted proteins | sample 5400061 | NCBI WGS metagenome assembly WNGA01 (sample SAMN13153366, study PRJNA577476) | soil metagenome | isolation source: 100 cm soil or saprolite under grassland replicate 2 | place: USA:California | collected 2016-06-15 | reverse complement strand
GCCTGCCAAGCCGTCGGCGTCCGAGAGGTGTCCGCTCCGGCCAGGGTTACCGCGCCGTCGTGCTCAGGCGGCAGCGCGAGGGTCAGCGCGAAGTTCAGGGAGTCCGTCGTCGTTGGGAGTTCCTTCCCACGCCGACGATGGGGGAGAGGACTCGCAGGTGGCGTCGATGCCGAGAACACACCGATCGAATCGGTTTCGCCCAGCAACTCCCGCGACTACGCCGCGTTCGCGGAGTTGCTTGCCGGCCACCGCCACCTACGGGCACCAGGTCGGGCGAGACACGCGGGCGACAGAAACGGGCTCATGTCTGCCGCTCGTCAAGCGGATCCCGCCATGCGCTCCTCGATCGGGGGAGGCGCGGACCGCTCCCTAAAGTGCCGGCCGTGGACGCATCGGAGCTTCCGCGAGCGGTGGCCGCTTGCCGGGCGGTGGCCGCCGCATGCGGTCTGCGCGTCGATGACGCGGTCGTGCTGAATGATTCGAACCGGCTCGCGGTGCATCTTCGGCCGTGTGACGTACTCGCTCGTGTCGCGCCTCGCTCCCAGCAGAAAGGCGCCGAGTTCGAGGTCGAGGTCGCTCGGCGCCTTGCCGAGACCGGCGCCCCGCTGGCGATGCTCGATCCTCGGGTCGAGCCGCGCGTATACGAGCAGGACGACTTCGCGGTCACGCTGTGGACCTACTACGAACGCGTGCCGCCGCACGACATCGCGCCGGACGAGTACGCGAGCGCGCTCGAGCGGTTGCACACCGGCATGCGGCAGGCGGATCTGACCGGCGACTGGCTGCCGCACTTCATGGATCGAGTCGACGAGGCGCAGTGCCTGGTCGATGACCCCACCAACAACCCTGAGATCGCCGGCGCCGATCGTGAGCTGCTCGGCACGACGTTGAGAACGATGAGGCGCGCGATCATCGACCGAGGTGCATCCGAGCAGCTGCTGCACGGCGAGCCGCATCCGGGCAACGTGCTCAGGACGAGGGGCGGGCTGCTGTTCGTCGACCTCGAGACGTGCTGCCGCGGGCCCATCGAGTTCGACATCGCCCATGCGACCATCAACGCGAGCGGGCCGCCGATCGAGGTCGGCGCGCACTATGCCGGCGCCGATCAATCGTTGGTCCGCGAGTGCTGGATTCTCATGCTGGCCATGGTCACCGCGTGGCGCTGCGAGCCGGGTGACGATCTCCCGAACGGCTGCGCCATGGCCATCGACTGGATCCGTCAGCTGCGCGCCGCGCTCGACCCATGAGCGATGCTCGCTGGACGCCGCACGAAACAGCCGGATCCAGGCGGCCGTCCCCTGGCGGTCAACTCGATGTCGACGTCGCGCTATCGGGAGCGGCACTCGACTTCCGGCGCAAGTCCTATACATCGAATCCACTTGATACATCGATTCTGCTTGATGTACACTCCGTGAGTGCCGTCCGCCATCGAAGCTCACCAGGGTGTGGGAGCGACGCAGCCGCCGGAGATTCTTGGGTTGCTCAGCGATCCGCTGCGATGGCAGCTGGTCGTCGAGCTCGGTCGTAGCGATCGCCGTGTCGGCGAGCTCGTGCAGCTGGTCGGGAGGCCGCAGAACCTGGTCTCCTACCACTTGGCGGAGCTCCGACACGCCGGGATCGTGATCGCCCGCCGCAGCTCGGCCGACGGACGGGACGTCTACTACCGGGCCGATCTGTTCCGCTGCCGGGACCTTCTCGGCGAAGCCGGGCTGTCGCTCCATCCCGGGCTCTCGCTCGCGCCGACGCCGCGGGACGAGGTCGTGCCGCGGCGGGCTCGACCGCGGCTGCTGTTCCTGTGCACCGGCAACAGCGCCCGCTCCCAGATCGCCGAAGCCCTCGTCGAACACCGATCGGCGGGCACCGTCGAGGCCCGCAGCGCGGGCAGCCATCCCAAGCCGCTGCACCCGAACGCCGTGCGGGTGATGGCGGAGCGCGGTGTCGACATCGCCGGTCGCCCCACGAAGTCGCTCACCCGCTTCGCGCGGACCCGGTTCGACCGGGTCATCACCCTCTGCGACAAGGTGCGCGAGGTCTGCCCGGAGTTCCCGGGGTTACCGATCGCCGCGCACTGGAGCATCGCCGACCCCGCCGCCGCGGGCGACAGCGACGAGGCGACGTACCCGGCGTTTCAACGCGTCGCCGACGAGATCGAGGGCCGGGTGGCGCTGTTGCTTGCTGACCTCAGGGCCCGACCGTTGGAAAGGGCCCACCATGGCTGACGCGGACATCGTGAACGTGCGCTATCTGGTGGACGACGTCGCCGGCTGCGTCGACTTCTACGCCCGCCACTTCGGCTTCACCGTCGGCATCTCGAGTCCGGCGTTCGCGGATGTCACTCGAGACGCGACAGCTCGGCTCGGCCCCGACCTCGGTGTCAGGTTCGGCGAGTGAGAAGCGCGACCGGCGAAACGACGTCGACCGACCGCCTCATCGGCTGGGGAAGTGTTTGGTTCACCACGGTCGCCATGTGGGCGATCTTCCTCCAGTCGGTTACCGCTGGACGCATCCTTTCCGGCGACGACTGGGCTCGGACGACGCCCCGTGCGACCGCCGGGCTCTTGTCCCTGGCCATTCTCGCGGCGGGTCTCGCGGCACTTGTCGTCTTGCGTGAGCGCACCGGCGGCCGGCGCATGGCCATGGTTCTCATTGCCCGCCCGGTCGAGCCCGGGTCCCGTTCTGTGGGCAATTTGCTACCGATGGCGTCGCAAATTGCCCACAGAACGACTGGGGTGGTTCTCGCTGTCGCCGGTGTTGGGGCTGACGTTTCGGATCGTCGACTGGCCCGCGGCCACAGGCGACAGCGACGAGGCGACGTACCCGGCGTTCGAACACGTCGCCGACGAGATCGAGGGCCGGGTGGCGCCGTTGCTTGCTGACCTCCGAACCCGACAAGTGGAAAGGACCCACCATGGTTGATGCCGAGATCGTGAACGTGCGCTATCTGGTCGACGACGTCGCTGCGTCGGTCGACTTCTACACCAGCCACTTCGGCTTCACCGTCGGCATCTCGAGTCCGGCGTTCGCGGATGTCACTCGAGGGAACCTGCGGCTCCTGCTGTCCGGTCCGCACAGCTCGGCCGGCAGGGCGATGACCGATGGGGAACGACCGGGCCCGGGAGGTTGGAACCGCATCCATCTCATCGTCGATGACCTCGACCGCGAAATCGCCCGCCTCACCGAGGAGGGGGTTCGGTTCCGCAACGAGGTCGTGACCGGTCCCGGCGGCGCGCAAGTCCTCGCCGTGGACCCCTCGGGGAACTTCATCGAGCTGTTCCAACCGGCCGCCTCGTGAGCGGGCGAGGCATGTTTCGCAGACTCGGCTGGTGGTGCCACGACCGACGCCGGCTCGTCGTCGTCCTGTGGATCGCCGCGCTGTTCGTCGGCAACGGCGTCGCCGGGCGAATCGGCGACGCCTACCGACAGGAGGTCTCGCTCGGCGGCTTCGAGTCGACCGACGGTTTCGCGCTCGAGAAGTCAGCGTTCGCTGACGGCAGCGGCTCACCGCAAACCGGCCAGATCGTCTTCGAAGCCGAACGAGGCGTGAACGACCCCGAGGTTCGCGCCGCGATGGGGGCGATGCTCGCCGAGGCCGCCACCATCGACGGTGTCAGCGCCGTGCAGAGCCCATACGCACCGGGCGGGCAGTTCCAGATCTCCGCTCGGGGCGGCGCCGCCGGGCGGATCGCTTACGCCACCGTCAACCTGCCCGAGGACATCGACCGCAGCCGTGCCAGTGAGATCGGCGACGAGCTGCGGGATCTGATCCCCCGCGATGTGGAGGGCCTGCGGGTCGAGCTCGGCGGCCGTTTGTTCGCGGAGTTCGAACAGCCGTCGTCCGAGCTGTTCGGCCTCGCCTTCGCCATCGTGATCCTCATCGTGGCCTTCGGGTCCGTGCTGGCGATGGGCCTGCCGGTTGGCGTCGCCCTGTTCGGCATCGGTCTAGGCGGCCCGCTCATAATTCTCGCCAGCCATCTGATGGAGGTGCCGGACTTCGCGCCGACCGTCGGTCTCCTCATCGGCCTCGGGGTCGGCATCGACTACGCCCTTCTGATCGTCACCCGCTACCGCGAGCAACGTCACGCCGGACACGACGCCCGCGCCGCGATCGGCATCGCCATGGACACCGCTGGTCGTGCCGTCGTCTTCGCCGGCGCGACGGTGGTGATTTCGCTGCTGGGCATGCTGCTCATGGGCATCGGCTTCGTCGGCGGCATGGGCATCGCCGCGTCGCTCACCGTCGCGGTCACCGTCGCCGCGTCCGTCACGCTGCTCCCCGCGCTGCTCGGGTTCGCCGGCGACAACATCGAGCGCACCAAATGGCGAGGGCTGATCGCCGCCGGCTGCAGCGCGGTCGCGCTCGTCGGCGCCGGCCTCGCGCTCCCCGCGCTCGTCGGGCTCGGCCTCGCGCTCGCCGCGCTGACCATCGTCGTCGGGTTCTTCGTCACGCCGCTACGACGCGACGTGCAGCACCGCCCGCCCCGGCCGAGACCCGAGACGCTCGCCTTCCGCTGGAGCCGTGTCGTCCAGCACCGCCCGTGGACGTCGGCCCTCGGTGCCGGCGCGCTCCTGCTCGTCCTCGCACTGCCGGTCCTCAACCTGCGCCTGGGCTACGCCGACGAGAGCAACTTCGCCGACGACACCACCACCAAGCGGGCCTACGACCTCACCGTCGAGGGGTTCGGCAAAGGATCGACGGGGCCGCTCTATCTCGTCGCGCCCGTCCGCGGGAACGACGACGTCGCCGCGCTCGCGCCCGTGAACGACGCCGTCGCCGCCGATCCCGAGGTCGAATCGATCGTCGGCCCCCAGCCCAACGACCCCGCCAACCCGACGGCCGTCCGCTGGCTCGTCACCCCCACGAGTGGACCCCAGGACGAAGCGACGACGCAGCTCGTCAACCGGCTCCGCGAGGACGTCCTTCCTGCCGTCGAGGAGTCCGCCGGCGTTGATGTGCTCGTAACCGGCCGCGTGGCGGCCAACGTCGACATGTCCGCATACATGGCTGAGCGGACGCCGATCTTCTTCGGCGCGGTGCTGGCAGTGTCGTTCCTGTTGTTGATGGTCGTCTTCCGATCGCCGCTGGTGCCGCTCAAAGCGGTGATCATGAACCTGCTGTCGATCGGCGCCGCCTACGGCGTGATCGTCGCCCTGTTCCAATGGGGCTGGCTCAGCGACCTCACCGGCGTCCAGCCCGGGCCGATCGAGATCTGGGTGCCGATGATGCTGTTCGCGATCGTCTTCGGCCTCTCCATGGACTACGAGGTCTTCCTCCTGTCACGCGTCCGCGAGGAATGGCACCGCACCGGCGACAGTCGCGCCTCAGTCGCCGACGGTCTCGCGGCCACGGCCAAGGTCATCACCGCCGCCGCCGCGATCATGGTCGTGGTCTTCGGCAGCTTCATGCTCGAGTTCGAGCGGGCGATCAAGATGATCGGCACCGGGCTCGCCACCGCGGTCCTCTTCGACGCCACGATCGTCCGGATGGTTCTGGTGCCCGCCACCATGGAGCTCCTCGGCGACCGCAACTGGTGGCTTCCCCGCTGGCTCGACCGCCACCTCCCGAACCTCGACGTCGAGGGTCACACCACTCCCACGGCCCAGAGCGACGACCACGCCCGACCGGACGCCGTCCCGGTGCCAGTGGGGGTCGAATGACACCGGGCCACTACCAGCCGAGCGGAACCGGAACCGACCGAGGGCGATGGGCCGAGTTGACCGGCAACCCGAGTCCAACGGAGGATCCCCGACCCCGAGCTGGAAGACGACAGCGACGAAGCGGCCTACCCGGCGATCGAACGAACGGCACGCAAGCTCGATCCGCGAACTTGGCCTCCTCGTCCACGAGGTCCACAGCGAGCCCCACGGCGTTGCTCAAGGCATCGATCGCGACGACGCTTGCATGGCTTCGTAGAGCCTGATCGTCGGGTCCGTCGTAGCCGGGCGTCCGGCACGGATCCCTCGTTCGTCAGCGCGAGCGACGACGACCTGTGAGGTACAGGGGCAGGGCGACGATCCAAAGTATGAGGCACGCGAGGAGCCAGGCCTCCGGTGTCTCGATTCGGAGGTTGCCGACGACGAGAACGACAGGTTCACCGGCGTCTCGTTGGCGCGCTGCGTCGAGGTAGACCCAAACATCGCTCGCGAGCACGACGAGCAGGATCACGACCACCGGCACGAAGCCCGCGGGCGCAGCCGTACCGACTTGAGCGGACACGACCACATCGTGACACCGCGTCACGTCGCTGTCGGAGAAGGTCCGTTCCCGTTACACTGCGGCGGAATGCAAGGTCGGGCAAGGCCAGTCCCAGAGCCGGCGGTCGCGGACGCTGCGTCGAGGGATTGTCGCCGCGCTGTTCGGATCGTGCCCGAGTTCTTGCACGACGCAGGTCTCTGAGTCGCCGTCGACTCGCACGCTGCCGGTGTCGGGATTCGAGGTCATGCCAGTGGGTGTGGGAGGCGGCGAAGCCCGCCGACCAACCCCCGAGCGTGGCTGCGGCATCAACCGGAAGCCCCGGCAACGAGCCGACTTGCCGGTCAGGACCGTGTGAGTGCGGCGACCCCGTCGAGTCGGGCGAGCTTGTGCGGGTTGCGGATCGCGTAGATGCGGGTGATGCGACCGTTCTCGACGGCGAGGCTCACTGCGGTGTCGACCTGACCGCGGACGTCGAGCCGGATGGCGGGTGACCCGTTGAGCCAGGTGGCCTTTGCGTGGAAGTCCGCCGAGCGGAGACCCGCGAGCAGGAGCCCGGCCACCCGTTCCGCACCTTCGATCGGACGGCGAGCGGCGGGGACCAAGCCGCCTCCGTCGGCAACGACGACGACGTCGGGGGCGAGGACGTCGAGGAGGCTTTGCAGGTCGCCGTGTCGGATGGCGGCGAGGAGTCGGTCCACGGCCTCCTGTTGCTCGGTCGTGCTGACCGGCATCCGCGGGCGCCGAGCGGCGACGTGATCGCGTGCCCGGTGGGCGATCTGGCGGACGGCGGCGGGTGACTTGCCGACCGCTTCCGCGATCTCGTCGTAGGGGGTCTCGAACACCTCGCGAAGCACGAACACGGCACGCTCTGCCGGACCGAGGGTCTCGAGCACGGTGAGCATCGCGATCGACAGGCTCTCGGCGAGCTCGACGTCGGCGGCGACGTCGGGTGCCGTCAGCAGCGGCTCCGGCAGCCATTCGCCGACGTAGTCCTCGCGCCGTCGCGCCAGGGTCCGCAGCCGGTTCAGCGCCTGCCGGGTGACGATGCGGACCAGATAGGCGCGCGGGTCGCGCACGGCCGCGTGGTCGACGTCGGCCCACCGCAGCCACGTCTCCTGGACGACATCTTCGGCGTCGGAGGCGGAGCCGAGCATCTCGTAGGCGACGGTGAACAGCAGGCTGCGGTGGCGCGCGAACACGTCCTCGGTCATGCCGACGTCGCGTACCCGGCCGAGGGTTGGGCCAGCGGCACCGTGCACGCCTTGGAGAAACCTTGGGCCTCGATCCCCAGCGCCGTGTTGCACCTCGTGGTCAGGTTCGCAAACGCCACCGAGGCCGTGAGCTCCACCATGGCCGGCGCGCCGAGCTGCTCGAGCAGCCGGGCGAACAGCTCGTCGGTCACCCGCGGGGGCGTCTCGCTCATCGCCTCGGCGTACTCCATGACGTCACGCTCGAGCGACGTGAACACCGGCGACTCGCGCCATCGGGGCACCTCGCTGGCCTTGGCCTCGTCCAGTCCCTCGTTGTGGGACTGGAAGTAGTTGAGGTCGAGGCACCACGAGCAGCCGACCAGCGCGGCGACCGCCATGTGGGCGAACGACTTCAGGTTGGGATCGAGCTGGTCCCACTTCTGGATCTTGCGGCCGAACCCGTAGGTGCTGGTGAGCACCGCTCGGTTGTGCCACATCACCTCGGCCGGCTCGGGGACGTCACCGAGCAGCTTCCGGCTGACTCGCTTCAAGAGGTACCCGTACAAGCCGGTGATCTCCGCCTTGGGAATGCGGGTAGTGCTGGACATGCGTCCTCCTCGTGTCGATCATCGACATGAAGACACCGCCCGGGCCCAGCATGTGACAGCCACTGGTCTTGGCCACCCAGGTCCCGTCGGGGCCCGCCGGTGCGATCCCTACGGTCCCGTCGCCGCAGACAGCCATCCACGACGGACCTCGCCGTCGAGGTCGACGCTCCGATCCTCTTGCAGGAGCGCCAAACCGCTGCTCGGCGCGGCGAAGGTTGATTGAAGCTCAGAGCTCGGTCCGCGTCGCGTCATAGATGTCGAGCGCGGGCGGCTCAGTCGCAAGGTCGCGGACGGACTTGGCGAAGGCCACGGACGCGGCCAGTCGGAAGTGCGCTGCGAGCGCATCGCGGTCAAGCCAGTGCTCGAGAAACACAACGCGGTTCGCGTCCTCGACGTCCTGGTGCACCGAATGCAGGAGACAACCCGCTTCAAGCCGCGAGCGGTGCACGTGCTCGAGGCTGAGATGAAGCACCTCCTGTAGCGCCTCCGGGCGGGCTCTCACACTGCCGGTAACGATGATCATTCCGCCTTCTACATCACAGCCGTCCGCGACGTGGTCCGACCCTGTCGAGCGGACATGTCGTTGTGAAACCATCGCAGAGTCGTCGAGGACCACGTCGGCCATCTGGCGACCGCGGGCTCGACGTGCTGGTGCTTCGGGGTCAGCCGGAGGTGCGCTCGGGCGCATGCCAGGGGTTCGCCCGCGCCGGTACGGCAGTGGGCTCGTCCTGCGCCAGGTGGCTGTCGGCGAGATCGGGCCGCGACGGCGCGCGCGAGCAGGACAGGCGAGTGCAACAACGATACGAACGCCCGTACCGGTACGCACAACGGAGCGTGGAGGGAGGTGACCAGTTCCGGTTGCCTATGCTGACCTGCAAAGCGTCCGCGAGGCCTGGGCGTTCCTAGACACGAGCCCGAGCCGCGACACCACCGATCGGGGGGAGCATGGGCGTGACGGTTCGGATCGAGTCGGGCCACCTCGAAGGCGGGCTGGATGGGGGTGTCCATGCCTACAAGGGCATCCCCTACGCCGCGGCACCGGTGGGCGCCTTGCGGTTGCGCCCCCCCGTGCGACCGTCTCCATGGGACGGCGTCCGCGACGCAGGCCACTACGGCGTGGTCGCCATCCAACAGCCGATGCCCGGCATCTTCGGCGAGCTCGGCACGCCGCAGAACCCCGCCGGCGACGACTGCCTGAACCTCAACGTCTGGACACCGGCGCCCGGCGCCACGGGCTTGCCGGTGCTGGTGTGGATCCACGGAGGCGCGTTCTACGCAGGCAGCGGGATCGATGATGTCTACAACGGATCGGTCTTCGCCCGTGACGGTGTCGTCACCGTCACGCTCAACTATCGGCTGGGAGTGCAGGGCTTTTGGCACCTCGACGAGTACTTCCCGCAGCTCGCCGGCTCCGGCAATCTCGGCATGCTCGACCAGATCGCTGCCCTCGAATGGGTTCAGGAGAACATCGGAGTGTTCGGTGGAGACCCCGATCGGGTCACGCTCGCCGGCGAGTCAGCCGGGGGCATGAGCGTCGCGACGCTTATGGCCATGCCGCGCGCCCGGGGTCTGTTCCGACGCGCCATCCCGCAGAGCGGCGCCGGCCACAACGGCATCAGTGCGCCGACCGCCACAATGATCGCCGGTCACATGCTCGAGCATCTCGGCGTGAAGCGGGGGGACCTCGACGCCCTCGCCCGGGTGACCAGCGTCGAGATGCTCGACGCTCAGAGCAAACTCAACGACGAGTTGGCGACGACCCGTGACGGGGGCCGCTTCGGCGAGGCCGCGGCATCGGCCATGGCGTTCCAGCCGACCTATGGGACCGAGCTCTTGCCGGCTCGTCCCGTGGACGCGGTCCGCGACGGTTCAGCAGCGGACATCGCCATGATGATCGGGACGACCAAGGAGGAAGCGCTCATCTTCCTGGTGGACCTGAAGGACATTTTCAACGAGGAGCTCGTCGACGCGACCATGGACGCGACGTTCGGAGCCGCCGGCAAGAGCGGCGCGGCCGCCCTCGATGTGTACCGATCCAACCGCCCCGGCGCCGCCCACCACGAACTGGTCGCCGCTGTGGAGACCGACCGGATGTTCACCGCACCGGCCATCCGGTTCGCCGACGCCCAGGTCGCCAACAACCGGGATGTCTGGCGCTACCGTTTCGATTGGCGGAATCCCACGCGTGGCGCGAGCTTCGGCGCCCACCACTTTCTCGAGGTGCCGTTCGCCTTCGACCAGCTCGACACCCCCCAAGCGAAGGCCTTCCTGGGCGACGCGCCGCCACAAGAACTGGCGGCCGCCACCCACGGAGCATGGGTGGCATTCGCTTCCAATGGTGACCCCAACCATTCGCCGCTTCCCTATTGGCCGAGGTACGAGCCGACGAAACGACCGACCATGCTGTTCAACGAACAGTGCCGTGTGGAGGTCGACCCGGCTGGGGGCGAGCTCGCACTGTGGGACGGCGTCGTCTGAGCGAGGTGGGATGCCCGACGCCCTACGCGATCGAGTACGGAGGAGCGTTCAACTTCCCGACCCCACCAGACGACGTCTGGTCGGGGATCGAGCACCTCGAGCGTTTCGAGACCTGGTGGAGCTGGCTGAGGGAATTTTGCGTCGAAGGACCGGGACTGGAGGCAGGCACCGTCCTTCGCGGGGTCGTGATCCCGCCTCTGCCATACCGCATGCGCATTCGAGTCGCGCTCCTGGAATGTGTCCGGCCCCGGCGAATCGAGGCTGCTGTTCATGGCGATCTCGAAGGCCACGCCCGGCTCGTCCTGGAACCTCAGGGCGACGGCACGCGAGTCGACGTGACCTGGACCATCGAGATGATGCAGCTCCCGATGCGGGTCGCCGCTCGACTGGCGCCCCGTTTGCTTCGGTGGGGCCACGACCGGGTGGTCGAGTCGACCGTCGCCTCCTTCCGCAGCCGACTTCGCGACGTTCGGCGGGACGAGGATCAGTGAAGCCGGGCGACCGCGAGCGCTATCGCCAGGGTCACCGTGCTCCACGACAGCGCGCGGAGCGCTCGCTCCAGCGGCTCGAGTAGCACCCGATCGCTCAGCTCGAGCACGGTCCCGTCATCCATCGCGAGTGCGCCCTCGACTCGCGTGACCCGGCGGCGCACGAGTCGCGCCGGCGTACTCAGGGAGCGCTGCGCGTACGAGAGCGCGAACGCAGCCACGCCGCCCAGTAGCCCGACGAGGTCGATGCGCCCTGCCTGCGCGAAATAGCCCGTGAGCACGGGGAACGTGCCCCACGCAAACGCAAACGCGCGATCGGTGTGCAGACGGCCCCCGAAGACTTCGAGGTTGTAGCCCACGACCAGGACCGGGCCGACGACGATGAAGGCCACGAGCCCCGGGCCAACCCTCGTCAGACCGATCAGACCCAGGACAACTGCACCGGTGAGCCCGGCGCCCGCTGCCAACCAGAGCGCGGCATCGGGGATGCGAGTTCGGAGGGGATGACCGTGGACCTCGTCGAGCGCGTGCGCCGCGACACCCACCGCACAGAAGAACGCCAGCACCGTCCCGACGAGGCGGAGAGCGTCGGTGTGGGGCGCGAGGCATGCACCGATGACCACGTAGGCGAGGTGCCAGGCGGTGTAGGGAGGGTGGAGGAGCGTCCACCAGTCCCGCCATCCGCCGGGAGCGGCGGCATAGAACGCAGGCGGGGTCTCTCGCTCAGCCACGCTTGCATCCCCACATCACCACCCCGCCGCCGAGGCTCATGAGTCGAACCGCGACGTCGACGAAACCGGCCTCGTGCCACATCGCAACCGTCGCCGGCAACGGATGGCGCCGGTAGTGCTCCGAGATGCTCGGACCCAAGAAACGCCCAACCCTGAACCAAGCGCGTCCGGCCAGGGCACCAGCCGCCGGCAGAACGCCCCGCGTGTACAACCACCACCACGCCCGCCAGAAGCGGTTGGGCGGCACGCAGAACTCGAGGCTGGCGATCGGAGCGCCGGGCTTCAGCACGCGAGCCAGTTCGGCGAGAGTGGCTTCGGGTTCAGCCACGTATCGCAGGAGGTAGGTGAACGTGAGGGCGTCGAAAGCCTCGTCCGGGAAGGGCAGCTGTTCGGCCCGTCCCGCGGTGAGTAGGACCCGGTCGCCTCGCTGATCCCGGGCGAGGTTCTCCCGGCCGCGGCGAAGCATGGCCTCGGTCAGGTCGACACCGACCACGCGACCCGGCGTGCGCTCGGCGAGTTGGATGGCGACCCCGGCGGTGCCAGTGGCGACATCGAGGACGCGCCTGGGAGCGGCCGGGACGATGTGGTCGACCATCTCACGCCGCCAGTGTCGGTTCTGGCCGAGCGAGAGGATCTCCTCGAGCAGGTCGTAGCGCTTCGGGAGGCCAGTGAAGAGCTCCCGGGCGAAGCGGTTGTTGGGATCCATCAGCCGCTCGCTCGCCGGTGCCGACCCCGGGGTGCGTGCCGAGGGCACGGGCGTACAGTAACGCCTCGATCCGGAGGAAGGCCGTGCCCGGGAAGCGCTTCGACGTCCTGGTGGTAGGGGCTGGGCCAGCGGGAAGTGTGGCCGCGCTGGTCCTGGCCCGAGGCGGCGCCCGCGTGGCGCTCGTCGACAAGTCCACCTTTCCGCGCGACAAGGCCTGCGGCGATTTCGTGGGGCCGCGAGGGGTGCAACTCCTCGCCGATCTGGGGCTCGAGGTCTCCGGCGCCGCCACGGTCGGCGACATGGTCGTAGTGGGCCCGACCGGACGGAGGGTGCGGCTCCCCTGCTATCCGGGCACCAGCTATCCCGGGTATGCGATTGCGTCGCCTCGTGCCAGCCTGGACGCGACGCTGCACGAAGCGGCGGTCTCTGCTGGAGCCATGCCGTTCGTCGGCCGGGCCGCAGAGCCGCTCTTACGTGACCTTCGTCTCGACGGCTTCGTGCTGTCGAGCGGCGAGCGCTTGTCTGCCGACGTCGTGATCGGGGCGGATGGGGCCTCCAGCAGGGTCGCGGAGCTCGCCGGACTCGTGGACCGGAGCCGGGTGCTGTGGGGGTTCGCCCTTCGCTCCTACGTCGATGACCCCGTGCAGCTACCCCACATCGTCTTGTGGGAGCCGACCGCCTGGCGCGGCTTCCCGGGCTACGGATGGCTGTTCCCCGGGGTCGGTGGCCGAGCGAACGTTGGCCTCGGCCTCGGTGTCCTCTCCGATCGCACCGCGGGCGCGCGGGCGGCCCGGCACTTCGATGCGTTCCTAGCGCATCTGCAACGTCTCGGGGTGCTCGATGGCAGGGGAACGCCGGCCTCGATGTCGAATCGCCTGGGCGGGTGGCTCAAGCTGGTCGTCGGCGACGCGGCCGGCTTGATCAACCCGCTTCAGGGCGAGGGCATCTCGCAGGCCATGCGAAGCGGCCGCGCTGCGGCGGAGGCTGTGCTCGCCGAGCCAGCCGCGCCAGCGATGCATTACCGCGCCTGGATCGAGTCGACATACAGCCCCTTCCTGTCGGTCGCCGCTCCCGCGCATGGCGCGCTGCTGCCTCGTCCGAGAGTCACTGCCGCTGTGGGTCGGCTTCTCACGGCACCAGGCGTGGGAAGGGTGATCGCCGGCGGCTGGTCGATCTTCTGGAACGACCTGCTGGACGGAGCCGTCCAGCGCCCGGCCCGTACCGTCGCATCCACGGTTGCTCATGTCGGCGGCGCGGCGATGGCCCCGAGCCGCATCGGTCGATGGTTCGCCCGGGAGGCTTCAACCGGTGTGCGCAAGGAGCTTCGACACCCGCTCCAAACCTTCCAGCGGCTCGATGTTGGTTCGAGCTCCAGCGTCTCGCCGCCGTGCCCGCCGGACTCGAGCACCGCCGCGCGGCGAGGAACGGCCCGAGGACGTCATCGGGCCGTTCCTTGACCTGCTCGCCGAATTGCCGTGGGCACGGTCCGGCGCCGATCGTTCGCTCCGAGCGCGGCCCCGCCAGCAAGGGCGGGACAGCTGGTCAGCTGCTCTGACGGCTCGGTCGGTTCACGATCTCCTTCCGGGCCGCCGTCAGGAGCTGAAGGTGGCGACGGCCGAGGCACAGCCGACGCCTCGAATCCAGACGTTTTGGGTCCCGTCGACGTCAGGTGCGATGTCGTCGGCGGAGACGATCATCCCTGCGGTGAAGGACTCGTCGACACCGTCGCCGGCGCGGTAGAGGTCCGCCAGGAGCACCGACGGCGAGTCTTGCGGCGGGTCCCGCGGTTGTCGGGTGCACTGAGGGCCGTCGCGCCGCGCGCGCTCGAGCGGAAGGGCGGAGCCTTTCCGCTCGGTCCGGCGGTGTCGACCTTCGGTCGACTCGAACGGCTCGCCGCCGGTGCCGCCGGTCGACCGGCGAAGCCGGCTCGACCAGCAGGTGGGGGGCTCCGGCGGGAGCCTCCGCCCCCCCACGTCCCCCGCACGGCTGGCGCCCCACCATGACAACTCAGGGCCTATCCGCGCAGCCTCCAACTCCTAGAGCCGGATCTCCTCGCCCTCCGGTGGCTTGTCGAGTTCGCATCCCCGGTGGCCATAGGGGAATACCCACCGGAAGGTGCTTAGCCCCGGTCGCTTGCACCAGCACGACGGATCGCAGCCACACTCGACCGCGCCCATCTCTTCGACGAACCGACCGATGATCGCGAAGAGCAGATAGACGCCGACGGCACGGGCGACGAAGCGCTTCATGATCACACGCTACGCCCGCTCACAGGGTCGGAGCCGATGAGGTGGCAGACCCGACTGGCACCGATACCGGTCAGCCCGGGGTAGGTGAGGGAGTTGGCGGAGTCGCCGGTGACATCGCGGAAGCGCCGGATCGCCTCGTGGGCGCGCCCGGTGGCGCGGGGCGGCATGGTCGAAGTTCCGTACACGGCCGACTACCAGTTCGGGATGTGCGCCGGAGGGCGACGAGCGACAGGGGAAGGCCGGGGGAAGGCGCCCTTGCAACTGTGTAGCAGTTCCAGCCGTGGCAACGGCGCCTCCGACCTGAAGAGGGGTAGAGATGTACGACGACGAGCAGATGCAGAACATCCGGTTCGAGATCAGCCGCGCGCTCGAAGCCGTCCGCCGGCAGATCGACGCGATGAACGGCGACAAGTCCCAGATGTGGGCCATCTACGACGCGTTGGACGCGCAGCGCTCGCGCCTGAGCGACATCGTGTGGCACAGCCCACACGCGTCGGTGTACCACGGGAAGTTCACGAAGGCCTACAACGACGTCGACGAGGCCGCGCAGTACTTCTCCTTCGCCCAGGGCAGCAACGACGACGATCGGCCGGGACACCTGGCGACCACGGCGCGGTTCATCACCGACGCCGTGGAGGCTCTCGTCTTCACGTGACGGGAGCACACCCGTGAACCTGCGGCCTAGTGGCGTCCCCGTCGGGTCGGCGCGAACACGAGGCCGCGCAGGGCCTCGGCGAACCACTGCTCAGACGAGCACCTCGGGACCGAGGATCGACGCCACTCGCTCCACGATCGCAGGGTGCGAGCAGAGATCGTAGAGGCTTGGGGCTTGACAGATAGCTAGCGCCGTTCGATACTCCGAACAGTGTTAGCACAACCGGTCAGAGATCGGCGAGCCGAACGGCATGCGGCAACGAAGGCCGAGATCCTCGAGGCGGCGTGGGAGCAGGTGCGTACCAGCGGCCTCGCGGCGTTGTCGCTGCGCGACCTGGCACGCAGCATCGGGATGCAGCCACCCTCGCTGTACAGCTACTTCGACTCGAAGAACGCCATCTACGACGCCATGTACGCGCAGGGCGCGCAGGAGTTCGTCGACGAACAGAAGGCGTCGATGCCGATGCCCGATGACGCGCTCGAGGCGCTCAAGGCCGTCCTGCGCTTCTTCGTCGAGTTCTGCGCCGCCGACTTCGCGCGCTACCAGCTGTTGTTCCAGCGCACGATCCCGGGGTTCGAGCCCTCACCGGAGTCGTTCAAGATCTCTGAGGACAACCTCGCGGAGCTCGGCGAGCTCCTCGCACGATGCGGTGTGCGCGAACCAGAAGCCCTCGACCTGTTCACCGCGCTCGGTACGGGTCTGACCGACCAACAGCTGTCCAACGATCCCGGCGGCGATCGCTGGATCCGGCTGATCGACGACGCAGTCGAGATGTTCTACGAGCACATCACCAAGAAGGCGAAGAAGCCTGCGAAGGGAAGGCGAACACGATGACGACTGCGACACACGTCGAGACAATCCCGCCGATCACGCGGGCAGAGGTCGAGGGGTTGGCGAGGACCGAGTACGAGAGGGTCGCGGGCCAGCTCCGCTCGCTCGCTCCCGACGACTGGGCGAAGCCGACCGACTGCCCGCTGTGGGACGTGCGGGCGATGGCTAGCCACAGCACCGGCATGCTGTCGACCTTCACGGGCTATCGGACCCTGATGCGCGAGATGCGCGCGGCGACGAAAGCCGCGAAGCGGTCGGGCGGGCCGATGATCGACGCGCTGACGGCAAAGCAGGTCGTCGACCACGCCGACCTGTCGACGTCGAGGCTCATCGCGAAGGTCGATGACATCGGCCCGGTCGCGGCTCGGTGGCGCGCGACGAGGTCCACGCTGTTCCGGCTGATGCCGATGAAGGAGGATGTTGGCGGCCAGACCGAGACGTGGCGCATGGGCTATCTACTCGACATCATCCTCACCCGCGACCCGTGGATGCACCGCGTCGACATCGCCCGTGCCACCGGTCGGGAGATCGAGCTCACGCCCGCGCACGACGGGCGGATCGTCGCGGACGTCGTCGCCGAGTGGGCTCGCCGCCACCGCACGCCGTTCACGCTCACGCTCACCGGCCCGGCCGGAGGCGACTATGTCTCCGGCGAGCACGGTGACCGCATCACGATCGACGCGGTCGACTTCTGCCGAACGCTCTCGGGCCGGGCGACGGGGACCGGCCTGCTCTCACAGGCGGTTCCCTTCTGATCGAGACACACGTGATCGCCCTGTCGAGCTTCGGCGCGCCCGCGTGTTTGCCCGGCACCGATCCTCGATCATGAGATGAAGCAGGCCGCACCGGCGTGACGCTGCCCTGCGCACACAGCTCCCGACCCCGTTAGGCCCGAACGAGCACGTCTTCGACCCGGTTGAAGAATTCGGCGCGATCGTCGGCCGACCCGAGCAGCGCGGCGACCGTTCGGCGCAGCCGTCCGAGATCAACCGAGCCCGCGAAGACCATGGTCGCGACATCGATCTCGTCCTTGGGTCTCGCGTGGAACGCCTTGAACACGGCGAGATCGGCGCACGCGAGGACGGGTAGGTCGTGGACGCCGGCGAACGTCACCGTCCGCCGATTTGCGGCCGCCCGATCGTGGAAGGGATGGTTCGAGAGGAACAGGTCGACGGGCGTGTCTCCCCACCACAGTCGGGCCTGCCCGTCGCTCTCCAGCTGCTCCCGATCGGCCACGGTTACGACGACACCCCGCGGGAGCGCTGCCGTCACGTCTGCGATGCGGTCGACGCCGACGAAGACGTTGACGTCGATGTCCTTGGTGGTGCGAGGCTCGGCTGAGCAGAACGCGAGGGCGAACGCACCGCCGAAGGCATGCGGGAGGTCAGCGGCGGACAGAGCCCGGTGGAGACGCACCATCTTCGTGGTGAGCCCGAGGGCCATCAGCGCGCCAGATCTCGGAAGACCGGGGCGCGCAGTTCCCTCGCCGAGCGCCCTGGCAGGTGATCGGCGAGGTCGAGCAGCTGCTCGAAGGTGCGCCCGTTGGCGGCCACGTCGATGTCGTCCGGTGCCGCGATCGCTTCGAGTTCGAGGGTCGCGTCCATCGCGGCGAGGATCCGCGCCAGGGTGTCGATCCTCGGGACGCGTTCGCCCTGTTCGTACAAGCAGATGGCGGCGGCCGAAGTGTGGGCACGCGCGGCCAACTCGCGCTGGGTCAGGCCCGCCCGCTGCCGGGATCGAACGAGGAGGGTGGCGACATCCACGGACTTCATGTTATCGCTTGCGATAACATGGTCGACCGCCTCAGCTGGGGCGCCAGTCGCGGCTGGTCGCAGTCAGGTCTGCGGAACGTGCACAGAGCCGCTCGAGCTCGTCGTCAGTCAGGCCGTGGACGATGCGGCGCACCACCGCCATGCGATGGGCCCGAACTCCCATCACCTCGTCGAACGACGGCCGCGAGTCGAGGTCGATGGCATCGATTCGTCGAGCACCTTGCGACTCGCCCCAACACGTGGATCATCGAAGGCCAGTCACACGTCGCGGACC
>WNGA01008812.1_pt1 | contig 18175 bp, 16 predicted proteins | sample 5400061 | NCBI WGS metagenome assembly WNGA01 (sample SAMN13153366, study PRJNA577476) | soil metagenome | isolation source: 100 cm soil or saprolite under grassland replicate 2 | place: USA:California | collected 2016-06-15 | reverse complement strand
CCGGGCATGATGCGCTCGCCGTTCTGGTAGAGCGCGATCATGGCGTCGTCCAATGCCTTCTTGACCGGCACGCTGCGATGCAGCGCGCCGGCGTCTGCGCCCTCCGCTAGCAGCCATTTGGCCTTGGGATCGATTCCGGTCTCCTCGAGCAAGGTCGAGAGCAGAACGCCGGTCCATTCGGCATTCGAGACGAGTCCATGCAGCGCCTGGACGGTCGCCTGCACCGGTTGGTTCGAGAACATCGGCGCGCTGTTGCCGCTGCACTCGACGAACGCCATGCGGGTCACCATCGGATATCGCGACAGCGCGTCGAGCGTATAGACCATCGGCTGCTTGACCAGTCCGTGGATCACCAGTTTGTGCTGGACCGGGTCGATGTCCGGGACAGCGGTATGGCAGATCGAGAAGAACAGGCTATTGGGCGTGACCGTGCCGCGTAGCAGGTGGTGCGGCGTGCGCGCATGCGAGGTGCGGAAATCCCGGTTGGGGTTGCTGAGAGTGCGCAGCACGTCCTTTTCGAACCGCGACGGCACCTGGAGCGGCGGCACGAGCGCTCCAACCTCCTCGCTCCACGGATCGTCCTTGAGCGGCTCGGCAGCGGCGCCGGTGAGCGAGGCACCGGCGCCGGCCGTCATGGCACCCGCGAACATGATGCTGCGCCCGAGCAGCGCACGGCGATCGAGCAGCCCATTGCCGGCGACCGGCTCGAGCGGCGGAACCTTGCGGCGCTTGCGAATGGTCATGAGATCTTCCTCCCTAGTGAACGGCGGCGTGACGCGCCGCTCTTGAGCCTTGCTCGCATGGAGCCGACCCGACGTCTGCTCCTGGAAGGCAGTGTTACTGGTCTTCAAAGCTGCGGCAGAACCGACGAGCAGCTTAATGACGCGTGAAAGACTAGCGCCGTTTGCAAATCGGTTGCAACAAATGAGACAGTGTAATTGACCTACCTGCCGTTGCCGTCGAGCAGCCAGCCGAATTTTTCGCGCGCCTTGCGCGTGACCTCTGCGCTCGGCACGTTCGTCGGCGGAAACTTGTCGCGCCAGTGAAACGGCCTGCAGGCGTCGATCAGCGCCACCGAATGGGTCATGTTGCCGACGGCGCGCCGCTCCGGGGGCAGCGCCGGATCGGCGCTCGAATCCCAGGAGCCGGTGATGAACTGAATCGATTCCTTGGGGTCGGTGCGCGTGAGCATGGCCCATAGCAGATGGTCGAGATTGGTCACGTCCACGTCGTCGTCGACCACCACGATATATTTCGACGCGTAGGCGGAGGCGCCGCACTGGGCGGCGACATGCGCGACTTGCACCGCATGGCCGGGATAGCGCTGTGCGATCGACACGCCGTGCAGCATGCGCGCGCCGCCAACCTCATGGCACCACACCGCCTGCACGCCGGGAACGCCGGCATTGGCGATGTTCTGCTTGATCGTCGCCGAGCGCATCACGGCGCGGTAGCGCGCCATCTCGTCCGGCCCCGCGCCCATCGGCGGCACGCCCAGCACGATTGGATCATTGCGATAATAGATCGCTTTTATCTCGAGCACCGGAATTTGCCGCATGCCGCCGGCGTAATGTCCGGTCCATTCGCCGAACGGGCCTTCCGCATGCGTGCGATCGGGCGGCACGTAGCCTTCGAGCACGATCTCGGCATTGGCGGGAAAGGGTAGGCCGGTCACTTTGCCGCGCACCATCTTGACCGGCCGCCCGCGCAGGCCGCCGACAAGATCGAGTTCGAATACGCCATACGGCGCTTCCAGCCCGCCGAAGAAGAACGCGATCGGATCGCCGCCGAGCACCATTGCCACCGGCAAAGCCTCGCCTCGTTTGAACGACTTGTCGCGATGGATGCGTCCGTGGTGGCCCGCGGCCATCACGATGCCGACGGTTTTCTTGTCATGCACCTGCGCGCGATACGCGCCGGCATTGAGCCAGTTTTCCTCCGGGTCGCGGGTGATGCTGTAGGTGCCCGTGCCGATGTAGCGGCCGCCGTCCTTTTCGTGCCACTTCGGCGCCGGGAATATGGTGACGTCGACGTCGCCACCCGTCATGACGTTCTCGAACACCGGGCCGTCGTCGATGATGACGTGCGGCACGATGCGCTGCTGCTGTAGGTAGGCCTCGCGGTAGGCGTCGCTCAGTTCCCATTTGCTGAGGTGATCGGGAAAGCCGAGCGTCATGTTGCGCCGCTTGCCGGCGAACACGTTCATGAGCAGGCGAAAGCCTTTCGGACAGCCCGGAATGTCCTCGAACATGACGCAGGGGCCGTGCTCGGCGCGCAGCACCGCCTCGGCCGCTAGTCCGATGTCCTCCTCGCAATTGGCGCCCTTGACCGTGCGAACCTCGCCGAGGCGTTCGGCCATGGCGAGCCATTCGCGCAGGTCGTCATAGGCAATGTTGCCGGCGAAGTTGCTTTGCCCGCTCATCGAAGCATCATCCCTTTCCTCAGATGCCGCCCGAACGGCGCGACATCATAGAACGTTTCTCGAGCCTGCGTCGTTTTTGCCGGCGTTCGCCCAGCGGTCGGCACAGCGTGACGACCGCTCGGTAGGCGTTGCGCTGATCGAGTTGGCCGAGTCAAGGCCGTAGCCGCGCGCAGCGCGGGGGCGCGAAGCGCCAGCCTTGACGCGACCAAATCGATCAGCGATTTCGCTGCGACAAAATCACAGTTGCGTAGCGGTAGGGACGTGCGTTTCATCGCACGCCCCCCGCATAGAACCGTACGTGCGGTTTTCCCGCATACGGCTCCCACCTTGGGTGTATGACGGCAAAGACTTTCCGTATGCGTTCCAGCGCCTGTGACACGCCGAATCTGTGGCGAAAGGTCGCTGAGCGCGGAGCGGCGCCGCGCGCCGTTGCCGCACGCTCGAGCGCCCGTGCCGATGGCAAGCGACGCGTCTCCCTACGCAAGCTTGTGCGGACGCGGTTCTTGCCACCCGATGAGGGCATGCAATCTTGCCCACCAACGGTGGGCTGTATACGATCGTATCGTCGCTCGCAACGCGGGATGGCCCGAATTCCCGGTCGGCCGCGGACGGGAGCGGATCCAAGATATAGCGCCGAGCCAGAACGAACCGGAACGAGGCCGCCGGGAGGGGATGCGGAATGAACGCGCCGATACCGAGGATACTCATCGAGTCGACGTGGCGCGGCCGCTTGTTCGGCGCGCAGTGGCGTCCCGCTATTGGCGGCTCGCTCGATGTGCTGGAGCCGGCGACCGGAGCGGTGATCACGCGCGTCGGCAATGCCACCGCCGAGGACGTGCGCCAAGCCGCCGCCGAGGCGCGCGCCGCGCAGCCGGGATGGGCGGCCACGCCCTACGACCAGCGCGCCGCGATCCTGCGCAAGGTCGCCGCGCTCATGGAGGAGAACCAGGGGGAGCTGGTCTACTGGATCATGCGCGAGACCGGCGGCATCGAGCCCAAGGCCGGCTTCGAGGTGCAGATGGTGGTGAGCATCCTGCACCGCTCCGCCGCCATGTGCACGGAGCCGCAGGGCCTGATGCTGCCGAGTGACGGTGGCCGCCTCTCGCTCGCCCGGCGCGTGCCGCGCGGCGTGATCGGCGTGATCTCGCCGTTCAACTTCCCGCTCATCCTGTCGAGCCGCGCGGTCGCGCCCGCGCTGGCCACCGGCAACGCGGTCGTGCTCAAGCCCGATCCGCGCACCGCGCTCACCGGCGGCTTCATCATCGCGCGACTGTTCGAGGAGGCCGGCCTCCCCAAGGGCGTGCTGCAGGTCCTGCCCGGCGGCGCCGAGGCCGGTGAGGCAATCTGCACCGATCCCGACATCGCCATGGTCTCGTTCACCGGATCGAGCGCGGTCGGGCGCCGCATCGGCGAGCTTGCGGGCAAACACCTCAAGAAGGTGCAGCTCGAGCTCGGCGGCAAGAACGCGGTGATCGTGCTCGAGGACGTCGATCTTGATGCGGTCGCGTCGGCCATCGCCTTCGGCGCCTGGTTTCACCAGGGGCAGATCTGCATGACCACCGGCCTCGTCATCGCGCACGAGAAGATCGCCGACGCCCTCACCGAGAAGCTCGTCGCCAAGGCGAAGCACCTGCCGGTGGGCGATCCGACCTCTGGGCAGGTTGCGCTCGGGCCGGTCATCAGCCGCGCACAGGTCGATCGCATCCACGGCATCGTCAAGGATACAGTCGCGGCCGGAGCGAAGCTCAGCGCTGGCGGCACCTTCGATGGTCCGTTCTACCGGCCGACCGTGCTCTCGGGCGTGAAGCCCGGCATGCGCGCCTTCGACGAGGAGGTGTTCGGCCCGGTCGCGGCGATCACCAGCTTCGCCACCGAGGACGAGGCGGTCGAGCTCGCCAACAGCAACGAGTACGGCCTTTCCGCCGGCGTGTTCTCGAAGTCGGTCGGCCGCGCGCTCGCGCTCGGCAACCGGCTGCGCACGGGTCTGCTCCACATCAACGACCAGACGGTGGCGGACGAGCCGCACATTCCGTTCGGCGGCACCGGCGCGTCGGGCAACGGCACGCGCATCGGCGGCCCGGCCAACTGGGAGGAGTTCACGAACTGGCAATGGGTGACGATCAAGGACAAGCCCAATCCATATCCGTTTTGAATGCGGAACGATTGCGGCCGCAGTAATCCACGAGGGAGGGACATGATGAGTAGCAAATTGAGCGGCTTGGCACTGGCCCTGGCCGCGGCGATCGGTGTCGTCGGGACGGCGTGCTCCGCGCTTGCCGCCGATCCGCCGAAGAGCGTGCGCATCGGCTACGCGATCTCGCTTTCGGGTCCGAATGCACAAGGCGCCGCCATCACGACGCTCAGCGGCTACAAGCTGTGGGTCGACGACGTGAACAAGAAGGGCGGCCTCAAAGTCCAGGGCTTCGACAAACCAATCCCGATCGAGGTCGTCGAATACGACGACACAAGCAATGCCGAGAACGCGGTGCGGCTGGTCGAGCGTCTGATGACCCAGGACAAGGTCGATTTCGTGCTGCCGCCGTGGAGCACCGGTTTCAATCTCGCGACGGCGCCGGTGTTCGCGCGCAACGCCTATCCTCAGCTTGCGGTGACGGCCAACTCCAACGACGCGGCCAATCTCGTCAAGCAGATGCCGACCCTGTTCTTCTTCCTCAACGAGCCGCGCCATTTCGGCGCCGCGCTCGGCGAGGTGTTGAGCAAGCTCAAGAGCGAGAACAAGATCAACAACAAGATCGTGATGCTGAGCATCGCCGACCAGTTCGGCGCCGAGTTCACGTCGGGCGTCACCCCGGTCCTGCAAAGCGCGGGCTTCGAGTTCGCCCTTCGCAAGAGCTATCCCGCCGGCTCCGCCGACCTCACGAACGAGATCAAGGAAGCCAAAGCCTCCGGTGCAGACAGCTTCGTCGCCTACAGCTATCCGCCCGACACCTTCATGTTGACCAATACCGCGGTTACGCAAGGCTACAATCCGAAGGTGTTTCACGTCGGCGTGGGCACCGCTTTTGCCCGCTACGGCGCCGTGATGAAGGAGAAGGCGGAAGGTGTGATGGGGCTCGGCGGTTGGGACGCGAAGGCTCCGGGCGCCGAGGATTACCAGAAACGGCTGGTGGCCCTGACCAACCAACCCGGCGACGCCTGGGCCGCGCCGGTGACCTATGCGAGCTTGCAGGTGCTCGAGCAGGCGATCGAGAAGGTCGGCCTCGATCGCAAGAAGTTGCTCGACGCAATCGCGAACGGCGGTCCGTATCAGACCATCGTGGGGCCGGTCGATCTCAAGACCCACGTGCGCGGCAAGCAATGGAGCGTCGGGCAGTGGCAGGGCGGCCAATTCGTCGGCGTCGGGCCGAGCGACCTGCCGGGCGCCAAGCCGATCGTGTTCCCCAAGCCGGCGTGGTGATTCCTTGAGTGTCATCACCCGCGCAAGCGGGTGATCCAGTAATCGCCGGCATGTGGTAATAGCTTCCGAATCCGGAGGTTACTGGGTGCCCCGCTTTCGCGGGGCATGACACCGAGGGTTGGCATGTCGCTGATCGAAGTCGTTCTGAGCGGCGTGATCCTCGGTGGCCTCTACGCCCTGATCGCGATCGGCTTCAATCTGCAATACGGCGTCGCCCGCATCTTCAATCTCGCCTATGGCGAATTTCTCATGGCCGCGGCGTTTGCCGCGTTCTGGATGTTCACGCTTGCATCCATCGATCCGATCCTGGGCATGCTGCTGTCCGTGCCGGTGACGTTCGGCGCCAATTGGCTGGTCTATCGCTTTCTGATGCTGCCGCTGGTACTGCGCGCGCGCACCCGCGACGACCTCGAGGGCGACACTATCCTGGCGACCTTCGGACTGCTGTTTGTGCTCAAGGGCGCGGCGCAGCTCGCGTTCACGCCGGACAACCGGTTCTACAACTATCTCAACACGCCGGTGCGCATCATCGGCTTCACCTTCGCGGCCAACCGCGTACTGGCTTTTGGCGTCGCTTGCGCGTTCGGGCTCGCGATCTGGCTGATCCTCAAGCGCACGCGCTTCGGCGCCGCGATGCGGGCGCTCGCAATCGAACCGACAGGCGCGCGTCTCGTCGGCGTCGATGCCATCGCGATGTCGGCGATCGCGTTTGCGAGTGGGGGAGCGCTGGTGGCGGTGGCCGGCACCCTGGTGAGCACGTTCCTGACCTTCAATCCGTCGATCGGCGTCGAGTTCACCATGAAGGCGCTGGTCGTGGTGATGATGGGCGGCATCGGCAACATGGTCGGCAGTCTGGTCGCGGGCATTCTGCTCGGCGTGGCGGAAGCGCTCTGCTCGTACCTGGTCGATTCCGGCCTCACCCTCGCAGTCGCCTATTTCCTGTTCCTGATCGTGCTCCTTGTCCGGCCGCGCGGCCTGTTCGGGACTCCATGACCGCTGGGAGCACGATCGCTGTCGTTGCGCTTGCCGTGCTGGTGGCAGTGCTCGCAGCGGTGCCATGGCTCGTGTCAGACTACGGCCTGGGCTTCATGGTCAATCTGATGTGCTATCTGGTGCTGACCATCGCCTGGGCGCTGTTTTCCGGCACCACGCGCTACGTCTCGCTCGCCACGGCAGCCTTCTTCGGCATCGGGGCCTATGCGGTCGCGATGCTGGTCAAGGAACTGCCGCTCTACGCCTGCTTCGGTGTAGCGCTCGTTGTCGGCACGCTGATGGCGTCACTGGTGGGGCTCGTCACGCTGCGCGTCTCCGGCATGTTCTTTGTGGTGTTCGGCTTCGGGCTGTCGGAGCTGATGCGCGAAGTCTTGATCTGGTGGGAGATCAACCAGACCAAGACGCTTGGCCGCTACGTGTTCGTGCCGTTCGATACGACGCTGATCTACTGGCACCTGCTCGGCCTCGCAGTGCTCGTTTTCCTCGTCGGTTGGCTGCTGCGACGCTCGCGACTGGGCATCGCGCTTCTGGTGATCGGCGACGACGAGACCATGGCGCGCCAGGCCGGCATCAACGTGCCGCTGGCCAAGGTCGTGATGTTCATCGTCTCGTCGGTGTTCATGACGATCGTGGGCGCAATCATGGCGCCGCGCTTCGGCTATCTCACGCCGAATTTCGTCTTCAACCCGTTGATCTCGTTCCAGGTCGTGATCATGGCGCTCCTCGGCGGGATGCAGCGGCTGTGGGGGCCGGTGCTGGGCATCGTTCCCCTGATCCTGCTGTCCGAGTTGCTGCAGGTGCGGGCGCCGTTCTGGTACAGCGTGATCCTCGGCCTCATCTTCATGGTCATCGTCTATTTCCTTCCGCGCGGCGTCACCGGCTTGGTGGAGGATGCCTGGGAGACGTTGCGCCGGCCGATCTCGCTGCCGCGCGGCGTCACCGGGCCGGCGATCGACGTCTGGGCGTGGCTGTCGCAGCCGATCTCGCTTCCCCGCGGCATCGCGGGCTTCATCGAAGATGTCTGGGCGCGTCTCATTCGCCGCCAGCCAAGTGGAGGGCGGTGATGGCGGCCCTCCTGGAAGTCGACGGGCTGACCAAGGCATTCGGCGGTCTCGTCGCTGTGAGCAACATGTCGCTTGCGGTGTCGCCCGGCGAGGTGCTGGGCCTGATCGGTCCGAACGGCTCGGGCAAGACTACTTTGCTCAACCTGATCGCCGGCACCCTTCGCTGCGATGCCGGCACCATCCGCATCGATGGCGAGGACGTGACCCGGCTGCCTAATCACCTGCGCGTCCGCCGGCGCATCAACCGCACCTTCCAGCTCGTGCGCATGCCGCCGAACCTGCCTGCGATTGTCGGCGTGATGGCGGGCGTGATGTACGGCGCCGAGCCCAAGCCCTATAAGGAGGCGGAATACGAGGCGGCCGGCATCCTCGGCGAGCTCAACCTGCTGCTCAAGGCCGGCCATCGGCTCGACCAGCTCACCTATATCGAGCAGAAGCGGGTCGAGCTTGCGCGCGCTCTCGCCACCAAGCCGCGCGTGTTGCTGCTCGACGAATGGCTCTCGGGCTTGAGTCCCGGCGAGCTCGAAGGCGGCATGTCGGTGGTCTGGAGCCTCGCCGCGCAGGGCCTCGCAGTCATCCTGGTCGAGCACGTGATGACGGCGGTGCGCGCGCTGTGCTCGCGTGTGGTCGTGATGAATGCCGGACTCAGGATTGCCGAGGGCCCGGCGGACAAGGTGCTGCGCGATGCGGAGGTGATCCGCGCCTATCTCGGTGACGACGATGCCGGCGGCTCCTGATGTTTGCGGTATGCCATGCTTGAAGTCCATGGACTGAGCCACGCCTACGGTCGGCACAAGGCGCTCGACGAGGTCAGCATTCGCCTGCGCGCGGGCGAGGCGGTGGCGATCCTCGGGGCCAATGGTGCCGGCAAGACGACGCTGCTCAATTCGATCGCGGGGCTGGTGCGCCCGACCGCTGGCTCGATCTGGTTCGAAGGCCGCGAGCTCGTGGGCCTCTCCCCCCATCGCATCGTCGAGATGGGGATTGCCACCGTGCCGGAGAACCGGCGCCTGTTCGAGCCGATGTCGGTGATCGAGAACCTCAACTTGGGCGCCTATGTCGATCGCGCGCGCGGCGGCGCGTCGGCGGCGCTCGAACGCGTCTTCGCGCTGTTCCCGCGGCTTGCCGAGCGCCGTCGCCAGGCCGTGCGCACCATGAGCGGAGGCGAGCGGCAGATGGTGGCGATCGCTCGCGCGCTGATGGCGCAACCCAGGCTGCTCCTCCTGGATGAGCCCTCGCTCGGGCTCTCACCGCGCCTTTCCGGCGAGCTGTTTGCAGCGCTCGGGCGCATCGCCCACGACGTCAGCATCCTGATGGTCGAGCAGAACGCCTGCCGCGCGCTCGCAATGGCCGATCGCGCCTATCTTCTGGTGCTCGGGCGCATCGTCGGCGAAGGCGAGGCCGACTTGCTCGCGCGCGATAGTGCGGTGGCGCGCTCCTACCTGGGATTGTGATGTTCTCGTTTTTGGGCCTCTCCCCTGTCATTCCCGCGAAAGCGGGAACCCATAACCACCGGCCTCTGGAATATGGGTCCCCGCTTACGCGAAGACGACAAAGCGAAGATCGTTGCGCGGACGAGCGCGACTAGAAAACGATGTCCGGCCACATACAATTGCTAACAACAAAGCAATAATGCGAGAGGCAGCGCACGATGAAAGTCTTCATGTTTCATCTCATGCCCCGGGTGCCCTTGTCTCGGCGCAGGCGACCCTGGAGCTCGACGGCGCTCCGCTTCTCGTTGGGCGCGCCCGCCTTGCTCGGCAGGCAAGGCGAGGCCGCAGGCCTGCTCGCTCTGCCGGTTTAGAGCGCTTTTGGAGCAGCGGTTGTCGTGGGGTCGGCGTGGCGTGCGTGCAAAGCCATCGCGATCATCGCGGAGCCGCCGAACAACATGTTGATGCCCACCAGCAAGCCGAGCGCCCACGCGGCGGTGCCGGGCAGCCCGCCCCAGATGATGGCGGCCAGAATGAGATCGATGATGCCGCTGATCAGCATCCAGCCCCATCGGCCCGACAGCTCCTTCTTGTGCTCGAGCGCGTACATGATCGAGAGCACGCCTTCGATGATGAAAAATACGATCAGCAGCAACGTGAGCGAGACGGCGCCGGGCACCGGCCATCCCAGCAACACGATACCGGCGGCGATTGCGACCACCGCCGACAAGAGCGACCACCAGAATCCCGGCGCATGCCGCGCCCAGAACGTGGTGACCAAACCAACGATTCCGCTGATGAGGAACAGCCAGCCCAAGAAAATGGTGACGGCGATGGTGGCGATCGGCGGGATAATGATCGCCAACACGCCGAGCACGACGAGAACGATGCCCTCGATCAGGAACAAAACCCAATGCTCGCGGACCGATTGTGCCAGCGCGCGCTGCAGTTCATTGGCGTCGCCCGAGCCCATCGACATGTCAGACCTCCCTCGCCGGTGTTGCGCCTACGCCGAACTCAGGCATCAATATACCTGCCCGGCCGCGACTCCGCCAACTCGCAAAATTGCCTTTGGGCGGCCGGCACTCCGCGTGATTGATGCGGCGCATGAGGAAGGGAGATGGACAAAGAGCGGCTGCCACGTGCCTTCCGTTGTTAAGTGAGCTCGGAATTGCTCAGCGCTCGCGTTGATGGCGCGCGCCTCATCCTCTTTGATGCATACTTGTCGGGTCAAAAGGGCGCGGGAAGAAGGTCCGAAAGCTGCGGCTACGTGCTTTCGTTGTGTAAACCCCGTCTAACCTTGAATTGCCGCGGAAAAGACAGGCTTAGACGCCCGGCTGGACAAGCCCCCGACCGTGCGCGAGATCTTGCGGCGATGTAGCGTGTGACTTGCAGCGAGGTTTACCAATGCGAACCGCGCTGCGATGCGCCCGATCCGCGACTCACCAGCCCTGCACCCAATAGGCAATATCGTACGCCACCGCGCCGAGCACGCACACCGCAAACCCGGCCCAGAAGATGCCGAGCAGCAGCATTGTATTCGCGCGTTCTACAAATTCCTTATCGACCAGATGGGCCATGGGATGCCTTCGAGTCGCCCCCGCTCCCGGACACATGTAATGCTTGATTCCACCGTACAGCCAAGCGTCCAGCCGCACACCAGGGTTGCAACTCGCGCGTGGCTCAGCCGCTCGTTTATGCGCGCTTTACGCAGAGCCACTCGCTGTCCGTCTGATTTGCCGGGCAAAGGAACGGATCGCTGACCGCATAGACAACGGCTATCGGGGGCCCGCGTTCCGATGCTGCTTACCTTCCCGACTGGACTTTCTCGGCCACCGCGCAAGTCGCACGAAGACTGCCTCCGTGACAGCGCCGTTTGCGGTTGCTAGGAAAACTCGTCCGGCTGCCGAACGGGGGAATCATGCTGCGAACGCTGAAATGTCCGGTGATCGCGCGGAAGAGCACTACTGGGACAAAGAATTGGCGGCGCTGTTTGCCGGCGCCGAGGGCGTGCGCGATCCGCAAACGCTCAAACGCCTGTACGATCTCGGCGAGTTGCGCTTGAGCGAGATGGACGAAGCCGGGATCGACGTGCAGATCCTCTCCCACGGCGCGCCGTCGGCGCAGAAGCTCTCCGGCGCCGACGCGGCTGACATCACGCGGCGCGTGAATGATCGGCTCCAAGCGGTGGTGACTGCAAACCCGAAGCGCTTCGCAGCCTTTGCAGCGCTGTCGACCAGTGATCCCAAAGCCGCGGCCGACGAACTCGAACGCACCATCAAGCTCGGCTTCAAGGGGGCGATGATCCACGGCCTCGCCAACGGCGTTTTTCTCGACGACAAACGCTTCTGGCCGATCTTCGAGCGCGCGCAGGCCCTCGACGTTCCGCTTTACCTGCACCCGTCCGTTCCGCTGCCGGCGGTGATGGACGCGTATTACAAGGACTATGCCAAGGACTTTCCGATGGTGGTGCGGGCGGCCTGGGGCTACACCGTCGAAACCGCGACGCAAGCGATCAGGCTCGTGCTGAGCGGCGTGTTCGACGCCTATCCTCGGCTCAAGGTCATTCTCGGCCATCTCGGGGAAACGCTGCCGTTCCTGGTGTGGCGCGTCGATCAAGCGCTCGCCCGCCCGGGCGCGAAGACCTTGAGTTTCCGCGACGCCTTCTGCGGCCACTTCTACATCACAACGAGTGGCAACTTCTCCAACCCCGCGCTGCTGTGCTGCGTCATGGAAATGGGCATCGACCGCATCCTGTTCGCGGTGGATTGGCCGTTCGTCGCCAACAAGCCGGCGGTGCAATGGATGGAAACCGTGCCGCTGTGCGACGAGGACAAGGCCAAGATCCTGAGCGGCAACGCCAAGCGGCTGTTCAGGATGTAGGGTTCAGCGCTCCAGCGTCGCCTTGCGGCCGATACCCGTGTCCCCATCTTCGCCTCGGCCGCGCTACTCGCGATGGAATTGCCGCGCGTGGGCAAGCATTGTATTGGGTCGCAGGTGCGTTGCTTTGCTCGCACGGGCCCGTAGCTCAATGGTTAGAGCCGACCGCTCATAACGGTCTGGTTGGAGGTTCGAGTCCTCCCGGGCCCACCATGCGTGTTTTCAGCTCTTGTTTTCGTTGGCTTTTTTGCGGTTTTTGACAGTCGGGCCCATAGTTTTTGACAGTTTTGTTCGCGCTTTGGCCATTGCTTCGCGCGCCAATGCCGCTTGTTTGACGGTGCGCGTGTAGTGCGCGATCTCGCTCAATGTCTTGTGTCCACCGAACGCAGCGATCTCGTGCGCGCTGCAGCCGGCTTCCGCGAAGCGCGTCAGGCTCGCCTTACGCAAACCGTGCGCGCTAAAACCATGCAAGCCAGCTTCGTTGCAGGCGTCGCGGAACCAATTGGTGAAGCCAGCGGGCGAAAATGGCTTGCCGGACGCCGTCACCAGGAACGTCAAGTGCCTGCCCTTGCTCGGCATAGCGTGGATCGCCTCTTGCAGCTCGGGGAAGATCGGCAGATGCAACAATACGTCGGTCTTTTGCTGGCGTACGTGCAAGATCGGGCCATGCTCAGGATCGTCGCGGATATGCTGTGGCCCCATGCGCACAACGTCACCGCGCCGCTGTGCCGTGTTGAGAAAAAGCTCCATCGCAAGCCGAGCGCGCGTGCCGAGCGCATGGCGTTGACGAAATGCCGCGATCTGTTCCTCACCCCACGCCCGGAAACCTTCGCCCTTCCTCGGGACTTTGGCCTTGATGTCCGTCGTGGGGTTCTCGGCGATCCATTTGATCGACACCGCGAAGTCTAAGAGCGGTCGCAGGGCCCGCTGCCAGTTTCGTTTGGCAAAGGGTGGGCGGCCATCAAGGATTGCGAGCACATGTTCGCGCCTGAGCAACGCGACCCGCTTACTGCCATGCTCGTCGCGAAATTTTTGTAGGATCGCCCACATGGTGCGTCGCGTCTCGGTGGCGATCTCGTGCTTAAACTGCGAACTGTTCGCATAGAGCGCCACAAGGGCGGTAACTGTCCCTGGACCACTGCGCTTTGCACCGATGTCCGATGGGGGCGCGCTCGCAGCAAGGGCGGCTTGATATGCGTCCATGAATTCCGCGCTGCCCGGCAGCCCCGGTAATTTGATGCGCGCGCAGCCCGGCTTGCGGAAGTAGTAATACGGCTTCCCATGTGCCGTGAAAGCCTGGACAAAGCGCAACCTAATTTTCGTCATAGCGCAGCACCGTGTCCCATTCGTTTGGCCCTTTACCATCCTCGCCGGGCGGCTCAGCGCCGAGCGCGATTATGGTGATCTGGTGATCTTGCCGGCCCTGTCGACTTCAACGCGCGCAATACCCACACCCGCCGCAGCCACGGCCCGGATCGCTCGGGTCACGTCCTGCTGCCGAAATGTAGAAGGGGCGCGCGCCATGGGTGTCAATAAGTCTGCTTATCAGCGGTCAGTCGAGCGAGTTACGCGGCAAGCGACCGCCTCGCGCGATGTAGCAGTCCAGGCAGAAGTACTCTTCAGAGTAGCTCCCGTCGGATAGCGCCGCCTCAAGATTGCGGTCGCTCTCGTTCGGGAAATCAGGGTCTCGAGCAGTGCCTTCGACGTTTCATCCGTAGCCATCGTCGCCTCCTATGTTGTGAGATCGTCCAAGCTGTCACCCGCCGGACCGAGCGCGGGGCGCCGATCCGGCTTTGACGGCGGCGGCGGGTAGAACCGGCGGCACTCGGTGTGCAGCCAGACGAGATCGCGGCCGACGGGGAATAGCTGCTCCAGCCCGTCCGGCGGGACGCGGCCGCACTGGACACAGACGCGACCAGTCGGGACGTCGGCCGGGGCAATTTCCTGGTCAGAACCATGGTCCGCACCGTTTTCCCCATTTCGATCCGTGCAAGCGTGCAAACCCGCATGGCTGTAGGACACGTTGCCGTTTTTCGATCCGTGCGGGATATCTTTTTGCACGCTTCGAAAATCGTGAGTTATACCCATTTCATCGGCACTTGCACGCTTGCACGCTTCGGAAGTGCCGGGTTGGTGGAGAGGGGTGTTTTGACCAGGACAGTAGGCGTCCCAGGCTCCCTTGAAGTCGCCCCGACGGTAGCCCTTCCCATGCGCCAACCCAGGCGGATGGACCGTTGTCGAGATGATGCAGAACGGCTTCAGCAAACTGCCGAGCTGCTTCTGACTTAGCGGCCGGCCGTGCTTCCATTCCGCCCAAGGCCGCTCAGGGTCGGCGGTGAGCTTTGCTATCAAATCGGCAGAACGAATCTCGTCATCGTCCCCGAATGCTGCTCGGATATCCTTGAGGAGCTCGATCCCCATAGCGTCAGTATCCACCTCACCCGAGAGTAGGCACGCAGCCTCGCGCGCCAGCTTCGGCCACTCTCCGCCAGCCAGCTCGGCAATGGCCAGCAGCGGGCGCCAGTTGTCGGCGGCGCGGTCGTTCAACTGCTTGGGCGTCTCCGGATCCGGGTCGGTGAGCTTGTCAAAGTTGTCGGAAGCCCATCGCTTTGCCTGCCTGCGCAGCTCCGCGAATTCCCCGTTGTCACGCCGGCGAAGCCGTTCGACCTTTTTGCCCGGCGACTTGCGCTGGAGCATGAGGGTGACTGCACGGTCTTCAAGCGTGACGGCCAAGCCCCGGATGGTCGCCACAGCCTTAGGCGTCCATGTCGAGAATCGGCGCGTCGTATGCTCGCCATTCACCTCGACGGTGCGCCGGACGTAGGCGGAAGCCTTGGTGTGCCCCGAATTGAGAATGCCCCGCAGCTCCTCGTTGTCCCTCACGAAGGAGTCAGCCTCGTCGATCAGCAGCGTGGGATGGGCCTGTTCGATGTAGCGAAAGAGGGCGGGGCCCGTGATGTTGTTCGAAATTTCCGAGCGCGGCGTAAGGTACTGCAAGACGATCATGGTGCTGGTCTTGCCGCAGCGATGTGTGGGCGACACCAACACTAGGAACGGTGAGATATCGCCCGCATCGTACGTCCAAGCGTGAAGTACCCATAGCGGGATGGCGATGTCGGCGCCGACGGGCAGAACGATATAACGGCGGAGTACTCGCCGTATCGATTCGAGCAGCGCGTCGCCGTCGACCTCTTCAGGCCACGGCTCGACATTCCAGTGCGGCAGGGCCTCCTCGTCGTCCTCCACCGCGAGCTTCTTGCGGATTGCCTTGACCTTGTCGTCTAGCGTGCCGACGCGAATCCCGAGTGTTTCCGCCAGGTCGGCTCGCATCCGGTCGTATTCGGTGTGGTCTTTGCGCGCCAACCGCTCGATTAGCATCTTGTCATCTGGCCGCGGGGCAGCCTTCTGCTCTGCGTCACGCCTGGCTAGGGCCTCTTGCGATTTCTTAGCAAAAGCTGCCAGCCAATCGTCCGCCGCCTTCTGCTTGGAAGAAGCATTATCGGCGCTGGCACCACCATTGATCAGCCGATCGACATCGGCATCTGAAAGCCTATCCATGCAATTCTCTCCATTTGGCAATGAGCGCGGCCACATCCTCTGGCGACCACGGCGGCGCAATCTCCGGTTTGAAATTCTGCAGGCGGCGGCAGATGGCTTTGAGTTGGCCTTTGTCGAGTTCCGACAGGCGCCGCAATATGTCGGGCTTAGTTAACTCGGCTATGCCGCGACGAAGCGAGTAGACCAGCGCATCGACGGTGGCCTCTGGCGTCGGCCGCTCGCGCATGAACTCCGCATAGGCGCGCTCGTACGAAACGTCGTCCGCGAGGAGACGGCGGGCGCGCAGTATCCTTGGATCTTCGGGCCGGGAGGCGGTCTTGCGGTCCGCGTCGCGGCAAGCCCGTTCAAAGGTGTCGTCCATGTTGTTCGTGCCGACGGCCAGGAGATCTCGGCAGCCCTCGACGACACCCTCCCAGTCGGTGCCGCAACGGGTTGCTTCCGCGGCCCACCACTCGCGGTCATGCGCGGCTGTGCTGACAACGGCGAACGGTGCGGCAGCGGCGACGGTGGGGGAGGCGGAGCGCGCGTTCATTTCGCGCCCCTGTTTGAGCAGCCCGCATCGAGCGGGAACACCGTCATCGCTAGTTTTGGCGCGATGCTGAACCGTTTGCGCGCGGTAATCTCGACGATCTGGCTATCGTCTCGCACGACGATTTCATTGAGACTGTCGAGCCCGGCCTTGATGTAGTTGTCCACGTCTGGCCGGGATGTCGGGAACAGGTCGCCCGCGACCGCGCGCGCGCGCTTGCGCCCGGACCACGAGGCGGGAATGGGAAGCTCTGCCACAAGCTCAAGCCGGACCGGCGCCTCGATCGGCGGCCGGTCGCCCATGGCGAGTTGCGCGGCGAGCCGCCCGTGCGCCTCATACTTGCGGACATGAGCCGGCGTGTATGCGATGCTGCGGCGCGTAAATCGCGGCCGAGCTTTCGCCACCGGTTCACCGGCAATGACGACGGTGATGCGCGCGGCCACGGAGGGTGTCATGACGCGCTCCTCTCCTGCTGCCTCTCCGTCGTGCAGCGCATCTGGATCGCAACGCCATCGCTACTGGTGGCGTCTTTCATGACAATGATCTTTCAATTTGCCCCACTTCGGCGGGGCATTTTTTTGTGTTTCAGAAATGCTGTTATGGACGGTTGTCATGCCGTCGCCACGTCTTGGTGCCGCTCGAGCGTCTGCCGCAGCCTGAACTTGATTTCGGAGCAGAGCGAGCGCATCTGCCGCCGCGCCTCTGCGGCCAACACTTCTCGCAAATCATCCTCAAGGCGGATCGTGAGGCGCCGATCCTCATCCGGGTTGTATCGCATCGGAAATCCTCTAGTTGGCTGGCGCCACGTCGGCGCCCAGCCTACTAGGCGCTTCCGCGCGTGAACCAAAAATAGAGGTTTGGTTGAAACTTACCGGATTGCCGATTTGGCGGCCTGCGCGAAGGCTTGCTCGCCCCGTCTTCGGTATTCCGCCGGCGAGAGGTTGGCCGCCTTGAGTTCGCGGCGCGTCGTTTGGAACGCCTCCAGCAGCGCCGGCACCGGGACCCGCCCCTCGACGTAGCGGTCGTACCAGGAGAGCAACGAGCCCTTTAGGTCTCGGTTCGCGCCGCGCGTCAGCCTCGCCAACGCCTTGTACTTTCTCGCCGCGACACTTGCTGCTGCCTTCTCTCGCGATAGGCCGCTGATGATCCGGCATTCCAAGCCGAGGGCCGCTTGGAGCCGGGCACCCCAAATGCGCATGCTGTCGCGTTTGGACCCTTTCGTCACAAATAGCCGATCGGTAACGCCCTCGATGAGGTCCTCTAGCGCGATCCCCAAACCTGCAATGTATGTCCCGAGCTCAGGGAGCTTGTCGTGACCAATCTCGTGGAAATAGGCGCTTATCCCCCACAATATACGGGCGTACCTGCGCCGTTGGTTGTCGATCGCGCTGAGCCCGGGATCGTCCTTATCGTTCATTATGGACAGCAAGCGTTCCACGAGCGCACTGTTTGCCCTCCATATAAGCTCGCGTGCGGCTTCTTCTCTTTCGGCGCTCGGAATGCTGCCGCCGTATTTAGGTTCCATATGCACCTCCGTGTGGCGCCCGTGAGGGTTAGGGTGCGGCAGCCCGGGCACGGTCCCGGTGGCCAAACCTAGCCGCACCCATTCGTTTACTGCTCTCGTCAATCATATGTCGATCTTGCGAAAGCCCTACCTTGTCGCCGAACGCGGACTTGTGATTTGCGAGAAGTGTTGGCCGCAGTCAGGCGCCAACGAGGATACCACTGAACCAGAAGCTCTGGGGATTGCCCCGGTCGCTGTTGAATTAGGGAAGGAGGCGTTGCCCACCTTGAGCCGCTAGGCTCGGGGTGTCGAATCCGCAAGGGAGAGCAACGCCATGACGACTACTATCACGCCTTCATCGCTCGCGCTCGCGCCCA
>WNGA01005559.1_pt1 | contig 18183 bp, 17 predicted proteins | sample 5400061 | NCBI WGS metagenome assembly WNGA01 (sample SAMN13153366, study PRJNA577476) | soil metagenome | isolation source: 100 cm soil or saprolite under grassland replicate 2 | place: USA:California | collected 2016-06-15 | reverse complement strand
CGGATCACGCTGAAGGATCTCCACGGCATCGAGGCCAAGGACAACGTCTGGTACAACGGGCGCACGAAGGAGCTGAGCCACGGGGGCGCGCTGGGCCTGGACACGGATGGGCCGGTGGGCGTCACCCATCACTGGCTCACCGTGGATCAAACACTGGACGTGATGCTCGATCGCGGCGAGATCGACGCGTGCACGGCCATCCGCCCGGAGGCCCGTGTCACCGCCGGAGACCCGACGGTTGTCGACCGCTGGGGCGGGACGCCGATCGACGGTAACCCGCGCCTCAGGAAGTTGCTGGACGACAACGGCAAGGGGGTCGTCTACGAGTTCTATCGAAAGACCGGATGTTTCCAGGCCAATCACCACGTGATCGTGCAGAACCGCATTCTCAAAGAACATCCGTGGGTGGCACTGGAGCTGTTCAAGGCCTTTCAGCGATCCAAGGACGTGGCCTACGAGCGCGCCCGGCGATCCCAGTCGGCGTATCTGTTCTTTCCGGGCAAGGACTTTCAGGAGCAGGCGGCGGTCTTCGGAGACGATCCGTATCCCATCGGTCTCCGTGCCATGGGTAAGAATGTCGAACGCGCGATCCGGGGCTCCCTGGAGCAGGGGTTGCTCCGCCGGCCGCTGCGGCTCGAGGACATTTACTACCGGACGACGCTGAACACCTGAGGAAACGCCATGGCAGTCATCGACGCCGATACCCACGTCATCGAAACCGACCACACGTGGAACTATCTGGATCCCTCGGAGCAGCAGTTCCGGCCCTTCGTGATCAGTCCCAGGGGAGAGGGTGGGCGAGAATACTGGTACATCGACGGCAAGATCCGAGGCTTGGCGCGCCAGGCCGTAACCGCTCCCGACGTCTCCGCGCTCGAGGAGAAGCTCGGCCGCAGAATGGCGGCTCCTCAGGAGGCGCGCGAAGGCGAAAACGTGGAGGTCCGCCTGAAACACATGGACCAGCTCGGGGTGGACATCCAGGTGCTCTGGCCCACCTTGTTTCTGGAGCGGGTTGCCGATCGTCCAGAGGCTGAGATCGCGGTCTGCCGGAGCTACAACAGGTGGCTGGCCGACATCTGGCAGCAAGCCAAGGGCCGGCTGCGCTGGGTATGTGTGCTGCCGTTACAGACCATGTCCGAAGCGCTCGATCAACTGCGCGTCGCGCACGCCAACGGTGCCGTCGCCGTCTTCATGCGCGGCATCGAGAACGAGCATCTGCTCCATGATCCCTGCTTCTTCCCTCTCTACGAAGCCGTGAGCACGCTCGACATGGCCATCGGCGTTCACGCGGGTAATGGCAACCCGTATGTCCGCGAGTTGCTGGCGCAGCGTAACGCGCCCGGCACCTTCTGGGCCTACCGGATGTCCTCGATCGGCGCCTTCCACTCGCTCGTGATGGCGGGCCTGCCTGATCGCTTTCCTCACCTCCGGATGGTCTTCGTCGAGATCGCGTCGCAGTGGGTGCCGTGGACGCTGAAAGACCTCGCGCGTCGCCTGCCCCAGCAGCGGGGGCGTACGCTTCCAGAGAATCCGCTGAAGGCCTATCGCCTCTACGTCGCGTGCCAGTCCGACGACGATCTGCCCTACGTGCTCACGTACACGGGCGAGGACAACATGATGATGGGCACCGACTACGGCCATCACGACCACGCCGCTGATCTCGACGGCTTACGCAATCTGAAGACCGCCGGCGGGATCAGCGCGCGCGTCTACGACAAGATCGTCGACGCCAACCCCAGGGCCGCCTACGCATTGTAGTTCAGCCTCAGGAGCCAACGATGCTGCGCGCCGTCGATGCCGACACTCACATCTTCGAATCGCCGCAGGTCTGGGACTTCCTGGACGAGCAGATGTACGCCCGTCGTCCCATCATCGTCTCCGCACCCAGGGACACCGTCTACAAGCGTGGGAGCTTCTGGCTCATCGACGGCAACATCTTTCCCAAGTCCGCCGGCAAGGGGGGATTCCTGCTGGGCACGCCCACCGAGCCGGGCCAGATAGAAACCACGCCCGATGTGCGCGCCAGGGAGCTGCTGGACATCGTCGGGCGACTCGAGGCCATGGATTCAATGGGCGTCGACATTCAGGTGATCTACCCGACCCTTTTCCTGGCGTACGTCACCGATGACGCCGGGCTCGAGGTCGCCCTGTGCCGCGCCTACAACCAGTTCATGGCCAAAGTCTGGCAGAACGGACAGGGGCGACTCAGATGGGTGGCCGTGCCGCCTCTCAGGTCCATCGACGCGTCCATCGAAGAGATCAACGTCGCCAAGCAGCATGGCGCGGTCGGAGTCTTCTTCAGGGGAATCGAGCGCGACCGCACCCTGGACGATCCCTATTTTTTCCCCCTGTATCAAGAAGCGGCCCGCCTCGATATGCCCATCTGCGTCCACACGGGGGCCGGGTGTCCGGCGTTCACCGCCGTCTTCGATGTCACGCGGAGTCACACGTTTCCCCATACGCGGACTCTTCCGCTGATGGCCTTTCGGAATCTCGTCGCCAACAAGATTCCCGAGCTCTTTCCCGAGCTGCGGTTCGGCTTCATCGAGGCCGGCGCGTCCTGGGTTCCATACGTGCTCCACGCGCTGCGGAGCGTCTTCGGAGGAGGCCCGGAACAGTGGGGCCCGAGACTGTTCCAGGAGTATCGCCTCTATAGCGCGTACGAGGAGTGGGAAGACCTCCCCTACCTCGTGAACTATGTCGGGGAGAACAATCTGGTCGTGGGCTCCGACTGGGGACATCACGGCGGTCGGGCGCGTGGGGGAGACCCGTCAGGGCAGCCGGAGGTCTTCGCCAACATGAGGTCCCGACAGGACATCGGGAGCACCGTCGTCACGAAGCTGCTCTCGGACAACGCGCGCAAGCTCTACGGTCTGCCTCGGAGCGGCGTCTGAGGGGCGTGAGCCTCTCAGGCGGGAATCAGCTCCAGAGACGCTGGCTCGCCAGACGCGCCCCCTCCGAGAGCATGCGGAGCTTCTCCCACATGATGCTCGGGTGCACGCGCGCCGTCGCCAGTCCCTGGGCGAAACCGCAGTCGACACCAACGATGACGTTTTCCCGCCCGACGATCTTGGCGTAGCGCAGGATCCGCTCGGCCACCAGCTCCGGGTGCTCGACGCAGTTCGTCGTGTGCGCGATGACGCCCGGGATGATGATCTTCCCATCCGGGAACTTGATGTCCTCCCAGACGTGATACTCGTGCTCGTGGCGTGGATTCGCCGCTTCGAGGGAGAAGGCTCCCGCCCTGATCTGGAGGATGACCGGCGCGATCTCCCGCAGCGGCGCGTCCGTCGTGTGGGGCCCGTGCCAGCTGCCCCAGCACATGTGGTAGCGCACACGGTCCTCCGGCAGGCCGGCGAGGGCGTGGTTCAGCGCTTCGATGCGCATCGTCGCAAATTTCCGGTACTGCTCGGGTGACGGCGCGGGATCCATCGAGTCGTACTCGGTCACCATCCGCGGGTCGTCGATCTGGACGATGAAGCCGGCGTCGACGATGGTCTTGTACTCGGTCTTCATCGCGTTGGCGATGGCGTAGAGGAATTCTTCCTCGGTCTTGTAGAAGTGATTGGCGCGCTGCAACTCGATCGTCCCGGGCGCGACGGCCGGAATGAACGCCTCCTCGAAGCTCTGGTCCGCCAGCGCTGCCTTGAAGTTGGCGATGTCGGTCTGGACGGCCGCCTGGCCGCGATAGGTGATGGGCCCGGTGCATACCGTGTTGACCATCTGCGACTGAGGCCGGCCGGGCGAGGTCGGGGCGTTCTGCGCACTGCCCTCGATCTCGCGATAAGCGTCCGCGAACCTCTTTCGGTCTCGGCTCCGGGCGGTGCCGCCGCCGCGGCCGGGCAGGTCGGTGCGCAGCTCGAAGCCCGAGAGGCGGTCCGTGATGTACTGGGAGAAGCCGGTCTTCGAGTACTCGCCGTCGCTGGCGATGTCGATGCCGCATTCGGCCTGCATCCGCACGGCGTCGGCCACGTGTCGGGCGAGGATGGCGCGCTCGCCCTCGCTGAACGGCTTGCCGTCCTCCTTGCGCTGGAGAATATCGACCATCTCCGGCGGCCGGACGAGACTACCGACGTGGGTCGTGAGGATGCGACGACTGCTGCGCTTCACTGGTCTCTCTCCTCATGCGGGTTCGCGGGGATCGGTCTGGCGCGTGGATTGTCCGGCGGGGGACGGAGCGTGTCAAATGAGCCGATATGGTACCGGAGTCGCTGCCGAACTGCGGCTGCTATACTTCTCCGGCGTTGATGCGCCACATGGAGGAACCGCGATGACCGAGCACCCCATGATCGTCGTTCACCCCGCGGCCGAGGACGTCGCGCGCCAGCTCGGGTTGGCTCCGCGTCTGCCGTCGCTCCGCGGCGCTCGCCTGGGCCTCATCGACAATTCGAAGCACAACGCCGACACGTTCCTTCACACGCTCGAAACGATCCTCACTCTGGACTACGGCATCGAGCGCGTCGAGCGCTACCGGAAGGCGAGCCCCAGCATTCCCACCCCGCCCGAGATCCTGGCACGGCTGGCCGAGTCCTGCGACGCCCTGGTGCACGGCGTCGCCGACTGAGGGTCGTGCGTGACGTGGGGTCTCCACGACAGCGTCGAGATGGAGCAGCACGGGCGGCCTGCGGTGACGGTGGTGACGGAGGCGTTCGAGGCGGCCGCGGTGGCGCGTGCCGCCGCGCTGGGCCTGCCCGACCACCCGCGAGTGGCGGTGGCGCATCCGCTGGCGAGTCGTCGCGGCGACGAGGTGGCGAAGATGGCGGCCGCAGCCGCGGCGCGCGTGGCCGCGGCGCTCATGAAACGATGATGGGGCCATCGACCACCGGGCGCGCCGCGCGGCGGACGATCAGCGGAGGCTTCGTCGAGGCCGTTCGGTATCTCGAACGTGAAGGGTGGACCGACGGGCTGCCGGTGATTCCGCCCATGGAGCCGCTCGTCGCCGAGATGCTGAGCCACACCAAGCGCGCGCCCGATGAAGTTCTCGGCCAGATGGAACCGTTGCGCGGCACGGTCACGGTCGAGAAGGTCGCGGCGAACGCGGTGATGGCAGGGTGCCTGCCCGAGTACTTTCCCGTCGTCCTGGCCAGCGTCCGCGCCGCGCTCCAGCCGGAGTTCCACGTCGGCTCCACCGCGTGCACGACGGGCGGTTCCGCGCCGGTCATCATCGTGAACGGGCCCATCGCCAGGCGCCTCAACATCAGCGGCGGCACCGCCTGCTTTGGCGGCAACATCAAACCGAACGCGACCATCGGGCGAGCGCTCCGCCTCGTCATGCGCAACCTCGGCGGCGCCAAGCCCGATGGCATGGAGAAGTCCACGCAAGCGTGGCCCGGAAAGATCGTGGGCTGCTGCTTCGCCGAGAACGAGGCACGCTCCCCCTGGGAGCCGTTCCACGTCGCGCGGGGCTACACGCCAGAGACGAGCACCGTCAGCGTGGTGGCGGTTCGCGGCATCTATCCGGTGACCGAGGGGACGCAGACCACCGGCCAGGGTGTCGTCGAGACGGTGGTCGCCGCGATGCGCTATCTCGGCACGCCGATCTTTCACCAGATGCGCAACCGCATCCCCGTGGTCGTCGCGCTCTGCCCCGAGCATGCTCAGGAGATTGGGCGCGCCGGGTTCGGGCGGCGTCAACTGTGCGAGCGCCTGTACGCCGAGGTGCGGCTGCCCGTGCGCGAGCTGATCGGACGCGTCTACTACGGAACACGCGCCTGGCCCGACTGGATCGACGAGTCGGACCCTGAGGCGCTCGTGCCGATCGTCGCCGCTCCGGAAGACTTCTGGCTCGTGGTCGCCGGCGGCGACGGCCGGCACAGCGCGTGGATGCCGGCCTGGGGCGTCTGCCGGGGCGCCACCGAGGTGATCGAGGATAGCTGAGCGCCCGTTTCGTCCTCCGTCGACACCAACCGCCGGATCGGTGTAGACGAATCGCCCGTGCCCCGCGTTGCCGCACCTCGCCTGCGTTAGACGGGTGCTCCCTCCACCCCGACGCGTCTGAGCTGGAGCCGACGCGCCGTGACCAGGGCCATGCGCGGATCGCGCTCCACGCCGACCCACTCGCGTCCGAGGGACAGGGCGACCCGGCCGACCGTTCCCGCGCCGGCAAAAGGATCGAGGATAAGCCCGCGCTTTTTGCTGCCTTCAAGCACCGCCTGGACCACGGGCTCCGGGATCGCGTCCCAGATGCTGTCCGGGTGGGAGCGCGGCAGCGGCAGCATCCAGCACAGCGTGGTTCCGCGCGGTCGCACGACCTGACCCACCTTCCGGAAGCGCAGGAGATGGTTCACGCGGTTGTCCCAGCGCTCCCGGGAGCGTGTTTGGGCCCAGAAGCCGCGCGACTGAAGGCGCCAGCCGGTGCGACGGAGCCAGCCGATGACGAGTGCGTCCATCCCCACCCACTCGGCGCCGTCGTGGCGATCGCCGATCACCAACCAGAGGTCGCCGTCGGGCGCGAGGACGCGCTTCCATTCACGCCCGAAGCCCACGGCAAGGTCGTGCGCGTAACGCTCGGCCGAAGGACGGCCCCGCCCTCTCACCCAGTATGGCGGCGAGGTCAGGATCACCCCGACGCTCCCCGACGTGATCGGATGGAGGCGGTGGCTGTCCCCGCGGAACAGGCGCAGCCGCCCATCGCGGCTCTCGTAGCGGGTCATGGCGAGCCGGCGCTCACCGGGCGCCACGTTCGGGCCGGTCGTGGCCGGTCGCCGCTAACACCTAGTCGTCGTTTCGCGTGAGGAGAGCGCGGCCGCCCGCGCGCTCGGGACACTACGTCGCGCGGCGCGTAGGCAGCACAAAGGCCCTGGTGCTGCAAATGTTGGCACATGCCGGTTCGACCTGAGGGGTGAGGTGGAAGCGCACCGTGGGCCGCCCACCCGCCGGCTCCCCAATCCCCTCCGGGTTCTTCTTCGCCAAGGCTTCGAAGCCGCTGCTGGATGCTCACGAATCCACCAACTGGGCCACAGATGAAACTACTACCTCGACCCTCTTCGCGTGTGTTGTTACTCGGGCAGCGCTGGTCATGTGACAGCCCGTGACTGCGCCAGGCGCGGGCGGCGTCTACGGCGGGCAGATGTACCCGGCGCCGGTAGGGCTGGGGAAGCAACCTACCGATTGCGGCAGGAACCACTTCGGCAGCCACAGGACCACCTGCGGGAACAGCACCGTGAACGCGATGGTGAGGAAGAAGACGATGTAGAGCGGGAACGAGCGGAACATCGCGCGGTAAAAGGGCACGCCAACGAACTTCGAAGCCACCAGGAGGGACAGGCCATAGGGCGGCGTGATGAGCCCGAACACCAGGGTGGTGATGATGACCACGCCCATGTGCACGGGGTTGATCCCGCCCACCTGGGTCAGCTTGATGATGATGGGCATGAAGATGATGATCGCGGGCACGGCGTCAATGAAGTCGCCGACGATCACGAACAGCGCGACCAGCAGGAGCATGATCATCCGCGGGTCGGTGCCGGCGTAGTAGCTGATGTACTCGGCCACAGTGTCGGGGCCGCGCAGATAGGCGAGCATCCAGCCAAAAGCCGACGCGCCGGCCACCGCCGCCAGCGGCAGCGAGTAGAGCAGGCCCGTGTACATGAAGTCGCCCGGCAGGCGGCGGATGTGCCGCGGATTGAGCATAGGGACGAGCACGAGCAAGATGTAGGCCGCCGCGACCATGCCGGCCTCGGTCGGCGTGAACCAGCCGGTCAGGATGCCGCCCATGATGATGACGGGAATCACCATGGGCAGGGCCGAGCCGCGCGCCGCCACGAACACGTCCACGAGTGGCGCGCGCGGCTTCATGGTGCCGACGGGCCCGAAGAAGTAGCTGTAGATCATGAGCCCGAGGCCGATCAGCACGCCGGGCACCACGCCACCGAGAAACAGCCCGCCGATCGACACGTAGCCGGTGGCGCCGTAGACCACCGCCATGATCGACGGCGGGATCAGGTTCGCCATGGTCGAGGCCGAGGCGATGAGCGCCGCTGTGAAGGCGCGGTCGTAGCCCTCCTTGTCCATCTCGGGCGCCACCGTGCGGCTCAGCACCGCGACGTCCGCGGCCGAGGAGCCCGAGATGCCGGCGAAGAACATGCTGAAGAGCGTGACCACCTGGGCGAGCCCCCCGCGCAGGTGCCCCACCAGTGCCTGAGCGAGGGCGATCATGCGATACACCACGTTGGCCGAGGACATCAGCTCGCCCACGAGGAGGAAGAAGGGGATGGCCAGCAGTGCCTCGGAGTCGATGCCGTGGAACATCTGGCCGATCATCGAGGGGAAGCTCACGGGGGTGAACGCCGTCGCGAGGAGCACGCCGGTCATGATGGCGAAGACCACGGGCACACCCATGTAGCCGAGAAGCAGGAAGACCGCGCCCATCAGAACCAGGAGGGCCGAGGAGCTCATTCGACCGGCTCGACGCCGCGCTGCTCGGTGTCCTCCGGGCCCTCGTAGCCGCCGCCCACGCCGTTGACGATCTGCTCGACGCTGAACACCATGATCAGGACGCCTGCGATGGGCACGATGCCGGTGTACACGGTCAGCGGGATCAGCCACGGCATACGGAAGCTGCCGAGATCCAGCATCGCGTTCTTCAGGCCGAACCAGACCATGAAGCCCGCCACGGCCAGCACCACGAGCCGGTTCAGGGTCTCGATGGTGGTGCGCTTGGGGCCGCGCAGGCGCTTGGTGATCTCCGACAGATAGATGTGGTCGTTGCGGCGCGTGGCGGCCGCCATGCCCACGAAGGCTCCCCAGGCGAAGAACGCGGTCGTGGCCTGCTGCAGCCACAGCCAGGGGTGGCCGATGGTGCGCGTGAGCACGTCGAGGAAGACGCACAGGGTGAAGCCACCGATGCACACCCCGCAGAGGATCATCAGGGTAGCTTCCAGCGAGTCCAGCGCCTGCCACTTCAGGTGCCGGTGACGCTGGATGACCAGCGTCCGGTACACCGCGAAGGAGTCCGGCGTGCTCACGGGCGCGGGCGCCGTCGGCTCACTTCACGTTGCGCACGAGCCCCAGGATCTTGACCGCGTGGGGACCCAGCTCCTTCGCGAGCTGGTCCTGGATCGGCTGGGCGGCCTTCTGGAAACCGGACTTGTCGACGTTCTCGACGACCTTCACGCCGATCTTCTTGAGCTTCGCCGCCGACTCCTGCTCGAGCTTGAGGGCCATGGCCGGCTCGCGCTTGGAGATCTCGTCGGCCGCCTCCTGCACCCACTTCTTCTCCTGGTCGCTCAGGCTGTTCCACGTCTTGTCGCTGACCCAGAGACAGTTGTTGTTCGCCTCGTGCTGGGTCATGTTCAGGATCGGCGCCACTTCATAGTGCTTGTTCTGCTCGTACACGTTGACGCCGTTCTCGGCCACGTGCACGACGCCGGTCTGTAAGCTGGTGTACACCTCGCCGAAGGGCATGTGCACGGTCTGGGCGCCATAGGCGGGGAAGTGCGTGTCCTCCGTCTTGGTCGCCTGGACGCGGATCTTCAGCCCCTTGATGTCCTCGACCTTCGTGATCTCCTTCTTGGAGTACATGTTCCGGAAGCCCATGGTCAGCAGCGAGAGCACCTGGCCGCCCTGCACCGAGTCCTTGATCATGGCGCGAAACGCGTCCGCCACCTGCTTGTCGGCCAGCGCCCGGGTCAGGTGCGCCTCGTCGCGGAAGATGAAGTGGAGCGAGAACACGCCCGCCTGCGGCGCCACCGAGGAGGCGTTGGCGGTCGCGGTGATGACGAAATCGATGTCGCCCGCCCGCATCTTCTGGAGCGTCTGGGGCTCGGTGCCGAGCTGCGCGCCCGGGAACTGGTTGATGCTCAGCTTCCCGCCGCTGAGCTGTTTGAGCTTCTCGTCGAAGATGTTGGCGGCGATGCCGTAGGCGGTCGTGGTCGGCTGGTCGTAGGCGAAGCTGAACTTCCGCTGGGCCGCCGCGTCCCCGGGCCATCCGAGGGCCAGCGCGCCGACGGTCAGCACCGCGAGGGCCGCGTGGATGATCACACGTCGTCGCATGGGCATGTCCTCCCCGTTGAAGAGTCGCAGGTGATGGTGGGGCCTCGGCCTTCGGCCGCGCGTATGGTCGCCGAAGCCCCGGGCCTCGTCAAGGCGGGCAACGTCCCTCGCTAGCTGAGCTGCTTGCGAAACCGCCAAATGCTCAACGCGACCAGCACGAGGGTGAAGATCAGCAACGCGAGGACATTCGGCCACAGCGTCGCGAGTCCGCTTCCCTTCAGCATGCTGCCCCGCGCGATAGTGGCGAAGTGATGAATGGGATTGAGGACCGTCAAGGGTTGCAGCCAGCCCGGCATCGCTTCCACCGGGTTGAGCGCTCCCGAGAGCGACGACAGCGGCGGGTTGATGAAGAAGGCGGTGAGCTGCGCCTGCTGCGCGGATTTGCTGAGTGTCGCAATCACGGTGCCGAGGCTGATGCCGGAAAGAATGCAGAGCACCCCCCCGAACAGGACGAAGAGAAGGCTTCCGTGGAACGGAACGCGGAACACGAGCTTGAGCACCGCGAGCGCGAGCAGCATCATCAAGCTCAGCAACACGAACAGCGGCGTGATCTTGGCGATGATAATTTCCGCGGTGCTCGCCGGTGACATGAGCAGCTGCTCGATCGTTCCCGCCTCGCGCTCCTTGACCATGGCCGCCGACGAGACCAGGGAGCTGTTCAGAATCAGCAGCAGACCGAAGACGCCCGTGGCGACGAACCAGGAGTCGACGAGCCCCGGGTTGTAGAGGAACGCGGGCATCAGCTGCACCTGCCCGTGAGGGCTCGTGTCGGGGACGTCCGCACGCTCGACGCTGGCCTGCACTCCCGCGCCTCGCAGCTGCTGGTTGTAGCTCTGGATCACGCCTTCCGCATAGGCTTGCCCGATTGTCGCGGTATTGGCATTCATGGCGTTCAACAGAAACTGCACCGTCGTGGGGCTCCCGCGCCGCAGGTCGCGTCCGTAGTGGTACGGCACGACAACGCCCGCGTCCAGCTTCGCCCGACTGATCGCATCCCCGAGCTGCTCCGCCGATGTGTAATAGCCACCCAGGCGAAAGCTCCTGCTTTCCGTCAAGGTGGCCACCAGTTCCCGGCTTTCGGGCGTCTTGCTCTCGTCGACGACGCCCAGGCGCAGGTTCGAGACCGACGCGCTCAACGCGAAACCGAAGAGCGTCAGCTGCAGGACGGGAGGCACGATCAGCGAGAGGACGAGGCGGCGATCGCGCCGGATCTGGTCGAACTCCTTGCCAATCAACGCGCGGACCCGATGACCGACCAGGAGTCGGCGTAACGTCTTCAGCATCGGTCAGGCGCCGAGCTGCATCCGGCGCATGCTGCGCCACGCGATGGTGTAGAACACCGCGCAGATGAGCGCGATGATCGCGACCTTCCACCCCACGGCCGGCCATCCACCGCCCTGCAACAGGGCGTCGCGGACGATCTCGATGTAGTAGCGGCCCCAGATGAAGTTCGAGATCCATCGCAGGCCCGCCGGGATGTTCTCGATTGGGAAGATCAGTCCCGAGAGCAGAAAGACGAGGAGAAAGCCGCCGAGTGCCACGACCTGCATCGCGGCCACCTGGCTGGGGATCAGCGCTCCCACCATCGTCCCGAATGACGCCACGCAGAACGCATAGAGGATCGTGGCGACGATGAAGGGTGTGGGATCACCGGCGAGCCGCAAGTCGAAGTAGCTGAACAGCAGGGCGAGCATGATCACGCATTCGGCCAGGGCGACGGCCGCGAAGGCGGCGATCTTTCCGAGCAGGAACTCGTGCGCGGAGATGCTGGAGACGTACACCTGGAGGATCGTCTTCTGTTCGGTCTCTCTCGCCATGGCGAGAGCCGCGAGCAGGGGCGGGAACATCGAAAGGCCGAGCACGAAGATGCCCGGGCCGTAGAACTTCTTCGAGGAGAGCCCCGGGTTGTACCAGAGCCGGATCGCGGTCTGGACGGGTCCGGCCTGCTGGACACCGGGCGCGCGCTGATTGTAGGCGCGGGTGATTTGACTCGCGTATCCCGCGGCGAGCTTCGCCGTGTTCGCATCGGAAGCGTCCACGAGGAGTTGGACCGGAGTATCGACTCCCCGGACCACGTCCCTGCCGAAGTGAGCAGGGATGATCAGCACGGCGCGCGCGGTGTTCGAGGTGAGCGCCTCTTCCGGATGCCGATCGACGGGCCACGCCACGACGTGGAGGCTGATCGACGTCCTGAAGGCCTCGATGAACCGGCGCGAGGCTGGTGAGTCGTTGAAGTCCTGAATGACGACGGGGAGGTTGTTCACCCGCAGTGAGAGGCCGACGCTCATGAGCACCAGCAGGACCAGCGGCAGCACGAGGGCGAGCGCGAGCGTGCGCCAGTCGCGAACGATCTGGATCAGCTCTTTGTGGGTCTGGGAAACTATCCGCCTGATGTCGCTGCTCCCTCGCGGGCCTTCTCGACGACGCTGATGAATACGTCCTCGAGCGAGAGCCGGGCTTCGCGCGCTTCGATCACCCGGATCCCATGCGCTTCGAGCCGACCGGCGGTCGTTCGCTTGCCACTTTCGATATCGTCATCGGTGATCACGTGGAGGCGGGTTCCGAACAAGGAGACTCGCCACCGCTCACGCTCCGTCTTGAGGACGTCCACCGCCTGTTGCGGCTGGTCGACGACGAATTCGAGCAAATGACCGGTCTGCCGGCTCTTGATGGCGCTCGGACTTCCTTCTGTCACCAGTTCCCCGGCCGCCATGAACCCGAGGCGGTTGCACTGCTCTGACTCCTCCAGATAGTGCGTGGTCACCAGGATCGCGGTACCGGCGTCAGCGAGCTGGTTGATCATCCGCCAGAACGCTCGTCGAGCCAGCGGATCGACGCCCGAGGTGGGCTCGTCCAGGAAGAGGACGCTGGGCTCGTGCATGATCGCGGCCCCGAAGGCGACCCGCTGCTTCCATCCGCCCGGAAGGCTGCCCGTGACCTGGTCCTGCTTTCCCTCCAACCCCGAAAACGTCAGGACCCATCGCGCTTTCTCCTCGCGCTCACGCTCGTCGACACCGTAGACGCCGGCGAAGAAATGCAGGTTCTGCCGGATCGTCAGATCGTCGTAGAGCGAGAACTTCTGCGACATGTACCCGATCCGCTGGCGTACGCCTTCGGCGCGCACGTTCCCTCGCTCGCCGGCCAGTCGGACCTCGCCATGGGTGGCGTCGAGCAGGCCGCACAGCATCTTGATCGTGGTCGTCTTGCCCGCGCCGTTCGCGCCAAGCAGCCCGTAGATCTCGCCATAGCGGATCTGCAGGCTGACGTCGTTCACCGCCCGGAACGATCCGAATTGTTTGCTCAGGCCTTCCGCGCCGATAGCGATCTGTCCGCGCAGATGTGCGTGGTCCTGGCGTCCGGGAAACGGCGTCTGCGTCGGCTCCTCGCCGAGGGCACGCAGGCTCGCGACGAACACGTTCTCGAGGCTCGGCTCATCGACGCGGATGTCGCTGACGGGAAACCCGGCCGCGCTCATCTCTCTCGAGACGGTGCTTCGCGCTTCGTCCGGCCGTCGGGCAAGGAGGTCCAGATGGTCGCCGAACCGCTGCACGTCGACGATGTCCTTGTCGGGGCCGGCGATGCCCGACAGCAGGCGTTCGGCATCTCTCAGTCGCTCCGTCTGAACCTCCAGCCGCTTGGTTCCTAGCCCTCGGCGCAGCTCGGACGGAGTCCCGATCTGGCGAAGCTCACCGGCGTGGATCAATGCAACCCGGCCGCATCGCTCGGCTTCATCGAGATACGGCGTCGCCACCAGGATCGTCAAGCCTTCAGCGGCGAGATGCGTGAGGGCGTCCCAGAATTCCCGCCGTGAGACGGGGTCGACGCCGGTGGTCGGCTCGTCCAGCAAGAGGACGCGCGGCTCGGCCACGAGCGCGCAGGTCAGCGCGAGCTTTTGCTTCATTCCACCGCTCAATCGCCCCGCGAGCCGGTCGAAGAAGCGATCCAGGTCGAACATGTGGAGATATCGGCGACCGCGTGCCGTAATGTCGTTCGGCGGAACGCGCCGCAGATCGCCCGCGTACCGGACATTCTCCCCGACCGAGAGGTCCGGGTAGAGGCTGAAGGCTTGCGTCAGATAGCCGGTCTGTGACCGCGCCTCCCGCGCCGGCCGGCCGAAGATCTCGGCAACTCCATCGGTGGCTTCTATCACACCGGCGAGGATCTGGAACGTGGAGGTCTTGCCCGCGCCATCGGGACCAATGAGGCCGAAGATCTCGCCGGCGCCGACCTCGAAGCTGATGCCGCGCAAGGCTTCGAGCGTGCCATAGCGCTTCTGTAGGTTGCGGATGCGAATGGCCGTCATCGGCGCGTTCGGCGTGCCGGCCACTCGCTTCCCTCGACGAGGACCTCGCCGTCGGCCGGCATGCCCGGCTTGGCGAAGCCCACCGCGCCGCGCAAGAGAACCTTCACGCCGACGACCTGCTTCACCCGGTCCTCGCGGAAGTAGGTGTTCTCGGGCGTGAACGAAGCCTGGGGGTCGATGCGCATCACGACCGCGTCGATCGGCGTCGTCGGCGCCGAATCGAGGTACACGCGCGCGGCCTGGCCCACGCGGACGCGGCCGATCTGACCTTCGGGGACGAAGCCCCGCAGGTAGACTCGCCCCAGATCGATCAGCGTGATGATCGGCGTGCCGGCCATGACAACCTCGCCCGGCTCCGCGGTCCTCGTGGCCACCGTTCCGGCGAATGGCGCGATGACGTTGAGGTCGTTGCGGTTCGCCCGCGCCTCGTCGAGTTGGGCCCGCGCTCGCTCGGCATCGGCTTGCGCGGCCCCGACCTGACGCTGCGCGACCACGACGGCGGCCCCTTGCGTCTTCTCGTTGTTCTGAGCTTGTCTGGCCTGCTGTTCCGCGATCAACCCTTTCTCGAAGAGTCTGGTGAACGCGTCCCGGTCCCACTTCGCCTGCGCATGCGTGGCCTCGGCTTGGGCGAGCTGAGCCTCGGCCGCGGCCAGCCGCGCCTCCGCCTGACGGAGGGCCGCCTCCGCCTGCTGCTCGCGTGCGCGGATCTGCTCGTCATCGAGCACTGCGACGACCGCCCCGGCGCTCACCTGGTCGCCCTCTCGCACGGAGATCTCGCGAATCCGTCCGGAGGTCTTGGGCGCGATCGCCGAGTCGTCGCCTTCGATCCGGCCACTCACCGCGATCACGCCCGGCGGCAGCGAGGCGGATGCGAAGAACAGGCGCCACACCGCGAACCCGCCAAGAGTAGCCACGAGCAGGATCGCGCCGGCAACGACGAGACGACGCCGCGAGCGGGAGTCGGCCCCCGCTGCCGCAGGTCGCGAGGGGACTTGTTCCGCCGGCACCGGCCGTCCCTGCTCAGCGGGCGCGGCCACGACGGCGCTCTCCGTTCGTGTCACTGGTCCGCGTGGGCTCGGTGAGTCCGTGGATGATGAGATCCTGGATGTGCTTCACGTACGTGGTGGTCTCGGGGACCTTGCCGCGGACCCGCCCTTCCGCGAACAGGCGCGCCCGGAGACGCGCCGTCGCGAAGAAGAAGAGGAGGCTCCCGACGAGACTCAGGTGCGTGAGCAGCGGGTCGACGGGACGGAAGCTCCCTTCTCGAACGCCGCGTTCAACGATGCGGCGCACGACATCGGCAACGCGAAGAGGATAGGCGATGATTTCCCCGTCGAGACGCCGCCCGCCGGTCAGGACCTCCCGAAGCATCATGACCGGGAAGTGGGGGTTTCGCGCCGTGGCCGCATCAGCGACCAAGCCGACGAGGTCGCGGAGGAGATCCGGGGCGCGTCGCGGCGAATCGGCGAGCTCCTCGGCACGCTCGACGATCTCGGAAAACGTGGTACGGACGATCGCCCGGTAGAGCTGCCGCTTGCCGCCGAAGTGGTAGTTGATCATCGCCTTGTTGACGCGAGACTTTTCGGCGATCGCAGAAACGGGCACCCCGTCGTAGCCGCTCTCGGCGAAGAGCTCGGCCCCCGCCGTGAGCAATGCGTCGCGGGTGGCATCGGGATCGCGGCGACGACGCGGCCGTCGCCCGACGCGAACACTATTAACCATACGTTTAGTTAAACGTACCACGCGAACAACGGCCGGGCAACTCGTCCGCAGGTGGTGACGGTCGCTCTCCGTGCGCCGACGGCGCCCGCCCCGGCCCGAGCAGGATCAGAGCCGCACTGACCGCCTGAAGTGCCGCGCAGGCCCCGAGCGCCGGCCCGTAGGTGCCGGACCAATCGCGCACGACCCCGACGAGCGACGGGCCGAAGGCGAACGTGAGCTGATTGATCCCGACCACGAGGCCGACGAGCGCGCTGAAGCGCTCGCGCGGCCACTCGGCGGCGAGAATCAGGCCGGGTAACGTGGTCAGATTCCCGACCCCCAGCCCGAAGAGCGCGCACCCCGCGTAGACGCCCGCCACCGACGGCCGGTGCGCCAGCAGAGCCAGGCCGATGAGCTGGATGACGAGCGTCACGCTCGCGACGAGGCGCCGGTTCAAGCGATCGATCACGAAGCCCGTCACCAGACGGCCGACCAGCGCCGCCGCCGTCGTCGCGCTCACGACCCTCGCGGCGCCGCCCGCTCCGAGCGCCGGCGTCACGAGCGCGACCAGATGCGTGAGCACGCCGACCTGCGCGGCGAGTCCGAGGGCGAAGGGCGCCGACACGCTCCAGAAGCGCCACGTGCGCAGGGCGCCCGTTCGCCAGCGTCGCTCGCCGCCCGTGGACGGTCCGGCGGGTGTAGAACGAGACGGATCGCCGTCGGGACCGATCCCGAGCGCTTCGGGCCCCCGCCGCATGACGCCCGCGGCGACCGCCAGCAGCACCACGAGGATCACGAGAGCGGCGGTCGCGAGCGCTCGCGTGAAGCCGACCAGGCCGATGAGCAGCATCAGCGCGGGCGTGACGAGCACACCGCCGAGCGTCGCCCCATTGAACGCGAGGCTGACGACCAGGCCCCGCCTTCGCTGGAACCACGGGGCCAGGATGATGTTGATCGCCGCGCCGCTCATCGCGCCCCAGCCCACGGACATCACGAGGAAGGCCGGATAGAGCTGCCACGGGTGCGTGACGATTCCGAGCGCCGCGACGCCGGCGGCCATGGCGCCGGCGCCACCCGCCACGACGCTGCTCGGCCCGAAGCGCTCGTACAGGTCGCCGATCGTCGCCGTCAGGAGCGCACCCGCGACGTAGTACACGGTGACCGGCGCCGACACAGCGGAAGCTGACCATCCGTGCAGCTGCTGGAGCGTCGCGACGTAGACGGTGAGCCCGTAGAAGCCGAGACCGAAGCTGAAGAGCGCCATGACGAAGGTGGCGCCTACGACGTTCCAGCCGTAGAAGTATCGCGCACTCATACCCGGCCTCGACGCTACCGGGCTGCGCCATCCGCTGTCTCGCCGTTTTCGGACGTGATCGCCCGAGGTGCCTGCGGCGCCGGCTCGCGCGTGCTAGGCTCGCGCTATCGTGAGGGCCGGCCCCGCTCTCGACCGGAGCACCTGCGATCGCGCGCGGATCGCCCGCGACCCGCGGTTCGACGGAGCGTTCTTCACGGGTGTGATGACCACCCGTATCTATTGCCGTCCCACTTGCCCGGTGAAGCCCGCCAAGTCGCGAAACGTCGTGTTCTTCCCTACCGCCGCCGCGGCCGAGCGCGCGGGGTTCCGCCCCTGCTTGCGGTGTCGACCCGAGGCGGCGCCGGGGACGCCGGCGTGGCGCGGCGCCGCGGCGACGGTCTCACGCGCGCTGCGGCTCATCGAGCGCGGATACCTCGACGACGGCAAGAGGGTCGGGGATCTCGCGGACACGCTCGGTATGACGGCCCGGCACCTGCGCCGATTGTTCGTGCGCCACGCTGGCGCCTCGCCGACCGCCGTTGCGACGACCCGGCGCGTGCAGCGCGCGAAAGCCCTCGTCGACGGGACGGCGATGCCGATGTCCGCGATCGCGTTCGCGGCGGGCTTCGCCAGCATCCGACGCTTCAACGCCGCGTTTCGCGCGGTCTACCGCAGGCCGCCGACGGCCGTTCGCCGAACCAGGCGCGGGCGCGCCGGGCGCCAGAGGTGGGAGTACGGCACCGTTTCCGAGTCACGAGCACCGGCCGGAGCGTCAGCGCGTCCCGGGCTTCCTCGTGTGCCCGCGCTCGATCGGCGTGCCTGACCGCAAGGTCTCAGTCGCGACGTACGATCTCGACGACGTCAAGGTGCTTGGGGTTCTTGATGGGATGGT
>WNGA01006665.1_pt1 | contig 18185 bp, 19 predicted proteins | sample 5400061 | NCBI WGS metagenome assembly WNGA01 (sample SAMN13153366, study PRJNA577476) | soil metagenome | isolation source: 100 cm soil or saprolite under grassland replicate 2 | place: USA:California | collected 2016-06-15 | reverse complement strand
CCTCCGTGCCTTCGGGTCCTCGCAAACCTCGAAGTACCACGGGTTTTCGGTGCGCTTCCTTCTTCCTCTCGCGGAACCGGTCACGCTCCTTGCTTCACGATACGTGCGGCCCTCTACCCATTAGACGTGGAGGAGAGCCTGAACTTGCTGCACAGGCCGGTGCGGACGAAGGCGGCGAAAGCCTCATCGTCGAGTTCGTGCTACGAGCCGACCAAGAGGGCGGGGCGGATGAAGACGCACGAGATGCTGTGCTAAGAGACAGGCTGTCACGACTCGAAGCTTTCATAGAACTAGCGACTTCTCTTGCGAACGATCTTCGAGCTCAGGTGGGCGCCGACAAAGTCGAGAAGGGCTAGATGCGTCTCAGTCACGTCCGCCATGCAAAGGGGCGATCTCGACCTCATTGTGGCACAGGCATCTGCGGTGTCCGACGTGCCTGAGGGCAAGAAGCGGCGACGCGGCGTAGGTTCACTGATGAGTTCATAACCGAGGTCGTGAACAAGGTCTTCTCTACCAGCGGTCCTGTGGCTGCTGGCGAGTACCCGCAGATCGTGGACGCGAAGCGATCATGACCGCGAACGACGAAAAACAACCGAAGGACTCGTCGACATCGACGAGATCGTCAGCCAGATCAGACGGTTCGTGAACGAGCCGCGCAAGCAGAACGAGCTGATCAAGCGCGGTGCCGTATGGCATCAACTCTGCTCCGCGATGGACGTCATCGGCGACGCGGAATGGGCGCTCGACACGCACTCTCGCGGAGAGCACGCGGTGAACTCCGCCGGCTTGCTGTATCTCGCGCACTACGGCTTCTTGCAGGCCGCGTACCTCCAGCAGGACGCCGCGTGTGCGGTTCAGCAGCGCCTCGGGAGTCCGGCTGCGAACCACGTGCGCGACCCGAATCTCGTCCTTGTTCGCGACCTGCGCAACCAAGCCGTCGGTCACCCGGCGGGTGGAAAGTTTGGTGCCGTTCACTTCATCGTCCGCGTCACGATGCGCCCGGGCGGTTTCGAACTCATGTCGATCGCGGACGATGGCACCGTTGAGCAGCACGACGTGAACTGCCGCGAGCTACGCCTGGTTCAGAACCGCGGAATCGCGAGCATCTTGCGCGAGGTAGTGCAACGACTCGAGGAGGAGAAGCGGATGCACAAGGCGCTGTTCCAGGGACAATCGCTGGCACCAGATCTGGAGAAGCTCAGCTACGCGGTCGGGAAGATCTTCGAAACGGCGCATGCGATGCAGCTGTCGTTTCCCGCGCTGCGTCACCAGCAGCTGGTCACCGGATCTCACCGGGCCTGACGTGACCGCTTCCCGGTCTCGCCAGACTCCGGTGGCCGATCCTGAGAAGGTGGAGGACAGAGGGAAGCCCGGGGCGACGGCCGCCGCCCCGGGACCAGCGCCTACAGCAACGAAATCTGCCGCGGGTCCGCCACCACTTCGGCGCGACGGAGGTGGGCCCGGAGGAACGCCACGGCGGGTAGACGCGCGAGCATCGCGGCCGAGGGCCGCGCGCCGCGGCGGGCGATCCCGGCGGCGTGGCGGACGGCGGCGACGAGGGAGGCGTCGGCAACCCAGACGGTGACGCCGGCGCGACGCGCGACGTCGGCGATGGGATCGGCGTCGACGGCGGCGAGCCAGAGGGCGAGGCCCGTGCGCGCGTCGTCGGTGTACGCGATCGTGCACGAGCGGGACGCGGATGCGACCTAAGTCCCGATCTGCCCGTACTCCGGCTTCCCGCCGCGCTCGAACCGGTGGTATGTCCCGCCCTTGCCGGTCGTGACCGACTCCACCTGTTTGAGCGCCACCGGCACCGTGCCGCTGCCGGGCTGTTGCCGGAGCTTCCGGAGCTCGGCGACCACGTCGCCCTTGATCAGGCTGGAATTGTTCCAGGTGACGCGCTCGAGACTGCGCGACACCACGTACTTTGGCCGCGAGTTGAGCGCGGTCGCGATGGGGTCGTTGGGCTCGGTGACCTTGGGCCAGTAATTGGCGAAGATGTCGTAGGTCTTGCGCCCGAGCAGGAAGCCGTCGGCGTCCGTGATCCCCTCGGTGACCAGCCCCATGACGTCGTCGGAATAGGGGGTCAGCCAGCCTCCGTGCAAGAAGCCACCGTCGCGGTCCTCGTCAGGGCCGCTGGGAGCCTGCATGACGCCGTCCAGGGTCAGAAATGCATTCACGATGATCTTGGGCATACTCTCGTCCTCCACCAGGACACGACGAACCTGTGCCTCGCCACAACCCCGTTCCATCGAGAATTGTTGACGGTTCGTCGCGGCGGCCGCAGCGTCGCTGACCTCCATGCTTCGACTCGTCTGGGCGATCGTCGCTGCAGTCTTCTCGGGGCTCCGCTCGCGCCGGGGCCTCGTGCTCGAGAACCTCCCTCCGTCAGCAACTCTCCACCGTCCTGCAGAAGCGCCGGCCGCTGATCGGGCCGGCGGACAGGGCGTTCTGGGTCGTGTTGCGCCGGCTGTGGTCGAGATGGGCCGATGCGGTCGTCATCGTGAAGCCCGAGACCGTGATCGGGTGGCACCGTGCGGGCCTCGCGCTGTACTGGACGTGGCTCTCCAAGCGCGGGAAGTCGCCTGGCCGGCCGGCGGTCGGCCGGCAGCTCCGAGATCTTGTCCGGAGGATGGCGAGTGAGAACGGGTGGGGTGCTCCACGGATCCACGGAGAGTTGCTGAAGCTGGGGTTCAGGATCTCCGAGCGCACGGTGTCGCGCTACATGCGGCAGCACGGCCGTTGGCCGGAGCGGAGACAGAGCTGGCTCACGTTCCTTCGGAACCATCGGGAGGGATCGTGGCCATGGACTTCTTCACGGTGCCGACGGCGACCTTTCGCCTCTTGTACGTGTGGTTCGCGATCAAGCATTCCCGGCGCGAGGTCGTACACTGGAGCGTCACAGAGAGCCCCACGGCACCGTGGGTGGTGCAGCAACTGCGGGAGGCGTTCCCGTTCGACGATGCGGGTGGCCGGTCGAGGTACATGGTGCTCGACCGGGACACGACCTTCTCCGCGCCGGTGGTCGCCGCGATCGCGTCGATGGGGCTCGAGCCCACGCGTACCAGCTACCAGAGCCCTTGGCAGAACGGGGTGGCCGAACGGTTCGTTGGGACGGTGCGCCGCGAACTGCTAAACCACGCCATCGTTCTCGATGACGAGCATCTTCGGCGCCTGCTCGGCGAGTACGTGGCCTATTACCACGAAGATCGGACGCATCTCGGGGTCGAGAAAGACGCGCCGGTGGCTCGTCCCGTGGAGCGGCGCGTTGCGGGGTCGACGGCAGCCGTCGAAGCCCGGCGGCGGGTCGGGGGCCTGCACCACCGGTACGCGTGGACCCCGGCCGCGTAGGCGAGTCCGCCGCTACACTCGCCGCTCACGCACATGGCTGCCTGTTCCCGGCACGCGCCTGGATTGGTCGGGCCGCAGCCCTGGATGTGCGCGCACGTTCAAGAGGTGAGCGCCGCACGCTGGGCGGCACTGGCCTTTTGGGCTGCCGTGCCTGTCGGAGGAGTATTGGCGAGGCACAGCCTTCGTCAGCGCCTCTACCTTCGCCTCCAGCTCGGCGATGCGCGCGTCGCGTGGATCCTGCTCCGGCACAGGGATCGTAGATCATGTTCTTCACGCTCTGTCGATCCCCCTCGCCCAAGGGATCGATCTCATGGGGCTTCCTGGGCGTGAACGGTTACCCGGAACTAAGGGAGCGCGAAGGCGTGCAGATCGTGAAGCTGCGCGCGTTCCTGGACTTGCTCGGCTCGTGAGATGAGCGCCCGCTCGGACGGCGCGATCGACGAGCGCGTGCGCCAAGCTCGGCATCCGAAAACGGGGTCTCCGCGGCGCAGGCTCGAGCAACGCCGGCGTCCTTCACACCCCTGGTAGCACTCCGCGCCGCCCGGTGTAATTCCTCACCACGATCTCCGCGGCGCGGCCGCGTCTCTCCTGCCTGCCGCCGATCCGACGCCTCACCGAAAGCGCGTCGATCTCGAAGCCCGCGTAGAGCTGTCGCGTCAGCTGGCAGTCGGCGTTGCTCGCCATGACCAGTGAGCCGCGCCGATCCAGGAGACGGAAGAGCTCGGCGACGCGGCGCTGTTCAGCCTCGCCGAAACCATCCGCCTGGTACTTGAAGGCCTTGCCGTCGCTCAGGCCGGCCGCGTACGGAGGGTCGAGGTAGACGAAGTCGCCGGGCCGGACTCTGCCCGCGCACGCCGCGAAGTCCTCGCAGAAGATCTCGGCGCCCTGCAGCGCCCGGTGCGCCGCTCGGACGATCGTGGGCTGGAAGAAGGAAGTGTGGGCCTGGTTGCCGTACGGCACGTTGAAGAGGCCGTGCCTGTTCACCCGATAGAGCCCGTTGTAGCAGGTGCGGTTCAGGAAGAGCGTGCGCGCCGCGCGCTCCACCGGCGGGAGCGCGTCCGGGTGGAGACCGCGCACACGTTGGTAGTGCTCGCGCGTGTTCTCGTGGGCGGCCATCGCTTTGATGAGGGTGTCGGGCTCGTCGCGGACGACCTGGTAGAGATTCACGAGCTCGGCGTTGCGGTCCCCGAGGAAGGGGCACTCGGGCCGCAGCGAGAAGAAGAGAGCGCCGCCCCCGACGAACGGCTCGTGATAGCGCTCGAAACGGGCAGGAGCGAGCGAGGCGAGATGGGCAACGAAGGGCACCTTGCTGCCGGGCCACTTGAGCAGAGGGGACGGCACCCCCCCGCGCCGGCCGCTCGAGGCGGGCGCCGGTCGAGGGCGATGGTGGCCATCGACCATGCCCGCCAGCGCGAGCTGCGCATGCGCCGGTGCGGGATCGCGTGCCGCGCGGACCGAATCCGGCGGCGGCCCTCTCTGCTGGTCCACGAGCCCGGCGAGCCCGAACGAATGCCATCGCTGGAGCCATCTCCTAATCGTGCTGGATGAAGTCGGGATCCCGAGGCTCTGCACCGCCTCCTGGAAGCTGACGCCGCTCGCGGTCGCGGCCTCGAGCCGCATCAGGATCTCCTCGCGACTGCGCGCCTCGGCGACCCGCGCGTCGAAGACAGCATCGCCGAGCTGCTGGCGCAGCGAGTCGAGATCGGGCGCCGATACCGTAGAATGCCCTTGCGCGTCGCCTGAGTTACGCAAAGGACGTTCTCCTATGCCCCGCGCGCCCAGCGACGGTACGCCTCGATCCACTCCGCGCCCGGGGGCGGCGGTAAAGGGAGAGGCAGCTCGAGGATTGGAATCGCCTGGCGCGCGCGCCCTCGCGTGCAGATGGCGACAATCTCGTCGGCACTGGTGAAGTTGATGCGCTCGACGGTGACCTCCACTCCGAGCACCTGGGTTTCGAAAGGCAACGCGAGGTCGTCTTCCATCATCGTGTAGAACCCCGCGCGCTGCTCCGACTCACCGTAGGCGTCGACCGTTGCCTCTTCGATCATCGCGTCGAGTCTGGCCGTGCTTGGCTGATGCCGGCGACCGAAGTTGCGCTGTTTCTTCGTGAGTCTATCGCGGGTAGACATTCCAGGCCTCGGCGAGGTGCCACGCCGCTCGCGCACCCTCCTACGCGCCATCAGCGCCGCCGAGCACGCGCAGCGCCTGGATGTCACGGCGGTCGAGGCGCCACACCTCGCCATCCAGCGCCACCGTCATCTGCCAAGGCTCGACCTTGAGGACGGAGCCACGCCGAGCGCGCGACCACGGGTCGGCCCAGCCCGGGGTCGACCCGATCACGATGTCCACCGGGGCGGCTGCCTCCTTGGCTCGCTGAAGGATCTCGTGGAGGTGCGGCTCGCCCGGCAGGGCCCAGTCGACCGGGAACACTTCGTCGACGAAACCCCAGCGCAAGCGGACGCAGTGGTGCAGGACTCCATACCGGTAGAAGGCATGGAGCGACTTCACGTCGCTCTCCATCCTGCGAGTGACCTTTCCCATCTCCTCCTCGGCGAGGTACTGCGCGACCTTTGCCGGGTCGCCGAGCGGCCGGCTGATGCCTGTCGTCGATGAGATGAGCAGCTCGGGCGTGATTCCAAGCGTCCGGCCACTACGGTTGATGCGGCGGCTCTTCTGGGGTGGCTTGAGATCCACCAGCCGCCAGCGGTCCGGGTCGAGCCGCAGTCCGTGCAGCGTCTCACGAAGGTTGAGCCCCACCAGCAGGTCGAACTTCGCCAGGGCGCCCGCCACATCAGCGATCTCGTGCCCGACGAAGCTGCGAATGGAGCAGGCGCCGATGTCGAGCAACGAGACGGCGCGAGGCGCCTCGCCCTCCGGCACAGCACGCAGGACGGCGCGGCGTAGTCGCGCCGCCTCCTGGGCCTGGCGACGCCGCTCCTCCGCCAGTATTGGTTCTCGCTCCTCACGAACCTTGGCCCACTGCTGATGGCGGGCGCGCTGGACCAGGACCGGACGCGCGAGCTTCCGGACCGCCCGCCGCATGACGCCAAGGTCAGGAGAGTCGCGGTCGAGCGTCAACCGTCCACTCTCATCGAGCCTGACCAGGGTGCTCCGCCAGAACCGAACACGGTCAGCGGCGACCTGGTAGCGGTACCGAGTCATCCCGGCCAAGACCTCGTCCACCTCCTCGACCGTCATGGACTGGGCTCGCACATCGAGCACGGCCGCAGCCTGCCGGTGCGACGAGAAGCCATAGAGGCTTCGGTCGCGGAAGGCAGCCTCGAGCTCCTCCTCGCTGAGTGGCACATCGTCGCCCGGCAGCATCGGCTCCGGCGGCGGCTCTGGCACCTGCGAGCGGGGTGGACGCAGGCCCGCGCGCCAGGCCATGTGGTCCAGCTCCGAAGACGAAAGGTTGAGACCGAGCCGGCCGTCTGGATCGCGATAGACGGGCTCTCGTCCGTGCCACGCCTTCTTGATGGACAACGCCGTGTCACCGCTCTCGGCAGTGGCGCCTGCATCCGTCAGCCGCTCGGCGATCTCCTCGACGGCCATCGGCCCTCCTCGCTCGAGGAGCGCCACCACCATCAGGTGGAACAGGTTGACCTTGTCCCGGCCCAGCACGTCCTCGACGCGCGGCACGGAGGCGAGGCCGAGCCGCTCGCAGTATCGGTTGCCCATGGTGCTTGCGTCGCCGCCGCGGATCATCGTCCTCGCACCGTCCTTTGCCTTGTGCGCGAGGAGCATCTTACGATCACCCTCGGCCTCCCGTTCGACGTTCGCCGCGGACATGGTCGCGATCAGCGCAGCGTCGTCGCATCCGGGATGCTAGCGCGACCCTTGCTCGGCCCGGCTGCCGTGCGTCTCCTCTTCGACGGCGGGACGATCCTGCTCCGCGACGCGCCGGAGGGCGTCGATCTCTCCGACCTGCTGGGGTGCTTGACCGGGTCTCCTCGGCAGCGCGATTGCGCATCTAGGATCCACACGACCGTCTTGGGGTCGACGCCGACAGCGTAGTCGAGGGCCAGATCGCGCAGCCCTTTCCTGAAGTCACTCGAGGAGCCGTAGGCCGAGTCGTGATGAAGCGTCAACCGAGCGCTTCTGCCCGCTCGACGCGCCCGAGGACGTCCGGCGCCGGATGCGGGCGGCGCCAGTGCTGTAGTGGGTGGAGGGAGGCAACCACTCGCTCGAGATCGGTACGCCCGCCCTTCGCGCTGCGGGCGGAGCATGGACGACGCACCAGCCCGCCGACAGGATGGACGACTGCTGAAGTCCCCGGCCGGGTCCCCGCCTGCTATTGCGCACGAGAGCGCGCACCTTCCATGTCTCCACTCTGAACGGAGGTGTGTTCATGGAAACGACGCAAGACGTAGGGACGCAGGAGTCGAAGGCCGAGCCGTCGCTCGAGGCTGCCTGCCGAAAGTTCAACGAGTTGTTCAACCGGTTCGACGCGAAGCAGGTGGCGTCGTGCTGGACCGAGGACGGAACCCTCATCACTCCCTCTGGAGAGGTCGGAGTGGGTCGGTCGGGGGTCGAGACCGCGTTCCGCCACGACGCCGACACCATCCTCAAGGGCACGACGTCCCGGTTCGAGATCACGTCCGTGCGGCGCCTGGGGTCGGAGCTCGCGTTCCTCGACCTCGAGCACGAGCTCCAGAACTTCCGGATGCCCGAAGGCTCCACCGGGGTGATGAAGTTTCACGTCGTGATCCTCACGAAGAAGAGCGGGAACAGCTGGCAGTGGCTGGACGCGCGTCCGTACGCGTTCGTCCCCCGGCCGCCGTCGGTGCACTGAACCGACCGCGCCCCAGCGGTTCCCCGGGAGGCGGCGCACCATCGGTCCTCCCGTCGTGGGCCGCCGCCTCCACATCGCCCTCGTCGCGGACAACGCGGGCGCGCGTCACATCGACCCGCCGGCGGCGGGAGTGCGATCTGCGTGCCGCTTGATCGGTGCGGCTGTTCGATTCGGCCGAGGGCTCGGAGCTGCAGCTCCGGGCCCTCACTCGTTCGCCTGCCCTTGCCTGACTCTTCGTGAACGGCTGGTCCAGCCAGTCTTCCGGCCGAACCTGGAGCCGTCGGCAGGACCTTCATACTGTAATTGCGCGGTTTCTGGCGAGCTACAACAGCAGGGCCGCGCGAGCGGCCTGGCGCAGCAGGCGCCGGGTCACGAGCCGGTGGGCGCCGCTCCCGATGACCGCGGCGCGGTAGAGCCGGCCGAGGACGCCGGGGAACGCACGCGAGCTGGCTTAACCCGGCTGAGATCGAGGTTGGCCTCTGGTCCCGCGAGTGTCTCGGCGGCGACCGCGTCGCATCCTTCGCCGAACTGAGCCGCCGCACGCGCGCATGGAATGGTCGCGCCAACCGCAGCAGACGCCGCATCAATTGGCAGTTCACCACCGCCGATGCACGGCGCGTCTTCCGCTACGAGCGGAGCGTTATGCATGGGGGGGGGAGCACTAGGTGCTGGAGCTGATGCGGGCGCCGCCGCGGTGGCGGCGGCGGTTGGCGTACGTCGCCACGCCGTCACGACTTTCGAGGCGTGTCCTACTCGCGCGAGGGCGGGGATCGCCGGCGCGGACTTGAAGCGGCCTACCGGCGCTTGCGCACAGGACCGACTGCGTGCCGTAGATCGGCGGGGGGCTCGGGGAGCTCGAGCTCCTGCAGGAGATAGAGCGGCTTCACTTTCAGGGCGCGAGCCAACGTCGTGATTGTTGGTAGCGGTGGGGGCTGAGCAGGCCGCGCTCGAGCATCGAGAGGTACGAGGTTGTGATCCGAGCGCGCAGCGCGAGCTTCTTCTGCGTGACCTTCTGCGAGAGCCGGAGCGCGCGCACATTCTTAGCAAAGGTTCGGATGAGGGGGTCCATGGCGGTCGTCGGGGCCAGCGGAGGCAGCGTGATCAGTTGGTTGTCGAGGCCCTGATGGTGGCGCTCGAGGTGGTAGTGCTCGATGAACTCGGTGATGGCGAGGCGGAGATGCCGCTCCCCGAGCAGCACGAGCTTGTCGAGGCACTCGGACTTGATCGACAGGACAAACCGCTCGGCGAACGCGTTGAGGTTCGGGCTGTGGGCGGGCAGCTTGAGGCAGTTCACGCCAGCCGCGCGGAGGAGCTCCCGGAACTCGTCGGTGAACAGGGGGTCGCGATCGTGGATGAGGTAGCGCTTGCCCACGAGGAACCCATCGACGTTGTCGGTGAGGTTGCGGGCGATCTGCTTCATCCAGGCGCCGTGAGGCTGGCGGACGATGCCTGCGATCTGGACGCGTCGCGTCTCGATGTCGATGACGAAGAGAACGAAGTAGCGGACCAAGCCACCGAGCGTGAGCACCTCGACGGTGAAGAAGTCCGTCGCCGAGATCGAGCCCAGATGGGCCTTCAAGAAGGTGGCCCATGGCATCCGACGGCCGCGCAAGGGCGCGGGTTCGAGACCGTGCTCGCGGAGGATGCGCTTGATCGTGTTGCGGGCGAGGACGTGTCCAAGGTTGCCCAGGACAATCACGGATCCGCGTGTAGCCCCAGGTCGGGTTCTCGGTGGCGAACCGGACGACGAGCTCCCGAAGCGACGACGCCGTACCAGGGCGACCAACTCCGCGGCGAGCAGTGCCGTCGTACTTGGCGGCGACGAGTTCACGGTACCAGCGCAGGATCGTGTCGGGCGTCACGAGCCCGGCGAGCTCGTCCAGCACGCGGCGGCCCAGCACTCGGCCCTTCACCGCGAGGCGGCGGCGCTGGTCGTCGGTGAACCGCAGCTTCCCGCCACCGAGTTGCTGGCGGAGGACGCCGTCGCTGTCCGTCCCGCCCCTGCCCGTCAGCACGCCCCGTCCCTAGGGCGTTCACTCTGCGTGCGTGGATGGGCTTTTCGGTAGACACAGCCGTATACCGAGTCGGACCCGTAGCCATCGGTCCGCAGCGCCGCGCGCGTGACCCAGATCGCCTTGTCGCTGCCGTGCATGGCCGGCTCGCCGGGCCGAACCGTTCCTCCCCGTGGTGGCGCCCCGCGGTCGCCGTCGTTGATGTGTACCGCTTCACCACTTCATCCCGCCATCCCGCGTTCCGGGGGCGCCATGCCCGCCGCTCCTTGCGCTCGCCGCGTCGCGGGCGGCTCTTGCGTGAAGACCGGCGCGCGTGCCACATTTCGCGTCCAATGCGAACATCCAAGAGCTTCGTGCCCGTCGTCCTCGTCCTCGCCGCGTTCGGCCCGATCATGGGCTGCAGCACCTCGTCGACTCCGACGCCACCCCCGGAGGCTTTCTTCGAGGTGACGAACGACACCTATGATTCTGTCGACGTGTACGTGAACGGCGTGTTCCTGAGCACCGTGTCCGCGGGTACCGTCAACACCTACGACTTGGGCCCCGCAGGCACGTACAACGTCCAGATCTACAAGAATGGCGACCTCTCCTACCTCCTGAACAACGTGGACACGGCGTTCGTCGGCGGAACGACGGCCTGGGACGTGTACGCCAACGCCCCGGTCGTGCTCGTGCAGAACAATTACGCGCTGGGCTCAGGCGAGTGCGTCGATGCGTATCTCGACGGTTATTCCGTCCCGTTCGCCCTCTCGGGCGGAACGACCACCACGCCCCCGGCGGACTCCACGATTTGCCAGGGGGAGACAGGCTTCTTCTTGGTCGCCGAGGGCAGCCATCATGTCGAGGTGTACGGCTCGGTGACCTCGAACGTCTATCATGACGACACAAGAACCTACGTCGACGCGACTCATGTGACGTTCACGCTACCCTGACGTGGCGCTTCTCTTCGCTTGAAGGCGAGGAGTTCTCACAGCGCCAGCCAGTTGACGGGATCCCGCAGCTTTGATCTGCTGCGCCCGGGAGGTGGCGATGGGCGCGTGGGCGTACTCGGTGGATCTGCGTGAGCGGGTGGTGAGGGCGTTCGATGTCGGCGGGATGACGGACCACGAGGTCGCCGCGCTGTTCGGGATCGGCGAAGCGACGGTCCACCGGTGGAAGCGGCGACATCGGGAGACAGGCCGCCTGGAGCCGCTGCCGCACAGAGCGGGAATCTGCCGCGCGTCACGCCCGAGAAGTGGCAGCTGGTCCACCAGATCGTGAAGGAGGAGCCGGACCTGACGATCCCGGAGGTCGCGGAGGAGTTCTGGCGGCGCTCGGGGACAAAGGTGAGCTGATCGGCGATGGGGCGCACGCTGCGCCAGCTCGGCCTGACGCGAAAGAAAGGGTCTTCGCGGATCACAGTGGGTCCTGTTCCGCGCTGCGAGTCAACGGCGGAAGGAACGCTGCGACGATCTTGAGCTTGAGGTAGTCCTCGTCGCGGTAGCCGTAGGCGCGGTGCTGGGGAACGCGGATCTTGTTGTTGAGTCCCTCGACCAGGCCGAGGCTGACCTTGTTCTCGGGTCGGCAGTAGGAGGCGATGCCGTCCCAGTGGCGCTCGATCATGGCCGCGGACTTCCGGTAGGGCGCGAGCCGCTGCCTGTCGTTGCCGACAACTCCATCCGTCCGAGCTTCGGACCGAACGGGTCGCCCCGCGCTCCTCGTCGTCATGCCGCCGCCCGCCCGTATCGATCGTGGAGTCCTCCCACTGCTGGGAACTCGACCACCTCGCCCAACTCCGGCCCCTGGACGCCCCGGGGCTCCGGGGCATCGCCTGCCAGAGATAGATGGCAGCGGGTCTCGTTGTAGTACGCGAAGTACTTCGCCAGGACCCGTCGGAGGTGCACCTCGTCCAGCACGATCACGTGATCCAAACAGTCCCTGCGGATTTCGGTCGATCGTGAACACGCGGTTCGGCGCATCGTGAACAGCCGGATCGGTCCATCGTGAACGCCAGGATCGGCGTTCATGAACACCGGGATCGGTCATCGTGAACGCCCGGATCGGCCATCGTGAACACGGTGGTCGGTGGGAGTCCCGACCGGGGTAGGGTCCGCGGCCTATCGAGGCGCGGGCGAGACGAGCGAAGCGACGCTGGACGGTACGCAGGCCGTTCCGCGCCTCCACCACGGAGGCGGCGGGATGGCGACGGAGCGACTGTCTATGCGCAAGGCGAGAGAGATCCTGAGGCTGAAGTGGGAGCTGGGCCGGACGCACCGCGAGATCGCGGAGGGCGTGAGGCAGTCGCTCGGCGCGGTGGCGATGACGCTGGGCCGGGCCAAGGCGGCCGGACTCGACTGGGAGCTGGCCCAGGCGCTCACGGACACGGCGCTGGAGGACCGGATCTACGGCCCGAAGGCGGAGACGCCGGCGCGGCCGATGCCGACCTTCGAGTACCTGCACGCCGAGCGGAGGAAGCCGGGCGTGACGCTCGGAGTTGCTCCACCTCGAGTACCTGGAGAAGCATCCGGGCGGCTACCGATACACGCAGTTCTGCGAGCACTACCGGACATGGCTGAAGAAGCTCGGCCTGACGATGCGGCAGGAGCATCAGGCCGGCGAGAAGCTCTTCGTCGACTACTCGGGGAAGAAGCCCCGCATCGTCGACCCGAAGACCGGCGAGGTGGTCGAGGTCGAACTGTTCGTCGCGGTGCTGGGCGCGTCGAACTACACCTTCGCCGAAGCGACGCTCACGCAGCGCGTCCCGGACTTCATCGCGAGCCCCCTGCGGGCCTTCAGCTTCTTCGGTGGCGTGACCAGCGCGCTGGTTCCGGACCAGCTGAAGAGCGGCGTGGTGGTGGCGTGCCGCTACGAGCCGGGCCTCCAGCGGACCTACGAGGAGATGGCGCTCCACTACGGGACGGCGGTGCTCCCGGCGCGGCCGGCCCACCCTCGCGACAAGGCGAAGGTCGAGGTCGGTGTGCAGATCGTGCAGCGCTGGATCCTGGCGCGGTTGCGGAACGAGACCTTCTTCTCGTTGGCGGCGCTGAACGAGCGGATCGCCGAGCTGCTCGAGAACCTGAATGACCGGCGGATGCGGGTCTACGGGGCGAGCCGGCGAGAGCTCTTCGTGCGGCTCGATCGCCCGCGCTGAAGCCGCTGCCTTCGACGCCCTTCGAGGACTGCGAGTGGAGGAAGGCGCGGCTCAACATCGACTACCACGCCGAGGTCGACCACCACTATTACTCGGCGCCGCACGCCCTGGTGCACGAGGACCTGGAGGCGCGGATCACCGCCACCACCGTGGAACTCCTCCTCCGTGGCGAGCGCGCCTCGCACCTGCGCAGCTATCAGCGCGGTCGGCAACACCACCACCGACGAGCACATGCCGAAGGCCCACCAGAAGCACCTGGAGTGGACGCCGACTCGCATCATCGACTGGGCCGCGTCCATCGGGCCGATGACCAAGGCCCTCGTCGAGGCCATCCTCGCCGAGCGGCGCCATCCGGAGCAGGGCTACCGCTCCTGCCTGGGCATCCTGCGGCTCGCCAAGCGCTACGGGAACGACCGGCTGGAGGCGGCTGCGGCTCGCGCCGTGGCGGTCCGGGCGCGCTCGTACCGGCATGTCGAATCGATCTTGAAGAAGGGCCTCGACCGGCTGCCCTTGCCGACCGCGGAGAAGAACGAGGGCGCCACCCCCGCCGGCCACGAGAACATTCGCGGCGGCGGCTACTTTCACTGACAGGAGACGACGTGATGTCGTTTCTCACACCTATTCGTGATCCACCGGCACCTTCTCACCGATCTGCTTGACCGGTTCCACGATGACCGCGGTGGTGGAGAGCGGAGAAGACGGAACGCTCCGGTCCGGCGTGGGCGGCTTCTGGCAGGCTGGACCGGAGCCGCGGGGTCTGGGGGAGGGGGCTCCGACGCCTCGTCGCCGACGTGCGCGCGGCCGTCCCCGAGACGTCCGTCCGACGCGCCAACGCCGTGAAGCGTCCTCGCGGTAGTCGCGTCGAAGGTCCTCGTCGACGAGCACAGGCCATGATAGACGGTCGGTCGCATGACTCGCTCGCGCCCCTTCGTCCTCGCCGCCGTCCTCGCCGCCGTCCTCGTCTCCGCCTGCGCTCACTCCAGGCCGCCGTCCCCGCCTGCGGCTCCACCGACCGCCCAGGAACGCATCTCGTTCGTCGAGGGCAGCACCGGCCGAATTCGCGTCTCGGACGGCGGCGTCGGCGAGCCCGCCATCGTCCTCCTCCATGGGCTCGGCGCGGACCTGGAAGTCTGGCGGCAGCAACTCGACCACCTGCGGACGATCCGCCGCGCCATCGCTTACGACCAGCGCGGCCACGGCAAGTCCGAGGGGGCCCGCGACGGCGTGTACACCGTAGAGGCGCTCGCCGCGGACCTCGAGGCGGTGCGGCGCGCGATGGGGCTCGGGCGCGTCGTCCTCGTCGGCCACAGTATGTCGGGCGCCGTCCTCACGACCTACGCCGGAGCGCATCCCGACGTCGTCGCCGGGCTCGTCTACGTCGACGCGATCGGCGACTTCCACGCGGTGCCGCGCGAGGCGCTCCAGCCTGCGGTCGACCGGGAGGCGTCTCCGTCGTTTGGCGCGCCCGAGCGGCGCGCCGCCTTCGACGAGATGCTCGGGCCGCGCGCGAAGCCCGGCACGCGCCAGGCGATCCTCAGCGCGGTCGATCGCATCGATCCGCCCGCCTTCTCTGCCCTGCGGCGGAGCATGTTCGACTTCCGGGATGCGCGAGTGCGGTTCGCGGCGTACCGAGGGCCGTCCCTCGCGATCGAGGCGGCGGACAACCCGTACGCCGCGAGCATGGCCGCCCAGGTCCTGGGCATCCCCGTGCGCAACGTGAGCGGCGTCTCGCACTGGTTGCAACTCGACGACCCGGACGCCGTGAACCGCGCGCTCGACGCGTTCCTCGCCGCGATCTCCGCCCGGCGCTGATCTCCCGGCGCGGAACGCCTCCCGTATCACGCCAGCCGCGGATCGCGAGAACCCGCGCCAGCAGCGAGAACGTTGCGCAGACGTGACCTCAGGGGGATGGCTGGCGTCGTGCGACGCGAGCGCGTCTCGCGCGGACACGGGTGCCGCGGTGCAGGGAGTTGTAGGATCGCTCCTGAAGCACAACCGGCCGATGGGCGACAGCGTCAGGTCCGCGACCGGCCCCCGGGGATGCGCCCGGGGACGGCTGGGGTCTGGGGTGGAGCCCCGGGGCGGGGCCACAGAGCGGGACGTGCTCGCCCGATGGAGGGGGATCTGGCCGGTGAGAATACGTGACGCCACCGCGGTGAAATATCGTGAGAGCCAACACGTGATCACCGAACTCACCATGGACAAGCTCAGGGCCTTGCGGCTCGAGGCGCTCGCCGCATCCTGGGCCGAGCAGCAGAAGGATCCCGAGATGCAGCGGCTCGGCTTCGACGAGCGGATCGGCATGCTCATCGACTCCCAGTGGCTCTACCGCGAAAACAAGCGGCTCGACCGCGCGCTCAAGGAGGCCAAGCTGCGGATCTCGAGCGCCTGTATCGAAGGGATCGACTATCCGCCGCGTCGCGAGCTTGAGAAGGCCACCGTGCGCCAGCTCGCCACCTGCCGTTGGGTCGGGGAGCACCAGAACATCGTCATCACCGGCGCGACCGGGACCGGCAAGACCTACCTCGCCTGCGCCATCGCCCATCAGGCGTGTCGCAAGGGCTTCCGGGCAATCTACCGCCGCGCCACCCGCCTCAACGATGAGTTCACCCTAGCCCACGCCGACGGCACCTACTCCAACCTGCTCGCCCGCTTCGCCCGCGCCGACGTGCTCGTCATCGACGACTGGGGCCTGGCGCCGCCCAGGGATCAGGAGCGCCGAGACCTCCTCGAGATCGTCGAGGACCGCCACGGCGCCCGCTCCACCATCCTCACCAGCCAGGTCCCGACCACCAAGTGGCACGACCACATCGGCGACCCCACCGTTGCCGACGCCTTCTGCGACCGCGTTCTACACGGCGCCCATCGCCTCGTGCTAAAGGGGCCATCCCGACGGAAGGAGGAGTCCGAGTCCGAAAAGTGAACCAGCCAGCGTCGCTTCGCTCCGATCACCATGCCCGATCGCGGTGATCACGATGCGCCGATCTCAGCGTTCACGATGGCCGGAATCCGAACCTGTCACTTTTCGACGGAGCTGGCCGCCGTCTACAGGAGGTCGTCGCCGCGCTCCGGCTCACATCGGGTCGGCCGTGGGTCGACGCCTTCCAAGCGAGGTATCTCGAGGACGCGCGACCGTAACCCGGTCGCTTGCATCCGTGCCGACGAACTCCGGACAGCGAGCGAGCCTCGGAACAGGCGCTCCCGTGGTGCCGTCAGGTTGCCGTTGGGCCGTTCCGCGCCGCGATCCGGCATGCTCTCCCATGTGCCGCCGTGCTGACCTGCTTCCCGAGTGCTTCCGAGCTCTTGTGCGGCAAGCGCGCGTCCCGCCTCGGGTTTGTGTTCACTGCTCGTAACGCTTCAAATCCCTTTTCCGCTCCATCTAGCAGTGAAAGCCCCCGGTTCTCCGGGGGTTTTCGTTTCTGTAGTCGCCAGGGCTAGTTCCCTCTTCCACTTCGAGCCGAACGCCGCGTTCGGCGGGGCCTTTCGGTTGCCCCGCGACGTCCGCCTCCACGTCGCCTCCACCACTTCGCGACTCGCATCCGACGACGAAGCGGCCCGTGGTCGCCCGCGTGTCGCACCGCCAGCCGGACCCTCATCAGTGAAGTCGGTGCCCGCTCGGCGCGGCGTCCGATCGGAGGAGTCGGGCCTGTGCCTCGGCGAACTCGAGCGTCCGCAGCTCCGTCATGCGCAGGAAGTCCGCACGGTCCGCCTTCGGACCGGCCGATGACCAGCGGCGGGCCACGGTCTGCGCCTCGTCCATGAGGGAGGCCACGCGCGGATCCTCGAGGAGGTTGCGGAGGTAGCGGAGGCAGGCCTTGCGTCGCTGAGCGAGGAACGGCCTGAGGGCACGGACGAGGTGCACGCCGGTGTTGTGGTCGCGCCCTTCGAGGTAATGCTCGGGTCGAGTGGTGCTGAACCCGAGCGTCCTCCTCGCGGCCCTCGGGTTGTTCAGCGCGCCGTGAAGGAAGGACGCGTCTGCCTCGTCCCGCAGGCCCGCCTCATACTGCGCAAGCGCGGCGACGAGGCTCTCGGAGGCGTCGATGTTCCGGTTGTAGAGCGCGGCGTCGGCCGCGTCGGCCCAGCGCCCAGTGTTCAGGTACACGGGTGCGCGGTGGCCGTTCGCCGACATCGCGTCGTCGCACTCGTTCTCCAGGCGGTCGCAGATCGCGAGCGCCTCCTCGTACTCCCCTGTCTCATTGAGCGCGAGGGCGAGGTTGCGGAGCCCGCGCATGTAGGGGCGCGTGGAGAGGTCGGTCCACCAGCTCGACTTCGCGACGCGTTTCGGGAAGAGCCTGCGGCCGACCTCGATGGTCTTCCGGAAGTGGTCGATCGCCTGCGGCAGCCGTGATCGCTGGTACGCGATGAGCCCGAGGTAGTTGTAGCCCTCGGCGTAGTCGTCGAACGCGTCCACGAGGAGCCGGAAGATCACCTCCGCCTTCTCGAACTCGTGCCGCTCGTAGTGCCCGGCGGCGAGCTCTTCGATGTCGCCGGGGACCTCGCGGCCGCGGAAGGCGGTCCGCCAGAACCACGGGTTGTCCTCGTTGTATTTGGCGGGCTTCGGCGCGGGCGTGCGGAGGCGCGCGCCGATCAGCTCGAGGACAAACCCGAGCTCCGCGCGATGGGCGTCGATGGTCTGGCCGGCGGAGAGGAGCGAGTTCGGGTCGGCCACGATGAGCTGCTTCGCGAACGTGCAGAGATCGCTTCGGAAGCGCGAGAGGAGCCGCGTCGTCCGGTACTCGTACGTTTCCGGGAGCGCGTCGAGGTTGGCTGCGATCGCGCGCTCGATCCCCTTCCAGTCGAAGCGGAGCTTCGGAAAGGCGTCCTCCACGAGCACGCGGAACTGGTGGCGTCCTTCGGAGCTGCCCCGGCCGATCGCCTCCAGCGCCTCGGGGCGGGAGTA
>WNGA01005555.1_pt1 | contig 18188 bp, 19 predicted proteins | sample 5400061 | NCBI WGS metagenome assembly WNGA01 (sample SAMN13153366, study PRJNA577476) | soil metagenome | isolation source: 100 cm soil or saprolite under grassland replicate 2 | place: USA:California | collected 2016-06-15 | reverse complement strand
AGCGAATGTCGTTTCCTCCGGGACGAATCGAGGTCGTGCCGAGCACGGTGCTGCCGAGTGTCGCGCGCACCTTGCCCTCGCCGGTGGACAGGAGGACCAGGCGGACGATCGGCGCACCTGCCTGGAGGCGGAGGAGCTCCGGCCCGAACACGTAGACGGTCGGGACGCCGTCGTCGGCGACCGGGATGACCGGGCCGATGACCGTCGCGGGCTTCGGCGGCGCTGCCGACTGCCCGGGCGAGTTGGGGTCGACGGTCAGCTTCGCGACGACCGTGAAGACGGCGCCGTTCGCGGTGGGGTCGGTGCTCGGGTTCGGGAGGTTGAGATACGCGCGGTTGCCGCTCCACGTGCACGTGTCCCAGGGCACCGTTGCTGTGGCGGTCGTCCCGTTGACGGCGAGGGCGACGGGCGTGCTGTTGAGCCCGTTCCAGTAGAAGTACGGCCGCGAAGCAATTCCGGCAGGCATCGTCACCGTCAGGCTGAGCGTCGCTGCGAAGCAGGCGCTCGCGCCGCTGCCGTCACCGCGGTCGAACTCGACGAGGCGCGTAGCGAGATGGTTTACGGGCACCTGGATCGCCGGCAGCGTGGCGCTCGTCGTGCCGGTCTTGATCGCCGCGCCCCAGATCTTCGGCTTCATCTGGTCGAGCACGGTGAGGCCGTACGTGCCGGCCATCTGCTGGACAGTCCAGTTGATGAACGTGTCGGCGAGCGTCGCGCCGTGCGCGGCGAGTGCGCCCTGCAGCGCCGCAACGCCGGTCTCTCCTGGATTGGCCGCCCCGTGCAGGAAGACCTCCTTCACGAAGCCGTGGCCGTAGAGCTGCGTCACGGACTGCCAGAACGGCCAGCGCGAGTAGCCGCCGTTCGCATAGCCGTCCTTGAGGTCGCATTTGTTCGTCCCGATCGCGTCCTTGCAGTCGAGCGCCATGTCGGTGGGCCCGAGGTCGGCGACGAACGAGTCCGGATACTGGTTCACCTTCGCGGACATCCACTCGGCGGTCTCTTCGAGCAGCCAGTACTCGGCGGGGTTCGCCGGCAGCCAGATGCCGAGCTGGATGACGTGGAACAGCTCGTGGGCGACGACCGCGGGCGAGATCCCTGCCGGCGCGTCGATGTTGATCGAGGCGGTGGTGGAAGGCGGGCCGCCGTCGGGCCATGTGACGCCGAGCGTGCCGGTCGCCGACGAGTCCTCGTCGGTGACGTAGATGTCGATGCGCGAGTCGCCGCCCAGCACGCCGTCGGACGGGGGCGCGGGGAAGCCGTAGGTGCCGATCTCGGCCGCGTACGCATCCTCGGCGTAACCGAGAATGTCGCCGGCCTGCGTCTCGGTGATCGCCTTCTTGACGTCGCACGACAAGGGCGTGTTGTCGCTCATGTAGTGGACGAGGAAGTGCGGCGAGCCGAGCTGGTTGGGGTAGCCGAGGCAGAGGAGATCAGCGCCGCGCGGGCCCGCGGCCGCCAGGGTCGGGCCGGCGAGGACGGCTGCACCGGCGAGGACCACGCAGAGGACGAGGGAACGGCGGAGAAATGCCATCTCCGCCCAGATCGGCCGGAGCGCCGGATTTCTTTAGTGCGGGAGGGTTTGACGGAACAGTGGCTGAGCCGCAGGGCCGCGCTGGGCACCCCTGCGACGAGCACCGTCCCGCCAAACCCTCCCGGGGCTCAGTCGAAGGCGAGGTAGAGCAGGGCGATCGCGAACGTCCCGGCGAAAAGGAGCCAAAAGACGCCGAAGAGGGCGAGACCTAGGCGAACGTTCTTGCGCGCGAGCTCGGGATCCATCGTCACAGCACCACGGGGTCGACGGCCAGTGCGACGAAGAGAAGAGCGAGATAGAGGAGCGAGTAGTGGAAGAGGAGGACCGCCCGGCGCGGGGTGATCTCCCGCCGCAGCCGCTCGGCAAGCCAGAGGAAGACCGCCCCGAGGGCGAGAGCCGAGGCGAGGTAGAGGAGCCCTGCCGAGCCCCAGGCCCAGGGCAGGAGCGTCACCGCGACGAGCGCGGCCGAGTAGAGCACGATCTGGCGGGCCGTCTCGCGCTCGCCGCGCACGACCGGAAGCATCGGCACCCCGGCCGCCCGGTAGTTGTCCTTGATCAGGAGCGCGAGCGCCCAGAAGTGGGGCGGCGTCCAGACGAACACGATCACGAAGAGCAGGAATGCGGCGACGGTGAGGTTCCCCGTCGCGGCCGACCAACCGACGAGCGGCGGCACGGCGCCGGCAGCACCGCCGATGACGATGTTCTGCGGCGTCGAGCGCTTGAGCCAGCGGGTGTAGACGAGGACGTAGAAGAGATTGCCGATGAGTGCCAGGACGGCCGTCAGGACGTTGACGGTGCTCGCGAGCAGCACGAACGAGAAGGCCGAGAGAGCGAGGCCGAACTCGAGCGCGCGGCTCGGCTCGACGCGGCCGGAGGCGACGGGGCGCGATTTCGTGCGCTCCCCCATCAACGGGTCGATGTCGCGGTCGAGCACGTGGTTCAGCGCGCTGGCGCCGCCGCACGCGAGCGCGAGCCCGGCCATCGCGGAGACCGCCGTCGCAGTGCCGGGCCAGCCCCGCGCGCCGGCGATCATCCCGCAGAAGCCGGTGACGAGCAGCAGCGACATGATGCGGGGCTTCGTGAGCGCGACGTAGTCGCGCAATGAGCCCCACGGCACCGGCTCGCCGCGAAACGAGCGCGCGGCGACGAGCAGGAGCGCGGCGAGCGTCAGCGCGGCGAGCGTGACGTGTGCCCCGCGTGACGGCAGCGCAGCCGCGGCCGTGAAGAGCGCCGCGGAGGCGAGCACTGCCGGCACGAGTTCCCGGTGCACGAGCCAGGCAGCGGCGAGCAGCGCGGCGAGCGGCGGCGCGACGAGTGCGGCGAGCAGGCGATGCGTCGTGCCGAGCTCCGCAGCACCGGATACGACGGCGAGGAGCGTGCCGGCCGCCGCGACCAGGGCGGTCAACCGCAGCCAGGGTCCGGCAGAGACGTGCGTCACAGCCGCTGCTCCGCGAGCCGGCGCCGCAGGTCGCGCAGCGGGCGCGCGCTCGTCACGTAGGGAACGGTGTCGAAGTTCTGCGGCGGCGGCGGCGAGGTGGTGTACCACTCGAGCGTGTCGGCGAGCCAGGGGTCGTTCGGCGCGCGCCGCCCCTGATGCAGCACCTGCGTTTGCCAGACGTTGGCGAGGAACACGAGCATGGCGAGCCCCATGATCCCGGATCCGATCGAGGACGTGAGGTTGTAGACCTCCCAGAGTCCTCCGTGGTGGTACGTCCAGATGCGCCGGGGCATGCCGAGCAGGCCGAGCATGTGCTGGGGCAGGAACGTGGCGTTGAAGCCGACGAACATCAGCCAGAAGTGCAGCTTCCCGAGCCGCTCGTCGAGCAATCGCCCGAACATCTTCGGCCACCAGTAGTAGAGGCCGCCGAAGATTGCGAAGATCGAGCCGCCGAAGAGGACGTAGTGGAAGTGCGCGACGACGTAATAGGTGTCGGTCACCTGCCAGTCGAAGGGGAAGGCGGCGAGGAAGATTCCCGACAAGCCGCCCATCGTGAAGAGCGCGACGAATCCCAGCGCGAAGAGCATCGGCGTGTCGAAGATGAGGTTGCCGCGCCAGGTCGTCGCGATCCAGTTGAAGATCTTGATGCCCGTCGGCACCGCGATGATCATCGACGTGATCATGAAGAAGCTGTCGAGTGACGTTGGCAGGCCGACCGCGAACATGTGGTGCGCCCACACGAGCATCGAGAAGAACGCGATGAATAGCGTTGAGTAGACGATCGCCCTGTAGCCGAAGATCGGCTTGCGCGAGAACACCGGCAGGATCTCGGAGATCATCCCCATAGCGGGCAGCACCATGATGTAGACCTCGGGGTGCCCGAAGAACCAGAACGCGTGCTGGTAGAGCACCGCGTTCCCGCCCTGCGCAGGCAGGAAGAAGTGCGTCCAGCCGCGGCGGTCCGTCAGCAGCATCGTCAGGCCGGCAGAGAGCGTCGGGAGCGCGACGAGCAGCAGGATCGCGTATGCCTCGATTGTCCACACGAAGAGCGGCATGCGCATCCACGTCATCCCGCGCGTGCGCATGTTGTGGATCGTGACGATGAAGTTGATCGCGCCGAAGAGCGACGCCAGCGTCAGCAGATGGATGCTGAGGATCCAGTAGTCCTGGCCGTGCCCCGGGCTGAAGAAGCTCTCGGACAGCGTCGGGTACGAGGTCCAGCCGGCCTTCGCGGCCCCGCTCGACGAGAACCAGCTCAGCATCAGAACGACTCCGCCGAACAGATACAACCAGTACGACATTGCGTTCAGCCGTGGGAATGCCATGTCTCGCGCTCCGATCATCAGCGGCACGAGGTAGTTGCCGAACCCGGCGAGGATCGGCACGACGACGAGGAAGACCATCGTCGTCCCGTGCATCGTCAGCACCTCGTTGTAGCGATCCTTCGTCAGGAAGTGCTCGCCCTCGGTCGCGAGCTGCGCGCGCATCAGGAGGGCGAAGATCCCGCCGACGAAGAAGAAGCCGATCGCGGTGACGATGTACAGGATCCCGATCCGCTTGTGGTCGATTGTGACGAGCCAGCTTGCGACGCGGCCGTTCTTCCACGACACCGGGTAGACCGCCTCGGACCTAACCGCCACTCGCCGCTCCCTTGTAGACGTTCGCTTTCACGTAAGCCTCGAGCGCGCGCATCTGCGTTTGGGTCCAGTTGTTCCCGACGTCCGGCATCCGGCCACGGCCCTCGCGCACGATCGCCTCGAGGCCCGCAGGCTGGGTGAGCAGCGGGTTCGACGCGAGCGCAGGACCGTAGTCGCCCTGGCCCTCCATGCCGTGGCACTTCGCACACACGCCCTGCCACTCCGCCTTCCCGAGCTGCCTCTTCGCGGTCGTGCCGATGAAGGTCTCGTACTCGCCGTTGCTCGTTACGACGACGCGCGCGAGCATCGCCTCGTGGAAGAGCCCGCAGAGCTCGGCGCATTGCCCGACGAACGTTCCGGTCACCTGCGGCTGGTACCACGTGCTGTTCGTGCGGCCCGGGATCGCGTCCGTCTTCCCGCCGAGCTCAGGGATCCACCAGCTGTGGATGACGTCCTCCGCATTCAGCGACAGCACCGCGACGCGTCCGACGGGCAGGTGCAGCTCGTCGATCGAGACGGCGCCGTTCGGATACGTGAACTGCCAGTAGAACTGGTGCGCGTCGACCTTGATCTGCAGCCGGTCGGCCGCGTGCGCAGCGGGCGGGTCGGAGATGCCGGGCAGCTTGTAGAAGACGAAGCCGAAGATCACCGTGATGATCAGGACCGGGATCGCCGTCCAGATCAGCTCGATCCGCGTGTGGCCGTGCACCTGCCCGCCCTCGACCGTGCGGTCGCGAGTTCGGCTTCGGTACTTGACGACAAAGGCGATCAGCAGCGCTTCGACGAGCAGGAAGATCGCGGCCGTGAAGCCGAGGATCAAGTAGTAGGTCTCGCTGATCCGGTGTGCGTTCGGCGAATGCGCGTCGAGCGGCGTGAACCCGCCATTCGCAGCAGAAGCGACTCCTGCCGTCGCCAGCACGGCCAAGACCATGAAGCCCTGTAGCGACAGCGTTCGGCGCACCCGAGGCGGCATTCTATGGAGGTGTCCGATCGCTCGCGTGTTGATCTGCCTGCGTACATCCCGAACGACTTCGAAGTCTTCGTCGGCGGGGTGCGGCAGGCTCGTGGCTCCGATTACGAGGTGGTCGGCCGCACGCTCGTCTTCCCGCGCCCGATCGCGCAAGAGGGCCGCCTCGGCTTCTGGCGCTGGCTCTCGATGTGGCTCGGCATCGCGGGCACGTATCGCAAGCACGAGAACGTCGACGTCGTCTACGAGTCCGGCGGGCGCCGCCAGGTCGAGACCGGCCTCGTGCCGCAACCGCTCGAGGACTAGAACGCGCTTGCATCGACGAGCGCGAGCGTGGCGAGCGCGCCCGTCATCGTCAACGGCACGAGGACGATCCCGAGCTTGGATGACTGTTTGAGCGACGGCCGGACGCCGGCTGCGCGGGCCGCTTGGTACCAGAGGTACGCAGACAGCGAACCTGTGAACGCGAGGTTCGGCCCGAGGTTCAGCCCGATCAGCAGCGGCAACGGATGGGCCGGCTTCTGCGCCGACAGGAGTGTGGCAGCGGGGAGGTGTTGACGAGCACGCTCGCGACGGCGCCGACCGCCCCATCGCCCGCGCCGCCGAGGTGACCGAGAAGCGAGGGCCGTTCCAGCGTCGCGCGAGCGTGCCGAGCGCGACAGCCAGCAGAAACAGTCCTCCGAGTACGCGAAGGTCGAGCCTCGGGCGGAGCCGACGCAGCGCGACCGCCGCGATGCCAACCGCGAGCACCGGCAAAGCCGCATTGTGCAACGCGAGAATCAGCACCGTCGCGGCTGCAGTCGCGACCAGGCCGAGCCCGAGTCGCAGAGGAGGCAACGGCCCCGGCGTTCCGGCCTCACGACGGAGAGGGAAGGCGACGGCGAGGAAGCCGATCGTTAGAACGACCACCACGAGCCACGGAAGCGCGAGCGCGTGAGCCACCTCGGCTCCGGAGAGCGGCTCGTGCGCCAGCACGATCAGGTTGGTCAAGTTCGAGCCGGGCAAGAGCAGCGACGCCCCGTTGGCCATGAAGAGTGCCCCGTAGAGAAACGGCCGCTCATCGCAGTTTCGCCGCTGTGCGGCGTGGAGGATGATCGGCGTGAGGAAGGCGACCGCGGTGTCGAGGTTCAACACCGCGGTGACAAGGGCCTCCAGTCCGAGCAGAGTGGCGAGAAGGACGACCGGACCGCCGCCGATTCTCTCGATCCGGGCACCGATGGCGGCAAAGAGCCCATCTGCTTCCACGACTGTGCCGATCAGCAGCAGGCCCGCGACCAGCACGAACGGCGGCCACGCTTGTGCGAGGGCGTGCAAGGTCGCATCGCTCACCGCCTTGATCGTGCCGCAGGCCTCCTCTACTAAGCGGCAGCGCGGCGGATCAGTGCGACCCGCATCAGCTCGTGCACCGCGTTCCGGTACACGTTCCCCGGCCCGACCGCGTAGTGCGGCATGAAGTCGACGGCGCCGTTCACCTCGGCGACGACGAACCCGCCGCCGCGAGGCAGCAGGTCGACTCCGATGAGATCTCCGTTGACCGCGGCGGCTGCCTCGAGGGCGAGCCGCTGCGCGAGCGGCGGTGCCGGAGCGGGCGCGCTCGAGCCTCCGAGCGCGACGTTCGTCCGCCACTCGCCCACCGCGGCCGTACGCCGCGCCGCGCCGATCACGCGCCCGCCGGCGACGATGAGCCGTAGGTCCCAGCCGACCGGCGGAATGAGCTCCTGTGCGAGCACGCCGTGCTCGGCGAACCAGGGGCGCGCTGCAAGTCGCGCAAGCGCGCCGTCGAGCTCTTCGGCGGTCGAGCAGCGGACGACGTCGCGGCCCCAGCTCCCGAACCGCGGCTTCAACACCACGGGCAACTCCGGCGCCGGCGAGGGAGTGCCTTCGGCGATCAGCCACGTGCGCGGGTGCGGTACTCCGGCACGGCGCAGGATGCGGGCGGTCAGGAGCTTGTCGTGTGCCGCGACGAGTGCGGACGGCGGATTGAGCAGCGCGGCGCCCCCAGCCGCAAGCCGCTCCAGCTCCGCCGTCCCGCTCTCGACTCCGTCGACCTCGTCGCGGACGTCGAGCCGTCCGAGTGCGATGTCTCCGGGCTCGAGGGTCCGGAGCGCATCGCGCGGGGACAGCACGGATGCCGGCAGACCGAGTGCGGCTGCGGCGCCGGCAAGCGCATGGTTCGTCTCGCTCCTACGGTGGGCTACGACGACGAACTTCATGGCCCGAATGGTGCGACCACGGACCCCCCGCATGGGCGTCGGTGTGGTGAATCGGCTGTTACGAACTCGCGGCGGCCGCGCGATCCTTCGGCACCGCTTCGAGCTTGTAACCGACGCCGTAGCGGGTCTGGATGAAGGTATGACGCGACGCGCGCCGGTCGATCTTCTCGCGCAAGCGCCGGACGAAGACGTCTACGGTGCGGTCACGATGCGACTCACGGCGGCCCCACAGCTTCTGCAGGAGCTCATCGCGCGTGGTGACGCGGCCGCGCTCGAGGGCGAGCTGGTAGAGCAGCCGGAACTCCGTGGGCGTCAGCGCGGCGCTCTCGCCGTCGACGTAGGCCTGGACCTCTCGCGGGTCGATCGTCAACTCCTCGATCTCGATCGGCTCGCCCCGCGGCGACTCGTCTCGGCGGATGCCGCGGCGCGCGGCGGCGCGCACGCGCGCCACGAGCTCCTTCATCGAGAAGGGCTTGACGAGGTAGTCGTCCGCTCCGATCTCGAGTGCGTGGACACGATCGTGCTCGGTGCCGCGCGCCGAGACGACGACGATCGGCGTGCCGATCCCCTCGGCGCGAACGGTCTCGATCAGCTTCCAGCCGTCGAGGCCCGGCAGCATGAGGTCGAGCACGCAGACGTCCGGCTTCTCGTAGCGCAGCTTGGCGAGCCCCTGGTCGCCGCTGCCGACCGCGACCGGGTCGAACCCGGCGGCGACGAGGTGGCGCGCCATCCCCTGGGCGATGACGTCGTCGTCCTCGACGATCAAGACCTTCGGCATCGGGGCCATTATCGAGTTCGAGAGGCGTTCGACGGGTCTCCACGCGGTGAACGCTTGGTGAAGGGATGGTGAACGACGAGGCCCGAATCCAGGCGCTCTTCGCGTCTGTCGACGAGCCGGTCATCGTGCTCGACGAGGAGCGTCGGCTCGTCGCGGCGAGCCCGGCGGCTGCCGAGGCGCTCGGCGACGCCACCCCCGGGCGCCGGGTCGGCGAGGACGTGGGCGGCGCGCTCGTCCTCTTCCTCGGCGCGCTGCCCGAGCTTTCCGCCTACGAGGAGCTCCGCGCAGGCTTCACAGCCGCCGTCTCGCACGAGCTCCGTACGCCCCTCGCGCGCCTGCTCGTCGTGCTCGAGAGCGCGTCGCTCCCCGGAGCGGACGTGAATGACTTGCTCGAGCAGGCCCGCAACGAGGTAGAGCAGGCCAGTGAGCTGATCGACGACGTCCTCTTCCTCGGCGAGCTCGAGACCGGGCGGGAGGTCGTGTCGCTCGGTCGCACCCGCGCGCTGCCCCTGCTTCGGGAAGTCGCCGCCGCGCTCGCCGACCGCGCTGCCCACTCGGAGGTGGCCCTTCAAGTGACCGGCGGCGAGGAGGTCGAGCTGCCGCTTCGGCCGCGCATGCTGCGCGTCGTCGTCGAGAACCTCGTTGCGAACGCGATCCGCTACGCAGGCCCCGGAAGCACGTGCCGCGTCTCGGTCACGAACGCCGGCGGCGTCTCGGTGCTCGCGGTCTCGGACGACGGAACCGGGGTCGACTCGGCCGAGCTCGGTCGCCTGTTCGAGCGGTTCTACCGCGCGGACACCGCCCGCTCGTCGCGCGGAACCGGACTCGGGCTCGCGATCGTCAAGCACATCGTCACCTCCGCCGGGGGCTCGGTGGAGGCGTCGGGTGCGCCGGGCCGGGGGCTCGAGATCGTCTGCCGCTTCCCCGCGTAAGCTCAAATCGTCATACTTCGATTTGAGATGGCGACCGCGCCCGTCCCGCTCGTCGCACCCGTGCTCTCCGAGGCGGAGGCGCTCGCGACGGCCGCGCTCTTCCACGTGCTCGGCGACCCGACACGTGTGCGGATCGTCAACCTGCTCGCGAATCGCGGCGAGCCCGCCTGCATCTGCGAGCTCGTCGAGGAGCTCGGCATCGCGCAGGCGACGGTCTCCCACCACGTGCGGAAGCTCGTCGAGGTGGGTCTTCTGAACCGCGAGGAGCGCGGGAAATGGAGCTACCTGTCGATCGACGCCGACGCGTGCAGGCAACTCGGCTCGCTTGTGGACTTCGGGTCCTGTTGCTGATGAAGGCACTCTGCGCCGAGGCGGTCGGAACGTTCGCCCTCGTGTTCGCGGGCGCCGGCGCGATCGTGGTCGACGCACGTACACACGCACTTGGGCACGTCGGCGTCGCGCTCGTGTTCGGGCTCGTGATCATGGCGATGATCTACGCCGTCGGCCATGTTTCCGGAGCGCACTTCAACCCGGCGGTCTCGTTCGCGTTCGCGCTGACCCGCCACTTTCCGTGGCAGCGCGTCGCCGGCTACTGGATGGCGCAGGGAGCGGGAGCGCTCGCGGCGGCGGCGCTCCTGCGGGCGTCGCTGGGAGGCGACGGGCACCTCGGCGCAACACTTCCCTCGGGCTCGCAGGGTCAGGCGTTCCTCTGGGAGGGGATCCTCACGTTCTTCCTGATGTTCGTGATCATGAGCGTCGCCACCGACACGCGGGCCGTCGGGGAAGCGGCCGCGATCGCCATCGGCGGCACGGTCGGGCTCGATGCGCTGTTCGGAGGCCCGATCACGGGGGCATCGATGAACCCCGCGCGCTCGCTCGGCCCCGCGGTCGTCTCGGGGGACCTGCATGCGCTGTGGCTCTACCTGCTCGCGCCGCTCGCGGGTGCGACAGTCGGCGGCATCGCGTACCAGTTCATCCGGGGGGAGGCGACGCCGCGGTGAGCAACGTGCTCTTCGTGTGCGTCGCGAACAGCGGCCGCTCGGTGATGGCGGAGCTGCTCTTCCGGCGCGCGGCGGGTGACCGGCACGAGGCGCGGTCCGCAGGGAGCGCACCCGGCGCGCACGCACACCCGCAGGTGCTCGAGGCGCTGGCCGAGCTCGGCATCGACGCATCCGATCATGTGCCCCACCGGCTCGACTCCGACGACGTGGAGTGGGCCGACGTCGTCGTCGCGACGTGCGACGACGCCTGTCCCGTCGTCCCAGGCAAGCGGTACGTCAACTGGCAGCTACCCGACCCCAAGGAGCGTCCGCTCGACGAGGTGCGCGCGATCCGCGACGACATCGACTCGCGCGTCGGCGACCTGCTCGCCGAGCTCGACAGATAGGAGGAGCCATGCGTTACGTCTTGTTCGTCTGCACGCACAACGCCGGCCGCTCGCAGATGGCGCAGGCGTTCTTCGAGCGGTATGCACCCGAGGATCTGCGGGCCGAATCCGCCGGGAGCGCACCCGCCGAGTCGGTGTGGCCGGACGTCGTCGAGGCGATGCGCGAGGTCGGCATCGATCTCTCGTCGCGCAAGCCGCAGAAGATCGACCTCGAGATGCAGCTTCATGCCGACTGGGCGATCACGATGCATTGCGAGGACACGTGCCCGTACGTCCCCGGTGTCGTCGAGGACTGGGACGTCGAGGATCCCGCCGGTAAGCCGCTCGAGGTGGTCAGGCGCATCCGGGACGACATCGAGGCGCGCGTGAAGCGGCTACTCGCCGAGCACGCAGACGACATTCGTTCCGACAGGACCGCGCATTCGCGACGCCTGGAGCGGCTGCTGCCGCAGCTCGTCGCGGAGTTCTCGGAGACGCGCACACCGGAGCAGATTCGCGCCTGCACGGATGCCGTGCTCGGCCGCTTCGACGACGCAGCGGTCAGGTCGTTCGTCGAGCCGCTGGCGCTCCGGCAGACGCGCGACTGCCTGCGTGCCGAGACCTGCGAGGCCCTGGCGGTCTAGAAGTTCTTGCCGCGGGCACCGCTCGCGATGATCGCGAAGATCGCGACTGCGACCGCGAGCCGGTAGACGACGAACGGCGAGTAGTCGCGCCGGCGTACGTAGCCGAGCAGTGCGTCGATCGCGATCAGCCCGGCGCCTGCCGCAGCGATCGTCCCGACGATGAACGGCCCCTTCGAGCCGGCGGGGAGCGGATTGAGCACGACGTGCTTCAGGCCCGTGTACAGCACCGCGCCGAGCACGATCGGGATCAGCATCAGGAACGAGAAGCGCGCTGCGGCGTCGCGCGTCAGTCCGAGGAAACGGCTCGTCGAGATCGTGATGCCCGAGCGCGACACGCCCGGCATCAGGGCGAGGATCTCCGAGACGCCGATCGCGAGCGTCTGGCGGAACGTGAGATCGCGGATCTCGTGACGCTCCGGCCTGCGGTCGGCGAGCCAGAGGATCACGCCGAACACCGCGAGGAAGATCGCGATCTGCCACGGTGCTCCGAAGTGCTTCTCGAACACGTGCTCTCCGAGCGCGCCCGCAACCGCCGCGGGAACGCTCGCCGCGAGGACGTACCAGACGATGCGCTCGTCCTCGGTGTCGATCCGGCGCTTCGCGAGCGAGCGGAACGCGGCGACCGTCAGGTTGACGACGTCGGTCCAGAAGTAGGCGACGACGGCGACGAGCGTGCCGAGATGGAGCGCGACGTCGAACGTCTTGTTGAACGCGTCGTGCGTCTCGAGGTAGTGCCAGTCGAAGAGCCACGGAACGAGGATGAGGTGGCCCGACGAGGAAACCGGCAGCAGCTCCGTGAAGCCCTGGACGATCCCGAGGGTGAAGGCCTGCCAGTCGGTGAGGCGCCCGGCCACCTCGCCGACCCCCGCCGCGGCGAGCACGACCGACAGCGCGAGCAGCAAAAGGGCGGAGACGTAGATCCAGAGCCGCCGCGTCACGCGCGCGACCCTAGCAACGGAACCTGAACGCGAGCTTGCCTACCCGAACCGGCCGGTTACGTAGTCCTCCGTCCGGCGGTCGGACGGAGCGGTGAAGATCTTCTCGGTCGCGTCGTACTCGATGAGCTCGCCCCAGCGAGCGCCTTCGTCGCCGCGCGAGATCGAGAAGAACGCCGTCATGTCCGCCACGCGCGCCGCTTGCTGCATGTTGTGCGTGACGATCACGAACGTGTACTCGCTCTTCAGGTCGTTCATCAACTGCTCGATCGCGGCGGTCGCGATCGGGTCGAGCGCAGACGCGGGCTCGTCCATCAGCACGACGTCCGGCTCGACGGCGATCGCGCGGGCGATGCAGAGGCGCTGCTGCTGTCCGCCCGAGAGCGACAGCGCGCTCGCCTTCAGCCGGTCCTTCACCTCGTCCCACAGTGCTGCTTGCGTGAGTGCGCGCTCGACCCGGTCGTCGAGCGAGTCCTTCAGCCCGAGAACCTTCAGCCCCCAGGCGACGTTGTCGTAGATCGACTTCGGGAAGGGGTTCGGCCGCTGGAAGACCATGCCGATGTGCCGCCGCACCGCGACCGGGTCGACGGCGCTGCCGGTGATGTCCTGGCCGTGGTACCGGATCGTCCCCTTCATCGAGAAGCTCGGAATCAGGTCGTTCATCCGGTTGAGGCAGCGGATGTACGTGCTCTTGCCGCAGCCGGACGGACCGATGATCGCCGTGACGAGATTCTTGTACACGTCCATCGTCACGCCCTTGATCGCGGGCTTGCCGCTGTAGAGCGCGTCGAGGTCCTCGATGCCGAAGATCCGTTCGAGCCGCTCGCGCGGCGGCAGCGGCTGGCGTCTCGTCTCCACGCGCACGGTGCGCTCGATCGTAGTCGACACGTCTTCGTCCTCCGTCATCTCGAGGCAGCGAGCTTACGCCGGCTGCGGGTGGCGAGCCAGCGCGCGGCGAGGCTCGTGAACAGGATGAAGAGCAACAACACGAGTGCCGCCGCCCAGGCGCGGGCGTGGTCCTGGGGATCGGGAGACTCCGAGAGCTCGAAGATCGCAACGGGCACGGACTGGAGCGCATGGAACGGGCTCCAACTTGTTTGCGTACCGACGATCGACGAGGTGAAGAGGAGCGGCGCAGTCTCGCCGGAGACGCGGGCAACTGCGAGCACCGTGCCGGTGAGGACACCGCCGATGGTCTGCGGCAGGACGATTGAGAGCGTCGTTCGCCAACGCGCCACGCCGAGCGCGAGGCTCGCCTCGCGCAGCGAGCTCGGCACGAGTGCGAGGACTTCCATCGTCGAGCGGGCGACGAGTGGGAGCATCAGGCACGCAAGCGCGAACGCGCCGGCCCAGCCGCTCTGCCCGCGTCCGATGACGACGAGGCCGAAGACGAAGATGCCAATCACGATTGCCGGCACGCCATTCAGCACATCGAGTGCGAGACCGACGAACGTGCGGACCGAGGGCGGCGCGAACTCGTTCAGGTACACCGCGACCAGGATCCCGACCGGCAGTGCCATCAGGGTCGCCAGGCCGACTAGCACGAGCGATCCTACGAACGCGTTTGCGAGTCCCTGGGCGACCGGCTCGAACGAGAACGGAACCGGGTTCTTCGTGATCAGGTCGAGATTGATCGCACCTGCTCCCCGCTTCGCCACCGACCAGACGACGATGACGAGCATCCCGACCGCGATCAGGGCCGCGAGCATCGCCAGCCCTTCCATCAGCCGGTTGACGCGCCGCCTGCGGGGCAGATGTACGTGCTGCATGTCGGCACGCGTGATTCCGTGCGAGCTCACGTTCTCGCCCCCAGTCCCTGGCGGCGCGCAACGCGGCGCACGATCCATTGCGCCGCGAGATTCATCACGAGCGAGAACACGAGCAGTATGAGCGCGAGATAGATGAGCGAGCCGACCTGGAGCTTGCTCGTCGCGCCCTGGTACGACGCTGCGATCTTGCTCGCAAGGGTGTCGCCGCTGTCGAAGAGGTTCCAGTGGATGAAGACGCCGCCGCCGATCACCTGCGTCACCGCGATCGCCTCACCGACGGCGCGGCCGAGGCCGAGGATCAGGGCCGCAGCGATGCCGCCGCGCGCGTACGGGAACATCACGCCCCGGACCATCTCCCAGCGCGTCGTGCCGAGCGCGAGCGCGCCTTCCTTCAGCTCGCTCGGCACGCCGAGAAAGAGCTCGCGGGAGATGCTCGAGACGATCGGCAGGATCATGATCGTCAGGACGATGATCGCGGTGAACATGCTCGAGCCGCTCGTCGACGGCGCTCCAAACAGCGGGATGAACCCGAGTGCGCTGTGGAGCCCCGGCTCGACGTGGTCGCGCAGAACCGGGCCGAGCACGAGGATGCCCCAGAGCCCGATCACGACGCTCGGGATCGCGGCGAGCGTCTCGACGAGCGCCGTGACGGGGCCCTGAACGAACCGCGGCGCGAGCTCGGTGAGGAAGAGCGCGATCGCGAGCGCGAGCGGCGCGGCGATTGCGAGCGCGATGAGGGACGTGAGCGCGGTGCCGAAGAGGAAGCTCCCGGCGCCGAAGACCTCCTTGACCGGGTCCCAGGCGACGCGCGTGACGAAGTCGGCGCCGTATTGCGAGATCGCCGGCTGCGCGCCGCGGACGATCTTGTAGGCGATGAGGAGAACGAGGAACGTCGCGGCCGCGGCCGCCGTCCCGGCCACCCCCTGCAGCGACAGGTCGCCGAGACGGACCCGCCGCCCGGCGAACGGGCGGCGGGTTGCCTCAGGCGTCAGGTCCGCGACGGACACGCGGTCGTCAGCTGTGGATCTTCGAGATCGTCTTCTCCGCGACGACGAGGACGCTCTTCGGAATGGGCTGGAAGAGCAGCTTGGGGCCGAACTTCTGGCCCTTGGTCACGGCCCAGAACAGGAACTTCTTCATGTCCGCGGCCTTGCTCGACTGCTGCGGCACGATCACGTACGTGAACGTCGAGATCGGGTAGGCGAGCGGGTACTTCCTCGGCGGGTTCACGATCGAGAGCTCGTTCGTCTTCGCCTCCGGCTTCTGGTCGCTCGTGGCGGCGGCGAGGATGCCGCGCAGGCCGGGCGTCGTGAACTTCCCGGAGCGGTTCTTCATCGCGAAGAACTTCAGGTGGTTGCTCTTCGCGTAGGCCACGTCTGCGTAGCCGACCGCACCGGGGGTCTGCGACACGATCGCCGCGACGCCGGAGCTGCCGCGGCCGCCGGTGCCGACCGGCCAGTTGACCGCGACACCCGTGCCGTACTTCGACTTCCAGCCGGGGCTGACGCGCGAGAGGTAGTCGGTGAGGTTGTAGGTGGTGCCCGAGTTGTCGGAGCGATGGGCGACGGCGATCGTCGTGTTGGGCAGCGAGATGCCCGGATTCAGCTTCTTGATCGCGGCGTCGTCCCACTTCGTGACCTGGCCCATGAAGATCCTCGCCAGCGTCGGGCCGTCCATGTGGAGCAGGTTCTTGACACCCGGCAGGTTGTAGAAGACCGAGGTCGCCGAGAGCGCCCACGGAATCTGGTAGCAGCCGTTGCAGGCCGAGAACTGGTCGCTCGAGAGCGGCGCGTCGCTGGCGCCGAAGTCGACCGTGCGGGCGGTGATCGCGCTGATCCCTCCGCCCGAGCCGATCGGGCTGTACTGGAGCTCGTAGCCGTAGGCGCTGGCGACCGCCGGGCCCCACTGCGAGACGAGCGGCGCGACGAACGTGCTGCCCGCGCCGGTGATGGTCGCGCCGCTCTGCCTCGCGGGCGAGGCGGCGGCGCCGCCTGCCGCGACAACCGCCAGCAGGGCGGCCGCGACGACGATGGCCATGCGAGTCGAATTGCCGAACTTCGGCATCGTTTTCTCTCCTCCTTCTCGAGTCACCGCCACCGTACGGACGCCGGCCGAGGGCTTGGGAAACGGGCTCGTTGCGGGGTGGTGACGAAGTGGTGAAGTCCCCTGAAGCCTCGTCTCCGGGCGGGTGTACCGTGTCGGCATGGCGATCGACGAGGCCCTCGACCGGATCGAGGCGGAGCTCCAGGAGGAGGGTCAGCGAGTCCTTGCGGCTCTGCGCGGCGCGATGCGCGCCCTCGCCGAGCGCGACAGCGAGTTGGCCGACGAGGTGGTGGCCTTCGACGACGAGATCGACACGCTCTTCCTGGACGTCGAGCGCTCGATCCAGGCGCTGCTCGCGCTCCATACGCCGGTCGCGCGCGACCTGCGGCTGCTGCTCGCGATGCTGCACATCAACCTGCTGCTCGAACGGACCGGTGACGGCTGCGTCACGGTCGCGAAGCTCACGCGCCTCGTCGCGGACGTGGAGCCGGACGCGGCGCTCCTCGAGACGCTCGTCGAGATGGGCGAGCGGGCCGAGGAGATGCTCCGCGTCGCGCTCGACTCGTTCTCGCGGCGCGACCTCGAGGAGGCCGAGAGCCTGGTCGAGCTCGACGAGCTGATCGACCGCGCGAACCGCCGGTTCGTCGAGCGCCTCGTGGACGTGATGGCCGAGCCCTCGTTGCGCGAATGGGGGCTGCGGATGGTCGTGGTGGCCCGGACGATCGAGCGGATCGGCGACCGCGCCGTCGACATCGGCGAGCAGACGGCGTACCTGCTGACCGCGCAGTTCCGCGAGTTCACCGACGCGTCGCACCCGGCGACCCGGCCGTAGCCTCGGCCGATGGATTGGCGCATCTACCACGCCGTCTACGACGTGTCTGTGCACCACCACTGGGTAGGCAGCGTGTTCCACGGGATCGAGCAGGCGAGCATCCCGTTCATGGTCGTGGTGACGGTCGCGCTCTGGCTGCTCGCGCGCCCCGGGGGCGACCGGAAGTGGAAGCTTGCGGCCGGAAGCGGGCTGGGAGCGGCGGGGGTCGCGCTCGTCGTCAACGTGGTGCTCCATTCTGCCTGGGACCGTCCGAGGCCGTACGAGGCTCATCGGATCAGCCATCCCTGGTCGAGCTCGACCGACGCCTCCTTCCCGAGCGACCACGCCAGCGCCTCGCTCGCGATCGCGTTCGCCGTGCTCGCTTTCGACTCGCTCGCCGGCGCGCTGCTCCTGGCGGCCGCCGTACTGGTCACGGTAGGCCGAGTCTTCATCGGCGCGCACTACCCGAGCGACGTCGGAGCGAGCCTGCTCGTCGCCGCGGCCTCCGCCTTCGTGGTCGTGCGCTTCGGGCGGCCGGTGGTCGCCTTTCTCGTGCGCGTCATCGAGCGAGTCACCGACCCCGTGCTGGCGTTGCTGTGGCGACGGCGCTCCCCGGCCGCCTGACCTGCTTTTAACAGACTGTCACTTGCCGGGAGGCGGCTGAGCCGCGCGGCCCTTTCGAGCTTGTAACAGTCTGTTGCTTGGCTGGGGGCGGGGCTACGGCAGGCGGCCGTAACGGGCTGCGGCCTCGCGCAGCCGCGCGGCGAGGTCCGGCGTGAGCTGCCCCCGCCGCAGGCGCCAGCGCCAGTTCCCGCCGACCCGCCCAGGGCGGTTCATGCGCGCCTCGCTGCCGAGGCCGAGCACGTCCTGCGCCGGGATGACCGCCAGCGCAGCGCGCGACGCGAGCGCGATCTCGATCAGCCCCCAGTGCGGCTCCGCGGGATCGATCCCGGTGGCCTCGCGCTCGCGCCGTCTCAGGCTCCTGAACCAGCCGACGGCGGTGTCGGTGTCGTGCGTGCTCGTGTAGACGACGAGGTTCTCACGGTGGTTCCGCGGCGCGTGCGGGTTGTCGCGCCGGCCGCCGAAGGCCCAGTGCAGGACGGCCATGCCGGGCACGCCGAGCC
>WNGA01005553.1_pt1 | contig 18190 bp, 18 predicted proteins | sample 5400061 | NCBI WGS metagenome assembly WNGA01 (sample SAMN13153366, study PRJNA577476) | soil metagenome | isolation source: 100 cm soil or saprolite under grassland replicate 2 | place: USA:California | collected 2016-06-15 | reverse complement strand
GGTCGACGACGACGTGGCCCCCGACGAGGTCACGCGGACGGAATTCGTGAGCGACGATCCTCATAACCCGTGAACTCCCGATAACCGGTTGACAGGCCGACCCAACCTGTTCAATGATGATATCCGGTTAGAAGGCGAAAGGAGGCACCATCCATGGCAGGAGGCGTGGAGATCATCGCGACGCCGTCCAACCTTGGCCTTCGGCCACCCGCGCCCGGTCACGAACCCGGCGCCTGGATGGCCCCGGCCGCACTCCTGTCGGCGGGGCTCGCCGCGAGGCTCGCCCCGGCGCCCATGGTGGAGCTCCCCCGACCGCCGTACGAGTTCGAGGAGCAACCGGGAACGCGGATCCGCAACGGCAGGACGATCCGAGAGCACGCGCTGACGCTTGCGGATGCGGTCGAGGAAACACTCTCGGCCTCGCGATCGCCCGTGGTGCTCGGCGGCGACTGCAGCATCATGCTGGGCTCCCTGCTGGGCGCGCGTCGCGGCGGGCGCTGCGGCCTGGTGCACGTCGACGGCCACTGCGACTTCTTCCATCCGGGCAACTTCGACACGGCATCCCGCCTGGGCTCGGCGGCGGGGATGGATCTGGCGTTGGCAACCGGCCGGGGCGAGCTCCTGCTGACGCGATGGCCGAAGATCGGGCTGCCGCTCGTGCCGGACGACGACGTGATCCAGATGGGCGACCGTGAGGCAGAGGGGCCAACGGGCGACGTGGGCGTCGGGGACCTGCTGGACCCTTCGATCTCCCGAGTGACCGTGCAGGAGATCCTGCGCGTGGGGGTCGGGCTCGCCTGCGAGCGCGCCGTCGCGCATCTCGACCGCCGCGACCTCGAACGCGTTTGGCTGCATCTGGACCTGGACGTGCTGGATCAGGCCATCATGCCGGCGGTGGATTCCCCGGGCAGCCCGGGCCTTACCTTCGAGCAGCTGACAGACCTCCTCTCGCGGCTGGTGGGAAGCGCCCGCGTGATCGGCGTGGATGTCACGATCTACGATCCCGAGCTCGACCCAGACGGCCAGTACCTGCCGGGGATCGTCGAGTGCCTCGGCGCCGGCCTGAAGGCCCTCGGATCATCGCTCCTTCCGCTCGCCCGCGACGAGTGAGCTGCGCGGTGAATGGTCTGGGTGCGGTGTTGCTCGCCGACGGGCCTCACGCGTCGCTCGGCGAGCGCGCCCACCTGTTCGACCGGTTCGTCGGAGCGTGGGACTGCCACTACGCCCACCTCGCCGAAGATGGCAGCGTGACGGAGGAGTATGACGGCCGCGTGACGTTCGGCTGGATCATCGACGGGTGGGCCATGCAGGACGTGTGGTCGGGCGGTGGGAGCGTCGGCACGTCGATCCGCTGGTTCGACCCGAATGCCGGCGAGTGGACCGTGATGTGGCTCGCGCCCCAGGCCAACGTCGTCATCACTGTCAGGGGCGGAGCCGTCGGGGACCGCATCGTGCTACACGGTGAGGGCCAAGACGGCTCGCTGCGCCAGTGGTCCTTCAACGACATCGGGCCGGACTCGTTCGTCTGGCGCGGCGAACGATCATCGGACCAAGGGGCGACCTGGCGCCTCGAGGCCGAATACCATATGACGCGGCTCGGCTGAGAGCTGGCGCCCTGGCTATGCGCGGCCGTTCGGGAACAGGTCGAGCCGCCAGTCGTTGCACTGCACGAAGCCTCCCTGGCGGGCCGGGAAGTCGATCTCGCCGAGCAGAGTGAAACCGAGCTTGCGGCAGATCGCGTTCGACGGGGTCGTACTCGACCATCGGGGAAGGCCTGGTAGAACCGGAGCTGCCCTACGGCTCGGGCTCTGCCGAAGAGCTGGGCGGTCGCCGAGTTCGCGATGCCTTCGCCCCTGGAAGCTCGGCAGCACCGCTCCACGCACGCGAGCTACCGCTCCCCCCCGAAGACGCTCTCGCGCGTCCTCGCCCTTCGGCGGGGTCGGACCCGATCGTGCGTGCGCTCTTCCGGAGCCGTGGCATCCGCAGTGGGCGCCTGCCACTCGAGCGCTTCGTCACGGACGTCCTCCACCTGGTGGTCGTGGAACGGACCGCGACGTTCGTAGAAGCAGTTGGCGGCTCGCGCCTCGCCTTGGGATCTCCTTCGAGACGGAGGCGGTGAAGGGTGCACTTATTCCGATCGTGGCCTGACCAGGGGCTTCCCTCTGGCCCCGTTCGGCCGGTCCGGAACCCGGAACTGTTCCCATGATGGCTAATGGAATCCCTCCTGCCATCCGGAGGTGGACATGGGGGCGGTGTCGCGGACAATGTTCACGAGACACAGGAGTCTCGTCCGGTGGACAGTCCCGATCCCCCTCGTGGCTGCCGAGGCCGAGCAGGTCGAGCGAACTCGAGGAAGACCTGGTCACGGGCCCGATCCGAGGTTTTTGTGCCTGAAGGGTGCATTTATTGCGATCAACGGCCTGACCAGCCGATCCTTCAAACTCTGTTGGGCCTCGCCAAACCCGAGAACGAGCCTGGACGACCTCCCAGCTCGTGGCGGCTCGCCGCCCGGCCGAGCACCTTGAGCACAGTGCGGATTCTTTCTCCGGACCGATTTCCACGATTAGGCGGCGATGCATTCCCCCGCTGCCATCCGAAGATGAGCCATGGGGTCCGGTGTGGCCGGACAATGTTCACGAAACAGGTGTCTCCCCCAATTGGACGGTCTGGGTTCCCCGTCATGGCCGCCGAGGCCGAGCAGGTCGAGCGAACTCGAAGAAAGACCTGGTCACGGCCCCGATCCGAGGTTCTTGTTCTCTATAGGCGGACACGCGGGTACCGAGCTTCAAGAGCTCGCCCCGGATCCTCAGATAGCCCCACCTTGGGTTGTCCTTCGCCATCAGGAGGATGAGCTTGGCCGAGAGGATCTGGTTCGACTCGGTTGGCGGTCAGTCGCCGGGGTCGCGTTCCCCGGATCCCGGCGGTTGGATCTCATTGGCCACCGCGTTGATGCCGGTATCGGATCAGCCGACAACAGTGTCATCGCGCATTACGCAGTCGAGTGCGTAGCCCACACGTCCCCCTCTGCGCCCTCATCCCAGACGCGCAGAAGGAGGAGGCCCCTCTTGTTCGACCGAAATCTCGAATGACCCCTTCACCGCGGGCTCCCGTGCAATGTAGCCATCTTCAGGGCCTCGTTCATGAGCACGACTTGAGACTGGGAGAAGCCGACCTTGACCAGATCTTCGGGGTGCGCCACCGGATTGAAGCCACGTCACTCACGATTCCTTCTGCCACCGCTCCCGGAGACGCCGGCTGCCCTCTACGTAGGGCTCGACGTCGTTCACCCTGACCAGCTCAACCGCCTCCACAGCCAGGTTCCTGGCGCGCAGCGTGATGGTCAAATCGTCCGTGCCGCCCACCGCGACCCAGGCTCGCCCTTCCGGGAGATGGTCGAATCGGACGGGCTCGCCGTCTACCGGGATTCGGACCGGGGTGAACGATGGAATGACGCGGCGTCGGAACTCTCGATCTCGGGCCCGTACCCACTCGCGGAGCCCCTCCTGAGGAAGCCCCGTCGGAGGCCGTTTCTGCTCCTGCCACAGCCACTCGCCAAGCTGCCGCCGGACGAGCTCCAGCGGAAGGTCCGGCTCGCCCCGGGAGAGGGACGAGGAAACGCGAAGCATGAGCCCCGTTGGGTCCTCTGGGTCACCGTGGGCGAGTTCCAGCTCGGTAGGACCGACGTCCCTTCCTATTCCTCCCCACGCCATACCTCCTAGGAGCCGGGGGCCTTCCCATGAAGGCGGGAGCCCGTAGATGGGGAAGGGGGCGGCCCGGAGAGCCTCCTCCTCCCGCCTGCTCCAGCGGGCGAGGGCGCCCCTGGGATCCAACGCGTCGAGGAGGTTGGCCCACAGCGACTGCCTCCGTCCCACTCCCATGAAGGCCGTGAGAAGGAACGGGATCCACACCGCGGCCACCGAGGCGAGAGCCACCGCCCACCACGCCCACCCGATCGTCACGTTTAACGCGAGACCGAGGAGGGTGCCTGCCGCCGCAGCGGCCAGGTAAAGCCAGGGTGCTGGGATCGCCATCCGAGCGTGCACGAGGACGCGGAGGACCCGGATCGGCGCTCCCCACCAGTCCGAGACCATGCGATACGAACGCAGGACCGTCCAGGAACCCCTGTCATGGGTAAGGAACTCGGTCCCACAGTTCCGACAGGTCAGCCGGGCCATCGGCGCGGGACGCCCGGACTGGAGCCATCGGGACAGCCGGGCGAAGAGTCCGAACTCCTCAACCTGCCAGTCCCCTGCCCCGCATTTCGAGCACGCTTCGATCTGGGACTGACCCGCGCTACCCATCGAGCCCATTCGGGGGAAGCATGCCACCGGTTCCGAGCGAGCGCGCGCCGCCGACCTCGCACCCGGGTTTCAGGCCAGAGAGATCGCTTCTTTGTTCCTGTGTCCCTGCGGTTCCGCGTGGCCGCCAGTGCGCAGGCAAGCGCGAGTGAATCCCCGCCTGAGGCCGGCAGACTACGCTGTCTGGCAGCGAGGGCCGAGGGGCGAAGCCAAATCCGTCCCCGAGGGAGCCGCCGTGTCGCATACGCCAGAGCACGCCATCCGTGAGTGGCTGGATCGTCCAGGCTTGAAGGGATCGGAGGGCAGGCTTGTCCCGTTTCGAGTCTTGGCGGACACGATCCGGCTCGTGAAGAAGCGGGGTGCTCCCCAACGCCAGCTCTGGTACGTCACCTGCAACGCCGACGGCGGTTCGACAGGGACGGAGCAGTGGCAATGGACCGTGCTCGTGTCCCATGAAGATCCGGACCGGTGGAACGTACTCGCCGTGGCTGGGGGTGGCGGCGTCGGGGACCTGCCGGCGCGTGGTTTCCCGTGGGCGAATCTCGGAGGGAACTGGGGAGATGACGGGTTCCGGGCCGGCGGCACTGTCGAGGACGCCGGCAAGGGGGTCTCGCGCGTGCGTCTTACGGACGCCCAGGGGAGAACGTTCGAAGACACTGTCGACGACGGAGTTGTTCTCTTCCTCTCCGAGGAGCCTGTGGCGATGCCGATGCGCGTCGATCTCCTCGATGCAGCGGGCCGTAGTGTGGCCACAGACGAGAGCGGCTTCGTCGACTTGTAAGCTTCGGGCACCCGCCCCCCGCGCAGCCCGGATGATTCAGTCGATCAACAGTCTGCGGGTCAGTCCGCGGCCCCGAAGGGTGCTTTCATTCCGATCGGTGGTCTGACCAGCGGGTCTTCATCACAGCTGGGTCAGCTTGGCACGGAAACCCAAGGACGAGCTCGGAGGACCTCCCGACCCCCGGCCGGTTTCGGGGCGCTGCACCCCCGCCGGGCACTTGCGGGGTTGCCCCGCGGACCGCCAGGATCCGGTGATGGCTCCGTCCGGAGATGAGCCATAGAGTCCCTTGTGCCCAGACAATGTTCAGGAAACAGGTGTCTCGCCCAGTAGACGGTCTGGATCCTGAAGGGGGCATTCATTCGGATCCGCAGCATGACCAGCAGGTTTCCCTGAGCCGTTCGGCCTGCCCCGAACCCGAGGAAGAGCTCAGGATCCGTCCCGACGCCCGGGGGATGGGCGACACTTCACCAACCAGGCAATTGCTGACAAGCCCACCTGCCCTGCGGACCACATCCAAAATCCGAACGGATTCCCCCGCCGCCATGCGGGGATGAGCCATGGGGTTTGTTGTGGCCGGGCAATGTTCACGAAACAAGTGTCTTGCCCGGTGGACAGTCTGGATCCCCATCGTGGGTGCGGAGGCGCAGTAGGTCGAGCGAACTCGAAGAAAGACCTGTCACGGGCCCGAGCAACAACCGCGGAGGCGGACACGGTCCTATATGCCCACGCGTGGGGCGACGGCGACCGTACGCACCTTGCGAACGCCAAGGGGGGCCAACCTGATGGATTGATGAAGGATCGGGATGCAAGGAGACCTGGAGGTGACACGACATACAAGAGGCGGGTCGAGAGGCCAGGTCCTTCCGAGCGCGCCCGCTTACGCGTCGTCCAGGTCAATGGTTGTCCCAGGCTGACCCACGGTCGCACTCCCCCCGTAGGCTCTCAGTGCCGCGTCGAGTGCGATCGACGGGTCCGAGCCCGGCAACAGGTGGGTCAGCAGGAGGTGCCCTAGGTTCGCGCGCGGCGTTCTCCCCTGCCTGTCCTGCACTCGAAAGGAAGCGCGCGGAGTCGGCCGGTACCTCATCGGGGAACGTGGCCTCGGCCAGGAAGAGGTCGACGTCCCGCGCAAGGTCTACCACGTTGGGGCTCGGTCCGGTGTCTCCCGTGTACGCGAGCGTGCGGCCGCCGGCGGCGAGCCGCATTCCCGCGTTGAGGACGAAGTGGGGCAAGAGCCAAGTCGCGATATCGAACGGACCGATCGACAACCGGTCGCCGGGGGCGAACTCGTGGAGCCTGTACGCATCATCCAGCATGCCAGGACGGTCTAGGGCAAGGACTTTGGTGACCGCGTCGGGCACCGTGTGGATGGGTAGCGGCGGAGCCGGATCGTCCCGGAGGACCCGTGCCCGGAGCAAGGGGTGCAGGTCCGCACAGTGGTCCGGATGGCCGTGGCTGACGAGAACGGCGTCGACTTGTTCCGCCATGGCCACCTCAAGTAGACGAAGGAGGGTCGCGTAGCCAGGATCCACGAGGAGCCGGAAGCCATCATGTTCCACGAGGTAGCCGCTGCAGGCCTGTCCGGCTGCGGGCCAGGCACCGCATCCGCCAAGAACCGTGGTCCTCATGACCCAAGCTTGGCCGAACATCGACTGGACGACAAAGGTGATGCCGTCACGTGGCCCGACGGATGCGTGCTACGCCTGAAGGGATCGCCGTTTGAATGTGGCTGACCATTGTGCACCACCGGAAAGCGCAAGAACGGGGTCGTCTGGCCGGCGGAAGAGATGACGTGACTCATGGGGAACTCCCGGCGGTCGAATGGACCGAACCCCTCCGCTGCTTGGGGCGGTTCCGTCCAGGTGCGGTAGGCCCGTCGCGATCTGGCCCCATTCGCGGGCGGACTCGACGAGGCGAAGCAGCGTGCGAATCTTTCGTCGCCGAGACCCGGAGCCCGAGCTTGGCGAGCTCGCCCCGGATCCTGAGGCACCCCCACCTGGGGTTCTCCCTCCCTAATCGCAGGATGAAGTCGCGAACCTCACCGGAGATCGGTGGCCGGCCACCGGAGGACTTGCGCCGGTAGGTCCATCTCTCGCACCAGCTCCTGGTGCCAACGCAGGAGCGTCTGGGGTGTGACCAAGAAAGACGACCAGCGAGTTCCAGGGAGCGCCCTGCTGATGGCGGCCATGAACAGCCGGTCGGGACGGCGAAGGCGCGGCCTGCCCACCTGGCGCTTGAGGACCATCAGCTGGTGGCGAAGGACAAGCACCTCGACTTCGCTGTTCAGATCGTCAGACGGGCCGGCGAGCAGCCGGACCAGACGCCGCAGCAGCAGATCCACCAAGGACAAGAACACGGGCACAACCTCCCACGAGACGGAGGCCCGATCCTACGAATGCGCAGGCCGAGGCTATGGTCCGGGTTTCTGTGCCCTTCAGCCTATGTTCGACCGACGGCTCTTCTCGCCGACGCGTTCGCCGAACTGGCCCTCGTGATCTGATACGTGCCGGGACGATAGGTCCACCGCGCCCGGGCTTTAGCCAACGCAACAGTGCCCCCGATCGTCCCTCGTGGATCATGCCGTGTCCGACGCGAGGGCGTCGGCGATCGCCAGCATCGCGCCGATCGTGGTCCGTCGCATCGCCGGGCTGAGCGCGACCGGCCAGGTCGAGAACTTCACGACCACGGTCTGGGACGGAACGTGCACGAAGACGTGCTGCCCGTTGATCCCGAGCGCGGAGAAGGACGGCGCGACCGGGTCCTCGACCCACCAGTTGTTCCGGTAGTGCGTTCCCTTCGGGAAGCCCGGTGGGTCGTCGCCCTCGACGAACGCCCGCGGCCCGTCGGGTGCTCCGCGGACCGTGTCCTCGATCCACCAGCGCGGGACGATTGCGCGTTCACCACGCCGGCCCCATTGGACGAACAACTGCCCGAACCGCCCGAGGTCACGCAGCGTCGCGCAGATCCCTCCGTCGGCCATGGGGTTGCCGTGCGCGTCGACGGTGATCTCGGCATCGAACTCGGCGCCCATCGGCTGCCAGAGCTCTCGAGCGATCAGCTCATGGAGCCGAACTCCCGCCGCGCGCTCGAGCACCCAGGCGAGAACGTCGGGAAGGATCGACCGGTAGCGGAACGGGCCGGCGTGCTCGCCGTCGTTGCGGAGCGTTGAGAAGTACGCGAGGGCGTCCGGCGGCGGCCGCCGGCCGCTGCGCGGACGCCATAGGTACACCTGCTCGTACACGCGCACGTCCGCGTCTGGGTCCTCGTAGTTCTCGTCGAACCGGGTCCCGGTGCGCATGTCGAGGAGCTGCTGGATGGTGGCGCCCTCGAAGGAAGTGCGCCCGAGCTCGGGCACGAGGTCGGTCACGGGCCCGGACGGGTCCAGTGCGCCTCGGTCCGCGAGGGTGCCCGCGATCGTCGACACCACCGATTTCGAGACCGACATCAACAGGTGCGGCGTCCCTGGCGTGAGGCCGTTCAGGTACCGCTCGGCAACGATCCGGCCCCGGTGCAGGACGAGGAACCCATCCGTCCAGGTGCGTCGGAGGAGCTGCTCGACGGTCATCTCGCGACCGCCGGCGCGGAACCGGATCCCCGACACATCCCGCTCGCCACGCGGGAGCCGCCAGGCGGGTCCGTCGCCGCGGCCGATCCGCGCGGTCGGGATCAGCTCGCGGACGTGCTGGAACGCCCACCGGTTGAACGGCGGCTCCTGCCAGTTCGCGAGTGTGACCCCACGGTCGGCGAAGGGAGGCGGTCCGGCCATCAGCCCGAGCGCCTCGGCGGAACGAAGGTCCGGCCGCCGTCGAGGCGTCACTCCATCACCCGGTGGGCGCGCAGGAGCCAGACGACCTCGTCCGTCGGCAGCGCCGGAGACCGATGCCCACGGAGCCCGACCATCTCCCGGTTCGCGGTCAGCGTGTTCAGCACCGCTTCCTCGGTCGACCGGGACACGGCCTCGAAGAAGGGGTCGAGGAAAACCCACGGGACGAAGCGGACCTCGCCGTAGGGAGCCGCCGATCCGGCGAAGGCCTGCGCGACCGTCGCGAAGGCATCCGGGTTCGCCACGGACACCGCCAGGAACAAATCGCCGGAGAAGTGCGAGCCCGAGGTGCCCGTCCTGGAGATCCCAACGACCATCCGCCGGGCCAGGGCCCGGCACTGATCCGGGAGCAGGGGAGCGTCGGTCGCCACGATCCCGATCACCGAGCCGGTGCCCGGCGGCGCCGCGAAGAACTCCTCCATCGGGTCGTCCTCGAGGAGCTCGACGCCCACCGGCACGCCGGCGACCACCAGCTCGCGCCGGTCGCCGAAGTTGGCCTGGACGAACACGCCGACGGTGTAGCGCTCGCCCCCGTGGGTCACCACGCGCGAGGCGGTCCCCGATCCGCCCTTGAAGTGGTAGCAGTTCATCCCGGTGCCGCCGCCGACCGAGCCCTCCTCGACCGGCCCCGACGACGTGCCCTCGATCGCGCGCCGAGCGTCCTCGATCGAGACGTGGTCGCCTCCGATGTCGCTCAGGTACCCGTCCCACGTCTCGGCCACGACTGGGAGCAGCCAGCCCTCGGCGACGTCCGGATGGACCTCGGTGGTCCATCGAACCACGGCCTGGTGGACAACCCCCACGGCGTGGGTGTTGGTGATGCAGATCGGGCCCGTGCAGGTGCCCGACTCCGCGATCCACGAGGCGCCGGTCATCTCGCCGTCGCCGTTGAACGAGTGGAATCCGGCGACGACGGGATCGCCGGCGCCGTCCCGGCCTCGAGGGTGGATCGCGGTCACGCCGGTCCGAACGTCGTCGCCTTCGATCAGGGTGGCGAAGCCCACCTCGACCCCGGGGACGTCCGTGATCGCGTTCCATGGACCCGGCTCGCCGGCGAAAGGCACGCCGATCGCCCTGGCCCGAAGCTTGCCCGACGGGGTTTGCGAGAGTGGTCCCGTCACAGCGCGGGCCGGCGCCCCGGCGCGTCGAGCCACGGCAAGCGCTCCTCGTGCGCCGCCGCCACCCGGAATACCGTGACATCGTCGTACGTCTTGCCGACGATCGACAGGCCGGTCGGCACCCCCGTCCGGGCCAGGCCCGAGGGCACGCTCATCACCGGGCACCGGCTGGCGATGTTGAACGGCACCGTCATGAGGATCTCGTCCCAATTCGAGAGAGTGCGCCCGTCGACCTCGACGGGGTCGCCCTCGTCCCACTCGGCCGGGAGCGCGGGGACGGTGAACGTCGGACAGATCAGGGCATCGAACCGCTCGAGGAGCTCGCCGAGCGGCTCGTAGACGCGCGCCTCGAGCTCGAGGCCCTCGACGAACGCGTCCTTGCCGATCTCCGCCGAGGACTCCACGAACCGCCGTGTGTACGACGTGAGGTCGTCGCCGTGCTGGTCGTAGAGCTCTTGGATGGAGGGGCCGAAGATCATCGCGAAATGGATCCGGGCGGCGCGGCCGATCGTCGCGAGGTCCCACGGCAGTGCGACCCCATCGACGGTCGCTCCCGCGTCCCGCAACCGGTCCGCTGCTGCGAGCGTGTTGGTGACGACGTCGGGGTCGACCGCGTAACAGCCGAGATCGGTCGACAGGGCGATCCGCATGCCGGCGATCGGCTCGAGGCGCTCGGGGATGCCGAGCTTGGGCCGGATCGAGGCTACGTCGCTGGGGTGCGGACCGGCGATCACGTTCTCGAGCAGGGCGACGTCTCGGACGGTACGGGCCAAGGGCCCCTCGTGGCAGTAGTGGTCCAGGTTGAAGATCTCCACCTCCGGGACCCGCCCGTACGGCGGCTTGAACCCGACCACGCCGCAGAACGACGCGGGGATCCGGATCGAGCCGCCGATGTCCGAGCCCGTCGCGAGCGTCGTCGACCCGGCCGCGAGGGACGCGCCCGAGCCGCCGCTCGAGCCGCCCGGCGCGAACGCCGGGTTCCAGGGGTTCCGGGTCACGCCCCACAGCCGGGACCACGTGACGGCCGTACACGAGAACTCGGGCGTCGTGGTCCGCGCGTGGACGATGCCTCCTTCGTCGAGGATCCGTTGCACGAACACCGCGGTGTGGTCGGCGACCTCGTCCTTCAGGGGCAGGGAGCCGAGCGTGTTCGGCTGCCCGGCGATCGGCGCCTCCTCCTTCACCGCGACGGGCACGCCCTCGAGCGCTCGCGGGACGTCCACCCCGCCGGCGTACCGTCGCTCGGCCGCCCGGGCGGCGTCGAGCGCTTCCTCGTACCGGGTCGCCGCGAACGCGTTGATCGTCGGCTCGACCTTCTCGGCGCGGTCGATCACCGCCGTCATCAGCTCGACCGGTGACAGCTCCCGCGTCCGGAACAGCCTGAGCGCGTCGACCGCCGACAGATACTGCAGCTCCTCCGTCACCTTCGCTCCTCCTCCGATACCTCCGATGATCGACGCCCGGGCTTCCAGCCGGGCCGCGGCACGCTCGCGCGCAACCGCTTCGTGTACTCGTGCTTCGGAGCGTCGAGGACGCGGCCGGTCGGGCCCTGCTCCACGACCGCGCCTCGCCACATCACGATCGTCTCTTCCGTCAGCTGGCGGACGACCGCCAGGTCGTGGCTGATCAGCACGTAGGAGACCCCGGTCTCGTCGCGGATGTCGGCGAGCAGGTTCAGGACCTGTGCCTGGATCGAGACGTCGAGCGCCGCCACCGACTCGTCGAGGATCAGTACCCTCGGCTCTGCCGCCAGCGCCCGCGCGATCGCCACCCGCTGGCGCTGCCCGCCGGAGAGCGAGCGCGGCAGGGCCCGGAGCTGCCGGGCGTCGAGGCCGACCAGCTCGCGGAGCTCACGGACGCGCGCCCGGCGCCCGTCGGTGTCGAGGTCGGGGTGGTGCAACCGCAGCACCTCGTCCAGTGTCCGTTCGACGGTCTGCCGTGGATCCAGGCTGGTGTAAGGATCCTGGAACACGATCTGGACCTCGCGGCCCCGAAGCCGGCGTTCGGCGGTCGATCGCGCAGGGCTGGACCTGTCCCGCCCGCACGCGCGGATCGTTCCCGCCGTGGGCCGTTCGAGGCCCACGATCATCTTGGCGACCGTCGTCTTGCCCGAGCCGGACTCGCCGACGATCGCGAGCGAGCCCGCCGGCCGGACCCGGAGGCTCACATCGTCCACGGCCACGAGGTCCGCGAAGGTCTTCCGAAGACCGTCCACTACCAGCACGGGCTCGGCCGAGCTATCCATGCGGCCGCACCCCCAGCCGCCCGCGGAGCTCCTCGGCGCGAACACACCGGGACCGGCCTCCGTCGAGCTCGACCAAGGGTGGACGGCACTCGCGGCACCGGTCGCGAACGTGCGGGCACCTCGGTGCGAACGCGCACTCGTCCGGTGGTGCCTCGAATGCCGAGAGCGGCCGGCCGGAGATCGCGAGCAGTCGGTCCGCCGTGGACGCGATGTCCGGTCTGGCCGCCGCCAGGGCCGCCGTGTAGGGATGGAGCGGATCGGTGTGCAGCAGCGCCGAGGAGCGCACCTCGACGACCTGGCCCGCGTACATCACGACGGTCCGGTCGCACACGGCCGCCGCGAGCTCGAGGTTGTGCGTGATGAACACCATCGCGAGGCCGAGCTCGCGCCGGAGCTCGTCGAGGATGGCCATCACCTCGGCCTGCGTGGTCACGTCGAGGGCCGTCGTCGGCTCGTCGGCCAGAAGCAGCCGGGGCTCGGTCAGCAGCGCCGTCGCGATCATCGCCCGCTGCAGCAGCCCGCCGGACAGCTCGTGGGGGTACTGGGTCAGTCGGCGACGTCCGTCCGCGATCCCGACGCTCTCGAGCAGCTCCACCGCTCGATCTTCGGCTTCGTGCCTCGGCACCCCGGCGTTCGTGCGGAGCGCCTCGGTCATGAAGTCCCCGACCCGGCGGACCGGGTTCGTGTGCGCTCGTGGGTCCTGGAAGATCATCGCGACCTCCCCACGGTAGCGTCGGAGGGCCGAGCCCGACAGCGCCATGACGTCACGCCCGTCGAACCGGATCGAGCCACGGACCCTCGCGCCCTCGGGGAGGAGCCGGTCGATCGCGCGGGCCGTCATCGACTTGCCCGAGCCCGACTCACCGACCAGGCCGAGGGCCTCGCCCGGCTGCACTGTGAGCGAGATGTCGTGCAGCACGGTTCGCAGCTCTCCCTCGACGAGCAGGTCGACCACGAGGCCCCCGACCTCGAGCAACGCCGGGGGGGCGAGCGCCTCGAGATCGGCGATCGCATCTCCCGAGGCGCGGGTCTCGCTCACCGTCGCCGCGCCTGCGCCTGGTCGTACAGGCGCTCGCCGAGGATGTTGAACGCGACGACGACGACGACGATGCAGATGCCGGCCGACAGCGCCGCGAGGGGATAGCCCTGCACCACGCCCGACTGGTTCTCCGAGATCATCACGCCCCAGTCGGGGTTCGGCGGCTGCACGCCGAGGCCGAGGAACGAGATGGCCGCCAGGTCGACCATGGCGTACCCGAACAGGATGGTGCCCTGGGCGACGATCAGGGGGAGCATGTTCGGGATCAGATGCCGGAGGCAGATCGACAGGGCGGAGGCTCCCTGGACCTCGAGCGCGGCAACGTACTGCTGGCTCCGTTCTCGGAGGGCCGCTCCACGAAGGACCCGGGCGACGTACGGGGTATAGGCGATCGAGAGCGCGAGGGTAGCCGCGACGAGCCCGGCCCCGAACACGGTCGCCGCGAGGATCGCCAGCAAGATCCCCGGGAAGGCGAAGAGGATATCGAGGCCCGAGGAGACGAACGCGTCGTACGCCCCGCGTCTCCACGCGGCGGACACGGCGAGCACCGTCCCGACCGCCACACAGAGCACGACCACCGCGAGCGGTCCTACCATCGAGGTCCGAGCGCCGACGAGCAGTCTGGAGAGCAGGTCGCGCCCCTGCCCGTCGAAGCCGAGGGGATGCCCGACGATCGAGCCGACGTACGAGTAGGACAGCTGGCCGAGGAAGGGGCTGTCGGGCGCGAGGGCCGGGCCCAGGGCCGCGACGAGCGTGGCCATCGCGATCACGACCGCAGAGGCCACCCCGGCCGCGCCGGTCGCCCGCAGGAGCGCGAACCAGGACCGGTACGCGGGCTTTTCGACCGGCGCCGCAACGTCGCTCACAAGGCGCGGCTCCCGAGATCCACGCGCGGGTCGAGGACGGCGTAGAGCAGATCGACCAGCAGGTTGACCACGACGAAAGCCGCCACCAGAACGAGCGAAATGCCCTGGACGACGGCGAAGTCCTTCGAGTTCGCCGCGGCCACGAGGTAGGCGCCGAGCCCGTTCAGCCCGAACGCGCGCTCGACCACCGCCGCGATCGCGATCAGCGAGGCGATCGTGATCCCCGCGATCGTGGTGATGGGGATCGCCGCGTTCCGCAGCACGTGCCGACGGATGAGCTGGCGGGATGGGATCCCTCGGCTCACCGCGGTCTGCACGTGCTCGCGCTCGAACTCCTCCCGGACGGATGCGCGCGTCACGCGGGCCACAATCGCTAAGGAGGAGATCGCGAGAGCCACGGCCGGGAGCGTGAGGTGGTAGATCGTCCCGAACACCCCCCGGCCGTTCCCGAGCGACGGGAACACGGTGAGCTTCACGGAGAACAACAAGATCAGGACGATCGCGGCCACGAACGACGGGATCGCCGCCGAGATGGCCGTCGCCGCGAGCACGCTCGTATCGAGGAGCCCCCGGCGGAGTCCGGCGACCAATCCGAGCCCGATCCCGATCACGAGGATCAGGACCGACGCGTACAGGACGAGAGCGGCGGTGGTCCCGATCCGGGAGGCGATCAGCGTGGAGACGTTCTCGCGAAGCGCGATCGAGATGCCGAAGTCGCCGTGCAGGGCGCCCTTCAGCCAGAGCCAGTACTGCGTGAGGAATGGGTCGTCCAGGTGGTATCGGGCCTCGAGGATCTTGACGCTCTCCGGCGGCAGTGTCCTGCCGCCGGAGAGCACCGCGATCGGGTTGCCCGGTGCGATGAACAGCGCGCTGAAGATGATGAAGCTCGAGACCAGGAGCGTGGCGACGAGCATCGCCAACCGGCGCAGGAAGAACCGAGCGCGCACCGGCTCACCCGGCCGCCGTGAGCCGGGTCACGTCCCGCCGAGATCGTTCGCCCACGGCGCGAACATGTAGGCGAAGGAGGCGACTGCGCCGGTCAGGTTCGAGCTCGTCACGAGCGAGGAGCTCGGCAGGGCGTTCGGGATCCAGGGCAGGTCCTGCATGATCAGTTTCTGGGCATCCGCTACGTCCTGCGCGCGCTTGTTTGGGTCGGCCTCGGTGCGCGCCGCGTTCATCAGGTCTGTGACCTGCTGGTTCGAGTAGCCCGAGTAGTTCTGCGACCCGTCGGGCAGGACCAGCGTGGACAGCAAGGCGGCCGGGTCCGCGTAGTCGCCGTAGTTGACCGTGAAGAACCCGTCGATCCCCTCACGAGCCTTCGGATCGATGAAGAAGTTGATGTAGTTGGCGGCCGAGACGGACTTGAGCTTCACGTGCATGCCGATCGCTTCGGCCGCCGATTGGTACGCGCTCGCTTCCGTCGCTAGGTTGCTGAGCTCGCTCGACATCCCGATCGTGATCGTCTTGCCGGTGGCCCCGGCCTCTTTGACGAGCGTCGTCGCCTGGTCCACGTCCTGCGTGATGTCCGGCAGGTCGTTCCACGCCGACTGGAACTCGCTCCCGCCGTACCCCCAGGTCCCGGGCGCAGACAGCGACTTCGGCATCAGCGCGGCGCCCTTGTACACGGTGTCGATGATGCCCTGCCGGTCGAGCGCCATCGACAGGGCTTGGCGGACGCGGACGTCGCCCAGTGCGCCGTCGAAGCTCGAGACGATGAAGGCGTCGGAGTTCCAGCCCGCGCCGTTCGTGACGGTCACGTTGCTGCTCTGCTTCAGCTGGTCGAGTGTGTCGATCCCGAAGGCGTAGTACCCGTTGATGCCGCCGTTCAGGAGCGCCGACGTCAGGCTGGCCGTATCCGGCGCGCCCTTGAAGTCGATCTGGCGCACGAGCGGCTTCACGTCGGGGTTCCAGTAGCTGTCGTTGCGCACCGCGGAGAGCACGTCACCGGGCTTCCAGGAATCCAGCTTGTACGAGCCGGTGCACATCGTCCCGCCCGAGGGCGTGCCGAAGTCCTTCCCCTGGGACTCGACGTAGGACATCTCCACGATCCAGCCAGAGGTCGAGGCCAGCTCGCCGGGTAGCCAGTAGTCGGGCTGGGTGAGGGTGATCGTCACCTGGTCCGGGCCGGTCGCCTCGATCGAGCTCACCCGGCTGTAGGTGGCGCCGTAGAAGCCGCCGAGGCCCGAATCCGTGTTGCGCTCGAGGCTGTAGACGACGTCTTCGGGCGTCAGGGGGTTTCCGTCCCAGAACGTCACGCCCGGTTTCAGCGTGAACACCAGCGTCGTCGCATCGGGGTAGGAGAGATCGGCGAGGCCGGAAGTGATCGACCCGTCAGGGTTCTGATGGAGGAGGGTCTCACAGAGCACCGCCAGCACCGTGTTCTCCGGGTAGTCGAAGGCGTAGATCGGATCCAGCGAGTTCGTCTCCCGGTACAGGCCCCACGTGATCGAGTCGACCGGTTGGGTCCCGGCCGGCGTGGTCGTCGCGAGCGCCACTCCCGCTCCCGAGGGCGAGGGCTTGTTGTTGGAGACCGAGCGCCCGCACGCGCTCGCGAGCAGGACAAGCGCCGAGAGCAACCCGAGCGCACCACCCGTCCACCTCGAGTGAGACATGGACCCCCTTCCCCGCCCGATCGATCGGGCCGACTCCCGACCGATGTGGCGAGCTTCGTCCACCGGTCCGGGTCCGTCAAGCGGAGGGCCGTGACTCAGATCCACCCGCGGCGGTTTGAAGAGCAGGTAGAGCGTCCCCACCTCTCGCACAGCGCCTGCAGGTGCATCGGTCTCGATATCCCCCTATGGTCCGAGGGCAAACGCCCGCTGGAGCTGCAAGCTCCGGTGTGGGAGGAGATGCAGGAGGAGCTGCTCGTGCCCGACGTTGGGAGCCGCTACGTCGAGCTCCGCGTTCCTACCCTCGTCCTCGTGGGAAGCGAGAACGTCTCCGACATTCGTGAGATCGCCGACCGGCTCACGTCCGGGATTCCGGGCGCGCGCAAAGTCGTTATCGCCGGAACCGCCCGCGTGCCAAGTCTCGAACGTCCGGAGGAGTTCGACCGGCTGGTCTTGGACTTCCTCGGTACGTCGTAGCGAGAGGACACCGTGTTGTAGTTCATGCCACCATCCCTGCCTGATTGCGGGCGTCGCAGCGTGGCTCTCCTGGCCGCCAGGGTCCCGAAGCCGATGGCCGAAGAGCTTGGTTGACAAGTTCATCCAGCTCCGGGGGACGTGCCGCGACGGTCGGGATCCCTGACGAGGGTCATCGCGTTCGCCGCTGATCTCATGGGTCTGTAGGTGGGAGCGTCTGCGTTCAAGGAGAGGCTCCCCATGGGGTCCCCCCACGGGGGAGGACCTCCCGCCCGATCAGATCATCGGGATGTTCCGCCCGTGCGTGCTCTCGTTGCCGGAGGACCGGTTCCCGCATAAGCGTGGCGCGGTCGACCTTCTCTTCTCGGCCGACTGGACGAGCGGTTCGAGTTCGGGATCGACCTGCTCGTCCGCGGGCTGGCGACGTTCGCCACACCCCGCTGGGTCACTCGGGACCCACGGAGTCATGCTGCGCTCCGGTGGTACTCGTGGATGAGTCCGCCCAGAACATCGCGGCGTCGGACCTTCGTCCTGGGCATCGTCTCAGGGTCCGATCCCGGCTCTGGCGGCTGAAGTTGGAGGCTCCGATGCGGCCTGGCCAGGTTGTAGTGGTCGGTGTACGCGCCTAGGACGCGCTGTAGGTGGCGCCGGCCGAAAATGAGGACAGGTCGAGGCACTCCCGTCGAACGGACCCGACCCAACGCTCCGCGACGGCGTTCGCCTGCGGTGTGCGGACGGGTGTCTTCACCACCGTGAATTCCTTCGGTCCGGACGACCTCGTCGAACGGTCCGAAGAACTTCGAGTCTCGATCCCGGAGCAGGATGTGCTTGTCCTCGAGGCCTCCGATGATCGAGAGGTTCCGAGCCTGCTGGGTGACCCAGGCTGAGTCGGGTCGGCTGGTCGTGCCGGCCACGTGGACGCGTCTGGTGGAGAGCTCGA
>WNGA01005552.1_pt1 | contig 18192 bp, 12 predicted proteins | sample 5400061 | NCBI WGS metagenome assembly WNGA01 (sample SAMN13153366, study PRJNA577476) | soil metagenome | isolation source: 100 cm soil or saprolite under grassland replicate 2 | place: USA:California | collected 2016-06-15 | reverse complement strand
GTTCCCAATTCTTCACGCTCGCCAAATTTGTAAAAAAGAATAGCATCACCTTCAATTTCTGAAATTTTAAGGTCAGAATCATTTGCCCTTATCAATACTTCTAACAACTGTTGAATAATAAAACGACTATGCTCGATCTCTACCTCGTTCACAAACCGGGTAAATCCGCTGATATCAGGAATAAAAAGTAAACCCCTGTTTTCCATTTCTTTTTCTTAAAGTTAAGAACAAATCATGTTTATCAAGAGTGCGAAATCAATATACTGTGACTTCAACATTTAAACCTTGATGAATAATTCAATGTTCTTAAAGAAAACTTTGCTTATTGGTTTAGCGAAGACGGATCCTTAGAGCAGGACCAACAACAGCAACGGGAGAGCATTGCTGTGAAGCCACACGGAGTGGCTCAATCAATTCTCAATCATTTTTCTTCCCAATCCTCTTTTAAAAATTCAAGCGCCCTTCGTGTAAAATCGTCTTGATTAAGAGCACTCATAATAGGTATATGTCCACCATTTGGAACAACCCATAAGTTTGCCTTTGGAATATTTTGAAACATCTCCAATGCGTTTGTTAATGGCGCAATAGGATCATTGTCACCGTGAATAATTAAAGCCCTTGCTTTAATAGTTGCTAAAACATCCGGAGTAAATGAAGGATCTCCATAAAGTTTTCTGAAATTCCAGAACTGTTTTATTAAAAGAGCACTCTTTTCTTTTCCGTGACTTTCATTAATATTCTTTATCCATTCATTTTTAATTTCCGATTCAATCGATTTAATAAATTGTCGGTTTTTCTCTGAATAATAAACCTGACCCCCAATAACAACGATTTTCTTCGTTAGCTCAGGTTTCATTGTAGTCATATATAAAGTGATAAAGCCGCCGGAACTAATTCCCATAACATTTGCTGAATCGATGTCCAATTGATTCAAAAGCCCTAAAATATATTCCGCAGCTCTTTTATGCAGATACACTTCCGTTGTATCCATATAATCACTTCTTCCATGCCCCGGCAAATCAATAGCAATCACCCGGTATGACTTTGCGAATTGAGGGATAAAGGGTTTCCAAATGGCAGCCGTTCCTGTAAATCCGTGCAAAAGGATTAAAGGCATACCTTTCCCGGTGTCTTCATAATACAGCCTCAAACCATTTACAGTTGCAAACTTTCCATTTTGCGTAACGGGAACTTGTGCATTTATTTCGGAAATAAAAACACAATGTGTAATAATAAAGCAAAAGGCTAAGCAGCGAGGGTAAATTTTTTTCATAAAGCAGATATTAGCAGAAAGAAATACTTAGAAGTGTTATTGAATAAATTAAAATAAATATACTTTAATTGTTTGTCAATTCAACTATTTAAAGAGACTACTCAACATTTGAACCTTAATAATTCAATGTTTTTAAAGAAAACTTTTACTTGTTGTTTTAGCGAAGATGAAATTTTTTGTGATGCATAAAACAACTGGAAATGAATTCAGACAAAAGTTAGATCATATTTCATTAGAAGATTCTTATTTTTCTCTTCGTACAAAAGCTTTAGAACATCGGAGATAGGCTTTTCCCATAAATCATTAATTGCTTTCTTTAACTCTACAAAATCACTTTTCATTTGATCAACGCGACTGACAAAATCATTTCTTATTTGGATTGGATCTGAAATTACATTTTGAACTTGTCTCCATCTTCGATAATTACCGATTTTATCTTTTTTTGGAACTAAGTTTTCGCCATTTGTATCCACTACTGATGCAATCGTATAACCATGAATAATTATATTTCTATATCTTTTAAGCAAAGTTGAAAATTCAAAATATTTCTTCCATGCATCAGAATTATTAAAATATTCTTCTAACAATGACTCTCGATTTGGTAGTTTTATTGGGATACCCTTCCCTTTCTTTAAATAATGATGGTAAAGGTTCGCATAGTTCTTTTTGTACCATTTTCGAGCGTAGTTTTCGAGAAATTCTTCTTCAGTTAAATGCTGCAAAATTTCACTCGACTGATTTGTACATTCGAGAATGAGCATATACAATAGATGAATTACTTCCTCTGCACTATCGCATGCACTCACCAAATGCACATAAAAATCTTCGAAGTAAGAAAAATGTTTATAGCTAAGAATAAAATGAGCATAAAAAAGATTTTGAAAAATAGAATAATGAAAAGATCCTATTTCATTTAGTTTAAGTGCAATTCCATTTCTACAATCAATCTTTGTATTAAAATCATTTCCGCTGATTGTGTCATCAATTCTATTTGTCCAAGGCACAATAATATATTTCCAGAACTTTTCACAATTTGGAAAATAATCAGTTATAAATTTTGCATATTCTTTTTCTGTAATTGCGCCATAATTACTAAATCAGCTCTCCGTAGTGTTCCGCAGGACACTACGGAGTTAAAATGAAAAGCCAGTCTCTGACTGGAATTCAAGGTAGCAAAGTATATGCTGCGGTTAAATGCTCAATTGGTAATAAACCTTTCATGCTATTATAATCTCTTGCGCTGCTTAATAAATAATCTTCCGGCTTTTCTACTAACCCTGCTTTTACAGGATTGTTATGAACATAATTTAATTTCTCCAAAGTAAATGGTACTGTAGTTAACTGAACAGGATGATTTTCTTGTTGCCAGAATTGATAATCTTTATTCCTGCTGTTTTTTTCACCTGCTTTTTTAAATATCCATAGCATCCAGTTGCGCCTGCTTTCTTCTTTGTTTTGTTCAATAGCATTGATAATTCTTGAAGATGTAAATTTTTTAAAATCTCGTAATGTACCGGAAAGATCACCGTTTGATGATTGAACAATTAAATGAACGTGATTTGTCATTATGCACCATGCAAAAAGTTTTAGTTGTTTGTTTTCAATGCAAAACTTTAAGCTATCGAGCAAAATATCCACATACATTTTTCTGCTGAACACATCAATCCATTCTACTACTGAAAATGTTAGATAATATACTCCGAATTCGTCTCTTATTTTATAACCTTCATCTTTCATGCAGCAATTTACTTTGGTATAAAAATAATCTTTGGAAAATGTAATTCAGCCTTTGTTTTTCAAAGTCCAGACAGAGTCTGGCTTTTCATTTGCATCCGTAGTCTGCTGCGCAAGACTATGGATAGCATTAAAGCGTTTAGAATTTTTGTTGCTCAATTCACTTCCGAATGCACAAGTGAGTGACACAACCGGCGATGCCATGAAATACTTCAGCTCGTTACATAAAAAATCATAACACATCACTCAATTTCACTACAAACAGTTCTGCGGGGATTTCGCCGGGCTTGGCTTGTGAGAGGTCAATAACACAATCATTGCCGCTTTGTTTACACGAGAATGTTTTGTTGCTGCCGAGTACGGTGGCTTTGGTGGTTGCAGAAATTTTTAAATCATGTATTCGTACCTGCGGTATGTATGAGGGAACAATGCAATAGAGGTCGCTGCCTTTTCTGGTGAAGAAGTATTCGATGTGCGCCTCGTTTTTTTTGGGCTTGATGAGTTGCGCAACATCGTAGCCTGCCATAAAACTTTTATCTTTTTTCTGCGGCTGTTTGCCTTCACTCCACTGATACGGTTGTTTCCATGCTTGCCCACCGGACAGGCGGGCCTGCGTGCCGTAAATGGCTTCGCCGTTGGTGGCAAGCCAGTTGCCGATATCAATGAGGCGCTGCTGCATAATTACAGGAATGCGACCATCGGCTGTGGGACCAATATCGAGCAAGAAATTGCCGCCTCTTGAGACAATATCAACAAGCATGAGGATGAGGTCGTGACTGCTTTTGTAATCGCCGAGTTGTTCATTACGGTTATATCCATACGAATGACCGATGCCACGGTTCTCTTCCCATACAACATCGGCGTTCATGCCGCTGCCATATTCCGATGTGGTGTAAGTGGCGCCGTTATTTTTTTCGCGTGTGTTGCTGCCCCAGCGATCATCAACCACCACTTCTTTTGCAACAGGCGATTCATTGAACAACCACGCCAGCAATTCGGGACTATGCCATTGCGTGTCTGTAAGTTCCCATTCACCGTCGGAGAAAATAACAGAGGGTTTATATTTTGTCACAAGGTCTTTAAATTGCGGGAACATGTGCTCGGTTACAAAACGCGGCTTATCTGTTTGCCACAAAGGATTGAACCATTCGTAGAGTGAGTAGTAATAGCCCATCTTCAAACCCGCATCACGAACGGCGTTAGTAAGATCGCCCAGCAAATCGCGGTGGGGTGTTCCCGTTACGGCGTTCCATGCACGTCCCCAATCGCGGTCTGCTTCGGCGCTGTTCCACAAACAATATCCTTCATGATGTTTCGATGTTAGCACCACATACTTTGCTCCCGATTTTTTAAAAACATCTGCCCATTGTTTGGGGTCGAACATTCTTGCCGTGAACTGCGATTCAAATTGCTGGTATTGAAAATTGCTTCCATAATTTTTGTCGTGAAACGCTTTGAAATATTTGTTGCCTTCATTGATCCTGTACCAGTACCATTCTGCATAGCTGTCGCCGCTGTTCTCTATCACCGGCGCATATGAAGGCACTGCATACACACCCCAGTGAATAAAGATGCCAAACTTCGCTTCTTTAAACCATGACGGAATTCCTCTTGTGTTGAGGGATTGCCAGTTGGCTTCATATTTCTGCGCAATGCAGCAATAAGTGACTGCAGGAATGAGTAAAGACAATAGTATTTTTTTCATACAGTTAAACAATGATTTTTTTTGTTGGTCAGACACAACAGTGGCGAAGCTAAATAAAAAGTTTTCAGTTTTCGTTCCCGGGTTTAACGTCTCACGTCTCAAGAAAAAAATTACTCCGTTCTTAAAGTTTCAACCAACTGGCAAAAAAATTGCGATGAATTTTATAGGTAAATTTATTTTAAAGGTTATGTTCATGAATAGAAGAATCTTTTCGCTTCTTGCAAGTTTATTTTTTTCAATAACCGGCATTTGCCAGAAGCCCGATACGTTAGTTAACAAGTTAGATAGCTTAAATAAAAAAACAGATACAACCGGAGGGCAAACAAATATTATTAGTCCCCTGGCTTATTCAGAAAACACCAAAATAAATTTTTCTACCTATTTTATTTTACTGGGCAGTGATCTTAAACAGCAAATAACTGCACCATTTCATCAAACGGGGAAAGAGTGGCTATGCATTGGAGGATATGCGCTGGCGACTACGGCACTTTCTTTTGCGGATGAACCCATACAAAGGTTTGCAATAAAATTGCATAACAACAGTGAAACAATTTCTAGTGTGAGTAATTATGTGACCCGGTTTGGCGGCAATTATGAAATATATTCTTTAGCAGCATTGGGAACGTATGGGTTTGTTTTTAACAACAAAAAAATGCAAACAACCACTTTACTTGCAACACAAGCTTATCTTACTGCCGGAGCGATAGAGAGTATAGTTAAATTTATTGCAGGAAGACAACGACCTGCTTATTATAATCCTAATGAACCCGAACCGGAACCGACATTTCATGGTCCTTTTTCTAAAGTGGGGGACAGATATAAACGAGAAAAAAATAAACAACTCTTTTCCATCAGGACATACCACAGTGGTTTTTGCCGCTGCTGCGGTTTGCGCGATGGAATATAAGAATCGCCCCTGGATACCTATAGTATCTTACAGTGCAGCTTCATTGGTAGGCTTAAGCAGGATTACAGAAAACAAACATTGGGCAACAGATGTTTTTGTGGGTGCCACACTGGGCTATTTATGTGGCAGGCAGGTGGTGAACAACTATCACCGGTATGCCAAAGTAAGATTGCAATCAAGAAATAAAGGCATTTTATCATTTAACATGGGATACATGAATGGGCAGTTGATACCCGGTATTGTTTATACATTCAAATAATAACAAAATATTTTTTCAATTACTAAAGCGGTAGTTGTGGGCTGCATTTTAATATTGAGTGCAGATTATTTGCTTGCTGCAATATTATTGTAAAGCACTAGATGCTTTTGATGATGCAAAAAGAAGTTCATTCGGGGATGATCAGATGCAGGAATTATTAAAATGGTTGGCGCTAAACAACTTGCATCCCAAAAAAATATTTTCAGTATATGCCATTTTTCACTTGCATTAGTTTGATAAGTGGCGAAGGTCTCGTGACATTCTGAAGCCAATTTGGATTTTAAGAATTTTATTTAGAGAATTTTTGAAGCATTGCAATTTAATTTCAATGCACAAAAAGGCAGGTTTGGCGTGAATGCATTTTTCAGCGGGAATGCAAGACTTACATCAAAAGCATCTTTCTCTTCTGATAAATTTTCAACAGATACTGCCTCAAATACATTGGTGACGTTACAACAGGATGGAACAAATGAATTTAAACGTCACGGGTTTGAAACAGGCGGGGCCTTGAGTGGACAGTAAACGATAAAACAGTTTTTTAGGTTCGGTATTGTTTGACAATTTTGGTAACAAAGGAGCAGGAGTAATTGATCCTTCGTTCACTTCTTACAGATCAAATACAAAATTTTGTCGCATTTCGAGTATTGCTTAATGATCCTGGTAAATTTTTTCGTCTTAAATCTTATGCACGTATTTCTTTTGTTCAAACCAGTGTTGATGTTAAAAATTAATGTCCTTCTTCCCAACCATTTATCTAAATACTGCATCTCTGTTTATGCAATATAAAATTTTTTTATAAGGATGCAGATACCCGATTTGCCACGAATAATAAAGTTTGGCTTAGTTGGATTTACAGGATTATTTATTGATTTTTCAATTACTTATCTTTTAAAAGAAAAAGCTTTAATCAATAAATATCTCGCTAACGCAACGGGTTTTACCTGCGCTGTTATTTCAAATTTCTTTTTAAATAAATACTGGACGTTTAACTCAGCCATCAATAAATTCATAACGAATCAATTTTTTCTGTTTACAATTATTTCTTTAACCGGGCTTTGTATCAACAGCACTATCCTTATGCTTTTGATAAAAAAAATGAATATGAAATTTTACTTATCAAAAGTAATTGCCATTGGTATTGTGTTTATCTGGAACTTTTTAATGAATAGCTACATCACATTTTATAAACACACATGAGAATCAACAAAAGATATGTTATTTATTACATAATTATTATAAATACAATTATCCGATGTATTATCGCTGCGAATGTAGGGCTGGACAATGACGAAGTATATTATTGGACGTATGCATTGCATTTGCAAACCAGCTATTTTGATCACCCGCCTTTAGTAGCGCTCTTTATTCGTCTTTTTACAGTGAATCTCAATTTTAACCAAGAGATATTTGTACGTCTCACTGCTATAATCGGTTCTGCTCTCAATACCTGGCTTATTTATAAAACGCTTAATTAACAGGATAAGAAACAGGCAGGCGGGGATATATGCAGCATTGTTATACACGGCCTGCGTCTATACAAGCATTATAAGCGTATTATTTATTTTGCCTGATTCACCTCAGGTAGTTTTTTGGTTGTTGAGTGTTTATTTGCTCCTGAAAACTTTTATTCTTAAAGAACGGCAAAATTTATCCATAATTCTCTTTGGCGTAACTGCGGGACTATGTACATTATGCAAAATACATGGCCTGTACCTGTGGTTTGCGGCAGGTTCTTATACCCTTTTGTTTGAAAGAAAATGGTTATTTAATAAATATTTATGGTTGTCCGTATTAATAACTGTAATCCTTATCTCTCCCATTATTTATTGGAATTATCAAAATAGCTTTATTACATATACATACCATAGCCAACGCGTAATTGCAAACGCGGGAATTAATTTTTTTTCCTTTATTAAGGAGTTAATCGGGGAAATTCTGTACGCCAATCCTGTGAACTTTATACTAATAGTTATTGCACTTATTGTTTGTATACGTCGAAAATTATTTCTTCAAAATAAAAAGTTATTTGGATTACTGTTACTGCTCAGTTTACTATTAATTTTTATTTTTTGGACAATTTCATTATTTAGAGACACATTACCTCATTGGCCGGGTCCCGGTTATATAGCTCTTCTCATTTTAGCTGCATATTATGCGAATGATGTGTTTACAAGTAAAACAAGAGTATTAAAAATAGTTTACTCTGCTAATGCTTTACTTTTTATGGTGTTAGTAACCGGATTCTTGCTCATTAATTATTTACCAGCTCAGTTAGGAAGCAATAAACAGCTGCACATGGGGTCGGGAGATTTTACACTTGACTTGTATGGATGGAAAGATTTTGAATTACAATTCAAGAAATTGTTCACTGAAGACATGCATGGTAATGAAATTAGTCCTAATGCAGTATTACTTTCTGACAAATGGTTTCCTGCTGCTCATATTGACTATTATATTGCTCATATTCTAAACATGAAATTATATGCTTTCGGACCACTGTTTGATATACATAATTTCGCATGGCTTAATCAATTGAATGGTGCTATTAAATGCGGCACAGATGCTTACTATATTGCTCCTTCTAATTTTTATTCAGACCCCACACCATATTTTTCTCAGAATTTTAAAAGTATCGAAGCGCCTGTTATAATCCACCAATACAGGGAAGGAAAAGAAGCAAGGCGTTTTTACATATACAGAATGAAATATTACACCGGAGGATTAAACTATCTTTTACCAAAGAGTTGAAACACTTTATGAATGAAAAATTTTCAACATCAAAATTCACTTTAAAATGAAATCACCAAAACTTTATTTAGTTGTATTGATCATTATGAGCTCTCAATACACATAAGCACAAGTATTAGAAATTGCAAGCAAAACGACGGGCAGGTTTTTTACGAGTGTAAATTTCAGTTACACTTTTCTTGGAAAACCACGAGGTGTGATTGTAAATAATCTTTTTAATTATGCAATAGGTACAATCTATTCGATCTCGTCAAAGAACATTTTATTTGGAGAGATATATGGCAATAGATCTTCTTTAGGAGGAGCTGAAGTTCCCGAAGGCACGAATACTTTCTGTAAATGAAGAGATACGGTTTGATTACCGCCCCCTTCTTTATATGGTATTAGTCCTCCTTGGTAGTATCTAATAAGATAACGGGTACTTTAACCTTTGTACTCCATTCTCTACGATAATTCCTACCCCATAACATCTCGTGGAATGAAGAACGTTTATATTCAGGACCAGCAGTTGTTACCGTATAAGAAGTGGAGATATCTAAAAACCTATCTTTTTGGGCTATACTGATTTGTGCCACAGTGGTAAAAAGCAAGATTTCAATACAACTTTAAAATTGTTTTTCATTTCGCACTACTGTACCTCAATAATAATAAAAATCTTACCATTCCTTTTGGGTAGATTTTACTGTATCCCTTAGACTATGCAACTGAAAAAAAGTTCCCTTCATTTAGTGAGGGTCGATTGTGCATTACTTTATTTATTGACTATATTACGCATAAAAACTGTTTGTCATTATTAAGGATTATCCTGCGGATAAACAAATAAAACAGAATCTGATAATACCGCCGAACCGAAAACGCCTATTGCACCTTCTATTTTACTATTAAGAAAAACAGGCTCTACAAAAGGATTATATATTGCCTGAAGTTGATCGTCAACGTCTTTATAAAACTCTGCTGAATTTTTATCTAACGATTGTATAAAAACCCACCCGCTATCTCCTTCCCTGTATTCATAAGCTACTTCAATTGACATAACTATTTTTTGCCCATCCACATTTTCATCACTAAAAACAATTCGCCCTATATCTTTTACTGGAAATATTTCCCCCGGACTTGTGCAAGTGTTAATAAATCCATCCAGCACGTGGGCGTGATGCCTGGATGTGTCAATCATCCTGTTCATTTGAAAACGGTAATAATCCTTTGTACCGGGGTTATCTGTAATGGTTACGATCACGCCGTCGTGTCCGCCATAAGCATCAAAAAATTCCGGAGTATATTTAATAGATTCTATCCTAACAGCTTTTTGATTGATTGTAGTATTTGCAGTATAGGTTTTCCCTTCGTAATTCACTTCAAGAGTATAAGTTTTTCCATATTCCGCAGCAATGTTGCCATGATAAAAAGGTTCCCATCTGCATCTAAACTTATTAAAAGTGGAATCCACAACCAATAAATCATCTGTAGAGCCACTTGAAATTTTTACTACTGCTCCTCTCGCAAAAACCTGTTGCGGTGTAACATCTGCACTAAAAAAGGAATTACTCTTACTAACATATATTTGAGGCTTCTTGCCAGGATATAACATTCCCTCAATAAAAACTTGTTGGATATGTTCCGGGGGAAAACTTATTGTTATATCTTTTTTGCAGGTCGCAATTAAAAAGCTTATTATAAACAGCGATATAATTTTTACAATATTCATTTATTAAAATTTAAAATTGAACGAAACGCTTGGAATTATGGGCAACAGCGAGACCTGCTTTGCTGTTGGTTTGTTATTTAATGCGTTAATTTCAAAATAAATGAAATAGGGATTTTGCCTGTTATAAACATTGTAAATACTAAAAGTCCATTCCCTTTCGAAAGGCTTCTTAAATATTTTGACAACCTTTTTATTAGATGCAGATAAATCCAACCTGTGATATGGGCTTAACCTATAGTTGTTTCTTCCTTCATAAACATAATAATTTCCTTCGAATATTGTTCCTGAGTTGACTGTGCTTATTCGCCCTGTAGGAATTGTGAAAGCCACGCCGGAAGAATAAACAAAAACAGCGCTTAAGCTCCATCTTTCTGTGAGCTGATAATTTGTTGCTACAGACAAAACATGACGCCTGTCATATTTGAATGGAAATTCCTTTCCAAAATTTAAACTGTCAAATTTTTGATTGGTCCATGAAAGTGTGTAGGAAATCCAGCCTGTAAGCTTTCCCGCATTTTTTTTCACAAAAAATTCTGCACCATAACTATCTCCTTTTCCATAGACAAGTAAACTATCAAGGTCAACGTTTATTTTTAGCTGTTTTCCTTCTCCGAACAAAACCTGGTTGTTCATTTTTTTGTAATAAAATTCTATACTGGTTTCAATTTCATTATTCTTAAAATTTCTGAAATAACCCAGCGTATACTGTGTGGAAGATTCCGGTTTTGTTTTGTCGCTCGACGGAATCCAAATATCTGTTGGCAGCCCCGCTGTAGAGTTTGGAATTAAATGAAGAAACTGGTTCATTCTTGTATAAGATGCTTTTACAGATGCAGTGGGACTAACAGATATTTTGGCAGTAATACGAGGTTCAACAAACGAATACATTTTGCCAGAGGCGTTAAAGATGGGAAAGCGGACGCCATAGTTTATACTAAACTTTTTCGAAGCATCAAACTCATCACCAACATAGAAGGCCATTTCATTGGAATACAGTTTATTGATACTGTCTTTATTGATCTTTAACCGGTTTCCCTGCCGTGGAATACTTTCTGAAAACCCTCCCGGATATAACGTGTGATACGTATATGTAAAGCCTGCTTTTATCCGGTGCTTTACATTGGGAGTAAATGTAAAATCAGTTTTAGCAGTGAGGTCTTTAATGCCTGTGTAAAGCAGGGAATAGTAACTGTTTTGTTCGGTTGCAAGAGCTAAATGATAATCATTATAGATTATGGAGGTATTGGCGAATATTTTGTTTCCGAACAAATGATTCCAGCGTAACGTGCCGGTACTGTTTCCGAAATCAGTTCTGTAGTTTAAACTATTTGCAGAGTAGTAATTCGCTCTATCATTACCATTGAACAAACTAATAAATAAATGATCTTTCTCATTTAATTCAAAATTCATTTTTGCATTAACGTCATAGAAATTGTATGAAGTAGCTTTATTGGTAAGTGGTTTCAATAATAAATTAATGTGACTTTCTCTTCCAGAAAGAATAAAGGAAGATTTATTTTTTTTAACCGGTCCCTGCAATGTAATATTATCAGAAAGTAACCCAATGCCTCCTTCAACCTGGTATTTTGTTTTATTACCCTCCTTCATAGTAATATCTAAAATTGAACTAAGCCGTCCTCCAAATTCAGCAGGGAAACCACCTTTAATTAATCTTACATTATTTATTGCATTAACATTAAACGTGCTGAATAATCCAAACAAGTGATTGGGATTGTAAACAGTGGCTTCGTCTAACTGTATAAGATTTTGATCTAAGTTTCCGCCGCGTACATAGTAACCTGTTGTTCCTTCCTCTCCACCCTGCACTCCAGGAAGTAATTGAATAACCTTAAGCACATCTCTTTCGCCAAACAGTACTGGTAAATTTTTAATTGACTTCAACGGCACATTAATAACACCCATCTGTGCTTTTTGTACGTTGTTGTCATTTTTTCCCGCAGAAACAACAACTTCGTTAAGATTTGCTGCTGTTGGTTCCAATAAAATATCCATTCTCAAATTTTCTTTTGCAATAATTTTTTTCGCCTGAATGGTATAACCGGCAAAAGAGACAAGCAATTCTATCGTATCTGCAACAGGTGCTGTTAAAGAAAAAAAACCGTATTGATTAGTAGTTGTTCCGGATTTAGTATTTGCATTTATAACTGATGCACCAATCAAAGCTTCTTTAGAAGCAGCATCTTTTACATAACCACTGATAGTTATTCTTTGAGCACACAGCAAATTGCTTTGAATAAATGTGATTACATAAAGCAGAATGGCAGGGCAAAATTTCATTAAGAAGTTATTTAATTGTTTTGCTATTATATTAGAGATGACATTTCCTAAAAAATGGTTGGGTAGGAATGAAGATTGTTATAAACTTTACTCAATCATAACTATGAATCCTCTCGAAAATTTCGGTCTTAATTTTACATGGAAGTTTGGAAAATTACAATTCAAAAAGAGAAGGAAGACAATAATGAGAGTTTAAATCCGCCTTCTGAGTAATAGCTAATATTTTTTTGAACAGGCCGTGGTTTTCATAGCATCGCCTGTGCGTCGCACTTTGTACCATAGAGTCATATATCATCGGGTGCGAAACAATTGAAAAACTTAAACCGTCTTTAACTATCTGTACTTCTCTGAAATTATTTTAATGTTTGTTCCAAACCATTTGTTCAATTACTGCATCTATTAATTGGTACGGATAAATATTACCAGGATGCGGATACCTGATCTTTCACGAATAATAAAATTTGGCTTAGTTGGATGTACAGGATTACTTGTTGATTTTTCTGTCACATACTTCTTAAAAGAAAAAGTTCTTATCAATAAATACATAGCTAATGCTGTGGGCTTCATATGTGCAGTTATCTCAAATTTTTTTCTGAATAAGTATTGGACATTTAATTCTGCTAACAATAATCTCATTGCAGATCAATTTTTCTTTTTCTCAATTATTTCAGCAGCGGGATTATGCATTAACAGCGGTGTAATTATGTTTTTGATAAATAAAATGAATGTGAGATTTTATTTATCAAAAGTAATTGCTGTTTGTATAGTGTTTATCTGGAACTTTTTAATGAATAACTATGTCACCTTTTATAAGCACACATGAGAATAAATACCAAAGATTATCTTATTTATTACATCATCATTATAAGTACAGCTATGCGATGCATCATCGCATCGAATGTTGGACTTGATAATGACGAAGTGTATTACTGGACGTACGCCTTACACTTGCAAAGCAGCTACTTTGATCATCCTCCATTAATGGCATTATTTATCCGCTTTTTTACAGTTAATCTCAACTTTAACCAGGAAATATTTGTGAGACTTACCGCTATTATTTGTTCAGCATTCAACAGCTGGCTTATTTACAAATTACTTTCTAAAATCAGAAACAGGCAGGCAGGAATTTATGCTGCGCTTTTATACAATGGCTGCGTTTATACAAGTATAATAAGCGGGCTGTTTATTTTACCTGATTCACCACAAGTCGTTTTTTGGGTGTTAAGTATTTATTTACTTATCAAAATTTTTATTTTTAATGAGCACCCAAATAAGAACATCATTTTATTTGGTATAACTGCCGGACTGTGTACATTGTCTAAAATACATGGATTATACCTGTGGTTTGCAGTGGGCTGGTACATTTTGTTGTTTCAAAGAAAATGGCTACTTAACAAATATTTGTGGCTTGCTGCAATTATTACTATTTTATTTGTCTCTCCTATCTTCTTTTGGAATTATCAAAATCATTTCATCACGTACAATTACCACAGCCAAAGAGTGATGGCCAATAGTGGAGTACATTTCTCTTCTTTTATTACTGAATTAACCGGTGAAATCTTATATGCTAATCCAATAATTTTTGTGCTAATAATCACTGTGCTTTTTGTTTCGTTCAGGCGGAAATTATTCTATCCCGATAAAAGACTATTTGCATTGCTTTTACTTCTAAGTTTACCTTTAATTTTTATTTTCTGGACTATTTCATTATTCCGCAATGCGCTTCCCCACTGGCCAGGCCCAGGTTATATTGCTCTCCTCATTTTAACCGCATATTATGCAGATGCCGTTTTTGCAAAAAAAAGGAAACGGGTAATGAGAACTGTTTTGGCTGCTAACGCTCTATTGATAGTGGTTTTGATCATAGGTTATTTATCGATTAATTATTTGCCGAAACAGTTTGGAAGTGCTGATATACTGAATTTGGGATCAGGAGATTTAACTCTCGACTTGTACAGCTGGAATAATTTTGAAACACAATTTAAAAAGTTGAAGAGCGAAGACATCGAAGACAAAGAAATGCGTTCAGGTTCAGTATTACTTTCTAATAAATGGTTTCCTGCGGGACATCTTGATTATTATGTTGCATACCCTTTGAAAATGAAATTATATGCTATCGGCCCATTGTTCGATATACATCATTTCGCATGGCTCGATCAGTTAAATGGTTTAATAAAACCAGGCACCGATGCTTACTACATATCACCTTCAAATTTTAATTCAAATCCAACACAATTTTTTTCTAAAAATTTCAAAACTGTCGAAGCACCAGTTATTATTCCTCAATACAGGGAAGGAAAAGAAATAAGGCGTTTTTATATATACAGAATGAAATATTATACCGGCGGATTAAATTTTTCTATACCAAAGAGCTGAAACATTTTACGGAAAAACAAATTTTTAAAATCAAAATCGCTTTGAGATGCCATGTTACAGACGCGACCTACCTTTGTAGCAGATTAATGAAAAGAAATAATCTTTCACTGTTGAATTCTTTTGTTCACAAATTTTTCTTTCAAATGTTTTTAATCATTACAAAACATTTTCAACTTATAAATGAAATGCTTTTTGTTAGAGCTATAAATAAAAAATTTACTCATGATTTGAATATTTAATTCTTTTTATGCAGAAAAGTAAAACCAATAGAATTCTTGCTGATTCTACCAATAGCAGTGACTGGAATTTATATGTATGAATTAGCAAAGAATAATAAGATAAAATGTTGATTATCGAATTGAGTTAGCGTTATCAAATAACACAACTTTATCCTGTAAATTTAAATATGGATTCCACACTATCATTTACTGCAGACTTAAAAAAATATATTGCTGATGTTCTTGCTGATGAATATTCATTAGGCATGTATTCTACTGATGCCAGTCATTACCAGATCATACCAGTAGCAGTTGTTTTACCCAAGGATGAATCAGAAGTAAAAAAAGCAGTTGAAATTGCGAGGAAGAATAAAATAAAAATTCTGCCCCGTGGAGGCGGCACCAGTCTAGCGGGTCAGACGGTGGGAGAAGCTTTGGTGATTGATTTTTCCAAGTATATGACAAAGATCCTGGAGTTCAATGAGAAGGAAAGATGGGTAAGAGTGCAACCTGGAGTTGTACGGGATCAATTGAATGAAGAGATGGCAAAATTTAATTTGCATTTTGCTCCCGATCCTGCCACATCAAGCAGGGCCAATGTTGGTGGTATGGTGGGGAATAATTCTTCCGGTACAAAAAGCATTTTATACGGTAAAACGGTTGATCATATTCTTGAAGCAAAAGTTTTACTTGCTGATGGTACTGAACTTTTATTAAAAAATTTTACTCCGGATGAATATCAACTCAAGGCGCGTCAAACAAACAGGGAAGGTGAAATCTATCAAAAATTTCAGCAGATAATTTTACAGAATAGGGAGGAAATAAAACAACGGTTCCCGAAAGTAATGAGAAGAGTAGGTGGATATAATCTTGATGAATTTGTATATACTGACAACTGGAATTTAGCAAAGCTTATAACCGGAAGCGAAGGGACGTTGGCTGTTACACTGGAAGTAAAACTTAATCTTGAGCCTCTTCCAAAATTCAAGTCAGTAGTCGTAGTTCATTTTTCTGAATTGATGGAAGCCATAAGGGCTGTGCAGCCAATGCTTGATTACCGCCCATCGGCTATTGAAATATTAGACAAAACAGTTTTGGATTTAAGCAAAGAAAATCTTACTACCAAACAACATTGTTATTTTATTGAAAATGATCCTGCTGCAATTTTGATTGTAGAATTTTATGGAGACAGTTTTGAGGATGTAATGCAGCGGCCCACTGAAATGATTGAAAAACTGAAAAGCCTGAAACTTGGATATGCATATCCTTTATTCCCTGAAGGCAAGGAATATGATGATGTGTGGCTCGTGCGTAAAAAAGGCCTGGGATTGATGATGGGACTCGGGGGTGAAAAAAAAGCTTTATCGTTTATTGAAGATGCGGCCATTCCGACAGAAGTGTTACCAGAGTATATAGATAAAGTACTTAAGATTTGCGCAAAACATAATACAGAAGTATCCATGTATGCGCATGCCAGCGTGGGGGTAATTCACGTTCAGCCTCTCCTTGATCTTCGGCAGGAACAGGACATTAAAAACCTGAAAAATATTGCTGATGAAACATTTGACCTCGTAGTAAAGTATCACGGTTCATGGAGTGGCGAACATGGAGATGGTCTTGTAAGAAGTGCTTATAATGAGCGTTTTTTTGGCGCCCGATTATATAATGTTTTCAGAGAAATAAAACATTTGTTTGATCCAGAAAACTTAATGAATCCCGGAAAGATCGTGGGTGCGCAAACTATTGAACAAAATCTTCGCTATGGTACCAGGTACAAAGACAAGAATGTAAAAACCGAGTTTCAATACCGTGCTGAAAATAGTTTCAGAGAATCTGTACACATGTGCACCGGAGTTGGCGAATGCAGGAAGACGCTTGGAGGAACTATGTGCCCCAGTTTTAAAGTAACCCGCGACGAAGAGCATTCCACGAGGGGCAGGGCAAACGCTTTACGATTGGCAATGTCAGGCCAACTGGATAACGAAGGTCTTACCAGTGAACGCCTTCACCAGGTATTGGACCTTTGCCTGTCATGTAAAGCATGCAAATCAGAATGTCCCAGTAATGTGGATATGTCTAAGATGAAAAGTGATGTTTTACAAATGTACTACGATGAACATGGCATTACCTTACGCGACCGCCTAATCAGGAATTCTTCCGGTGCTGCCTCACATTTATCAGGGACATTATCACATTTTGTAAATTTTATCCAGAGAACAAAATTGTTCAGGATTATTTTACAAAAACTGGCTGGTTTTGATAAACGCAGGGTATTACCTGGATATGTGAAAGAACCATTTTATAAATGGGTTAGAAAAAAAGGTAACAATAATTATAAAAGCTCTAAAAAAGTAGTACTATTTGCAGACACATACTTAAATTTTCATGAACCACAAATTGGAGTATCGGCTCTTCAACTGCTGAATTCCTGTGGCTATGAAGTAATTCTTGCTAACGTAGGTTGTTGTCAGCGGCCTAAAATTTCACATGGATTTTTAAGGGACGCAAAAAAAGAAGGTTCCAAAACTGCTGAAGGATTAAAAAAATATATGGATCAGGGATTGACAATTGTAGTATGCGAACCGAGTTGTGCTTCTGCCTTAAATGAAGACCTCCCTGACTTAATTGAGGACGTTGCCCTCGCCGATCAACTAAAGGAACAAGTAATGATGATTGATGTTTTTTTAGCCAAAGAGATAGACGCAGGAAATTTAAACAGAACATTTGAAGCTGTAGCTGAAGATATTCTCATTCATGGGCATTGTCATCAAAAAGCGCTTTACAGTACAAAAGGACTGAAAACAATATTTAGTAAAACCAGGCAAACAGTCAAAGAGATTCCTTCGGGATGTTGTGGCATGGCGGGCTCCTTCGGTTATGAAAAGGAGCACTATAAGATATCGCAAAAAATTGGTGAAGAGATTCTCTTTCCTGCAATAAGATCAATGAAGGATGGTACAGTGGTAGTA
>WNGA01007007.1_pt1 | contig 18199 bp, 17 predicted proteins | sample 5400061 | NCBI WGS metagenome assembly WNGA01 (sample SAMN13153366, study PRJNA577476) | soil metagenome | isolation source: 100 cm soil or saprolite under grassland replicate 2 | place: USA:California | collected 2016-06-15 | reverse complement strand
CCCAGACCCGGACGGGCGCGGCGACGGTGAGCAGCGTCAGCCGCGCCCCCTGCGTGTGGGCGATGTCGATCGCTTCCGCGAGCGCATGCTCGGCGTGTGCGGATCCGTCCCAGGCGACGAGGATGCTCCTGAACATCAGATCACCGGGTCAACGCGAATGCCGCCCGTGCCATTCCCCGTCGACTCCGCGTTTCGCCGACGCGATCGTCGAGACGGCGCTCGAGGGGGACTCGGCGCGGGAGCTGCTAGCGGCCGCGCCGAAGCCGGCGCGGCCTCTTCTGTCGGCGTCGACGACCGACGCCTTAGGCCGCCCGCGCCAAGTCGTCGCCGTCGAGATCGCTGACGGTCACGACACCGTCTAGCTCGTCGGCAAGGCGTGCCAGTGCGTCTCGCTCGAGTTGGCGCACGCGCTCGCGCGTGATTCCAAGCTCCTTGCCGATCTTCTCCAGCGACTCGGTCTCGCCGTCGAAGCCGAACCGAAGCTCGAGGATGCGCCGTTCCCGCTCCGGCAGCTTTGCCACGGCCCGGCGAACAGCCTGCCGCCGGAACGAGTCGGCAGCCTCCTCCTCGGGATCGCTCGCCGTCGGGTCGCTGAAGAGGTCGCCGAACTCACCGTCGTCGGCGGAGCCGATGCCCTGGTTGAGCGACACGGGTGCCTCCGCGACGTCGAGCGCCTCCTCGACGTGCTGGAGCGAGAGGCCAGAGGCCTCCGCGAGTTCCTCGCGCGTCGGCTCGCGCCCGAGCCGAGCCTGTAGCTGACTCGAAGCACGTGCGAGCTTGACGCGCCGCTCGTGGACGTGCACCGGCACGCGAATCGTCGCCGACTGGTTCGAGACCGCACGCTGGCACGCCTGGCGGATCCACCAGGTTGCGTACGTCGAGAACTTGAAGCCGCGCCGCCAATCGAACTTCTCGACTGCGCGGTTGAGTCCGATCACGCCCTCCTGGATCAGGTCCAGCAGCGGGACGTCTCGACCCTGGTAGCGCTTGGCGATCGAGACCACGAGGCGGAGGTTCGAGTTGATCATCCGCTCCTTTGCGGCAGCATCGCCGCGCTCGATCCGCTTGGCGAGCGCCACCTCTTCGGCGGCGGTGAGCAGCGCGTAGCGGCCGGCCCGGTTCATGAACAGGGTCAGGCCGTCGGTCGAGCCGAGAGACTCCTCAGGGACGGGTGCCCGCTCGCGCTCGCGCGGAGCCACGATCTCGACGTCGCGCGTCTCGAGTTCGGCGCGGAGCGCTGATAGCTCGTCCTCGTCGAGGTCGTGCTCGTGGGCGAGCGCCTCGAGCGCTTCCTCCTCAATGATCCCGCGCTCCTCGGCCTCCTCGATGAGGCTGAGGACGGGTACTTCAAAGTTGATGGTGCTCAGTTCTAGTCACTTCCTTCGTCTGGTCGGGGGTTGGCTGCGACATTCGACCCCGTGAACGCAGCCCGCAACGCCCCGCAGGGCGCCGCACCAGTAAGAACGCTCGACGGGCCCCGGCTATTCCGAGACCTGAAGTAGCGCCACGAAGTCGAAGACACCGGGCGGATTCGAACCGCCGTACGCGCGCCTTGCAGGCGCGGGCCTCGCCACTCGGCCACGGTGTCACTGCTAGGCGTCGCTTGCGATGCCGGCTCGAGACCAGGTCGGCTCCGGCCGACCTGGTCGTCTACGCCACCGAGCCCAAAGCGCCCGAGGCAACCACAGTCAAACGACGAAAGCCTCCGAGAGGAGTCGAACCTCTGCAGCCCGGGTTCGAAGCCCGGTGCTCTTCCGCTGAGCTACGGAGGCAGTGAGACAGGTGCGGGCGGAGGGAGTCGAACCCCCATGGGCCGAAGCCCGCCGGCTTCTGAGGCCGGTGCGTCAACCAAACTTGCGCCACGCCCGCAAGCGAGCGGCGGCATGACAGTCGCCGCCGCTCGTTCCCGGCTACTCGCGGAGTTCCGCGAGCTCGCACTCTCTCCGGTCGTACGGCTCGAACTCGGCCACGATGCCCTCGCGGAAGACCCGCAGCGTAGTCAACAGCGTGTCGAGCTTGTGCAGCGAGTTTGCTCGGCCCGCCTCCGAGTCGACGTCGAACTCGAGATTGATGCGGTCGTTGCAGTCCGCGATCTCGAGAATCATGCGCGGCTCGAAATTGTACGGGCACTCCCGGCAGTCGTCGTCGCAGTCGTCGCCGTACTGCAGACTGCGCTCTCGCGTGTCCTCGACGTAGGCGAACACGTGCGAGCCACCGTGGAAGCCGGGCAGGTTCAGGAACCAGCGCTCGTCGACGCGAGCGCGGTACGGCAGCACCATTCCCGTGCTCCTTTCCAGGCCGGCTCGCATGAGCTGGCGTTGTGTGAGTTGCGCGCCGCCGCCTGGCCAATCGGCCTTGGCGCGGCTCGATTCCCAGGTCTAGAGCGACCTGCCGTATGGGCTTCTCCGCCAAACGACGGTCAAGCTCGTCCCAGTCCGGCCATGCCAGCTCGAGACTCTTCGCATAGCACGCGTGGGAGCAGAAGCGCTGCGGATCGTGACCGTTGAACGTGCATCCACACTGCGGGCATTTCCGCGCTTCTGCCGCGGCCGCGTGCCATCTGCGCATGTAACACGCTCCGCGACAGACGCCCTTCACCAGATCGTAGGCAGGCTTTCCACAGTCCGTGCAGCATCGCGTGGCGCGAAAATTCAGTTGAACCGCGCAGCCCGCATAGAGGGTCTCGACATCGGCCGGATACAGCCATCGCATCGAGACCGCCGCGCCTGCATATGCGCGTCGCTTTGCTTCGAGCTTCCTCCTGTAGCGGGCGAAGCCGGCCATGCCGACGATCTCGACGTACTCGGTCCCGACTCTGAAATCCGCGATATACGGCAGATTCGCCACGCGCACTTCATGTTCGTGCGGGACTTGTTCGCCGTGGAGCCAAGCGTCGTACATCGCTTCGTAGACCGACCTACAGGGTTCGCCTTCCTGTAGAAGAAGGAGACCCACGAACGCCGGGAATACCACGTGATCGACGTTCGGTGCACACTGTCCCCTTGCTCACACTCAGATCCCGGGCGATAGCCGAGTCCGGACGCTCACCTAGATCGACTAGATCCCAGTCGACCTTCGATCGTCGCACACCCTCAGGTGTCTCGAACCTCGCAATGCCGCGGCGAACTCGGGCTCGGTGAACGACCTGAGGCGCGACGCCGAACTGCCTCGCGAGCAGTGTCGGGATACGAGCCTAACGGCACGGTGTCCCAGTTGATTCCCTTCTGCGGGTGCCACACCTTCGAAGTGTTGCCAATGCAGAAGACAGCACTCGTTCTCTCCCGGGCGGCCGGCCGGATTCGAACCGGAACCTCGAGGATCACGACCTCGGATGCTGCCGTTACACCACGACCACCATGTTGCGAAAGCGGGGACGACCGGACTCGAACCGGCGGCCTTTCGCCTGACAAGCGATTGCTCTTGCCGCTGAGCTACGCCCCTATAGCGCACCGATTAAGAGTCGGGGGCTCTTCCGTTTGAGCTACGGAGCCAGCGCGAAGCGCTCGTCCGCGAAGCGGACCAGTGGAGGGGGTCTGGGGGAACCGGGAGGTTCCCCCAGCGGTCGTCACGGTGTGCATGTGGCCGGCAGGCATCGAACCTGCGCACCCCGCGTTTCAGGCGGGCGCTCTACCAAACTGAGCTACAGCCACGAGCTGTGATGGGCGAGGCTGGAGTCGAACCAGCAACCTCTTCCGTATCAGAGAAGCGCTCTGCCTCCTGAGCTACCCGCCCAAAGCTCCGGGACAAGGACTCGAATCCGGCTACGCCCAGAGTTACGTCAGAGCGTGGCGTCCTTCCTTTAGACCATCCCGGATCGGATCTTGTGCGTCTATGTGTCGCTCGGCAGATGCCAAGCGATGTTGTCCAAGCCACTCGCCTACTCTTCGACCCTGGATCGGCGACCGCCGTCGATCCCGGGGCGGACGTCGTCCTACGTGGAGGAGCTTTGGAGCCCGAGCTTCGCACGCCAGCCGGAAAATTGCATGCTAAAGCACACGCTAATTCTTGTGGCGCAATTTTCAGGTGCTAAGCGCCGAGGGCCTTTCTCTCTCAGGCGGGGCCTCGATTCCTTCTAGGTTTTCTTCAAGCTGGGCATCACCTCTGATTACTGATGGTTCCGTCGCCTCCAGAAACGAAAAAGGCGACCCTGTCGGGTCGCCCTTGCGTGGCTTGCTATGCGGCTAGGGGACTAGCGCGCATACCTCCCAGCGAGGGCCAGGACGTAACCGAACCAGCGCTTCGAATCGAAGCTGTGTCGGCACGGCATGACCGTCGCGGCTGACGCCGCTTCGGCAAGGAACGCTTTGGTGTTGAGTGTGATCAGCATCGCTTGGGTTTATCTCCGCGTCGGAGAATAGATCAAATATCCGACGTTGGCAAGAGCTCCAAACGAAGATCTAACGTTCGGTAATCCGCACTTTCCAAAAACATCGTAAAAAAGCAGACCGCTAGTTAGGGAACGACATCTGGAGCCCGCTGGAGGCCCCTGCCTCGTTATCGCGGAGATCGTTGCCGATCGCCTGAATCAGCAGCGTCAGCCGGTTTCCCAATATCCCGGGGCCGCCGTTTTCACGGATCACGTTGTCCTTGAGAAGCAGCCTTCCCTCGCCACCGTCCTGGCCGCCGGCGAGAACGATGCCCGCGCGCTTCGGTGGTGAACGCTTGACGGAGTTCCGAACGATCGTGTTGCCGCTGATCTCGAGACCGGTCGCGACCACCGCCGGACCTTCGTTGGGTTCGAGCTCGAGGAGAATCCCGGGTCCGGCGTTGTCCTGGATCGTGTTGCGCACGATGCGCACGTCGAGCGCCGGCTGACCCCGGTCGTCGGGCTCGACGTCGATTCCCGCGGCGGGCTGACCGGGGGGCGAGTCGCGAACGCCCTGGATCGTGTTGCCCTCGATCCTGAGGCCGATGACAGCCGTGGCGGAGATCGCATTGCGGCTCGCACCGCTGAGGGTCGAGTCCAGCACCGACACGCCGCCGGCATACGAGTTGCCGTTGCCGCGGCCGCTGATCGTGATGTCGTCCTTCGGCGAGCCGCCGATGTCGAGGTGGCTGAGTGTGATCCGGTGGCCCTGCGCGGCGACGCCGTGCATCGACTGGCCCGCGGGCACGACGATGCGGAGATTGCTGATCGTGACGTTCACGGGCGCAGGCTTAAGACGGTTGGAGCGGTTGACGAAGAACACGGCGCTGGAGGCGATCGGATCTCCGTCGATCGAGTGAAGCCGCACCGGACCGAGACCTAGCGACACGACGCACGCGCCGTCTGAGTTGATCGTCGCGTCGTCGTGCGAGACCCAGAGCCCTCTCGTGGCGTAACACTCCCCGTCGGGCAGTTTGGGAAGAAAGATCGTGCCGCCGCCGCGGTCGAGCCGCGCTTGCAGCCAGGTGGTGTCGTCGCGGTTGGGGCCGGATGCCTTGGCCGGCGGCATGCTCGGCAGTCCACGGGGAGGCCTCGCGGCTTGCAACGCACGCTTCAGGATTGCGCGGCCGCCGTTACCGCGCAGCAAGTTGTTGCTGAGGACGACCTGCCCTTTCCCGTCGCTCTGCGCGCCGGCGAGCACGATGCCCCCACGCGTCCGCGCCGGCCCCCTGCGCGCGTTACGCAGGATCTGGTTGCCGCTGATCTCGATTCCTGACGCCAGTATCGGCGGTCCGTTGTTGGGCTCGAGGTCGAGATAGACGCCGGGGCCGGCATTGTCGGCGAGCTCGTTCCCCGTCACGTGTACATCCAGGACGGGTTGTCCGCGGTCGGCCGCGCGAATGTGAATGCCCGCCCCGCGGCGCGAGCGCGAAAGCGTGTTGCCCTCGATCCGCAGGCCGACGGGCCCGAACGCCGTGATCACGTCGCGCTGACCACCGGAGAGTGTCGAATCCGTGACGGCGACACGTCCCGTCATCCCGCCGATTCCCGTCTTGCCATCGCCGATCAGGACGTCGCTGAGCGGCGCGCCGTCGATGGTGAGGTGATTCAGAGCGGTCTCGTGCGCGAAGACGCTGATGCCGTGCATCCGCTTCGCCGCCGGGACGGTGATGTGAACGCCGCTAATGGTTACCCGTACGGGAAGAGGCGCTCGAAGATCCGAGTGGTTGAGGAAGAAGACCGCGTTGGACAGGATCGGTGTCCCGTCCCCTCTTTTGATCCGGCCCGGTCCCGGCCCGAGCGCGACGATGCAGGCGCCGTCCGACGTGATCGTCGTGTCGTCGCGCGACACCCAGAGCCCGCGCGTCGCGTAGCACGCACCGTTCGGAAGCTTCGGCAGGAAGATCCGGCCGCCCGCATCGAGCTGCGCCTGCAGCCACGCGGTGTCGTCACGCGCGGCGCCTGCCTCCGCGGACGCAGCGGACACGAGCACTGCGACGGCGCACGCCGCGAATGCAGACAACCTCACGAATCCCCGTCGGTTCCTCACGACCCCTTCGGCGGAATCCTAGACGGGGATGAACTGCTGTTTAGCTCTTCTTGATGAAGGTGACCGACCCGTTCGCCTCGAGGATCGCCCACTCGACGTCGTCGAGCGACGAGATCTGCTGCGATCGCATCTCCTCGGCGACCTCGTCCTCGGTCATCCGCTCACGCTTGAGGTTGTGATCGACGACCCGCGCGCGAAACGCGACGGCGCCGCTAACTTAGTCCCGCTCTAGAGCGTCTTCTGGTCTGACGGGCGTCGAGTTGGAGGTCGGGATGTTCACCTTCGTGGTGCGAAGACTCCTCTACAGCATCCCGGTGCTGCTCGCGACGAGCTTTCTGATCTTCACCGCGGTATCACTGAGCGGCGACCCGGCCGCGCGACTGAAGGCGAACCCGAGGTTCTCCCCCGTGGTGATCAAGCAGATCGAGCACAAGTACAAGCTCGACCGGCCGATCCCGGTTCGCTACTGGTTCTGGCTCAAGGACGTCACGACCCACAAGCTCGGCACGTCGCTGAACACGAATCAGCCGATCTGGCCCGACATCAAGCGCGTGATGACGCACACCGCCCAGTTGATCGTGACCGCTGAGCTGATCGCCCTGCTGGTCGGAATCATCGTCGGCATCTATTCGGCGATCCGGCAGTACTCGATCTTCGACTATACGACGACGACCTTAAGCTTCTTGGGCTTTGCCATGCCCGTGTTCTGGTTCGCGCTGCTTCTGCAAGTCCTGTTCGTCAACATCTACCTGAAGTGGGACGTGCGCATCTTCTACACGTCCGGGCTTAACAACCCGGGCGAAGGCGCGTTCTCACTCGATCGCATCCAGCATCTGGGGTTACCAGTGGCCACGCTCGCGGTCATCAGCATCGCGCTCTATAGCCGCTTCATGCGCTCCTCGATGCTCGAGGTGGTGAATTCCGACTATGTGCGCACGGCGAGGGCGAAGGGTCTGGCGGAACGGCGCGTGATCACGCACCACGTCGTCCGCAATGCCCTCATCCCGCTGGTGACCGTCATCGCCCTCAACGTCGGCGGACTGCTCGGCGGTGCGATCGTGACCGAGTCGGTCTTCGGCCTCGACGGCATGGGCTTCTACTTCCGCTCGAAACTCGCGCAACTCGATCTCTACGCGGTCATGGCCTGGCTGCTCGTTACCTCCGTGATCATCATCCTGGCGAACCTGCTCGCCGACATCATCTACGGCTATCTCGATCCGAGGATCAGGCTGAGCTAGGCGTACCGCGGTTGTGGTTCACGACCTCGATGTTGTTCCCGTCGGGATCGAGGACGAACGCGGCGTAGTAGCCGCGGTGGTAGGCCGCGCGCTCGCCGGGAGCGCCGTTGTCTCGGTACCCGGCGTCCGTGCACGCTCGATGGAAGGCGTCGACGGTCGCGTTCTCGCCCGCGGGGAACGCCACGTGGACCTGCTCGGTTGGGCGACCGAGCACGACCGAGCAGGAGCCGCCGGCACCGACGAACTGCGCGCGCTCGGGCAGATCCCTGCGCAGCCGAAGCCGCCGTGCGCTGCGACGAGCTCGTAGAAGCGCTTCGAGGCCGCGACGTCCGCGACCCGGATCCAGAGGTGGTCGACGTTGCCGGCCGTCCGCATCGAGCCGTGGTGCACGGCTTCGGCGCTGTTTCCGTCGGGGTCGAGCAGGAACCCGCCGTAGTACTCGTCCCCGTACTGAGTCCGCGGGCCGGGGGCGCCGTCGTCCCGATAGCCGGCCGCGGTCCCGACGCGCCAGAACTCATCCACCTCTGCACGTGAAGGCGCGACGAAAGCGATGTGCAGACGGCGCGTCACGGGCTTGTCGGCGTTCGCCTGGGCAAGGGAGAAGTCGTCCCATTCCGTGTAGTCGTCGCCGCTGTTCGTTCTCTCGATCGCGAGCGTGCGCAGCACCGTGTCATAGAACCGCTCCGACGCCTCACGGTCCGAGGCCCGGATCGTCACATGGTCGAACACGCCGGCGACTATGTCAGCTGGCGCGAAGGAAGGGCACCGTCGACGCCTGCAGGTTTGGCAGCGCGTGGTCGAGAGCATGATCAAGACGGCTGAAGCTCTCGGCCACGGGGAGATCGTCGATCTGCTCGGGGAAAATTCGCCGACGAGAAAGAAGTCTTTCGACCTGTCCCGCGATCCCCTGCCCGAGAGTCGTCGTGACCGGCGAGTGCGCCTGTGACGAATTGGGATAACGACGCCGCACGGCGCTTTCACGCGCGGACGAACCATACGCCCGCGAGCGTTCGACGCGGCGCGCGCGGCCTCGACTGGAGCAACAAGCCGCACCCGTACAAGAAGCACCCGCACCTCGAGCTGGAGCCGCTACCACCGGCCTACGAGCGGCTGCTTCGCCTCGGCGCGGGCGTCGTGCGCAGACGCGGCGGCTACGACTTCCGGACGTACTCGAGTGCGGGCGCGCTGTACCCGGTCGAGCTCTACGTCGCGACGAAACGCGGCCTCTACTCGTTCCACGCGCGCGAACTCGCACTCGCACCGCTGCGCCAAGAAGACATCAGGCGCCCGCTCGCCGAGGCGGCGGCCGCGCCCGAGCTGGCGCGAGCCGGTGCGGTCCTCGTGCTGACCGGGATCCTCTGGCGCACGGCTTGGAAGTACGAGGCACGCGGCTACCGGCACCTCTGGTGGGACGCGGGGACGCTGCTTGCGAACCTGCTCGCGCTCGAGCCGACCGCGCGTGCCTACACAGGATTCGTCGACGACGAGGTGAATCAGCTGATCGGCGCAGACGGCAGGCGCGAGGCGGCGCTCGCGCTCCTCGCCGTCGGATCGGGTGACGAGGCGGTCTCCCCGGGCGAGCTTGCCGACATCGAAGACGAGGCGACGCCGCTCTCGGCGCGCCAGCGCTCGTATCCCGCCGCGTACGACGTGCACGCGGCCTCGTCGCTGCGCGACGCCGACGAGGTCCACCGCTACCGCGGTGGCTCGGCTGCCGGCAGCCCCCTGCCGGCACCGCCGATCGACGACCTCGAGCGCGTATTCCGCAGCCGCGGCTCGACGCGCGACTTCTCCAGCGCGCCGATCGCGCGCGACGAGCTCGCAGCGCTTCTCGACTATGCGCTCGCGGCGATCCCGATGGACGTGCAACCGGAGGCGCACATCGACCTGGTCGCGCACGCCGTCCGTGGGCTCGACGGCGGCATCTACCGCTATCGATCGCACGACACGTTCGAGCTCGTGCGTGCAGGCGAGCTGCGCCGCCTCGCTGGCCACCTCGTCCTCGGGCAGGAGCTGGGCGAACGCGCGGCGGCGCTCATCTTCGTGCTCGCCGACCTCGACCGTGTCCTCGGCGACCTCGGCAACCGCGGCTACCGCGCCGCGCAGCTGGAGGCCGGCATTCGCCTCGGCCGCATCTACCTCGGGTCCACGGCGCGCGGCTGGGGCGCGACGGGTTCGACCTTCTACGACGAGGATGTGAGTCGCGAGCTTGCAACTGATGCCGCGCCAATGATTGCCGCCGCGGTGGGCCGCCGCTAGGCATACAACTCGGCGGCGTCAGTGGTCCTAGAGGAGGTCGTGCAGCTCGGCGATCAGTCTCGCTGCCTGAGGTGTCGGAGACGCCCCGCGTAGCCGGCTATATCCGAGCGCCTGTTGCAGGCAGAGCTCGATCTCGGCCTCCCACGTTCCGAAGAGCTGATTCGTAAACAGATGGACGCGGCGCTTCCAGTGGTAGTCGGGCGGCTTCGTCAGCTTGCCCGCGCGACCGAGCTTGATGAGTGCCAGCGCGAGCTCGCTGCCGTTCATCCAGTCCTTCTGAATGCGAGGCCACACTTCCGCGCCGTAGTGGTCGGCCTCGCCCACGTAAGTCTCACCTCTCGCTCCGTGGCCACCCTCGTACCAGTCGTCGACAATTCGCTCCGCCTTCCAGTCGTCCAAAACCGCGGCGAGCGTTCGGCGATGCTCCGCGGCTCGGCCTGCATCTCTCCAGCGGATGCGGAGTCGAAGCTCGGGTTCCCAGAAGAAGAACCACGTTGCGATCTCTTCGCCGAGCTGCTCGTGTACAAGCACGTCGACCTGCTCGGCAAGCAAGGCCTGATCCATCATCCTCGCCGAAACAAGGTTCACCTCGGTCCAAGCTTCCACGGCACTACTCCCAATCCTGAGCGGGACGGAATCTCCAGCATCTTGACGACGAGATGCACCTGCGCAAGCGGAGCTCCGGGATGTCGCGGCTGGCGAGTGCTCCGACTGCTCAGCCGGAGGAGACGGCCATCCAACGGAGCGTGGCCGCGAGGCTCACGATCGGCAGGATGGCGAGTGGGAGAGCGACTGCGATCGGAAACATCAGTCGGCCCCGGTCCCGAACATCACGCCGTAGAGCGCGAGGAGCAGCGCCGCGAGGACGAGTCCGGTGATCAACAGTCGCTTCTTCATGCAGTCCAGTCTCGAGCACCGGACGCGTGAGGTCAGTACGGTTCACACCCCTCCCTTGGACGGCCTACCGGTGAATCGACCAGGCGCCGATTCATGGCCTGGCGTCGAGCTCCAGCGCCACAGCGGCGGGATTCAATCCCGCCACGCACGATTCGGGAAGTGCCGCGCAGCCCAGCCACGCGACTTGTGGACGTAGAGCGACGACGACGATCGCTCCGACGACAACAGCCACGCCGTCGACAAAGACGGCGCCGCCCGGGCCGATCAGCGCTGCGAGGCCGGCGGTGAGCAGCGCACCGAACGGGAGCATGCCGACAAACGCCGCCGCCCAGATCGCGAGGGCGCGCGCTCGGATCTCGTCGGTGCTCATCGCCTGTACTACAACCGTCGACAACCCGACGAAGACGACGCCGGCGAAGCCGCCCACGAACGCCAGCGCGAGTGAGAGCGATGCGTTCGTCGACGCGCCGATGCCGGCGAGGGCCGCGCCGGTGATGACGAAACCCACGAGGAGCGGCTCGCCTTTGTTCGGCCGGGTGGAGAGACGTAACAGCGCGATCGAGCCGAGCAGCGACCCGAGACCGATCGCCGCCATAACGGCTCCGAGGGTTCCCGCACCGGCGTCGAGGTTGTAGCGGACGAGCGCCGGGATCATGAACGCGACCGGCGGTGTCCCGAACAGACCGGCGACGAGCATCAGCGCGATCATCGCCGCGAGACTGCGCTGACCGAAGACGTAGCGGAAGCCCTCGGAGATCGCGCCGCCGGCCCTGACAGCCGCAGTCTGGACAGGGCGTGAGCCGGGCAACAGCGCGAGTGTGCCGAGTACGGCCACGAAGCTCGTGGCGTTGACACCGAACACCCAGGTCGGGCCGGCCGCCGCGAGCAAGACGCCCGCGATCGCGGGCCCGACGAAGCGCGCGACTTGCAGCGAGAGGCTGTTGATGGCCACGGCGCTCTCGAGGTCACGCTTCGGCACGGTCGCGGCGAGCATCGCCTGAAACGGCGCGAAGCTGAGCGTTCCGAGAATGCCGCCGAGAACGGCCAGGACCGCGAGCAGGCCGATCGTCAGAGTTCCCGTCGCCCAGGTGACGGCAAGCGCCGCGGCGAGAACCATGTTGAGCGACTGGAAGATCAGCAGCAGCTTGCGACGGTCGTAGCGGTCGGCGAGCGCTCCCGCGGGCAAAGCGAAGACGAGGTTCGGGATCGTGTTCAGAAAACCGATCACGCCGAGGGTCGCCGCTGAGCCGCCGAGCAGGAGTACGACGTATCCGTACGCCGCCGCCTCGACCCAGTTGCCGATGAGCGAGAGCAGGACTCCGGTGGAGTAGCGTCGGAACAGCGGGTGGCGCAGCGCGACGAGCACGCGCGTCGGCGGCGCCGGCAGTTCCGCCTCCGCCGGCACAGGCTCCGGCTCGAGTCCTTCGCCGGTGAGCGCGGCGATTCCGCCGCGTACTGCGTATGCCTCGAACCCGCGGTCCCTCAGCCAGTGCGCCACACGGACGCTCGTCGCCTCACGCAGTCAGCCGCACGCCAGCACGATCGGCGTATCGCGCGAGAATTCGTCCAGGCGGTGAGGAATCTCGTCGGGAGGGATCCTCAGCGCACCTTCGAGCGTCACCGCCGGATCGTCCTTCCGCCGGACATCGATGAGCAGCGCGCCGTTCGCAAGGAGCTCGCGGGCTCTGGCCGCGTCGATGCGGGCGGGAGAGCCACGCACGGCCGACGGGACGTGAAAGCGGCGCGTCGGCGCGCGGCCTCGCTTCAAGCGCCCGGCCATCACGGCGACGTTACCTTGAAGCGCGTGGCACCTGGCCGATGCGCCACGATCAGCGGCTGATGCAAGCGACTTCGAAGGCAGCGTTGTTCTGCTCGGGCGTCTTCTTCGGAGGCGCGGTCGACCACACAATCCTGGCGCTACGGCGCGCTGATCGAACGCCCTACGGACTGAAGAGCGGCGTCACGGGCAACTGGATGCTCGCAGCGCTCGACGCGCTGCTGGCAGGAGGGTGTTACGCGCTTCACCGAGCAACTTCCACTCGGCACGGTCCTTAGATCTTCTTCATCCCGAGCCCCGTTTCCCACCGCCGAGTGGGCTCGCCAGGCTCGACTCGACTACTTCACCTCCCGCAGTCGTCCCGTCTCGATCTCGTAGACGAAGCCGCGAACGTTTTCCTTGTTTGGAATGAACGGGCTGGCCTTGATCCGGGCGACCGACTGGCGCACGTCCTCTTCGAGATCCTCGAACGCCTCTGCAGCCCACTCCGGCTTGATCCCGGTTTCATGCTGGACCTGACGGCGGAAATCGTCGTCGCTGAACGTCAGCATGCCGCAGTCGGTGTGGTGGATGAGCATGATCTCCTCGGTCCCGAGCAGGCGCTGCGAGATCGCGAGGGACCGGATCTCGTCGTCCGTGATGACCCCTCCTGCGTTCCGGATGACGTGCGCGTCGCCCTCGCTCAGCCCGAGCAGCGCGTATGGATTCAAGCGCGCGTCCATGCAGGCGACGACCGCGACGCGCCGCGCAGGCGGTAGCGGCAGCGCTCCCTTGTCGAACTCCTCGGCGTACCCGGCCGCGTTCTCGAGCAATTCGTCGATGACTGACATCGCTCCTCCCGTCCCCTCGCTCGCGGAAGCGGCAATGCTATACAAATTGAAGCTTGATCGCGCCGCGTCCCACGTCGAGGCTGCGATCAGCCGTTTAGCGTCTCGAACGCGTTCAGCGGGCAGCACCACAGCGGTCGGCCGCCGAGGCGCGGAAGTGCGCGGGAAGCACGCGGCCTTCTCGTCCAAAGGAGCCGCCATCGGTTCGTGTGCTCGTCGTCGACGAGCAGTTGGCCGGCGTCGGGCGCCCAGGTGATCCAGTCGAAGTGACGGGCGGCTTCGAAGAGCAGCCTCGGCTTTGCCGTTGGCGCGTCGACGACAAAGAGCTGGTGAGGTGTCGGAAACCCGCTCGTCGTGTACGCGAGCCGGTGCCCGATCGGCGACCAGGCGAACATCGAGATGATGTAGGGAGACGTGATCAGCCGACTCGGCCGGCCGTCGGCGCCAGCAAGCACGAGCGCCGCCGTGATCTTCGCCGGTTTCGGCCACTCGGCTCCGACCATCGCCGCGATGAAGCGACGGTCGGCCGACCAGCGCGGCGCGGTGAGCGAAACCTTCCGCAGCCGGAACTGCGACGCGACGCGACCAGGCGAGAGGGGAACCGTTCGCACGCCGGTCTTGACATCGAGCGCGGCGTAGGCCCGGCCGCTCTGGTTTGTCACGAGCAGACGGCCGTCCGGTTTCCAGCCGTTGAAGCCGCCCATTGCGACTTGCCTCACGCTCGGCCCATCGCGGACGAGGACACGGCCCGAACCGCGGTAGCACTCCCAGATCGTGCGCTGGTTGTCGGCGCAGGGCTCGATCGGCGCGCTCGCGATCCGCCTGCCGTCCGGCGACCAGACCGGTCCCGGCTCGAGTGCCGGAACGGGAGAGCGTCCGAGCCGGGTGAGCGCCCGCCCGCTGAAGCGGTAGATCAAGGAACGACGGAAGGGCGGCGCCTTCCGAGGAACGAGAATGCGCTGGTCGTCGATCCACGCGGCGCCGCCGAACCACCCGAGCTCGCGACTGCGCACCTCGATCGTGCGCTGGTGCCTGGTGCCGACGTTGGTGGCGACGCCGAAGCCCGCCGGCGCCGACTTCCCGTAGGGGTCAGTCGAAACGCCCCTCGTGTAGAGGACCGCCTCGGGCGAACCCGAGCCACGATCGTTCGCTGAGCGCGTGGGCGCGGAACGAAGGCTGCCTTCGGAGCTCGTCGCACCCTCGCGCCCGCCTCCGAGCGAGCAGCCGGCCAGCGTCACGGCCGCAGCCGCGGCGACGACAACGCTGACCGTCTCCATCTTGGAAACTACGATCCGGTACCCGAACCGAGTCCAAACGGGTCTCCGCGGAGCGCGTGGAGCCGACCGCGGAGCGGGACCTAGGAGACGACGCCGTTCGTAAGACCGACGTGAAGCGAGCATTCCTCGTCGTCCCGGTGCTCGCTCTAGCAGGCTGTGGCGGACTCGCCGCCAAGCAAGACCCAGGAAACGAGGCACGACACCGCGTCGCCGGCCTCGGGCTCGCGCTCGAGCTTCCCTCGGGCTGGAACGCCCGCATCCTTAGCGGCGGCGCGGGAAGACCCGTCCTCCACGCCGCCAGCTTCCCTCTCCCGTCCAACGACGACGACAGCGGCGAGATCGCGCGGGAGACGGTCGGCGGTCCAGGGCAGATGTACTTGAACGTTCGCGACCTCGGGCCGGGCGAGACGGGTTCCCCGCTTCCCGTCGAGTTCCACCGCTCCGATTTCGGACCTCCGCCACCCGGCCCCGGAAGCCGCTGCTGCTTCGTAACGGTTGCGAGCCGCGACGTCGCCGCTTCCGGACACGTGTATCGCGTCACCGTCATCTCGGGCTCGGACGAGCTGCCCTCCGCCCCCGCCCTCGCCGAGGTCAACGCGCTCCTCTCGACTGTCTCGCTCGAGCCGTACGAGCCGAAGCGGCCGACATCGGCCGAGGAAGACGAGCGGCTCACCGGCTACGGGATCGAGCTGACACTTCCTCGTGGCTGGGACGGCCGGATCTCCTCCGGCGTGCTGGAGGCCGCGAGCTTCCGCTTTTCACACGCTGCAGAGCCAAGCAGGCCGCTCTCCGTGGGTCGGAACGAGATCGCGATCAGACTGATCGAGCACGCCGGAAGCGACTCGCCCTTCGTCACCGCCAGGCTTCCGCTCCAGCTCGCGCCGACCGAGTTCATTCGACCCGGCCCCGGCTCCGGCGAGCAGGTCCCGGCCCTCAGCGGCCGCTCCTTCGTCGCGAGCGGTCGCCAGTTCGTCCTCTGGGTGTCCGCCGGCTCCGTGCCGCCCAGCCCGAGTGCGCTGGCCGAGGCGAACGAGGCGCTCGCCACGCTCAGGGTCGAGCCCGGCGACTTCTATCCCGGACAGGTCGACCCGGCAACCTTCGTGTCCGCCCGAGGCTGGTACACCGGCACGAGCGGTCCCGCCCAGATCGAGCCCAGCGGCGAGCACACGTCCAGCTGGGCCTCGACCGTTCCCTACCGCGACCCGCCGAACCAGTTTCCGCCCCACGAGACGCTCGCCGCGCTGCCCGTCGACGGCATCGCGATCGTCGCATGGCTTTCTCGCAACCCCGGCGGGCGGAGCGAACTGCCCGCCCGCGGGCCTCCCTTCGAACTCGCGCAAGCGCAAGCTGGCTCCTTCGAGGGCGTCCCTTCGGATCGGGCCACGTACCAGATCGCGGCGCATGTTCCCGGTCGGTTCGACGTCACCCTCTGGATCTTCTTCGGCCGTTCACACGTGACTCGCGAACAGCTCGACCGCGCGCAGGGCGAACTCGACCGTCTGCGCCTGCCAAGCCGGTGAATCCACACAGCACGCACGATTACTGACGCTTAACCGCGTTTTTACAAGTAGCGGCGAAAGTAGTGCCGATCAAACTTTCAGGTTCGAGCCACTACTTCGAGGGGTCTTCTTTCTGATGAAACGCAGAGTCACGATCTTTCTCACCGCGGCCGCCGCTGCGCTCGTGTTCACGGCGGCCGCCTGGGCGCTGAGGTTCACCGACGAGAGCTACTCCACGTCCGTCGGAACCGTCGGGTCTCCCTACAGCTTCACGTTCAGTGGCGCAGGAGGTTGCGGTCCCGCTCTGCCCTATCAGTTCACCGTCATCGGCGGCTCTCTCCCGCCTGGACTGACCTTGGCGAAGAGCGGGCTCGTCAGCGGCACGCCGGCCCGGGCCGGCAGCTGGTCGTTCTGGGTGAACCTCAGCGACGAGAACCCGCCGTCCGCCGACTGGTGCCGGCCGTCGCAGGCTCAGCGGGAGTTCACGATCGTGATCAACGGCGCAGGCGGAGCGACTCCGGCTTCCCCGCCCCCGCCTCCGGCCCCGGCCCCGGCTCCCACACCGGCTCCCGCTCCGGCACCCACCCCGGCACCGGCACCGCGAATCGGCGCTCCCGCCAGTCAAGCCGCTGAGGTTGCCGTACCACTCACGATCGAGCTCGACGCCAGCGGCGGCACCGCTCCGTACCGCTGGCAGATCACCCAAGGCGCGCTGCCGACAAATGTCGGGTTCGTCGGCGACCAGGGCAACGGCTCGACGGCGACGATCAAGGGCGTGCCGGCCGATTCCGGCAGCTTCGCACTGACGTTCACCGTTACCGACGTCCGCGGTCAGACGTCGGTGCACACGATCACTTTGAACGTCGCGGACAAGCTCCGTCTGACGGCGGTGAAGATGCCGCGCGCCGGTCGCGTCGGAGGCCTCTATCGAGCCAGCGTCGTCGCGCAAGGCGGCTTCGGCGCACGCAGCTGGAGCATTGCTCGAGGCAAGCTTCCCGCGGGCCTGCGGTTCGACTCACGCACGGGTGTGATCAGCGGCAGGCCCACCCAGGCCGGGCGCTACGTGCTCTACGTGGCAGTCAAGGACGCCCTCGGCGCCTCGCGGTCGCTGAAGATCAGTGTCCTCGTTCGTAATTAGCCAGACCGGCAACTCCTACCCGCAAGGCGAGCATCAGGCGTTGCAACTCTGCAACCGGTCTCATCCAGCAGCGAGACCGGCCGCTGAGCCGAGCTCGACAACGATGAATCGGAGGTCTATCTCATCTTCGTCACGCGGACGCGGTCGTTCTGTCGTGAGCAGCTAGGGCCTCAGCAAGTAAAAACGCCAGAAATCGTTCTCGATCGTCGTGACCTCACAGCTCGAGAATCCGGCCTCGTCTGCGTACCGTCGAACCGTTTCCGGTCGGATCACAGTGCCGGTGCCGGCGGCTCCCTCACCGACCATCCCGACGGGCAGGCAGTGAAAGACGCTGAAGCCGTAGAAGAGCCGCTCCACCTCGCCCGCCGGGGCCGTGAAGGCCTCCTCCGTGCGCTCGTCGCCGATGAGCACGACACCACCGTCGCCGAGGAGTCGCCGCGCGGCGCGCAGCACCTCCACCGGGTACGACATGTCATGCAACGCCTCGAAGATCGTGACAAGGTCGTAGCGGCCGGCTAGCTCGGCGTCGGCGGCGTCGCGCTCGTGAAACGTCACGCGGTCCTCGACTCCGCTGCCTACGAGGTTCTCGCGGGCACGTTCGATTGATGCGTGATCAGAGTCGATTCCGTCAACGCTCACCTTCGGGTATGCGTGGGCAATCTCGATGCTCGAGCGCCCCTGTCCGCACGCGACGTCGGCTACGCGCGCGGGCGGATCGGCGAGGAGTCGCTGGTGCAGCTCCGGCACCGATGGCAGCCACTCCTTCCCGAGCAGGTTCTCGAACAACGGCCGCGTAAATGCGGCCTGGCTCTCGTGCAAGTCCTCGCCGTAGTCGGCGTACGACACGCCTTCCCCGGTCCTGAACGCGTCA